>Ga0307408_100001518_pt1 | contig 17269 bp, 8 predicted proteins | sample 322Cmetagenome_FD_202116 | JGI IMG/M metagenome (GOLD analysis project Ga0307408, IMG submission 202116) | Maize rhizosphere microbial communities from greenhouse at UC Davis, California, United States - 322HYB-C-3 | ecosystem: Host-associated > Plants > Roots > Rhizosphere > Soil | place: USA...
TAATCTTTTTCCATTCAGTTAAGGGCTATAGTGTCTTCCCCAACAAAGTAATTTCTCTGTTTCGGGAAGCCATACACTAAGGGGATGATATTATTTTACCGGAAGCTTCCATTTTTCAATTAATTCGGCGTTAAGTCCACCCTCTTTAGCGTTTGGCTTTCCTTTTCCGGTTGTTATTAAGTCCTTTAAGCTCCCTTGAATATAGCTTGTCCATGCATCATGGCAAACATCATAGCATTCATACTCAGGTACTAATCCAACTTGAGTAAAACGAAGTTCTGTTTGACTCCCTTTTTTAGAAATTTCGAAAATAATCTTATTCCCGTTCCACTCGCTTTTGTCCTTGGTGAAATTAAAGTGGTTTTCTAATACAAGCCAGGCTACTTTTTCGTAAGGGACAAATTCTACAATTTTCATTTTGCTGATATGAACATCTTTGTAGTAGTAAAGAAATTGCTCGTTGAGTTTATCTGTGGTACCCTCAACACTTTCAGACCACCAGCCGCGTACATTGTTTACGGCCTTGAATACTTCTTCCGGTGTCTGATCTACTAAAATAGTTGTACTGAAATCTGTTGTTGTCATTTTACCTTTGTTTTTTGAGGTTAATTGATCCAGGTTATTTTGTGCGTTCGACGAGAGCGTCAATAGCATCACAAAGACAACCGAAACGAACTGTCTAATTATTTTGATACTGTTTTCCTTCATATGCTTTGGCTAACACATCCGTTAATCTTTCTTGAACATACTGCGTCCATGCCGGTGCACAGGAGTTATAGCATTGAAATTCAGGCACCAAACCTATGTGAGTGAACACGATTTTGGTTTTTCCAAGTTCCTGAGAAATCTCAAAACTAATTTTAGTTCCATTCCATTCATCTGTTTTATCCACAAAACTAAGATTGGCCTCAGTTACAAGCCATGCTACTTTTTTGTTGGGTATCAGTTCAACCAGTTTTTGTTTGGTGAAATGAACCCCACCGCCTGCAAGAAAGCTAAATTCATCGCCTAGTTTTTCCGAGCTGCCTTCGAATGATTCGTCGTATAAACCTGACCACCATGCCCGCACGTTTAACAGGGTGTTAAAAACCTCTGCTGGTTTTTGCTCCACCATCACGGTGGTAGTGAAATCTTGATTTTCCATGATTGTATTATCTGGTTTTTAAAAATTGAATTTGTCCTAAATGATAATCCATACGGGCCTAGACGTAATCAATGAAAAGAGCTTTCTCTTTCAATAAGTCTCGATTGGTGTATCTCTTTCGGTTCTTATCAAACTTTAGCCTCTGTGTATTATACAGTGACACATTCTATTGAATCTTCTATAGCCTGGTTTTGTGTGGATTACAGTAGTAAAATTAGCATCTATGTTGCAGATGAACAGGTGGTGAAATGGACATTCTAGCGGGTTGATCTGGACGTGCCATTGTTAAAAAATCGCCAGGCTCAGCTTACTTTCGGAGTGAAACTGAGATATATCGAGGAAGGTAGCGGGAATGATTTAGGTGTTTAAGGCTCAAGCAGGCTCCCGAACATTCGGGATTCTTTTCAGCCCTGCGCTTGGCCTTCCGCAATATCAGAGTGCAAGATTAGAAAGGAACTGCCTTCAAAGTGGAGAGAGGGGGTGAAAATAAAAGTTATAAAGGAACTGAATAAAAAAATGCTCCTTTATAACAAAGGCCGGCGAAATATAGTCTCGCGGCCTTATATAATGTTTGCATAAGCTGAACTACTCCTATGGAACTCGACTACTCTTCTTCTTTGGTCACCACCACACTTGCTACAGTTTGCCAGTTCTGAATAACCTGGTTGTAGAACGGTACTTCGGCAGATCCGCCTTTCCATATAACATAGACCTTTTTATTGTCTGGCCTGGTAAAGCTGTTGGCGGTTTCCAGTAAGGCATTGGAAATTCCGGTGAATGTCTTGTTGAGGTCGAAGTAGAATGTCGCTTTATATTTATCAGAAGTATTAATTACAATGTCTGTAACTGCAAGGTTCGCCTCAAACGGATAGGAACTTGCTACCATTACGCTGTCTATTCCTCCTTTGGTATTGGTAAAAGTTCCTTTAAGGTTGAAGGCCAGTTCAGATTTTGCGGACTTTTTACAGTACATTTTAACCTTCACATCTTTGTAGGAACCTGCAGGTAATTTAATAACGCCAGCCAGTGCTTGTGCACTAAAAATGTTCAGATTTTTTTCTACAGTTATCGTGGTATCAAGCAGATTACTACTCTTACCTGTAAATGATATTTTTTCTACATAAACAGAGGCCGAAGACCAGTTGACAGCTACTGGATTTAATGTGCTGTCAGATATCGACGATGTTTTGATGCCTGAACCGGAAGCCTTGGCGAAATACGAAATGTTTCCAAAACCCGAAGTGTTTTTTACAGGAGTGGTGGTGCTTTCAGGAGCAGTAGTGCTGTCTTTCTCACAGGAAAGAAGTACTGAAGCAATTAGGAATACGCCTAAGAAATGTTTTGATAATAAGGATTTAGATCTCATAAAAAGTTTAGTGGTTTAAGAATTCGATTTAAATATAGGAAGATCTTATAAGTCTGAAGCTTTAGTTTTAAAATTCATTTACTGAGCAAAAAGGAGGATGAAAGAGTGACAAGGAACTTTATCCATAAAAGTGAAAGTAATATTTAAACGAAAAGTTTTTTCTTTCTAAGCTTTCTTTTTATTTTAGGATAAAACTACCTAAAACTCAATTCTATTGCAGAGGTCGCCGAAAATCTTTAAAAGAGTAGGCACAACCAATATATCTAAATCCAATGAAAAAACTGTTATTCTTTTTTATGCTGATTGCCGTTGGCATACAGGCAAAAGCTCAAATTTGGCATGTCCTGCTGGACGCTAACAACACTAACGGTACGGCCATGTCGCGTTATTACATCGACAGTAATAAGATTCTGCATTGGGAAATGACAGCTCAAAGTCCCGATCCATACGTGGAAGACATTTACAATTCCGGGCCGAGTTGGGAGAATATGGTGCAGTTTAATGTAGATATTCCTAACAGCTCTGCAGGTGTCAATGAATATTATTTGGATGCAGAAACATTCCCTTATGGTTATACTGGCTATTATAGTGGAACAATTAATCTAAATGCATTTACCTGGAACGAAATTACTCAAATGTCCTGTCAGACATCTTTCAATAGAATAACTAATACGGCCGAAGATCCTTATTATGTTGATTACTTCATTCTAACCACCCTAGAGCAATAGGAGTTCCAATATACCTGCTCACCTTAAAGATGCAGGTATATTTTCCTAATCTTTACCTCTGATCCCCTTTATTTTTTTAAAAGTTTTCCAGTCAAGCCTTGTGGTAAAGGCAAGAAATAAAGCTCTTCAAGTTATATTTTCTAAACCTGCACGAAACTTTCAAATTTTTATAACCCTTTTTTTATTTCGTCGTAATAAACCATCAATTGTCAAATTTTCTTAATAGGAAATCTTTCCTTTTAAGATTTTTTTCTTGGTAAAGTTAAGTGCTGTATGGTCTGGGAATCAGGAAATATAAAAATCACATTAAACAAAAAAAGGGGCACCAACAGGCTGGGCGAAATCGCTCTGAAACAAGCTGAAGTTCTTGAACAAAGCTGCCTGATGAACGGCAATGGCAAAAGCTTACTTGAAATTAGTTCGCGAATACCACCTGGGCGTTTGCAGTGCCTATGAAAAACAATTCGTGATATATCTACCAATTTAACGCTCATCATACTATAAAAGTCGGGACTAGCCCTGAAAGCCTGTTGCTTGAAGGTTTTGTGTACGTCCGGATTTAATTCTAAGAATTTGTAAGGGATAGAGAAGAGGATTCTGCGTTCCAAAATCTTAATAGCAAAATAATAAATAGTACTATATGAGGCATTTCTACGTCAAATGTTTATTTGTCTGCCTGTTTTTTTTAGTCGGTTTAAGTGTCAAAACATATGCCCTCGGGTATATTTTTGGCTCCTACTTTCAGAAAGATCAGGCCCGTATCAAGGTGAAGGTTACCATCTATGAAGATGATTGCTGGTCATGTGATAATGATGCGCTTACCAATTCAAGGTTATTTGTTAACGTCAATGGGGGCACCATTAACCTGTTGCAGGGGGCTACCCGTGGAAGCGTACATGGCTGGTATCGAGACCCCATGGTAACGCCAGGTGGAGAATACCGCGAAGGCGACCACTATTTCAGAGATTACTATATCCAAATACCAACCAGCTGGTTTGGAAAGGATATTAGTGTAGGGTTTGATTATACCTGGAACGATAGCGATGACCGTGCGGGTACTAAATGGGGGAACCATTATATCCCGGGTATTGATGGTGTTGGCTTCAATTTCTGGTCTACCGGACAGTTGAACGATGTTGTGGTTAAATGGAATAAACCGAACATGAACGGATATCCCGAATGGGCAATAGCTTATGACGTTTTTCGTAATAATGCTTTTTTAGGAACTACAAGTTCCCTGGAATGGACAGACTTTACAGCTGTTAAGGGTACAAAATATAACTACAAAGTTAAAACAAGGCTTACTACCGCCGGTAACTCGGTAATTGAGTCGTACTCCGGCGATGTACTTTCCTGGAGCAACAAGAGTATTAATCTTACCAAGGCCACAAATCTTTTTTGTGATAACGGTATTTGGGTGGACTGGGAAAACAAGCCTGTGCTAGACGGAGCCTGGACTTACAAGGTTGTGAGAAGTACAAATGCTCAGTTCAATGCCAATTTTAGAGAATCCACCGTCGAAAATCAGAACGAGTGGCATATTAAGGACGAAACTGATCTTGAATACAATCAAACATATTTTTATCAGGTCCGCGTTTACCGCGATGGGTCTGAAATTGGTGCGTTAAGATCAAATACTGTACAAGTAACAGCAGCCAACCTTAAGCCTGCTGTGCCGGCTATTAATCTCGAGCTGAGTGGTATTAATTATCGCGTTAGCTGGAATTACGACTGTTTTAATAACGAGAAGTTTCAGTTAATAAGAAAGGTGTACCAAACGGGTATATTACAGGAAGAATCAACAATCAATTTAGGAAAAGATGTAAGAGAATGGTTTGATACCAGGCTTAAATCATGTTACACCTACGAATATCAGTTAATCGCAATTAACAGATATACACAATCTGAAAGTAATGTGGTAAACAAAACAGTTACCGATTACATTGGAGACGCGTTTGCAATCGCAGATGCTGAAAAATTAGATCCTGAGAACAACTTCTATAATCACGATTTTAAATTCAAGGCTTCGAAGGGATTTTTTACCAACTATATTCAGTTGCAGTGGGAAGCTAAATATCCCAATCGTATTCAAAACTACCATATTTATCGCCGCGTTGCAGGCTCGGGCTCAAGCTATGAGTTGATTAGGGTAGAAGGAAGCAGTGCTACGCTTTTTATTGATGAATACACAGAAGCCAATACCATTTACGAATACCGTATTCAGGGTACTGCGCCTTGTGATGGAATTATATTAAAAACAGATTATGCAGTGGCTCTTGGTTTCAGGGCACCTTTTGGAACCATAACAGGCCGTATAGCTTTTGAAGGAGGACAAGGGGTTGAAAACGTTATGGTTCGTGCCCGCAATACCGAAGGAGCAGTAGGTAAAGCGATCAAATTTAAAGATCAAACCGCCTCTGTAGGTTTCGTTTCTTCTAAAGTGTTCTGGCCTGGAACCAATGGTTGGGGGCTTGATGCTTGGCTACGTCCTGAAAATATTGACCAGAACTATGTATTGTACGATCAATATAATGCTGGAAAGGGACTTAAAGTTTCTTATACAAATGGCCGTTTCGTTCTTACATCCGGTGCCGAACAATCGAGTATCGATGCGAAATCACTATTTAAAAATAACGAATACACACACTTATCTGTTAGCCTAAGCGCAACCAATGAGGTGCAGTGGGTAGTTAACGATTCTATTTTTACTGCTCAGCAGCTAAATGGCGGATTCGTTATAGCCGATGATGAAAACCTTCCTCTTGTAGTTGGAAACAGCAGGGCAAAAAATGAGGGTTTTGTTGGAACACTTGATGAGGTTCGTGTTTGGGCGGCGGCTCATAATGCGCAAGAGCTTAAAAAAGATTATTCGCGCTACATGGTGGGCACCGAAGCCGGACTTGTAGCCTACCTGCGTTTCGACGAAGGGTTCTCTGCAAACGGATTTGATGTTTCAAAAAATGGCCGCAAGTTTAATGAGAACCACAGTAAGATTTCCGGAAATTTTGAATGGACTTCTGTAGTACCTTCTGAAAACCAGCTGGCAAATGTTGCCTTTTCAGATGCAAAGGGTGATTATAAGATGACCAACATCCAGTTTAGGGGTGCAGGCGAGGTGTATGAAATTACGCCAATGCTGGGTATTCATAAATTCGAGGCATCTTCAATGACCTTGTTTATAGGCGATGGTGCCCTTACCCACAACGGTAAAGATTTCAAAGATGTATCAGCATTCAGAATGTATGGTACAGTTAAATGCAAAGGAACTCAATTCCCGGTTCAGGGCGTAAAGGTGATGGTTGATGGAAAACAAATCCTGAATTCATCCAATGAGCCGGTAACATCTGATGCTAACGGTGAATATGAGTTATTGGTTCCAATCGGAAAACACAATGTAACTTTCAGCAAAAGCGGCCACTCATTTGAAAATGCTGCTTTCCCATCTAAAGGGCTTTACGACTTCCAGGAAAATTTAAGAGGCGGATATCTTGTATTGGATACCACCACGGTTATGGTTCGCGGACGTGTAGCCGGTGGCCAGGTTGAGGAAGCCAAGGGCTTAGGTGTTAAACTTTCATCAAATAATCTTGGCCGTGCTAAGGTCATTCTTAAGCCGGAAAAAGATGCTGCCCTTGATTCTATTGATGTTACTAAAAGAACTTTGGAAATTGTTACCGACGAGCAATATGGCGAATTTGTAGCAAGGATAATTCCTGAAAGATTTATTGTTCAATCTGTAAAAACATTAAACAGGAGAAAAAGCACTAACGACTTCTATGATTTTGGAGAGCAAAAAATCCTTGACCTTACTTCTCCGGTAGATGGTTATAACTGGGATTATAAATACGATCAGAAAGTTACCACGAAGAAGGTAGACTCTGCAGCTTATCATTTCAAACGCCAGTTTATCCTGCACACCGATGCGCAGTATACCATCAATGAGGGAGAGGCTATTGGAGAGGCAAATTATAAAATAGGCGATAAAACCATTAACCTGGTTAAAGAAGACAAAACTCCTTTATTCGGTGCTCCGGTGTTTAAAATGAACGCCGAGTATGAATATCCTATCCACTTCTTTGAAGAGTATGAGAATGCCGATAAAGAGGAAAGTGATGATTCTCGTTTTACGCGAGTTCCTATTACAAGTGCTGAAGTTAAAGTTGTAAATACCCTGAAACAGGGCAATCAGGACGAGGCCTTCGAACTGAATGATAGCAAAGGAAAACTCAATTATAAATTTAACGCTACCAGCCCGAACCTTAACGGCGATTATTTGAAAGGCCTTCAGCTGGCAATTAAAGTTGGAGAATACCCGGTAAAAGCCTTCCCGGTACTAAAAGGATACATCCTGGGAGCAGTATCAACAGGATCTGGATTTGTTACCAAAGGGCCAAGCGTAGTAGAATTTGTATTACGTGACCCTCCTGGAACCGGAAGTTATTCTTACTTGTCTAAAGGTTCTTCCATGTCGAAAACAATGTCGATCAGCGAAAGCAGCTCGCGTAGCGAAGGCTTCAATGTGGCGGCAAGCCTTGGAGTAACCTTCACAACATCAAGCGGTTTTGGGGTAGAGGTAGAGCTTGAAAATGAGTTTGTTAACGACATCGGCGGTGGAGAAACAGTTTCGAGAGGATCTACTAAAGATGGTGAGTTTGTAGAAACTATAGATATTGGCGAATCATGGGAAACCAGTAGCAGCCCTGATTTTGTGGGCAGCAAAGGTGACTTGTTTGTAGGTAGTGCCATGAACTTCATCATTGGAAAAACCGAAACCTTTGAGTTGGTTGAGTGGACAGACGAGTTCGAAAGATTCGGCTTTGCAAGAACTGATCTGATTGAGATTGATGGTAAACAGTACACTTTAATCAGGCGCCAGGGTATTGCGGCAGCACAGAACAACTTTGGAACGAGGTTTATGTACACCAAGTTCCACATCGAAGAGAAGTTGATCCCCGAGCTTAAAGCCTTAAGGAACAGTCTTTTCACTGCTCCAAAAAGCAAAGCTTATTACACATCGAAGCTTGCTGTAGAAGATAAAAACTATGGTGCCGACAACTATGATAGCAAAGCTTTCGGATCGGCTGCATGGGTATTACCTAAAGAAGGAGCTTCTTCTGTCAGAAAAACGGGAGGCCCTAGCTACGACTTCAATCCTCCAAAAGCGGGATACATTGACTCAGTGTATATGTACAATCAGCAGATTGCACTTTGGGAGAAATCACTGCGTGATAACGAAGCGAATAAGGTGATCAGCAGACAAAATGCGAAACAAAGCAATAACGTTTCGTTCGATGGTGGTACCACCTACAACTGGGATAAAACGATGACCAATGAGTGGAGCACAACTAATACAATCGAGATTGCATCTGAAAGCTCACTTGAAACAGCTTTAGGCTATAAAGTAAATTCATTCGGAATCGTGCTAGAAACAAGCACCAGCTGGGGTACTTCAAAATCAAGATCAGACGGTTCTGGCGGTAGCAATTCTTTAAACTTTGGATACGTACTTTCTGATGGTGATGAAGGAGACTATTATAGTGTAGATGTGATTGATCCTTCAGACCTTAAGTTCCAAACCAAAACTGGTAAAACAGTTGACTGGAACGAGTATTATAAATATCAGGCAGAGGGCTCTAAAATTAACAACGGCTTCTTCTCACCAATGTTCTTTACCCGCGGCGGGCAAACAATGTGCCCTTACCAGGGAGAAGAGAAAACCAAATATTATCAGCCGGGCGAAATCCTGAATGCTGCAACTATGAGAAGAGAAGTTCCTTCTATTTCGGTTGAGCAGGCAGTAGTTTCAAATGTACCTGAAACAAATGCTGCGGTATTTAACGTGAAGCTTGAAAATTTAAGCGAAACTGAAGCGGATGATATCTGGCTTGGGGTGCAGGTTTTGGATGGAACAAATCCTCATGGAGCAATTGTATCAATCGATGGTGCTTCAGCAAATAAAGCATTCCATGTTCCGTTTGGCGAGGTAATCGAGAAAACCCTAACCGTAAGAAAAGGCCCTGGAGCAGTATACAACTATGACAACATAGGTATTATTCTGCATTCACTTTGTGAAAGAGATGACGTGGCTGACACCGTTTACATTTCGGCTCACTTTGATCCTGCTTGTACCGTAGTGGACATGAAAAAGCCGCTGGATAACTGGCTTGCCAATGTTGAGTCGAACGGTAAGGTGGAAGTAGAGATGTCGGGTTACGATATAAATCTGGCTTCATTCAAGTCTATCGAGCTACAATATAAGAGCACTGCCTCAAATACTTGGGCAACTTTGCATACTTTCTACAATAAGGAAAGTGATTACGATGCAGAACTATTAAAAGATAAAAACGCAGCTATCAGCAAAATTAATGCTAAGCCAACTATTGTTTACGACTGGAATATTGGTGATTTACCCGACCGTAACTATGAATTGCGTGCAAAATCACTTTGTGCAGATGGTTCGATAAACTATTCGCAGGTAAGAACTGGTATAAAAGATGCAACTCCTCCATTAGTGTTTGGAGCGCCTCAACCGGCCGATGGTATCCTTTCTCCTAATGATGAGATTATGATCCAGTACGGAGAGTTGATTGAAGGTGGTTTAGTAACTAAGAATGATATCACCGTAAAAGGTGTATTAAACGGTTCTAAACGTGCTCATGGAGCCTTCCAGAAGTTTGACGGAACGCAGTCTTACGCGAAGATTCCTGTTGGAGTAGGCTTAGACAAGCGATCATTCACAATTGAATTCTGGGCAAGGCCTGAGGTATCGTCGGGAGATCATGTGGTATTTTCTCAGGGAGAGGGTGCAGAAACGCTTAATCTTGGTTTCGACGCTGCAGGAAAATTATACGCAGAATGGAATGGCCAGGAGCGTATCACCTCTACTAAACCTATGAGCGCCGATACCTGGGCTCACTATGCAGTAAGTTATGATGTTGCAACTAAAAAAGTGAATATCTATGCTAACGATCAGTTATTGGCAGACAAAGAGCAGGTGAACGAGTTTAGCGGCGCCGGAAGCATTTCGATTGGCCAGACAACGGCCGCCAGTCAGAAATATCATGGAGATTTATACGGATTAAACATTTGGGATATTTACAGAAGCCGCGATGAAGTATATGCTGCTCAATCTAAAAAATTAAGCGGATCTGAACGCGGGCTTATAGGAAGCTGGGCAATGGATGAGTTAGGCGGAAACATCCTGAAAGATGCAGCTCGTGCACTTCACGCGCAAACTACTGCAACATGGATGACAGAGCCTGCTTCTTCGGCACTTAGCCTTAGCGGAAGCGGCTATGTGAAAGTTCCTGCTGCTCATGCACCAATCACTCAAAATACAGACTTCACAGTTGAACTGTGGGTGAAAGCCGGTTCCGCAGCTAAAGAGTCGACGATCTTATCAGCATATCAAGAGAAAACTGATATGAAATGGTCTCTCGACTTTGATGCAAAAGGAGGACTGTTCCTTAAAAACAACGAGCTTCTGTTCAAGGGTATCGACAATAATATTCTCGACGATAAATGGCACCATATTGCTATGGTAACAGACAGAAGAGGTAATCTTTCATTCTATCTTGATGGAGAGTTGAAAAATTCGCGCAAGGCGGATGTAGTTACCAAATTGGCTGCAGCTCATTTATATCTTGGAGCTCACTACGAACAAAATACCAATACTTCCGGTACTCCGGTAACTACTTATACTCAATATTTCAGTGGAAAACTGGATGAGTTCAGGCTGTGGAATTCTGCGAGATCGGCAGAGCAAATCAAGCGTTCGATGCACATCAAGCAAGCAGAAACGCTTCCCGACCTTCAGATTTATTATCCGTTCGAAACATACGTTGATAACAGTGGCGTGATGCTTTCAGCTCAATCAAATAAAGATTTAAGCGGAAAAAGCAGTTCGGTAGCCGAGTTTAGTAATGCAAATTATACTACCGAGTCGCCACTTATAGACAGGCCTCAACCTGAGCAGACAGTAGATTTCAATTTCGTGGTAAACGACGACAAAATCCTTATCACTTTGAATGAAACACCAGCGCTTGTTGAGAAAACTAATCTGGATATTACCGTTCGCGGGATAATGGATAAACACAACAACGTAATGCAGGGTGTAAAAACCTGGTCAGTATACGTTGATAAAAATCAGGTTAAATGGAACGACAGTAACCGTAAGTTCGAGAAAGAGCTGTATAAGCCAATGAGCTTTGAAGTTCAGATTGTTAACCAGGGCGGAACTCAGGAGAAATACAGCCTGGAAGGATTGCCAGGCTGGTTAACAGCAAGTCCTGCTAGCGGTACCATCGAACCGAATAGCCGTAAAACAATTACGTTCACGGTTGAAGAAAGCCTGAACATAGGTAATTATAGAAACGACTTATTCCTGCGTACAAATTTTGGTTACGATGAGAAATTAACTCTTGATTTCAAAGTTTACGCTCCGGGCCCGAACTGGACAGTTAACCCGGCAAATTTTGATAAATCGATGAGTATTATTGGCCAGGTTAAGATCAATGATAAATTCTCAATCAACCCTGACGACAAAGTAGCAGCCTTTGTTAACGGCGAAGTTAGAGGTGTTGGACAAGTGAAATACGTGGCTGGTTACGACAAATACCTCGTGTTCATGGATGTTTATGGAAAAGTAAACGAACTTGAAAAAGTTAGCTTCAATATATGGAATGCTTCTGCAGGGGTGGTGCACACCAATGTTACTCCTGGCGAACTTGTGTTCCGCGATGGCGAAGTTTACGGCGTACCTTCTAATCCACAGATACTATCTGCTAATGACGAGGTATATCAGGATATAGCACTAAAACAGGGCTGGAACTGGTTATCGTTCAACGTAAACGTTAAGAGCACAATTCTTGATAAACTTATAGATCCGGCTGTGCTTGATAAATCGAGTGTATTTATGGATCAGCAATGGACCGCCGATTACTCAATGGGTTCGTGGGCTCCTCCTGGAAAGCAGGTAAATAACACAGCCAGCTACTTATTAAAAGTAAGTAAGGATGCTAACTTAAGAATTAAGGGTGGCATGCTAAATCCTTTGAATGAGCAGATTACATTGAAGAAAGGTTGGAACTGGGTTGGTTATACACCTCAGGTAAGTATGCCGGTTAAGGATGCTCTTGCGGGAGTTAAACTGCAAAGCGGTGATATCATCAAGAGTCAGACAGGCTTCTCGATATACGACGAGTATATGGGATGGATTGGAAGCTTAAGCTACCTAAAGACAGGCGAAGGGTATCGCATCAAGTCATCAGGAGCAATAGACGTAAAATTCGTATTCCCTAAAGCTTCGATAAATTCAGGAGCTACAACAATTGCTTCAGTTAAAGGCTCGGCAACAACACTTGCAGCGGCTAAAAAAGAAGGCAATCAATATACTGTGTTCTCTGAAAAGCCTTCCGGATATCGCTACAACATGAACATGATTGCAGCAATTGAAGGTTTAACAGTTCGCGAGGGAACAGTTATAAAAGCCCTAAACGCTAAAGGAGAACAGGCTGGTTGGGGCAATGCAATTATAGTTGAAGGCAAGCCGGTGTTCTTTGTAACACTGAACAGCGATAACCAAAATGAGCAGGTAAGCTTCTCTTACTGTAATGCAAACGGTAATTTGATCAGTACATTGAAAGAAACGGTAGTGTTCAAAAACGATAACATTGCCGGTACGCTAACCGAGCCTTTTATGTTCAGTGCTGATAAATTGTCGGACAAATTGGAACCAACAGTTCAGCTTACAGCTTATCCAAATCCTTTTGAAAGCCAAGTAACACTTAAATGGAAAAACGATCCATCTCAGAACACAGTAATTGAGGTTCTGGATATGTCGGGAAGGCTGATCCGCGTACTTGTGAACGCTAAGCTGACAGAAGAAAACGGGGTGTTTGTTTGGGATGCAAGGGGCGATGCTTCTGTAATTCCGGGCATGTACATTGTTCGCCTAAGTCAGGGTAAACACAAGGAGACAATTAAAGTAATTAAAAAATAATGTGAGTTTGATTAATAATTAGGCGATTTACAAGGGAGCGGTAGGCTTTCTCGCCCTCTGGGAGAGATGCCGAAGGCAGAGAGGGTATGCAATTAGTCATCACCTCACCCTATCCCTCTCCCAATGCTATTAAGTTAAGAGCATAAGGGTGCTGGTGGGGACACCAGCACCGGGAGTTTTCCGTGGTTGGTGTCCTCACCAACCACTTAACTTAATAGCATTGATCCCTCTCCTCAAGGAGAGGGGAATGTAAGTCGCTTATTTTAAACTAATAAACCGCCTATTTATAATCGAACTCAGTGATTAAGATTATCTATAAAAAAGTTCATAATAATATGATGAAGAAGTTTTTACTTATCTCATTTGTCATCATGCTGATCTCCCATCTTTCCAGGGCACAAGCTCCTTCATGGACTGTAAACTCCCAGGATTATGCTTATCAGATGGCATTTGTTGCTGCGCTTAATATCGACGGCCTGGAAGCAGACAATTCCGGGACTACCTTAGCGGCTTTTATCAACGATGAATGCCGCGGTGTAGGCAAACTGGTATACATATCCTCTGTAAATCGGTACCTGGCTTACATGAACGTCTATAGCAATTCCGGCGATGGCTTGATAAAATTCAAAATCTACGATGCAAAGCTAAACCGTACTGTTAATGTAGAGCAGACAGAACAATTCGAAATTCAAAAACTTACAGGTTCAACCAGTGCTCCACTTGTAGTTTCATATCCGCGTTTAAGCTCGGAGGCGAAATTTTTCACCTATAAATTACCAGGACAAGAAAAATCTGAAATTGTTGGCAATGATATTAATGTTGTTGTTCCTTTCGGTTCTTCTCTGGAAAATGTGGTTGCAGAATATACCACTCCTGCTGTGACGAAAGTTCTTGTTGGAACGCAAGTTCAAACCAGCAAACTTAGCCTCAATAACTTTACATCTCCGGTGGTATATAAAATCATCTCCGCCGATGAAACAAAGGAGGCTGAGTTCAAAGTGAGCGTAAAATATGGTAATGCTACTCCGGTTGATATTACCCTAAGCAACAATCAGCTTAGTGAAAATTCGGCAACGGGCACCCTGGTAGGCACATTGCAAGGACAAGATCCGGACGGAGACCTAAGTTTTGTTTATACGTTGGTTGCTGGCAGCGGCTCTACAGACAATAGCCATTTTCAAATCCTTGACAATAAATTAAGCCTGGCAAAGAAGCTGGATTATGAAGTTAAAGATGTGTATTCTCTGCGAGTTAAAGCCGATGACGGAAAAGGTGGTGCTGTTGAAAAGGTGTTAACTGTTAACGCTTTAAACGAAAACGACACTGCTCCGGTGGTGTTAACAAGAACAATAGAGATTCCAGAAAATCAGGTATCAGAGACTCTTGTATACCGCATGGAATTATCAGACGCGGACGGTTCATTGCTTTTTACTTACAGAATTACTGATGGAAACCAGGATGGAAAGTTCAGTATACACGAGCAAAAAGGAGAAATCAAAATTGCCAAAGCCATCGATTATGAGGTGGATAAAAGAAGTTTCACCCTGGAGATTATGGTTAACGATGGAAACAACGAAAGCCGTGCTCTTTTAACCTTTAACATCCAAAACCTTAATGATAACGCGCCGCTGGTTAAGGAAGAAACCATACAAATTAGCGAGAAAGCGGATGTGGCAAGTTTAGTGCATCAGCTCTTGCCTGCCGATGCCGATGGTGCTACTGCCTTTTCATACCGTATGGTAAATAGCACTTCTCTTTTTGAAGTAAGTCCTCAAGGTTTGATCCTGGTAAAATCTGCGCTCGACTATGAAAAGGCGAAAAGCCACAGTTTGAGAATAGGTATTGCTGATGGAGCCAATGAAGCGTTCTATACCTTCCTGGTGCAGCTACAGAATGAAAATGACGAGAAGCCGGTATTGATTAAGAAACAGATTGAGTTGAACGAGAAAACTGCGCCAGGAACGATAGTAACCAAAATGGAGGCAAGCGATCCTGACAAGGATAACTCTCCGATAACTTTTACTTTATTAAATACAGATTCACCATTTGTATTATCGGCTGATGGCACCCTAACGTTAAACCAGACATTGTCTTACTCGGCAAATCCTACGTATAAATTACGTATCAGCCTGTATGATGGAGTAAATACTTCTGAGGAAGAACAGGAGATAACCGTGATACAAGATGCTTCAGTTAATTTCCAACCGGCAAACGTAATAACTCCTAATGGTGATGGCATAAACGATACCTGGGAGATTAAGGACGGACACCTTTATGAGAATTATACTTTTAGAGTAATTAGCTCGCAAGGTAAGGAAGTATTTTTCCAGAAGGGCTACACAAATCCGTTTTGGGATGGGCGTTTTCAGGGCAGGGAGCTGCCTGTAGGGACGTATATCTACATCGTCCAATCCGGAGATAAGTCTAAGACGTTCAAAGGGACATTATCCATTCTTCGTTAAAATGAATAAGATTATTTGATGCCTAAGTTCCGTTGGCTAAAGCACAACGGCAAAAGATGCTGGCGATGTGCCGCATGCAGGTTAAGAGAGCTGTAGGGGTATCTATTGCCGTCGGTTTTAACTGACGGACTAGTAGATGAGCCTCGAACTCTGATTGCAAGTATAAAGACACCATAAAAAACAAATTACTACGATGAAACCATCATGAGCAAACACATGATTGCTTCATCACCATTAAAAAACAAATTATCGTTATGAAAAAACATTTACTGATTTTCTTAATCATATTCCTTGGGAGTTCCGTTATTAACTTGTCAAAAGCCCAGGTTGTACAGGACTTTTTCTTCAAGAACCTTGACCTTTCTTATATCAATCCCGCTGCTTTAACAATGGAAGGCGGCTTGAGAGGTAATGTTCAGTATAACCGTAACGACATGGACCGGGTAAGCACTGAAGTGGGAACCCAGTTTCAACTGCACAGTAATTTCAAAAATCATGGTGTCGGCATCTCACTCCAAAGCCACAAATCCGGAATATTTTCCGGCAGCGGACTGACAGCAGGTTATGGGTATCGGGTAAGATTAACTGATAATCAAAGTCTTTCGGTAGGCACACGCGCTACTTATTATAAACAAAGTATAAACAGAGGGCAGGTTCAAAACGCAAATGTTTCAGACCCTGTATTATACGGCGACTCCTATAACGAAGGCGATCTAATGCTGCATGCAGGTGTTCTTTATGAGTGGAAAGGCTTGCAGGTAGGAATTACATCGCCGGAGTTTCTGCCAATGGAGAGCAATACTGTAATCAGCAAGAACTTCAACGCATATTTAGGCTATACCATACCATTAGAGGGTTTCGACCTGCGTCCTAATTTCTATTATGAAGATGTTAAGTATCTGGGGAATTGGTATGAAATCGGCCTTTATGGCTTAATTGAGAAACAACTCTCACTTGAGGGTTCTTATACATCTGAGCAGAGCGTACGCATGAGGGCTGGTTTTAATTTAAAAAGCATAAACCTGGCCTACGGTTTTGATAGTGGCAACTCCACAAGAAATGGAGTGAGTAAAACAAGTCACCAGATATTTCTTGAATATCGGTTTGGGAAAGTAAAGTAATTATCAAGGACAGCGTAGCAAGGATTTCTTTCTGACTTCCTACTGAGCGCAGTGGTTCAAAAGCTTAATCTTTGGGATTAGGCTTTTTTGCTTTTAAGCCGCTAGCTACCAAATCAAGCCTAAAAGAGAAATCGAAATCCTTTCCCTCGGGAAGGCCTCTCCATTTCCTTAAATCGTTCAATTTCTCCTTTTAGAAGAGCCGTATATTCCCCGAACATGAAATCTCTGAATATTTTAATGTCTTCTTTTTCGCGGGTATCGATCAGTGCCTGAATATACTCTACTTTATTTTCGCTGTAAACAATGGCTAAAGGCAAATCAAAGTAAGCCTGTATATAGTTCATAAGCAATCTGGAGGTTCTTCCATTACCGTCATAAAAAGGATGAATACTTACAAGGTTAAAATGAGCGTCAAAGGATAGGTTTAACTGTTCTTCTGGTGTTAACG
>Ga0307408_100001519_pt1 | contig 17267 bp, 10 predicted proteins | sample 322Cmetagenome_FD_202116 | JGI IMG/M metagenome (GOLD analysis project Ga0307408, IMG submission 202116) | Maize rhizosphere microbial communities from greenhouse at UC Davis, California, United States - 322HYB-C-3 | ecosystem: Host-associated > Plants > Roots > Rhizosphere > Soil | place...
TCCGCCCGCGCCATCTGCCACATCCGCGAATAAAACGCGCCGTTGACCTCACCCGTCAGCAATTCCCCCGGCTTCAAGAACACATGCAACTGCGAGAACAACTTCACTTCGGTGGCCGACATGCGCCGCACCAAATGCTTGGGCTGCAATTGCGAAGGATGGTCAAGCCCGGCAGCGGCGAGCATTTCCGCCAGGGCCTTGAGGGTGTTGCGGTGGAAGTTGTAGACCCGCTGGGCCTTGTCCGGGACGACCAGGGCACGTTGGCGCAGGGTGTCCTGGGTGGCGACACCGGTGGGGCATTTGTTGGTGTGGCAGCTTTGCGACTGGATGCAGCCAATCATTATGGCCCCTAAAAATCAACTACTGCCCGGTGAGTGAGTGAGTACGGGGTGCATGAGTAGTTGGTCATACTACTCACGCCCCACGATCATTGCGCTTGCTCCCCTTCTGTCCCCGCAAGCACCGAAGCCCCGCCAGGCACGATTGCCTTGCTACCCAGCAGGATCAGCTTGAACTGAACGTTGTGGGTCGCCTCCTTGTAGGCAGCCTCGCTGTCGTCAAATGACGCTGCAACGATGCTCTGCAGGTTTTTCTCAGCGGAGAGCTTTTGCAGCAGAGCGAGCTGACTTTTCGTTGCCATCGAGTGCTGGCCTGGCTCATCCAGCAAGATGAACCCCGGATGATTCCCCTTCACCGTGAAGTGCGCCGATGTTTCATACAGCGTCATGATGTAACTCCAGATCAGCCGCACAAAGTCACTGGCGCTGGACTCCCGCGCGATGTTCGAGCTGTTCTTGGAGGTACTGGTAGGAGAGGCAGCTTTCCTCTCGTTGAAGTCCTTCCTGTAGACCTCACGCAGCTCAATCTTGTCGAGCTCTGGCAGCAGGTTCTCGACGTTGAATTTGATGTCCTTCACGGGAGCGCTGTGGTAGTCGAAAGAGCTCACGTTCGCTCTGAATATTTGCGAAAACAATGTGTACTTCTTAAGATCCACGTCTGAATAATGTTCTTTCGGCAACGCCGCTCGGCTCTCCTGATTTCGCTTGAACTGAGCTGAAAGCTCCACTAAAACTTCCAATTGCTCATCGTTGCGCTGAAGGAATTCAGAGACCTCCTCGATGCTCATTTCTACTTGAAGCTGCTGGCGCAGGTTGGATTTGGACACAGCTGCGTTTGTTGTGAGGTCAGACTTCAGAGCGCGCAATTTTGCCTTGGATGAGGCAATGCTCTTGGCAAGTTCCTCACTCACCACCACGGTCTCTTTGACCGATTGCTCGATCGCCGCTGTGTCCCTCTCCAGCATCTTGATCTGAGATCTTAGATATTCGATGTTGGTCTCGATGTCCATGTGAGGAGTGCTTTCATGGAGGTCAGTCAGGGAGTGGCCAATATTCTGCATGCATGCTGGGCAGACGTCACTGGCGACATCAAGTTTGAGAGAGGCGCCGTATCGAATGAGCTTTTGGGCAGCCTGGTTCTTGGACAGTTCTTCACCGGCTTGCCTTTGGTGAAACGCGTTCGCGTTACGGGCTGCTCGATGGAGTGTCAGTTCGCCGATGCAGGTTTCATATGCAACGGTCAACTCCTGAAGTTTGGTGGTCTCTTGTTCAATAAGCTTGAGAGTCTCATCGGAAGTCGTGTCCTTCCACTTGAGTTCTTCCTCAGTCAGCCTCTTGAGCGCTTGGAGCTGGCTACTCTTGAACTGATCCAGATCCACCGGGCCCTGCAATGTGGACTTATGATAAAGCACGTTTGCAGGGAAAAAATCTACCACCGGAGTTTTCGGCAGATGCAGAACTTTCATTGAGTTCTTCAGCGCATCGGAGTTGATCGCTCGGTAAATATCTTGCCATGCCGTGTTGAGTTCAACCGACTCGTGGTCTAGCCGAGCACGATTGGCATCCATCTCAAATACGTTGGTGCCCACCAGAAAGTCGACGATCTTAATTCGAGCTTCCTTGACGCCGAAGTAGGGCAGGTTGGCAATGTAATCCGTCCACCCGCGCTTCTGCTCGATGACCATTGCCGCGAAAATGTACTGCAGGTAGAGTTTTACCTGTTTGCCATTAGTATGGGGTACCATGGGCAGTTTGAGCCCGAGGAAATTTTCGAGATACGTATAGAAGCCTTCTCGAATCTGGGCGCTCCCACCGTCATGAAGGAATCGATAAAGGATTGGCGCAGTTTCCCCCTTCGTAAGGGCCGCGCATTCCTGAATTTCTACCAGCTTCGGATTTATACCATCCTCTTTGATCTTTCGAGTGATAGTGATGGTCTTGCCGTGCGACTCCAGCTCCATGATGACCATGGAGCGCGTTACGAAGTGCTTCTCTTCATCAAATTCAACGTGGTCTTTCAGCACATATGTTAGAGCATCGGCATTTTGCGCGCCTAGCAACTCCTCCATTCCCAAGGCGTAGAGGATGCTGTGAACAATGGTGCTTTTGCCTGAAGAGTTACGTCCACGGATGATATTGAGATTGCGAGAAAATTCGGCCATGAAGCCGAATGGGCCATCCGTGGTTTCGATTGCGATTTTAATACGTTTGATAAACAAGGTTATTCCCATTCCTTGGATATGGTCTTAACCATACCTTCTGTGATCTTCCTGCCAACCTTCGAGAGCATGATCTTTTCCTCGACCATGACAGTGCCATCACTCTTGATATCCGTCACCAGCTGGTGACCTTTGCGCAATAATTTGAATCCGCTGGAGGTAGGCTCAATAAGTCCATCTCGAAATGCAAGTTGCAGCGCAATGGAAAGTGCGGGGTCAAAACCCCAAACGGGGAGCGTGATCTGACCCAGCTGCACGGCGAGAATCATCGTGTCCATGCGCATGGGCGTCTTCATGGCCCAATGCATCAAGTGGAGTTTTATCAGGCTGCATTTACCGCCATGTCCGCAGATGTCGAGGATCAGGAGCGCCTGACAAATCTTGTACATGGGCCTGAGCTCAGTCAGTACCGGCATGGGTCTAGGGGTGAATTTTATGGTTGCCATCAGCTATAGAAGTCCAGTTGGCAGACAGCAAGCCAACGGGCGACAGTTCTGCGCACTATGTCGTCCGTAAGTGTCCCGTCGATCTTGAGGCGTTCTTCCGCCAGCAGTCGATCAGATAAGCGATCCTTGATCATCTCTACCAGTTTGTCTGGGTGGTCGGCGGTTGTCAGGCTCCATTCTTCAACGTTTTCCTCAAAGCCATTCAGCGTTTTGGCAACATGAAAGTATGTTTGTGGTGAGGTTCTATAAAGCGTCTGAAAAAAGCTGTCGTGATCCAGGAAAGAATTCTTGGTTTTATTCAAAAGGTTTGCTACTGCACGCTCACCTTTATGGGACATTCGCAGTTGAGTCTTGCGTTCCAAGTTGTCGTCATAAGCTGTAGGGCTCTCATTGACTTTTGGAACATGCTGCTCACCTTGGCCCATGGAAATTGGGATTCCTGCCGAAATGCGGTGTTGGTTAATCTCTTGAATGTAGAAGTCAATATCGTGCACTAGGATCGTGAAATTTTCATCCAGGTGTGGAAGGGCCCAACCTCTGACTTCATCCTGTTTTTTCTGAGCATGGGTGAGCAGCGCGTTATGAGCGATCTCGGGGGTGACGAAACACCAGTCTTTGATTTTGGTAGCACCTAAGATGCCCTGAAGGCAGGTCTGATTCTTCTTGAGTTTATTCAGATCCTTGGTGATTTTGTCCTGCTGCTTCTTGTTGAGCACAGTGCGCTCGTAGATCGAATCAGGGCAATAGCACTGGAACGCGAGCCCAGTATGCTTGGTGAACCCTTCAATCCCAAAATCGCCTGGCGTGGCTGGAACGTGCTGGTATCCGTCTGCGCCAAATTTCGTCTTGAAAACGAGCTGGAGTGTCGCCTCCCAGGTCGTTCCGTTGAAGGGGCCTGCTGGTGTGATGATCAAAGCTCGCCTGCCTTGCCACGCGTATCGATTAGTCCATTACTGAGGGGCCGCATTCGGGTCTCAGATACCGCGAAAGGTGCTTCGCACCGCAAAACGTGGCGCTATCAAATGGCCAGTTACGGGTCTGCGATTTGAACATAAATTGAACACACTATTTAACTGGTTATAGATACAGTGTAGGAGCTCAAGTTCATCATCTACGGTGATCGGAAATGGTGCTCTATCCTTAAGGTTCATCAACAAATAGCGAATTGTTGGTATGTTGGCTCTACCGTGCCATGCCAGAAGGAAATCCCATGAGTTTATCCCTGCTGAGTCGTTATGCATTCTTCGTCTGTTGTGTGATTTTCACGTTGGTGACGTTGCCTTTCGCGCACCAGCATGAGTGGCTTTGGCCACTGACGCTGATCATCGGCGCTCTGAGTCTCTTGGGCGTGTTCGACTTGCTGCAATCGCGTCATGCCGTTCGACGTAACTACCCCATTCTTGGCAACATCCGGTACCTGATTGAAGGAATCCGCCCAGAGATCCGTCAGTATCTTCTTGAGGCTGATGATGAGGCCACGCCGTTCTCACGCGCCCAGCGCGCACTCGTCTATTCACGTGCGAAGAGTGAAGCCTCAGACAAGCCATTTGGCACGCTGATGAACGTCTACCAAACCGGCTACGAATTCATCAGCCACTCGATGCGGCCAGCACCTGTGTCAGATCCGGAAAGCTTCAGGGTCGAAATCGGTGGCCCTCAGTGCAAGCAGCCCTACTCAGCGTCTGTTTTCAACATTTCCGCAATGAGCTTTGGGTCGCTCAGCGCTAACGCGATTCGAGCTCTGAACAAAGGTGCAAAACTTGGCAATTTCTCTCATGACACGGGGGAGGGAAGTATCAGCCCATACCATCGTGAAAATGGCGGGGACTTGGTTTGGGAACTTGGCAGCGGTTATTTCGGATGTCGAACGGATGATGGCAGGTTCGATCCTCAAAAGTTCGCAAAGCAGGCCAGTGAGCCGCAAGTGAAGATGGTCGAGATCAAGCTATCTCAGGGGGCGAAGCCGGGTCATGGCGGTATCTTGCCCAAGCACAAGGTTACTCAGGAGATAGCCAGTACGCGTGGCGTACCCATGGGGCAGGACTGCATCTCTCCGTCGAGTCACAGTGCCTTCTCTACGCCGCTGGAGCTGATGCAGTTCATTGCCCAACTGCGTGAGCTATCTGGGGGGAAACCTGTGGGGTTCAAGTTGTGCCTGGGGCATCCATGGGAGTTCATGGGGATCGCCAAGGCCATGCTCGAAACCGGAATTCTGCCTGACTTCATCGTTATCGAGGGTGCTGAGGGTGGTACTGGTGCAGCGCCTGTAGAGTTTACGGATCACCTTGGCGTGCCTATGCGTGAAGGACTGTTGTTTGTCCACAACACGTTGGTAGGTATTAATCTGCGGGACAAGATCAAGCTGGGTGCGAGCGGCAAGATCATCAGTGCATTCGACATCGCCAGCGTCCTCGCGATCGGCGCAGACTGGAGCAATGCGGCGCGCGGATTTATGTTCGCTATCGGGTGTATCCAATCTCAATCTTGCCACACGAACAAATGCCCCACCGGCGTAGCCACCCAGGATCCTCTGCGCCAGCGAGCGCTCGTTGTCGAAAACAAAGGAACACGGGTTTATAACTTCCACCGAAGCACGCTGAAAGCGCTGGCAGAAATGCTGGCGGCTGCTGGTTTGACGAATCCCTCGCAGCTGACTGCGCGCCACCTCGTGCGCAGGATGTCGGCTACCGAGGTCAAACTCTTTTCCCAGATGCATGTGTTTCTGAAACCAGGGGAATTGCTCAGTGGTCAGGTCGCTGGTGAGTTCTACGAGCGGATGTGGCGAGCAGCGCGTGCTGACAGTTTCGATCCGATGCCGGCAGATGAGACAGCTATGGAACCTACTGTGGTTGGCCAAGCCCGAGCGTAAGCACAATCTCAACATTGGATGACTCTGTGCTCCCTGATCGGCTGAATAGGGGGCACCTACATCCAAAGCAGTCCGTCTACACGTCACCCGGCTACAGCGATCTGGTGGGAGGCTCTACGGTGGTCAAGGCTGTCAATCCTTCGCAGTGGCCGAAGTTTACAGTGGCGGTGGCTCTCTCAGCGCTCACCACCCTTGATTGTGAATGTCGGTACCTGGAAACCCAATGGATGGAAACCCAATCGATAGACACCCAATGGATAGAGACCGTTTGAGTCAGGATGAACAGATGCAGCCGCGAATGCTAAGCCAGCACGAGTTCGAGGCGATGATGGAAGAGTTCGATGCGGCAGGTGACTGGATGCGTGATCAGCTTCGGGACAAGCGGCAAAAGAAATGCCAGGCTCTTTCATCTGCTCCCACCTCTGATAAGGATGCTGAGTGAGGGCGGTGAGGTGAGCATGGCTAAACCACCGATGATTCATCTCCAATCCAAGGACGACTGGGCTAGCGAATGGCGAGGGGCAAGCACCCCAAACCAAGCGCGGGTCGCCTTGCATTTACTAGCCCTACGAATGTCACCAGCCTTAAGACCTCCGTGCAGTGATGACGACCCTGGGCTCGGCATGCCGCTTCCGACCGGTCTGATACCCAAGCATGCGGTGGCCGCAATCATCTACTTGATTGCTACCAGTGGCTCCCTGGAACTCCATCACCGTCTTCGAGCACCGTGTGGTTTGGTAAGGGCTCGGGCGTTCGATGTTTTCCAATTGGATACACCGCAGTGGTTTCACTTACAGCCCAAGCTTCCATCCGATCGTTCGATAGCTCAGGCCGCAGGTAGTTAGCATAAACATATCGCAGTCTTGTGCCGTCGGCTTTGAAGCTGCGCATTTCCATATCGTTGAGCAGATGGCGAAGACCATCTACCGATGAGCCCCCTATGGCCTCATAGCCAACATGTACGGCACCCGGGAAATCCAAAGGCAGCTGTTGCGCAGCTCGGGCGACGGTCGTGCGGAAATGCTTAGCCTTGGCCGTGGCAGCCTCAACTGAAGCGCTCTGCCAACTTACAATGCTTGCGTGATGTACACGGGAGGCATGCAGTGGCATATGTTCGGATGGCGTCCATTCGGCGCTGAAGCTGTGGTCGCACGAAAGGTCGTATTCTCCCTTGATGAGCTCGACCATTCGGCTAGAACCGTAGAAGAGATCGTCGTGCGCCATGACCTGATCGAGCATTCTCCAGTCTGCATCCCTGATGTGTGCGATCAGGTTGCCTTTCTCCAAGATCAGGCTTTCACGAGGGTCGTCAATATAGCGCTTTACATACTCGACGAGGGTGTCCGGTGGGTATTGCTTAACCTCTCGATGGTATTGCACGTCCAGCACGAGCCTTCGGCCCAAGCGTCGAGCGAGATCGTGTACGGGCTTAGCCAACGCCTCAGCACAGGCAAGTTCCTCTTTGTCGTAGCCTGACTGATTGATGCGCTTGCACTCCACCGCCCAGCGCCGCCGGTTGCCGGTCACCACGAGGTCGGGTGTTTTGGAGCCGCCCGGTTGCTCGGGTATAAACGTTACGCTTGGCCAATTGCGGATCTTGTAGGCCCCGGCCACCAGAATTTCGTAAAGCCCCGCGTCAGGTGTTGCCCGTCCCTTTTTGAGCAAGGTCTCGATTCTATCGTGCACGCCCTCGACCTGCTTGAGGTGGGGCAGGAGCTGCCCGATTCGATTGATCATGGGCGCGATTCGAAAGCCCTGGGGGACGAAGTAGTTTCGTCGATCATGAGCAAAAGCGTTGGCTTGGTGCAGGTACCAGAAGACTTCATCAGCCGGGTCATATAGCGCAACTTGCTCACCATCAGCCCATTTTTTCAGAGCGCGCTCATAGAACGATTCCACGGCGCTCATGCGGGCCTGCCAGTCCTGCTCTGAGATCATAGTCCGGAACCAGGCGATGACGTTCAGGCATGGCTGATCTATCCAATCCTGGCCGTGACGTGGGGCAATCCAAAGCGGGGAACTCATCGTTGTAGTGACCTTCCTTGAAATGGCGGGACAGCGAGGGTACCAAGCTCATCAGCTGCTTGAGCGATCGGCAGGCCCCGTTGCGATCCTGGAGTATAACGATGACCGCAAGCTGTTTGCGGGCTGTGTGCGACGCACAATGCCTGATTGTTTGGACGGTAGTGAGGGTGCGTATCCACAATTTGTTCTGCCAAGCCCACCGCAGCCCATGGTTAAATCTCTCATGGTTTATGACCGCACATGGGAGGGGCTGATGGAAAAGGAACACGAAAGCGCGTGTGCCACGGACAAGGGCGAGGACGGCCAGAAAGACCGCCAAGAAGCAGGCCAACCTTCGAGCCAGAGGGATCAGGTCATGGCCATTCTTGAGCACTGGCGCAGCGCCTGGACTGACCTCAGCCGCACTGAGGAGGTCGTTGCTCAAGGGCCGAGCTTTGTCCTTTGGCATTCAGACACGAACGGGTTTGAGAACCCGGGCGCGTTTTTCTCTGCGGATGCTATTGACCAACTGATTCCCCCCGAAATCACACGTAAAGCCTTGCGAGAACATCTGGACGCGGTCGACCATGGGCAGCAGATGGCCGTGGTGCTGGTGTTGAAAGACGATACTGGTGCGCGAGCTGTGATTGCAGTGGTACCCAAGACGGCAGTGTGCAAGTCGCAAGCCTGGTTTGAAATGGCCAAGATCCGTAAAGCGTCGATGGCCGATAAGGTCTGGATTCCGCTTCGTGCTCACTCCGTGCTTTCCAAGGAGGGAGAGGGCGGTTGCGAAGGCTATCTCGAAGACTATTTCGGGGTCAGCTCCGTGATGTTTGATCTCAATCATCGTGAGCAGATACTCAAGCTGGACTGGGGGGACGTGGGCGGAAACACCTTCGGCGGTGGTACGGAGACCCGATATGTTTGGCCAAGTGATTCGGTGCCGGATGGCGTTGATGATCTCGATGAGGGGGGCGAACAGCCTCAAAAGACAGAGGTTGAGCAGGGCCGGTCGGTGTTCTCCTGGCGAGTGCCGTATACACCTCTGAGCGTTGGCTTAAGCGTCCGGTCAAGGGCGGGGGAGCCCGCGCATCTCGCAACACCAACTACCCTAGCTGACACCGCAGAACTCGCAGACTCCCAACCCCCCGAAGAACCGGTAAAGAGCACTACCTACTACTGGGCAGGTGATTGGGGGAGTCACCACGACGATGCGTTAGGCACTGGGCTTGTGATCGAGCAGGATTTTGATGGGGAAGCCGTCAACGAGTGGCACTTGCATCAGGATTTCGTGATCTCTCTGGGCTTGCAGCGACAAGGCGATAGTTGGCTACGGCCCGCCGAGGGATTCCAAGAAGTCGTGCGGCTTACTCGCGACGAGCGCGGTCGTCCTGTGCTGCTAGAGGTTCGTAATGAGCACCTTCGCGATTACCTGAAAGCCCGGGGGATGTACCTGCTGATTGCGAGTTATCGAAGCCGCACCCAGATCGTGTCGGATGCTTCTCATATTGGCTGGGCTTCAGGGCTGGTGGAGGACGTGAAGGATGGGGATAAGTGGGAAGGCATCAACCGAGCGATCCATGAAGGCGGAATGCCCTATGGCTCCTCGACTGGCGTTTTTCATGCTTCGCGCACTGACATCGATGACGATGATGAAGTCCCGGTCGCCGGATTCCCCAGTGACGATGCTGTTGTGTCCAAAACTTGGTCGATCAAGCATCAGGGGCGCAAGTTGCAGAGCCTGAGTGGGTCGCTTTGGAAGACTGATGTGGTTGAGCCTGGCAGGGTCAGTGAACGGGTCATGGGTGAGCCCCCGCTTACGAAGGTGGACTTTGCAATTGACGGCTCCGGGGAGCGTTTGAGTGGTGACCAACTGGCTCACAGTACACGTTGGTTGTGGTTTCGCCCGAACGTTACGGCCCTTCTCGGGAGTTATCGCAGTTCGTCTCTGGGGTGGTATACCCGTGACACTGGTGCCATCGGTATCTCGCGCGGGTACAGCGTGCATTTCGGTCTGAACGACCTCGGTTTCATCAACGTACTTGCTAAGGACATTGGGCGACTTCCGCTGTGGCAGCAGCGTATTTGGGCGGGGGCCAATATGGTGCCTGATGGGGGCGTTTCAGCGGAGTTGCTGGCATCGCAGATGAAGGCTTCCCCTGCGGATACGAAAGCGCCAGAGATGGGGCTACGTCCAGCATATGACGAGCTCAATGCAGCGTTTCAGGCATTGACCGGAAAGCCATTATTCGTGGCGCACCATGCGATCGAAGACATCTTCTCCAGAATTCATCGCTTTCGGGCATTGGAGAAAACCGGTGTGCTAGAACTGGCGAAAGATCTGGCCAGGGTCACTGTAGAGTCGATCGATGGCAGTACCCTGTCAGCGCTGGCTCCGCCGCCGGGCGGGAAGTTGGGTTCGATCAAACATCTGGAGGCTGCTTTGCAGAAGGGAGTCAGCCTGGATGAAGCGAGAGCGTTGAGCAAGGTCTGGGTGGGGATCAATGAACTTAGACAAGCGGACGCTCATCTCCCGTCCTCTCAGTTCCCTGTTGCTTTTGCGTTGGTGGGGGTCGATCAGCAGGTTGAACCCGTTGCTCAGGGCCGGCAGATGCTGGAGTCGCTGGTTGAGTCTTTGACCATGATCGCCAAGGTCGTCTCCCAGTTTCCACGTAAGGGCAAGTAATCTTGCACCCGGGGCAACCCCCTGGGTGCACTCGCTACAGTTCACGAATGCCCTTAGAGTGCGATCAGCTCCAACTTCGGTGCGACGTGCGTTTTCCAGTACGGCAGCAGCGGCAGGCAGGCCAGGTAGTACATCAGCCAGCAGGCATAGATGCTGGATGCGTGATAGCACGATCCAGGTGCAAGCTTTCCGTGTGCGAGCTCGTGGCGTAGGCACGGGCCACCCTTCAGGTTGAACAGCAGATCAATGGTATAGATCAGGTCGATGCCAAAAATCTGCTCCAGCGGTTCCCGCCTGTGTTTGAGCAGTCCACTGATCGACCTGTCTTCCTGCAGCATTTCCTCATCGAGCTTGGATGTATCGATCCCTATATCACTGAGCACATGGCGGAGCGAGTTTTCGAGCTGGGGGAAGAGCAGGTGACAGGCAGACATCATGTCGAATTGAAGGAAGCGAGCCAGACCCAAGGCATAGGTCTCTTTGAACCCGGGTGCTACGAATGGGCTGATGGAGACGATGGCTATTAGGTGCCTGTCGTCGATGGCGAAGTTGGTCATCAGCGTCTGTGCGGCAGGCTTGATGCGGCTTTCCACCCACGTATGGTAGTGAAAACCCAGATAGAACAGACACTCATGGTCGTACCACTCAGGGGGTGGTGTCTCGTTGAGGTTGATAGAAGGAGCCTGGCTGATGACGCGACCCAGAGCGTCCGTGTAAATCCGCCCATTAAACAGATCGGACAGGAGGGAGTCGCTGCGGGACTTGATGATGTCTGTGTGCAACGCCATTTTTTCTGGAATGGTGCAGATCCTGGTGAACGTGTAGAAGAAATCTGGAAGCGTCAAACTCTTGAAGATATCGACGGTTCCTTTACGTTCATCACTGAAGTCTATAGGCGTGCTAAACGGTGAGAACTCATGGGCGGCCTGGGCTTGGAGTTCAAGCAGCTCGATCCTGAGCTTCTCCTGCTCCACCTGCATCCCGGGAATAAGACGCAGCTCTCGGATAGCCTCCCGCGTCCAGCCCGCTCTGGCCATACAACTGTCGACACCCTCGCGCATCTTGAGGGTCTGCTCGATAGATTTCAGCTTGCAGCGCTTGAAGGCATCGTGGTCTTTGGAGTGTTTGTAAGCTTGGGCAGCCAGTTCCCAGACGTCCTTGACGGCCATCGCATAGTGATTGGGTTCACTTACCTCGGCAGCACGCTCCGCATCCTGGGCTACCTGCGTCCACTCGATGAGCTTAGCGCTCTGCCCGAGCAGAGCGAGTCGATTCAGAGAAGTGAAGCAACTCAAATCTTGCGCTTGAGCATACAGCCGGCTCCATGTGGCGACAGCGATGTGAGGTAACGCTTTCTGCTTACCTGTGCCCACAATGATTTGGAAGACCCTCGCCATCAGATCCACGATTTTTGCGGAGAGACCGGAGGGCGGTTCGTAGGCGAAGGACAGCTTGTCCTCCAGGTAGAACGCAATGGCCTCGCAATACGATTCGATGGCGAGGCTTGCACTTGTCTGCAGGTTTCTGTGGTTGTACCACGCCACATCGGCGATGCGGGCACGGAGCAGAGGATGATCGATCTGCTCTGCAATTAGCGCGAGTACCTGGCTCTGTGCACCGGCGATATCCGACGGGATAGGGGTGCGCTTACTGTCCTTGATCGCCATTGGCCCAAATGCATCCTGGCGGTCGATGGAGAAGTGGTAGCTGCACACAATCATCAATACCCGGTACGCCCGGTAGGCTGCGTGATTGCCTTCGGCAGAGGCCTGTAAGTACAAAGCCCTGAGCTTTGAGTCAATCGCGTAGAAATCCAGTGTATCGATGACCTGCAGCAAGCTGCCTATTTTGGTCTGCGCAAAGTCCTCGACGGACGCGAGCTCCAGCACCGTGAGATTTGGTTGTTCTCTGCCGGTCAGTTTTGGCTTTGCAGATGCCCCAATTGATGGCTTCGTTCCTGATTCAGTTTCGGCCCGCTTATCCAGGCTCGATTGAGGTTCCATTTCGTCACTCATTCCTGATCCCTTCTTATGAGTTTCAGCCAGTCCTGACGCTGAACGTCCGCGCACTTTCATCCCGTAAGGCACGATCCAGATCGTCGAGAGATCGAGTGTATCAATGATGTGTACATGGCAGCTTGCCATCCACAGCATATGCCATTATTTTGTGTCCGTTATTGTTAAAAATCACTACATATGGTGTTTTGGCGTGGTTTGCGTTCCTGTGGAAGCCACGGTATTTGGTGGCGGTTAAGCTCAACCTGCGCATCTGCGCAGGGGCGGCACATAAAAGGACTTCTATGCGGTCGATCAACTTCCATACCGAACATCCCGCAAGTCGGGATGTGTTTCCAGGCGGGAGCCACGACAAGGTGGCAACCGCAATCCATGGTCACCTGCTGAGTGCAACACCTTCTAAGGTGGTGGGGCTGGACGGTGAGTTCGGTTCTGGCAAAAGCTCGATCCTGAACATGTTGAAGGAGAAGCTGACCCTTGCAGACCCTCATTTCAGGGTGTGGTTCTTCGACTGCGAACAGAATTACCAGGGGTCGACGAAAAGCAATTTCATTGAGCTGTTCAGTGATGAGGTGCTCAAGGAGGTGCCTCACGTCAGCAAGGCAGCGGAAGCTCTGAAAGCCTCGCGGGACAGAGCATTGGGTCGCCTGTTCGAGTATTCCAAGAAGACCACCAGCCGGGTCAGTGCCTGGGCACTTGCCGTCGTCGCCAGCCTGTTCTTCGCCGCAACGTCATTTCGCGAAATTTTTGCGCTCACCCGTAGCGCTCAAGATGCCCCCGGCTGGCTGATAGGCATCCATTGCTTCTCACTCTTGAGTCCTGGCCTGATTCTGATCGCAGCCAAGCTCTGTCATTGGCGCGTTAAGGTAGGCGGCAAGAGCTGGAGCCTTCTCAGCCTGTTCAAAGGTTCGACTGACGATCACATCAACGAAAAGATCGAGGTGGGGAAGGAGGTGACGCCTCTGGATCTGAAGAGGACGTTGCTTGAACAGCTGGAAGTGGTGGGTGACAAGCGCTTCGTCATCATCCTGGACAACCTGGATCGCTTGCCCAAGGACAGCCTCCGCTCGGTGTGGAGCGACCTGGAAATTTTTATTGCGGTGGCCGCAGAGGCTGCAAACCTCACCGTGATCGTTCCGTTCTGCTCGACCAAAGTTGCTGAGTATCTGAAGGCTGACGGTGATCGTCGTTACGATGCAAAGGACTTCATTGCGAAGAAATTCCCGGTGGTGTTCCGGGCTCCTCCCGTCATCACATCCGGCTGGAAGGACGGCTTCCGCCAGCTGTGGAACCATACCTTCCCTGCCGTCGAGTCGGGCGCTATCGAGCAGAGCGCTCAGTTGCTGCAGCGCCATAGTCCTATGGCCAATAACCTCGTTACCCCAAGGCTGCAGAAGAAGTACATCAACGACATCGCTACCACTGCACTGGTGATGGGCGAAGAAATTAGCCTGCTGGCCATTGCTGCGCACCTTCTGCTGTGCAAATACGCGGAGCTGTCGCTGGTCGAGATCCTGCGTACCGATGGTTTCTCAACGGATTACGAAGGTGAGGTCGAGAAATCTCAAGTCGAGCTTATCGTTGAGACCAAGGCGCTGCTGAGCGCCACCTTGGGCGACACCATGGAGTCGGGTTGGCAGATCCAGTTCCTGCAGATCCATTATCTGACCACCGCCAACATCGCGATCGCGGAGTTGCTAGACACGCCATTGGCAGCGGCGTTTGCGGCCAAGGATTCTGAGGCTCTGGTCAGCTTAACCTCCTTGTTTGGCTTTTTCGACGCCGTAAAGCGCCTGCTTGCGCATAGACCTTCGCTGGCCTCGTTGCTGCCAACGATTAGGGATGCGCATCAGGGCCATGGCGGGGATTGGATCGGCCCACTAATGATGCTCATCAATGCCGCGTCGCTGGATCTGTTCAGCGAGGCGCATACGGGATCAGAAGAATTTTATGACGCCGTCAAATACTGCAAAGGGCAAGGGCTGGATGGGTGGCTCTTGGCCGGCCATGGTGATGACCTGAAAGATAAACTGTTGAATGCGCTGAACTCCAGCTTCGATCTACAAAAGGTCGCGCGAGCGCGGGTGCTGTTGTTGGAGTATGACCTGTACTTGGATGCTCAGGGATTTGTGTTCGATAAGGTCGTTCTGTTGCGGGCAGAGCATCTGATGCATTTGCTGCCTGATTTCGAGGAACTGCGAGTTATAAGTGACGGGGTATTCACTCTCGCCGCTTCGGGCCTGGAAGCCGCACATTTGCAACTTGTCAGTTGCCCCGATCACCGGCTCGACCTGGTGCCTTTGCCAACTGAGTCGGTTGTGCCAGCGTTGGAATGGTTATACGCGGGACGCGGTGTTGGCAGTGGCCTTAAGGGTGGGATCAGTGCGGCGGACGCTTCCGCGTTGGCAAAATTCACTGGTGCCACCGGTGAAGTCGAGAATGCAGTCGTAGGCTTGGCATTGGTCACGAATATCGATCCGGTTGTAGGCACCGCTATCACGGCACTGGTTGCGCACAACCCGAATGCTCTGAACAAGGCTGTGGCAGCGATCTCTTACATTCGCCAGGCTGATGCCGAATCATTGAGCCAACTGGACGATCTGGACGCTGTTTTCGAGTCTTCTGTTTTTCGATCGCTCGCGAATGCATCCCTTACCACCAAGGCGTTGTTCGGTTTGCTGTCCGATGAGCAGGTGGGCGACTCGATTGCCGGGTACTTCGCCTATCTTGTTCAGGAGAAGCTCATCGTGTCGCTGCAGTGTGACTGGGTAACCGCCAATTTTGGCTTACTGAACCAGGCTCTGGAGAGGTTTGGATTGTCGCAGCATGACATCGTGTCATGGCTTCATCCGTGGGACGAGTCTGTCGTTAAATATTGTCAGGATGTTCTCAAGGCAGACGCGCTGCTTATCAGTTGCGTGCTGGGATTGGACGATGATCTTCTGCCCAAGGTTCGCGATACGGTGATCCGGCAGCTGACAAATGAGTCGCGTACGAAGGAGGAGTGGGTTCAGATCATCACGACAAGTGCCAAGCAGCACCTGACGATCATCAATGAGATCGTCCAGGAGCACATTGTCATTGAGACCATTCCTGCTGTCAGTGATGCTCTCACGGAGGTTCTCGGCGCCATTGCCCATGGAACATCACATACATCGTGGGGACGACCACAGTACGCAATGATCGACGCACTGCTGCAGTGCTTGGATCCGCAGCAACTGATCGTTATTGGGATTCGTCTCAGAACGTTGCTGTTTGCCGAGTCCGTTGAGCCCAATGACTTCGCAGCACCGTTGGCAAAATACGGTCATCTGATACCGGATATTCAGCCTTCCAATCCGCATGAAGTTCTACGCATTGTGTTGTTCCTGGCGTACCTCAGTCAAAACCCGGAAGGCGGCTCTACGCTAGCTAAGTTCTTCGACGCGAGGGCAGAGCAGATTTCAGCCTTCAAGTATTCGGTCGAGCTTAGGAAAACCATGGGCGAGGCCGTTGCAAAGTTGTCCGAGATCACCCCGGCTTTATACAAGAAATTTGCTCAGACAAAGGGCTTCGTACGACTGTTTCAGTCGTTCAAACGCGGAGCGCTCGGGGGGGAAGCTGAGCGCGATACCTGATTCAGAAGATCGGATGACCTCCTCTTCAAGGTCAGACAGGACGTAGCCCTCAGGCACCGCTTTTGGGCTTCTGACTGCTGATCATCCATCAGGGCGTGGTGTGCGTGGCCTTAGTGCTGCCCGTGCGTCTGGTGGCGACAGCCAAGGGGTGATTTGAGAAGTGCTGCTGAAAGGTCTTGAACAGTGATTTATTTCCTGAGGCCTTGATCATGGTCAGAAGTTCAGCGCCCTCCCGGTATGCGACGGTGTACCGGTTCGTCTTGGCGTTCTCTGCTTCAATGAGCGCTTTCGATGCTGCGCTGATGGCCGCATTTGTCCACAACTCGTAGGTCTGCTTCATGTTGCGATAGCCTTCATTGTGTTTGGTAAAATCACGAAGGACGGGCAGCCTTTTCTTGAGCCATTTTTCTACCTCTGCGTCGTCGACCTGGCCAGTCGGCAGATGCCCTTTGCACTCGATGAATACGACCTCTGTGCGCCCCTCGACAAACACATCGATCTCAGCCCGCCCAGTTTCTGATCCGCGTACCAGCTTGTTGATGCTGATGAAGGGGTTGCGGTAGGACTCGTTCGCCAACTCAGCGCATAGGTACTCAAAAAGACAGCCACGCAGAGTCCCTTCTGCACCCTGGATTTTGCCAAGTGCACTAAACAGCATGTCGATCTTTTCGGGACTGCCTAGGTTGGTTGCGGTTGCTTTCAGGATCGACGCAAGCTCATGCAACGCTTGAGCAACGTCGGTTCCTAGAAGCGAGTCGAGTGTTGCGGCAATGGCGCCGTTCGCCCGGATTGCCCGAACCGCTTCTTTCTCATAAGACTCGGCGAGAAACATCTGCAGCACCGGCGACACTTTGATAAAACCGCGAACGTTCTGGCATTTTTTGAGGAATGCTTTGGCCGCATCGGCAGTGAGCTTTTCTCCCAGATAGATGTCACACACGAACGAGCCAGGTTTGGGTTTCGCAGTTCGGCTCGCACCAGCACCTGCAGATCCCAGCAAAGGGTGCAGGTAGGAGGGGGCTGACAGATCCCAGTAGTTTGGGCCGGCGGTTGGGAAGAGCCCCTCATCTCGC
>Ga0307408_100001520_pt1 | contig 17258 bp, 19 predicted proteins | sample 322Cmetagenome_FD_202116 | JGI IMG/M metagenome (GOLD analysis project Ga0307408, IMG submission 202116) | Maize rhizosphere microbial communities from greenhouse at UC Davis, California, United States - 322HYB-C-3 | ecosystem: Host-associated > Plants > Roots > Rhizosphere > Soil | place...
TGCTCGACGATCCACAGTTCGTCGGGCGTATCTTCCTGGCGCGCGTCGGTGAAGGCGCGCATCGCTGCGAAAGTTGGCTCGTATTCGGCTTGGCCGAGATGGCGGATCACCGCCGGCTGGATAGGCATAGGGCTACAGGTCGGGAAAAGCCCCGCCATTATACCGGTCCAGCCCTTTGGCTGCTTAATGACTAAGCAGTTTTATGCCGATTTCCTTAAGCTGGCATCAGGTTGATATTCTTTAGCCAATCTTGCAAAGACTCGCGCTGCCATTGGTGGGCGACGTAGTCCTTGAGCTTTTGCGGCACCGGGTCGCCGTTCATCACCAGGCGGCTCAGCATGATGGCGAGGTCGGTGTCGGCGATGCACCAGCGGCCGAACAGGTAGGGGCCGTCGATCACACGCTCGGCCAGGTGCACCAGCTTATCCGCCGCCGCCTGGGCGGCGGGGGACAGCGGCTGTTCGGCGCGGCGGTAGAACACCGTATAGGTGCTGCGCTCTTCCCTCAATGCGCCCAGGTCGCTGCGGACCCAGGCCTGGATCTGGCGGGCGACGGCGCGTTTTTGCGGCAGTACCGGGTAGAGGGCGCGGTGTTCGGGGGCAGGAAACATCTCGTCCAGGTATTCCGTGATGGCACTGGACTCGGTCAGCATGAAGTCGTTGTGCACCAAGCAGGGCACGCGGCCGGTCAGGGCCTTGCCGGTATAGGACAGCTCCTTGTTCTTGCCGGCCTCCAGATCCACGGTTTCCATGTCGAAATCGAGGCCTTTTTCGCGCAGGGCGACGAAGGCGGAAATGGCGTAGGGGCTGGTGAACTGGCTGTCCACGTACAGTTTGAGGCTCATGGCTGGGGCTCCGGCATGGTTATATTTATTCACATGGTATGCCTTGCTTCATGCTTGCCAAAACGATATATTTTCCATTACCTGGTTAGTTTTTCTCACAACGATATGCGTTTGCCGAATTTGTCTGCCCTGCGCGCCTTCGAGGCGGCGGTGCGCCACGAGAACTTCTCGCGGGCTGCGGCGGAGCTTTGCCTGACGCATGGCGCGATCAGCCACCAGGTGCGCGGGCTGGAAGAGGAACTGGGTGCGCAGCTGTTCGTCCGCAATGGGCGGCAAGTGACGGCAACGCCGGAGGCGCGGCGTTATGCGGCCACGGTGGCGCGCTGCCTGACCGAGCTGGCGGATGGCGCGGCCGAACTGCGGCCGCCGGATGGCGTGCAGCGCCTGAGCGTGACCGCGATTCCATCGTTTGCGGCGCGCTGGCTGGCGCCGCGGCTGGGGCAGTTCATCGAGCAGCATCCGACCATCGAGGTGATCCTGCAGGCCAGTGGTGCTTTGCAGGACCTGGTGCGGGAGGGGATTGATGTCGGCATCCGCTTCGGGCGCGGCAAGTATCCGGGGCTCGACGTGGAGCGCCTGATCGGCGAGATCTACTACCCGGTAGCGAGTCCTCACTATCGCGGTGGACAACTGCCTGCTTGTCCACAGGACCTGGCGAAGGCGACTTTACTGCGTTCGAACGAACCCTGGGCGCCCTGGTTCCGGGCGGCCGGACTGGACCTGCCGGAGCCTTCCGGCGGCGTGATGTTCGAGGATTTGTCGATGCTGATCCGCTCCGCCGTCGATGGCGACGGGGTGGCATTGGTGCGCCATGTGGTGGCGATGCAGGAAATTTCGTCGGGGCAGTTGGTGCGGCTATTCGATATTTCGTCGCCTTGCCCGGATGATTACTACCTGGTCAGTCCGCCCGGCGCCCTGCAGAAACCGCAGGTGCGGGCGTTCCGTGAGTGGCTGAAGGCGGAGATCGCCCGCAGCCAGCTCCTTAGAGCACCATCTTGACCATCGGGTGGCCGGACAGCGCGCGATAGATGTTATCGAGCTGCTCGCGGCTGGTGGCACGCACGGTGCAAGTCAAGCTGGTGTAATTGCCTTTCGCCGATGGACGCGACTCCAGCTTCCCTTCGTGGAAAGTCGGGTCGTGCTCGACGACCACTTCAATGATCGTGGGGGCGAAGGCGTCGTGGGTGGCGCCCATCACCTTGATCGGGAAGTCGCTCGGATACTCAATGAGGGACTCTTCAGGCGGGATGGGTTTCATCATGATTTTTCCAATCGTGTAACAACAAAAAAAAGACCCGGCGCGGTGCGAGTGCGCCGGGTTCCATTTTACATCGATAGGTATATGGGCTCTTCCGCTTACTTTTCAAGCCTGGTGGGGGCTCGTTCCAGGAACTCCAAGTCCGGTTCTGCTGCCAGATAGTGGATCAAGCCATATTTAGGAAAGTTGATCAGCACGCCGCGTTCTAGGTACGCCCATGCAGCTTGTGGATAGCGTGGGCTAAATTCTCCAGTGTCGAGCGAACATACGACCTCACCCGCATCGTCATCACCGAGAGCCACTTTATCGCCGAGATTAGCTAGTTCTCCGCTGGGATACTTCATGTCGTCCTCCCGCTCAAATGGCGAAGGGTTCGATTGGCATCGCGCCAGGCGGTAACTCAGTGAGAGACACTGCCCCAACAGGCTGCCGAAAGCACTGACCGTTGTTGGGATTCTGATTTGCTTTATACAGGTTGAAGTGCGGTCCCTTGATGCCATGCTCGATGCGACCATTCCGGGCACGATCCCCGTCTCGTCCGCTCACAGTTTTGCAACCCTTGCACTGCATACGATACTCCTTTTCGGTCGGTACCGAACGATCGTAGCCGTGCGCGCGTCTACAGACTTTGACGAGCGTCCAAACTCAGGGGAAAAGCGGCGCGAATAAGTCCGCGCCGCTTTTGGAGGGTTATGCGGCAGCCTTGTTGGACAGGCGTTGCAGGCGTTCCAGGGCCGACTCGCTGCCGTTCACCGGGTTGGTGACCGATTTGCGGATCGCTTCAATTTCGGCTGCCTGGTCGTATGGGCGCTGGCCGATGTCGGAGACGATCTTCATGCCTTCGGCTTCGTTGGCGATCGTCTGGGCACGCTTGGTCAGCGCGTTCAGCGCGCTGGTGTTGCCGCGCATGCCGGACAGGCTGGCGAGCTGGCTCTGGCGCTCGGCACGCACTTCCTGCAGTTCGCGCTGGGCTTTGGCCTGGGCCAGGGCTTGCATCGCTTTCTTGGCGGCGGCGTCGAAGTCGGCCAGTTGCTGCGACAGGGCGTCGACGATCTTCTGCAGCTCCTCCATATAGGCCTGGGCGTCGGCTTCTTCCTGGATTTCCTGCGGCAGGCGGCCCTTGTTGGCTTCCAGCTCGTCGCAGAACAGGTTGATCGTCGCTTCGGAGATCTGGCCGGCGGCCAGGCGTTCGGCCAGGGTGCCGGTGGCTTTTTCGTCGGTTTCGATCAGCTTGCGCAGGCGGACCACGTCGTCACGCTCCTTGTTGAAGGCGGCGCGGGCGTGGGCCAGCTTCTGGGCGGCGCTGCGCAGGGTGTCAGCCAGGCGGTCGCGGTCGGCTTCCGTCGCCGTTTCCGGGTCAAAACTGGCGATGGCTTCCGAGACGCGGTCGCCCAGGGCGCCAAAGTGCTTGGAAATCAGTCGTGCAGTCAGGGCCCAGCCATTCGAGTTGCTCATTTTGCTTCCTTTCAGATTAAGTTCAATTCACCAATGCGGCGGTCGTTATTGGATGACCAGCCGTTCCTGCTCCACCGGAATTCCCACTACGAAGTCGACGTGAATTCCGCGTTTCCTTGCATCGCCGTTCACGCTCTGGAGGATCTCCGTCGTGATCAGCAGGTATTCCTTGCTGCCGTCGCCCAACTGCCGGGCGTAGGGCATGAAGTACAGCTCTTGTTTCAGGCCTTGCATGCCGCTGGCTTCGTCGATGCGGATTTCGGTGCCCGTGAAGGGCGGAACAAAACCGGCATCCGGGTCGCCAACGTCGCGCTCGAAATCCAGCGCTTCCTGCTCGCCGAAGGCGGTTGCCAGGACTGCGCTGTCGGCGCCGCTTTCCTCGAGCTGGCTGCGCCACAGGCTGAATTGCCGGTCGCCCAGGCCGCAGCCGCCGGCGCCGGTGAAGGCATCCTGGTCTTCCGCCGTGGTCGGGATGACGCGCACCAGCTGGGTGCAGTACAGGATCTCTTTCACTGCGCCGTGTTCGTCCACATAGAGCTGGAGGAACTTTTCGCGGTCGTCTTCGTCGCCCTTGGCCAGGTAATAGCGGTAGAGGCGGCCTGCCATCGACAGCTTGAACTGGGAAATGGCGAGGATCCTGCTGTCTTCCGCTTCCGGCAGCGCGACCAGGGAGCCGTTGGCGTTGGCGCGCAGCAGGGGCGATGTTTGCAGGTCGACTACACTGCCGATCCTCGCCGCCAGAGGCAGGCCGCGGTCTTCCGGCTGCGGCGCGTCGCTGCCGACACCGCGGCGCTGGGCGCCGCTGCGCAGGTAATCGATGGCGTCTTTCCAGCCCATTTCTTAGTTCCTTTCAAACGAGTAGTTAGCGTTCTTTTTTACTGCTTGCGCCCCCGCCATCAGGCGGAAGGCTTTCCAGGCCAGCCAGACCAGGCCGCCGACCAGCAGGGCTACCGCCAGCTTGGCCAGGGTGCTCGATTCGTGAGCGGCTGGCTTGGCGGCCGGCGCCTGCTGCATTTGCGGCTGGCGCGTTGGCTCGACCACTGCGCCAGCCGCCCCGGCGATGTCATTGGCGCCGGCTGCGTCAGCCATGGCGCCGTTGTTGCCGCCGGCGTCACCCTGCACGGACGGTGCGGGAACGGACGCCGGGGCTGGCTGGGCGGCAGGTGGCGGCGTAGCATGACTGCCGGTGGCGCGGCCAAGCATGAAACCGCCGATGCCCCACAGCCAGCCGTTGCTGCTGTCGCGAACGATGACCGGGGCCGGGGCACTGGTCGAGCCGCTTGCTGGCGCACCATGCTGGGCATAAGTGCCACCGTTGTAGCCACCGCCGCTGCCACTGCGGCCGCCGGGAACTACCGGATCCAGCGGCGGCAGTGGGGGCGCTGCGCCACCGGCTGCGGCCGTACGGGAAGCGGTGGAGCTGCCGAAGCTGCCGGGCGCAGGCTGGCCGGTCGCGGTAGCGCGTCGCGTGTCGTAAGTGCGTATGGCCTGGTCCTGCGCCGCGCGGCGGTCAAGGTCGCGCGACATTGCGGAGTCGCGTTGTGGCGTGCGCGCCGCAGCCGGGGGCTGCGACTGGCGCTGGCCGAAGGTGCCGAAACTTGGCTTGCCTGGCGTGCTGACGCTGCGCGACACCGTGCTCCGACCCGAAGAAAAGCCGCTGCGATACGAGCTCCCCGGACGAGCATCGGCCGTGTTGGCGACTACAATTGCCACCACGATTGCCATGATGGCCGCGAAGCGAGTGCGCTTGAACATGAATTTCACCGTTGTCAGGTAGTTAAACTTTCGATGAAAATCAGCATATCTTTCAAACAATCCGACTGCATCGGTAAAAAAAGGCCAGCTTCACCATGACTAAGAAATACCTGGACATGAACCAGCACGACGCGCTCTACAAGGTGGCGCGTACTTTCCCTGGCGGTATTGAGGCACTTGCCCAGCAAATGGGCATTTCGTCCAACGTGCTGCGCAATAAGCTGGCGCCGACCATCGCTTCGCATTACCCCTCGTTCGAGGAAGTCTCGACCATCGTGGACTTGTGCCACAAGGCTGGCGTGCATGAAGCCATGCTGCCGCTGCATGCGCTGCTGACGCGGCATGGCATGGCGGCCTTCATCGTGCCGATTCCCGACGAGGTGAGCAGCGATGACCTGTCGCAGACGGTGTGCAAAGTGATGGCACAGGTGGGTGCGGTGGCGGAGGCGGTGTCGGAGGCCCTGATCGATGGCAAGGTGACCGAGGCAGAAGCCGACCTGATCGAGCGCGAATTCCACGGCGCACTGTCGGCGCTGGGCGAGTGGCGCGAGCGTATTCGCCAGCGCGCCAAAATCAGCAAATAAAAAACCAGCCTTGGCTGGCAGGCCAAGGCTGGCTAAAGACTTTTCATCCTTGGGGCGAAACAGTCGGGACTAGGCACACAGCTTATCCCGGCTTCGCTACCGCTTGATGACATCTGGTTAGCGTTCCGCCTCGCGGCGCTCCTCGCGGCGGTCGCGCCCTTCACGCCGCGGCTGATGTTGCTGCTGAGGCTGGGGCTGCTGAGGCTGCATTTGCGGCTGGGGTTGTGGCTGTGGTTGCGGCTGGGCCTGCGGTGGCGGTGCCGACATCTGCGGCGCACGAGCCGGGGCAACCTGCATCTGCGGAGCTTCGCGGCGGCCACGGTCTTCGCGCTCGCCCCAGCCGGACCGTGGCTCGTGGCGCGGCTGCTCCATGCGCTGTGGCTGTTCCATGCGCTGCGGCTGCGGTTGCGGCTGTGGCTGCTGCATTTGCGGCGGCGCAGCTTGCAACTGCGGCGGTTGCTGGGTCGCCGTGATGATGCCTGGACGGCGTTGCTCTTCGCGCATATTGCGGCCGCGCCAGTTATCCCGGTCGTCGTTGTCGGTACGGGTCCAGTTCTGCCGTGGCTGCGGCTGCTGCGGCGTCAGTTGCTGGGGTTGCTGCGGCTGGGTCTGCAACAGCGGCTGGCGTTGCGGTTCCTGGCGCTCGGGGCCGCGCAAGTCCGGACCGCGTTCGGCGCGGCGATCCTGGCCACCGTCACGGTTGAAGCGGTCGTAGCGGTCGCGGTTGAAGCGGTCCTCACGGTTTTGCTGCCACTCCTGGCGCTGCTGCGCACGCTGGACGTTGGCGGACAACACCGGCGGCGCCGTCATGACCGGCGCATTGCGCACGTCCTGCGGAACGAAGCGCGAACCGGTAGTCACCGAAATAAGGCGGCCACGGCCGAACTGGTCGCTCGGCAGGGCGGTCACGCCATCGCGGCGGCCGTCATGGTCGCGGTCGCGGTAGCGCTCATGCCAGCGCTCGTTGGTGCGGTGGTTCCAGGACAGCCGGCGCTCGTAATCGGACGACACGCGGTAGGCCGGCACATAGGGGTCGCGCGGGTTCAGCGGGTACCAGCCAACGGCCGGACCACTGCGGCCCGAGCCGAAGCTCACACTCCAGTTGTTGCCGCCGACCCAGCCAACCAGCGCCGGCGACCACACCGGACGGCCAATCACACGGCCTGGCGTCCAGCACCAGCGGCCGCTCACCACGACCCAGCGGCCATAGTGGAACGGCGCATAACCCCAGGGCGAGTTATCGACCCAGGTCCAGCCCCATGGCGAGATCCAGACCCAGCGGCCGTCGCGGTAAGGCGCCCAGCCGGCCGGCACGGCGCGCGGGAACCAGACGGTGCCGTACTCGCGGTCCTCGACCCAATTGCCATAGTTGTCCAGGTCTTCGTAGCCGGTCATGTCGGCCGGGACGTAGCGCGAAGCGACCATGCCTTCGTCGCGGCGGTCGCGGCTGGAGACCCAGTTGTCGAAATCATCACGCCGAGCCAGCGCGGTAAAGATATCGTCGCCGCGCACTTCCACGCGCTTGCCGGAACGGGCGGTCAGCATGGTGCCGGCGCCTTCGACGCGGACGTTGCCGGCGAAGACGTTGACCACGGTCGTGTCGGGAGCGCGTTCGGTATCGATGCGGAAAGTGCCTGGTTCGGTCAGTGTGACGCGCGCTTGCGGCGTCAGGAATTCGAACTCATTGAGCATGCCCGGATCGCGCACGCGCACGGCGGCGGTGCCGTAATTCAGGCGCAGCACCAGGCGGTCGTCATTCAGCTCCTGCACCTCGAGGTCGGTATCGCCGTCCAGGCGAATGGCCGTGGAGCCGACGCGGAATTCCGCGCGGGCCCCGGAGGCGGTAGTCAGGTGGTTTTCACTGGTGACCGGCCAGTTCATCAGGTTGCCGGACTCTTCTTCGCCGTTGACGAGCATGGTCACCCTGCCTTCGGTGACGGTGACTCGTCCCACCCGGGCGGGTGGATCGGCCATGGCAACCGAGGTCACTGCGACCAGGGCTGCCAGCATCAGGAACTGCACAATCTTGCGGCTCATTTCTCTCTCCAAGGGCACGTTCTAAGGCGTTTTTGTTTTTATATAACGCCTGAGCCCCCATGGCGAGGACGCAAGTTACAAATAATTTCAAATCGGCGTGAAGCGCTGCACCTTTTTGCCGTCCACCTCGATGATTTCGAAGAAAACTTCGCGCGGGCGGCACCAGATGGAGCCATTGGCGGCCTTGTAAACGATCATCGTGCTGAGGTCGGATTCCAGCGTGGCTTCGCACACCAGGTCATAAATGCCGCCCTTGTAATGCCGGAACTGGGTGGTCATGCCTGGGCCGCTCCACGCTTGACGAAGAACAGGGCGCCGCCGATAAACATCAGAAGGCCGCCGAAGAGGCGATTTTGCGCCTTGATGGCAGAAGATTCGCGGAAGAAGCGCTGCATCGACGACGCCAGGAAGGCGTAGCTGTGCATCACCACCAGGTCGATCACGCACATGGTGGCAGCCAGGATCGCCAGTTGCGGCAGCAGCGGAGCATGCTGGTTGATGAACTGGGGCAGTACGGCCACCATGAAGATGATGCCTTTGGGGTTGGTGGCGTTGGTCAGGAAGCCGATCATGACGCGCTTGCGGAAGGTTGGCAGGGCCTGGCGGGAAGCGTGCACGCCTTCACCGGCCGCAACCTTGGCGCGCCACTGGCTGATGCCGAGCCAGATCAGGTACAGGGCGCCGACGGTCTTCACCACGCTGAAGGCGACTTCCGAAGCGAGCAGCAGGGAACCCACGCCGGCGCCGGCAATCGCCAGCACCAGCAGCAAGCCCAGTTGCAGGCCGAGGATGGTGGCGGAGGTGCGCTTCACGCCATAGGACAAACCATGCGACATCGACAACACGGCGCCCGAACCAGGCGACACGGCAATGATGCAGGCAGCGATGACAAAGGTGATCCAGGTGGTGAAAGCCATGACCGATTACCGACGAATAAAGCGTTCATTGTAGCGTCGAAGATGCCCGCTCGCAGCGGCGCCGTGTTAGATTGTCGATCCTGTAATTTTTCTTTGGAGTTATACGAAATGGCCGGTTCCAGCCTGCTTGCACTGATCGACGATATTGCCACCATCCTGGATGACGTGGCTGCCATGAGCAAAGTGGCGGCCAAGAAGACCGCGGGTGTGCTGGGCGACGACCTGGCGCTGAATGCGCAGCAGGTCGCTGGCGTGCAAGCCGACCGTGAACTGCCTGTTGTCTGGGCAGTAGCGAAGGGTTCGATGATCAACAAGGCGATCCTGGTGCCTGCTGCGCTGGCAATCAGCTATTTCGCGGATTGGGCGATTACGCCGCTGTTGATGCTCGGCGGCGCCTACCTGTGCTTCGAAGGTTTCGAGAAGATTGCCCACAAGCTGCTGCATTCGGCAGCGGAAGATGACCAGCACCACAAGGACCTGCTTGATGCGAACCAGAGTGTTGATCTTGTGGCAATGGAAAAGGAGAAGGTCAAGGGCGCCGTGCGCACCGACTTCATCCTCTCGGCCGAGATTATCGTGATCGCGCTCGGTACCGTGGCAAAAGCAAGCTTCGTGCAGCAGCTGACTGTGCTGGTCGGTATCGCCGTCGTGATGACCATCGGCGTGTACGGCCTGGTGGGCGCCATCGTGAAGATGGACGACGCCGGCCTCTACCTGACCAAGCGCGCCGGTGCCGGTGTGCAGGCGTTCGGCCGTTTCCTGCTGACTGCGGCGCCTAAGCTGATGAAATTCCTGTCGGTGGCCGGTACCGTGGCCATGTTCATGGTCGGCGGCGGCATCCTGACCCACGGCATCCCGGGTGCGCATGACGTGATCCACCATGCAGCCGAAGCCGCCGGTTTGGTGGGCGGCGTTGGCCCCCTGCTGGCTGCCGTGACGCCGTCCGTGCTGGACACCGTTGGCGGCGTGATCGCCGGCGCCATCGTGCTGGCTGTGGTGACCATCGGCGGCAAACTGTTGAGCGCGGTCAAGCGGTAAGCGCCAGGCTGGCCGCACACTGTCAATTTTTACAAGGAGAACCTATGTCGACCCAACACCGACCTTCCGGCGCCTTTGTCGGCGCCTCCTGGACCGCCTTGCTGCTGGGCGCCGGCGCCTTCCTGGCCGGCCTGTGGAATGCCCAGATGGCGCTGAACGAGAAGGGCTATTACCTGACGCTGCTGCTGTACGGGCTGTTCTCGGCGGTATCGCTGCAAAAGTCGGTGCGCGACAAGGTAGAAGGCATCCGCGTGTCGAATATGTACTTCGGCTTGTGCTGGGTTTCGACCGCGGCGGCCATCCTGCTGCTGGTGGTCGGCATGTGGAATGCAAACCTGACCCTCAGCGAAAAAGGCTTTTATGGCATGGCATTCGCGCTGAGCCTGTTCGCTGCGGTGGCAGTGCAAAAGAATGTCCGTGACAGTTCGGCAATCCGGTCGGAAGCGGCCTGACCGGCCAACCCGGCCAGATTTGATCTACATCATTAAAAAAGCGCGCCCAAGTCCCTAGACTTATCCCTGTGATCTTGCGTTATGGCAAGAAAGTCAACAGGGAGCGCGCGATGCGTAAGAATTTACCGGTAACCAATCAGGAAGTAGAGCTGGACGAAGACCAGGCGATCGTCTCCAAGACCGACCTGGAAGGCAATATCGTCTACGTCAATCCCTACTTCGAGCACATCAGCGGCTTCTCCGCTGCGGAGCTGATTGGCCAGCCGCAAAACATCATCCGCCACCCGGACATGCCGCCGGAAGCGTTTGCCGACCTGTGGCAAACCATCCGCGCCGGCATTCCATGGACCGGCCTGGTGAAAAACCGCTGCAAGAACGGCGATTTCTACTGGGTCAAGGCCAACATCACCCCGATCAAGGAAAACGGCCGCACCATCGGCTACATGTCGGTGCGCACCAAGGCCGACCGCGGCCAGGTCGCTGCCGCCACCGAGGCTTACCGCAAGATCATTGCCGGCGCCCGCGATATCCGCATCAAGAATGGCCAGATCGTTCGTTTGGGCCTGTCGAACGTGCTGGCGCGCCTGAGCCATACTTCGCTGGCCATGCGCATCTGGCTGGCCACCAGCCTGGTCAACGTGCTGCAGATCGCAGTCTGCCTGGCCGCGCTGTTCGCCGACGGCACCAGCAGCGTGACGCGCTGGGGCATCTTCGGCGCCACCGCTTTCGGCTTCCTGATCAACGTCTTCCTGTGGTACACGCTGCGCACCGGCATGCTGCAGCCGCTGGGCCGTGCGCTGGATGGCGCGCGCCTGATCGCGGCCGGCGACCTGACCGGTTCCTTCGATACCGACAGCACCGACGAAGTGGGCCAGTTGCTGCGCGCCCTGCAGCAGATGAATAACAACCTGATCGCCACCATCCGCGACGTGCGCTTCAATATCGATGCGATGGCCGTGGCGACCAAGCAGATCGCCGCCGGCAATGCCGACCTGGCGGGCCGTACCGAGTCGCAGGCCGCCAGCCTGGAAAAGACCGCTTCCAGCATCGAGGAATTCTCTTCGACCGTGAAGGCCAATGCGGAGAACTCAATGGAAGCGAACGACCTGGCAGTCAGCGCTTCCGACGTGGCGGTGCAGGGCGGCGAGATCGTGTCCGAAGTGATTGCAACGATGGACGAGATCAATTCCTCCTCAAGGCGCGTGGTCGATATCATCGGCCTGATCGAAGGCATCGCCTTCCAGACCAACATCCTGGCGCTGAATGCCGCTGTCGAAGCGGCGCGCGCCGGTGAGCAGGGCCGCGGCTTTGCCGTGGTGGCGGGCGAGGTGCGCAACCTGGCGCAGCGTTCTTCCGCTGCCGCCAAGGACATCAAGCAACTGATCGAAATTTCGGTGGCCAAAGTCAGCACCGGCATGGAGCGTGCGCAGCGCGCCGGCGCCACGATGGACCAGGTGGTGAACTCGGTCAAGCAGGTCACCACCATCATGCACGAGATTTCCACCGCATCCCGCGAACAGAGCTTCGGCGTGGACCAGGTCAACCAGGCCGTCAACCACATGGACCAGGTGACGCAGCAGAACGCAGGCCTGGTCGAAGAAGCTGCCGCCGCTGCAGTCAGCCTGGCCGACGAAGCCGGCCACCTGCGCGACGCTTTCAGCCTGTTCAAGTTTGAACGCACCCGTCACGCGCGCCTGACGGCTGTCAATTCGGCACGCGGCGCGCAGCAAACCCGCCAGGCCCCTAAACGCCTCGCAGCCTGATACCGAACGAGAAAATCATGAATACCATTGCAGAACCATCCGTACAGTTTGATGCAGAGCTGATCAGCCGCATGAGCACTTCCGGCCCGCGCTACACCTCGTATCCGACCGCCGACCGCTTCAAGCCGGACTTCGGCTACTCCGGCTTCCTCGAGGCGCAAGCCAACCTGCGCATGCGCGGCGCTCGCGCACCGCTGTCGCTGTACGTGCATATCCCATTCTGCAATGTGGTGTGCTACTACTGCGCCTGCAACAAGGTGGTGACCAAGGACCGCAGCAAAGCGGTAACCTATCTCGGCTACCTGAAACAGGAAATCGATATGCAGGGCAAGCTGTTCGCCGGCATGAACCGTGTGGAGCAGCTGCACTTCGGCGGCGGCACCCCGACCTACCTGAGCGACGAGCAGATGGGCGAGCTGCTGGCGCACATGCGCAAGCACTTCGAGTTCGCGCCGGACGAAGAAGGCGAGTACTCGATCGAGATCGATCCGCGTACAGTCGATGTTGAACGCATCCATACGCTGCGCAGGCAGGGCTTCAACCGCGTCAGCATGGGCGTGCAGGACTTCGATCCTGAAGTGCAGAAGGCGGTCAACCGCATCCAGCCTGCGGAAGAAACCCTGGCCGTGATCCAGGCGGCGCGCGATGCCGGCTTCCGCTCGATCAGCGTGGACCTGATCTACGGCCTGCCAAAGCAAAGCATGACCACCATGCAGGCCACCATGGACAAAGTGATCGAGGCCAACCCTGACCGCATCGCCCTGTACAACTACGCGCACATGCCGCACCTGTTCAAGCCGCAGCGCCGCATCTCGGAAGACGAGCTGCCAACGCCGGCGGTGAAGCTGGACATGCTGGCCCTGTGCATCGACCGCCTGACCAAGGCTGGTTATGTCTACATCGGCATGGACCATTTCGCCAAGCCGGACGACGACCTGGCCGTGGCACAGCGCCAGGGCCGCCTGCACCGCAACTTCCAGGGCTACTCGACCCACGCCGAAACCGACCTGGTGGCGCTTGGCGTATCGGCTATCAGCTCGGTGAACGGCACGTACAGCCAGAACGAGAAAACGCTGGACGAATATTATGCGCGCCTGGACGAAGGGCGCCTGCCGATCGCACGCGGTTATGCCATGGATAACGACGACCTGCTGCGCCGCATGGTGATCCAGCGCCTGATGTGCAATTTCGAGCTGTCGATCTCGGCGCTGGAACTGGGCTACCCGATCCGCTTCAAGCAGTACTTCGCCAAGGAACTGGAAAAGATGCGCGAGTTCGAGCGCGACGGACTGGTGTCGATCGAGGACGACTGGATTTCCGTGACGCCGAAAGGCCGCCTGCTGATCCGCAATATCTGCATGGTGTTCGACCGCCACCTGGCTGCCGACCGTGCCGCGGGTACTGCGCCGGGCCAAGTGCACCCGCTGCGCTTCTCGCGCACCATTTGAGGAGGCCATGAACCTGGTGCCCATCCTGGTTGCCGGCCTGGCCGGCAGTGTGCATTGCGCCGGCATGTGCGGCGGCATCGTCGGCGCGTTCAGCGTTGGCGGCCCATCCGCCGCGCCGGCACGCGCGCGCGTGATTCCGATCGCGCGCGTGGGCACGGGGGCCGGCATGCACGCAGTGGCGGGCGCCTCCAGCGCCGGCGGTTCAGCAGCGGCCGCGTGGACCGGCGCCAACGCCGCCGCTCTCGGCCATGTCCTGGCCTATAACACCGGGCGCATTGGCAGCTACATGCTGGCCGGCGCGATTGCCGGCGGCGTCGCCGGCAGCGTCGCCAGCCTGGCGCAGATGGCGTCGGCGCAGTCGGCCGCCTACTGGATGGCCAACCTGATGCTGGTAGCCATGGGCCTCTACCTGATGGATGCCTGGCGTGGCCTGGCCCGCGTGGAAGCAGTGGGCGGCATCTTGTGGCGCCGAGTGCAGCCGCTGGTCAAGCCACTGGTACCGATGGATACGCCGTTGAAAGCGCTGGCCTTGGGCGGGCTGTGGGGCTGGGTTCCCTGCGGAATGGTCTACAGCATGCTGCTCACCGCCATGCTGACCGGCTCCGCGCTGGATGGCGCGCTGCTTATGGGCGCCTTCGGCCTGGGCACGCTGCCGATGCTGCTGGCGATGGGCATGGCGGGCGCCAAGCTGCGCCAGTACCTGCAAAAGGGCCCGGTGCGCGTGGCTTGCGGCCTGCTGGTGCTGGGCTTTGGCGTGCTGGGCCTGGCCCGCGCGGCTGGTGGCAGCCAGCATGCATGGTTCGACGTACTTTGCCTGACGGTGCAGCCATGATGATGACTGAAATAGCTGAATGCTTCCATTGCGGCCAGCCCGTCGCTGCAAGCGCCGACTGGCATGTGAGCATCGAAGGCGTCGAGCGCGCCATGTGCTGCCCTGGCTGCGCGGCTGTTGCGCAAACCATTGTGGACATCGGGCAAACAAGCTACTACCGCGAGCGAAGCGGCTTCGCTGCACCTGCCGGCTTGCCTGGCGACGCGGCGGCCGCAGCGGCGCTGGTGCCGGCCGCGCTCGCGCTGCCCGAGGACGATCCGAATATCGTCGACGATGGCGATGCGCGCGAAACCACCTTGCTGGTGGAAGGCATCCGCTGCGCCGCCTGCGTATGGCTGATCGAACACCGCCTGCGCCAGGTCGACGGCGTGCAGCAGGCCAACCTGAACGTCGCCACCGAAAAGCTGTTCATCCGCTGGCACAAGGACAAGACCACCGCTGCCATGCTGCTGGAAGCGGTCCGCAGCATCGGCTACAACGCCTGGCCGTACGACACCACCCGCCACGACGCGCAACTGCAGAAGGCCAGCCGCACCTTGGGGCGCCAGCTCTTCGTCGCCGGCCTGTCGATGATGCAGGTGATGATGTACGTGGCGCCTGAGTACATGGCTGGCGACGACGGCACGCTGGACGCGGGCATGGCAAGCCTGATGCGCTGGGCCAGCCTGCTGCTGACGCTGCCCGCCATTGCCTATTCCGCCCAGCCCTTCCTGAAGGGTGCCTGGGCCAGCCTGAAAGCGCGCGCACTGGGCATGGACGTGCCGGTAGCGCTGGGGATCATGGCAGCCTTCACCGGCAGTGCCGTGTCGACCTTCCGCGGTTACGGCGAGGTCTATTACGACTCCGTCACGATGTTCGTCTTCCTGCTGCTGGCCAGCCGCTACCTGGAAATGGTGGCGCGCCGCAAGGCCGCCAGCGCCCTGTCGCGCCTGCGCCATGGCGTGCCGGAAATGGCTCAGCGCCTGGCTGCCTGGCCGGACTTGCGCGATGCCGCCACCGTGCCCGCCAGCGCGCTGGCCGCCGGCGACCATATCATCGTCAAGGGCGGCGAGGCGGTGGCTGCCGACGGCGTCGTGGTCGAAGGCAGCACGGCCGTCGACCTGTCGCTGCTGACCGGTGAGAGCGCCCCGCAGCACAAGGCAGTGGGCGATGCCATTCCCGGCGGCGCCGTCAACGCGGGCAGCCCGGTTGTGCTGCGCATCGAGAAGCCGGCGCGCGACAGCACGCTGGCCGGCCTGCTCAAGCTGATCGAACGCGCGGGCAGCGCCAAGCCGCAGATTGCGCAGTGGGCGGACCGCACAGCTTCCTGGTTCGTCGCTGCGCTGCTGCTGTTTGCGGCGGCCAGCTTTGGCTTCTGGACCTGGCATGACGCGGCGCGCGCGTGGCCGGTGGCAATTGCGGTGCTGGTGGTTTCCTGCCCATGCGCCTTGTCGCTGGCGACACCCTCGGCGCTGGCTGCGGCCACTGACCGCCTGCTTGGCAAAGGGGCACTTGTCGTGCAGCCGCACGTATTGGAAACCTTGCATCGCGCCACGCATATCGTATTCGACAAAACCGGCACGCTGACTGAAGGCCGGCCGACCGTGCAGAGCATCGACGCGATCGACGGTGCGCGGATCATCGGCATCCTGCGCGTTGCCGCAGCCTTGGAAGCAGGCAGCGCACACCCGATTGCGCGGGCGATCGGCGGCGCGGCCGAAGCGCACGGTGCTGGCGCGGCATCCGCCACCGGCATGCAGGAGCTGGCGGGGCAGGGCATGGAAGGCATGGTCAATGGCGTTCGCTACCGCCTCGGCACAGCGGCTTACGTCGCAGGCATCGCCGGCAGCCCATTGCCGCCACTGGGCCGGGCCGCGGCGGAAAGCGCGCCGATGACGACCGTGTGGCTCGGCATGCACGGCCGCTGGCTGGGGCGCTTCCTGGTCTCGGATGCATTGCGGCCGGATGCGCGCAAGACGGTCGAATATTTCCAGCGGCTCGGCAAGGAAGTGGTGCTGCTTAGCGGCGACCAGCAGGCGCTGGCTGAAAGCGTGGCAGGGCAGCTGGGCATCAAGGAAGCAATCGGCGACTGCCTGCCGGACGAAAAACTGGCATACGTCCAGGAGCTGCAGGCGCGCGGAGGCGTAGTGGCGATGGTCGGCGACGGCATCAACGACGCGGCCGTACTGAGCGCCGCCGATGTCTCTTTCGCCATGGGCAGCGGTGCAACCTTGGCACAAGTGCATGCCGACTGCGTGCTGCTCGACGCCCGCCTGCCGCTGCTGGCCGACACCGCCCGCAGCGCAGAAAAAACCATGCGCGTGATCCGCCAGAACCTGGCCTGGGCCACGCTGTACAACATCGTTGCCATTCCGGCAGCAGCCTTCGGCATATTGAACCCGTGGCTGTCCGGCGTCGGCATGGCGGCCAGCTCCGCCATCGTCGTTCTCAACGCGCTCCGTTTGCGCAGGGGTTAGGAAAATGGAATCGCTTTACCTGCTCATACCCATCAGCGTCGGCCTGGTTTTCGGCGCGCTGTGGCTGTTTTTCAAGGCGTCTGACGACGGCCAGTTTGACGATCTTGTAGGCCCGGCAATCCGAGTTTTACAGGACAACGACCGGATTTGATCCACGTCATGTTTTTTTGAAGTGCTCCTCGGTAACCTTTGACATACCTCATCAAAGTGTCTGCCTGGAGAATTCAAAGTGGATCAATCACTGGACTACAACTACAAGGTCGTGAAGCAATTCGCGATCGCCACCATATTATGGGGCGTTGTGGGCATGCTGGTCGGCGTCATCATCGCCGCCCAACTTGCCTGGCCCGCCCTGAACCTGGACATTCCCTGGCTGACCTACGGTCGCCTGCGTCCCCTGCACACCAATGCAGTGATTT
>Ga0307408_100001521_pt1 | contig 17245 bp, 13 predicted proteins | sample 322Cmetagenome_FD_202116 | JGI IMG/M metagenome (GOLD analysis project Ga0307408, IMG submission 202116) | Maize rhizosphere microbial communities from greenhouse at UC Davis, California, United States - 322HYB-C-3 | ecosystem: Host-associated > Plants > Roots > Rhizosphere > Soil | place...
GTATTAAATGCTACTTTCAACACCGTTGATGTTAACAAAGTTCACAGGCCGTTATTGCTAAAGATTGGCAACCCTGATGATTTTGAATTATATAATAAACTAATGCATTCGGGCAAAATTTCGTTTTTGCACGATGAAATCATGGGCCAACTTAAAGAACTTATTAAAAGTAAAAACCCTTCAATTAAATTTAAACCAGATGACTATCCTGATTTGATCAATAAACATTTGGATGGAAGAAATGTGCAAGAATATGGTGTTTGGGTTTATTATCCCTGGAGCCAACGCATGGTGCACCTTCTGGACGAAGAAGAGTTTGTAGAAATACGTACGAACCGGAACCAATACAAAATTACTCGCAGCGAAAGAGATACATTAAGTACAAAAAAAATAGGTATTATCGGATTGTCCGTGGGGCAATCCATTGCCTTAACATTAGCTATGGAAAGAGGTTTTGGCGAACTCCGCCTTGCTGATTTTGATGAGCTGGAATTGAGTAACCTAAACCGTATTCGCACGGGCTTACATAATCTGGGCCTTCCCAAAGTAGTAATTGCAGCTCGCGAGATTGCCGAAATCGACCCATTCTTGAACGTATCCTGTTTCTTTGATGGTTTGATTGATGCCAATATCGACGATTTCTTTTTAAAAGATGGCAAGCTGGACATATTGGTTGATGAGTGCGATAGCCTTGATGTTAAAATTACCTCCCGAATTAAGGCGCGTGAGTTAAAGATACCGGTAGTAATGGATACCAGCGACCGGGGAATGCTTGATGTTGAGCGCTTCGACCTGGAACCTGGACGGGCGATTTTGCATGGTGCCTTAGAAAATGTCGATCCTAAAACAATAAAAGGACTATCAAATGAAGATAAAATTCCTATCATTTTACGAATGCTGGGGATTGAGAACGTTTCGCTTCGCTTGAAAGCCTCAATGGTTGAGGTGGAACAAACTATAAATACCTGGCCGCAGCTTGCAAGTTCTGTTGCTCTGGGAGGGGCCGTTGGTGCCGACGTGTGCCGTCGCATATTATTAGGGCAATTTCACGATTCCGGCAGGTATTATGTCGATTTGGAGGGCTTTGTAGGAACTAAACAAGAGCCTCCAAAAGTACAACTTGAGGAAAATCCACATCGGCCGCTGCAGCTCGAGGAGATGAAAGCCTTGTCAATTGGACCTGCCATTGACAGATTTGATGGGCAAGTAGCTCCAGAAGCCGATGTTATTAAGGACATGGTAACGGCTGCAATCTGGGCTCCTTCCACAGGTAATGACCAGCCGTGGAAATGGCTATATAAAGATGGCGTGCTAAACCTTTATCATGATGAATATCGTTCCTGGTCGTTTGGCGACTATCAAAAACTGGCATCTTTTATTAGCCTTGGTGCCGCATATGAAAATTTATACATAAGGGCTTTAAAGAAAGGATTACGAGCTAATTATAAGTTTTTTCCAAACAAGGGGAATGAAAAATTAGTAGCATCGATAAGTTTTACTAAGAATTTAGATGGCGCTGATGCCGATCTTTTAAGCCTAGATAAGGCGATATTTAAGCGGCACACCAATAGAAACCCAGCGCCAAAGCAGATCCTTCCAGATAGTGTATTTGAGCAATTGAAAGTATATACAGAATCTATCAAAGGAGCCAAACTGCAAATTTTTACCGATGAGGAGCAAGTTAAGGCCCTGGGAGAAATTATAGGCGCTTGTGATAGAGCCAGATTTTTAAGCCCAAGGGGGCATCACGACTTTGTGAACCACGAAATACGTTGGACAAGCCAGGAAGCAGAAAATAAAAAGGACGGAATTGATGTAAAGTCCCTTGGTTTTACAAACTCACAACTTGCAGCATTAAATGTAATTAAAGATGAAAATGTTGTAGGAACTTTAAGAAACCTGGGCGGCGGTTATGCTTTGGATATGTTGGCAAAACGTATTGTTAAAACAGCCTCTGCGTTATGTATGATAACTTTGCCGGAATATAATTTGCATAATTATTTTGAAGGAGGCAGGGCAATGGAGAGATTTTGGTTGGCTGCCACTAACCTTAATTTGGCAGTACATCCGGTAATATCGCCGTTTTATTTATTCCCAAGAGTTATTTACGGCAAGGGCGAAGGACTAAGCTCCGAAACTATTGAGGAATTGAGTGTGTTAAGAGAAAAATTTAAAAAGTTAACAGGCTTGCAAGAAAATAAAGCCGAAGTGTTTTTAACAAAGGTTGCAATAGCCGAGGAACCTATTTTAAAACCATTTAGGTTACCATTAAATGAAGTATTATTTATAGAAAGTTGATCCTAAACCATTATTTAAGTATGAATAAACCGCAGTTATTTCTTATCTGGCTTCTGCTTCTAGGCAAAAGTGCATTCTCACAAAACACTTTGTTGTTTGAAGGAGACAATAAAGTGATTGGTAAGTTTGTCTCTATTTTAACCGATCCTTCTGGAAAATTAAGTATTGAGGACGTTAAAAAAAGTACACAGTTTGAACCTTCGAACATAGAAACTCCTAATTTAGAGCTAAGTAACTCCACCTTTTGGCTCAAGTTTACGATAAAGAATAATAGTCCTGAAGATAGGCTTCTTCTTACGTTACAGTATCCTACATTAAACGTTTGCGAATTCTATTCTCCTGCGGCTGGTGGTTTCACTGTGCAAAAGCTGGATGATACAAAGCGATTTTCCGAACGTAAATACAAGCATCAGGATTTTATTTTTGATGTCCAACTGCCAAAGGGGAAGTCTGAGACCTATTTCCTCAAAGTGAAAAGTACAGAGCAAATGGTGCTTCCTCTAGTAATTGGCACACCTCAAAAAATTGCAGAATCGAAGCTAACCCACGACTTGCTATGGGGAAGCTTAATGGGTTTATTAGTGGTAATGATATGCTACAACGCATTTGTTTACATATCTACAAAAGACATAAGCTATTTATACTACGTTTTTTACACTTTCTTTATCGGATTGACACAAACTACACTATCCGGATATACCTACAGATTTATATTTTTTGATTCACCTGAGTTATATCACAAGGCCATTATAATTTTTCCTGCGCTGGCAGGAATTGCCCTGGTGCTATTTACTAAATCATTTCTCCAGACGCGGACGCGTGCTCCACGGCTGCATAAATTATTATATGCGGTAGCAGGTATGTATGCTATTGCTATGGTGCTACGCTTGCTTGGGTATGATATAGCAAGTTACAGAATGATTGATATTTCTGCGCTAAGTATTACGGTAGTGGTATTGGCCATCGCAGTAAATCTTGCAATACAGAAGTACAGGCCAGCGAGACTATTTTTAGCAGCCTGGACAATGTTCCTGATAGGGATTGTATTATTTGTTATGCGTAATTTAGGCGTGCTGCCATATAATAATTTTACTAATTATACCATGCAGGCGGGTACCGCATTTGAGGTAATGTTGCTTTCATTGGCGCTGGCTGACAGGATAAATACATTAAAGCGAGAAAAGGAACAATCGCAGGCAGAGGCACTGCATACAGCTCAGGAAAATGAGCGAATTATCCGAGAGCAAAATGTAGTTCTAGAACAAAAGGTTGCTGAACGAACAGCTGAGTTGAAAGAATCTAACGAAGAGCTTAATGCAACTTTGGAAGATCTTAAACAGGCTCAAAGCCAATTAGTTGATTCTGAGAAGATGGCGTCTTTGGGTCAATTAACTGCGGGTATTGCCCATGAAATAAATAATCCCATCAACTTTGTTACTTCGAATGTAGCTCCTCTAAAACGAGATGTTTCCTTGCTTTTCTCAATAATAGAAAAGCTCGAAGAAATCGGCCTTTCAGAAGTAGCTAAGCAAATAAAGGAAAGTCAGATAAATGATTATAAAGATGAAGTAGAGTTTGATTATCTGAAAATTGAGATAGCGCATTTGCTTAAAGGTATAGCCGAAGGATCGAGCAGAACAGCCGAGATTGTAAAGGGCTTAAGAATCTTTTCAAGGGTTGATGAAGATGATTTGAAAAAGGCAGATATAAACGAAGGGCTCGAATCAACGCTAATTATTGTTAATAATTTATTGAATAATAAGATAACTGTTACAAAGGAATATGGTAATTTGCCTCTTATTGAATGTTACCCTGGAAAGTTGAACCAGGTGTTTTTAAATATTATAACTAATGCTATTCACGCCATTGAAAAAGAACATGGCGATGATTCAACAGGCGAATTAAAAATTACAACATATGTCGATGAGGAAAATGTTTACATAAAATTGAAAGACAACGGCACAGGCATGGACGAAAACACTAAAAAGAAGATATTTGAGCCGTTTTTTACCACTAAAGATGTAGGCGAAGGTACCGGTTTAGGGATGTCTATAGCCTATAATACTATCAAAAAACACAATGGCCAAATCATCCTAAACAGTACTTTAGGCGAGGGTACTGAATTTGTATTAGAATTGCCAGTTTTACATAAAATAATAGCAACTTTATAGGTATAATAGTTGTATAAGCTAGCAGATTTAGGCGGGCGGAGTAGTAATAATCTGGCTTGATACTAAAAAGTTTACGATTAGACCTAACAATCTTCAAAGATGCCAGGAAAAATTAAAATATTATATATTGATGATGAATTAAACAACTTGGTAGGGTTTAAAGCATCATTTAGAATTGAATATGCAATTTATATTGCAGGAAATACGGTAGAAGCCACAGAGATTTTAGATAAAAATCCGGATATACGAATAATTTTTTGCGATCAAAGAATGCCTGATAAAACGGGCGTAGAGTTTTTCGAAGAAATCAGAGAAAGGCATCCACTGCCCATACGGATACTAATAACGGGTTATGCCGACATCGAATCTGTAATTAATGCAATTAACCGTGGTAATATCTTTAGATATGTAAAAAAGCCTTGGGTGGATGCTGATATAATTTCAGCTATTGAGGAGGCTAACAAGTTTTATATGGCTAATTCAATGTTAGCTATTAAAAACAATGAACTGCAGAAGGCTTATGACGAGCTGGACAAATTTGCATACAGTGTGAGCCATGATATTCGTGGCCCATTATCTGGCATACTTGGAGCTATCAGGGTGGTAAAGCATTTGGATAGTATAGACGATATGAAGGAAATGCTGTATTTGATGGAAAATTCTGTTAAGAAGCTGGATACCTTCATTCTCAGTGTACACGATTACTATAATCTGCAGAGAGGTGAGCTAAAGATCGTTGAAATTGACCTAAAGGCGGTTGTGAAAGACCTCGAAGATATTTACAGGATTTATGGCGGCGCCAACGAGATTATATTCAGGACTTCGGTGGCGCAGAATGAAGCGTTTCGTTGCGATGAAATGTCATTGAAACTGATTTTAAATAACCTGCTTTCAAATGCCTTTAAGTATCAAAAGAAAAATGGCAATGCAAAGCTAGTTGAATTAGATATTAATGTAGATAAGGCTGTAGCTACTTTCAGCGTAAAAGACAACGGAATCGGTATTCCTGAGAAGCATATTGGGGAGGTGTTTAACTTGTTCTTCAGAGCAACATCTCAAGAGGCTGGTTCGGGTTTTGGCTTATATAACGTTAAGGATGCATTAGTAAAACTTAATGGAGATATTAAGGTCAATTCGGTGCTAGATGAAGGAACAGAATTTAGAGTAACAATTCCAAGTAAGTAAAATAGATGGTTGGGAAATTCAATTTTATTATTATTGATGACAGTGAGCTTGATTGTTTTATTGCGGAAAAGATGATTAAGCACACAGGTAAAAGCGAAATTATAAAGTCTTTTACTTCAGCTACCGAAGCGTTAGACTATATTAAGCAAACCAAACATGCAAAGGGAGGTTTAACGACTGTAATTATACTAGATGTTTTAATGCCGCTTATGAATGGCCCTGCTTTTGTCGAGGCCTTCGAATCTTTGCCAAAAGAGGTACAAGAGAGCTATCATATTATTGCTTTGACATCATCAATGAACAAGCATGATATGGAAAAGATTTCAAGCTACAAGGCTGTAAAGGACTTGTTGGATAAGCCGATAACATCCGAATCAATTTTGCCTTTGCTGCGTTAACAGTAGGGCAAATTGCCATCATAAACATTTGTTCAGAATCGGAAGAAATATCCATAAATAGAAAAAGAGGCTATTAGTAGCCTCTTTTCCTATTTATGGATACATGCCTTTATGACAATAGGCTTTGCCTTACTAAAAACTCAAGCTGGTCATTAGATGTGGCGAGCTTATCATTTAAATCAACAATGTTTTTCTTTTCCTGGTACACTTCATAGGCCCTTTCAATAGACATCGAAAGCTCCTCTTCATTCCACGGTTTTGAAAGATAATGGAAAATTTTTCCTTTGTTTACCGCATCTACAACTGCACTCATATCAGCATAGCCTGTCAATAAGATTCGCATAGGCTCTGGATGGGTTTCAAGCACTTTTTCCAAAAATTCAACTCCCGTCATATTAGGCATCCGCTGATCTGTTATAATAACATCAATCGGTGTGCTTTCTATAATTCGCATGGCTTCGTCTCCACTCAAAGCTGTATGCACATTATATTTTATTCTGAATGTGGCTTTGAACGAAACAAGGTTGTTTTGCTCATCGTCAACATAGAGGATGTTTATCTTATCTTTTGACATAGTAAGTGTTTTTTATCAGATATAGTTAACAATGTATTACTTCAAGCTGGTTTATACGCCCAACGGGTCTAAATGGTTATGCAGAAATCGCTTCATTTTGAAGGTTTTATCGGCAAGAACCTGAGAATTACCGCTTATAATTATCGTAAATGTAAACTGAACTCTAAACTCGTTGTTAATCCTATAAATATAAAATATTATGCCAGAATTGCACGTACAACGAAAAAGAAAAAATTTATGGTGGTTGTGGCTGATAATAATCGTGTTATTGATTATTGCCATTACATATTTCTTTCTTCCCCATAATTCTGCTGGTTAATTAATTAAAATAAAATTTAAGAATATGTCTGAAAATGTTGATAGTACTCATTTGAAGGAGTTAGGTAAAAGCGATTACGAGATTGCAAATGGCCATTCAGATATAAGAGGCTGGGTGGTTAAAAACGAGTTTGGTAAGATACTTGGGAGAGTGAACGACCTGATTTTCGATACCAAGGCAAAATCGGTTAAATATCTTATTCTTGACCTCGACGGGAACGAATTATATATGCAGGTGCGCAAAGTGCTGCTTCCCCTGGATATAACAGAGTTTGACGAAGTTTATAAAAATGTTATTTATCCTGGATTAATGGCAAATGAACTCAGTTCATTGCCTACCTACGAAAAAGGAAATATCTCTGATAAGGTGGATCTTTTCATTAATAATGCCTTTAGTAGTACGCCCGGGCACAGAAATATTCTGAATAGATAGAGGCTATCAAAAGCTAATTGCGGACGCTGCGTTCATTAAGCGAATTTGCGCCTGAGCCTACATACGTGTTCAAGTGGCTTCGATGGACTCTTTACTCTAATCTGACTTTTAATACATTGCTTCTGCTGATTTTCCTCTTAATAATGCTCTCAAATTGCTTGTTAAACAGCTCGATGTATCGGGTTGCCCTTGCACATTATTAAAATGGAAAGAAAGCTATTTGTATATATCGTTTCAACATTCTTTTACTCTTTTGTTTTTGCCCAGGATGATACAGTCTACCTAAAAGATAGTACGGTAGTTAGTGCTAACCCGAAATACGATAAAGTAAGCAATTCCCACCGTCGATGGTTTGGGGAAAATTATCGTAAGGAATGGGCTGCACCAACAAAATTGCCCGTGCTTAAAATTTCAGAGTGGAAAGGCGGCTTAAATCCAAAAGAGTTAGGTGGCGGCCATCAGTCTAAATCTTTAAGGCTAATAGATGGTGCCGGGGTAGAGTGGGTTTTGCGGACAGTTAGGAAATCTGCTGATAGCCTCGCCCCAAAACTTATCAGAAATTCGGTTTATGAAGAATGGATAGAAGATAATTTTTCGGCCCAACATCCTTATTCTGCATTAATTGTACCTGTGTTGGCAAAGGCGGCAGGAATCCCTCATTCCAATCCTCTTATAGTTTGGGTAGCTCCCGACGAAAAACTGGGGCAATACGCCAGTTTCTTTGCAAGGAAAGTTTGCCTACTCGAAAAAAGGGAGCCTCTCGGTGAATCTCGCAACACTACCAAAATGCTTGCCCATCTCGACAGCACTAATGAATGCCTGATAGATAGCACGACGTTTTTTAAGGCAAGGCTTCTTGATTTACTAATTGCCGATTGGGGGCGGCATGAAGACCAATGGAGATGGGTAGATACCAGCTTAAATGGCCGTGAATATTATATTTCTGTTCCTCGCGACAGAGACCAGGTTTTTTACATTAATGAGGGTATTTTGCCCAAGCGTGCGGCAAGCGCATCTACATTATCTTTTTTACAGGGTTTTAGTGCAGATTATAAAGATGTTAATGCATTTTTTATTAACGGAAGTAAATTAAACCAACAGTTTCTAAATCAGTTTTCTTATGAAACATGGATGCAATTAACCCGAAGTTTTGTGAGTGCGATATCCGACGATGTGCTTAAAAAAGCGATTGGCCAACTGCCGGAAAGTTCACTCCGTTTGCGCCAGGATTTTTTATTTGCTGTGCTTAAATCTCGCCGGGATAAGCTACCTGGGGTTATGGAGCAGTATTACAAATTTCTTTATGAGATTGTCGATATAAGAAATTCAAACCAACCTGAATGGATTGAGATAAACGATGCTCCAGACAAGGCATTAAGGATAACTATCTCCAGGATAACGAGTTTAGGAGAAAAGGGTGCAACGATTTTTGACAATATTTTTAGGCCTGGGATAACGAGCGAAATAAGGTTATATGCTGGCGATGGTAAAGATGTAGTGAAAGTCAACCTTGCCCATTGTAAAATAAGCTTACGAATAGTAGGTGGCAAGGGTCCAAAAGAATACAATATTTCTAATGCCTTAAAACGCGTTAAAGTCTATGAAGATAGCTATGATGACAAAGTGGACGAGGGGCGAAGCCGGATGGTTTTACATGTTTCAAAAGATTCATTAAATACGGCCAGGCAATTTACTAACCTGTACCATGGTTCGGGTTTTTCTCCTGCAGTGAGTTTTCGGTCGGACGATGGAGTTCTACTAGGATTAACCTACAAAATCGAGAAGGAGGGTTTCAGGAAATCTCCTTATGGCAGTCTGCAAAAAATAACAGTATTAAAGAGTTTAACCACAAAGACCTTCAGAATAAAGTATGCTGCGGAGTTTCTACAGTTATCTCCTAAGACAGATTTCCTTATAAACGCTACGGCAGACTTGCCCAGTAACCGCTTTAATTTTTTCGGCAGGGGGAACGAAACGTTCTTAGATAAAACTGGCGATTTTCGGCGATATTACCGCGTTAAGTTTAATTACTTTACCCTCGAGCCTGCATTCAGATTCCGTCTCAGTCATCATATAAACCTTTCAGTTGGGCCGTCATTCCAATACTCTAAAATTAAAAGCAAGGATAACGAGGGCCGTTTTATCGAGAGTGCATCTTTAAATAATGATTATTTCGGCAGCTTTATTACAGAAGATAAATCACACGGAGGAGCATTTATCGATTTTGACTTTGACAAAAGGGATAATAAGTTATTTCCGGAGAATGGCTATAGGTTCAACCTGCGGATGCATGGGTATGAGGGTTTAAACCCCTATTCGGAGGATTTCATGCAAGCCCTGCCGCAAATGGCATTTTACAAGTCGGTTGATAAAAATGGCCACTTTGTTATAGCCAACCGAACCGGCGCAGCCTTTACGCGAGGGAAAACCACTTTTTATCAGAGCGCATATTTGGGCGGACACGACAATCTTTTGGGGTATTTAAAATTTAGATTCGCCGGAGACCATGTGCTTTATAATAATTTGGAAGCGCGTATCACCCTGCCCAACTTTCTGCATTACACTATGCCAGGAAGAATTGGCCTGATTGGTTTTTATGATATTGGAAAAGTCTGGGTAGATGGCGAGCATTCGAATAAATACCACCAGGGTATTGGAGGTGGGATATTCATTTCTCCTTTCAATAGATTATTAGTCAGAGCGGTTTTGGGTAGTTCTAACGAAGGGCTCTTTCCCAATATTATGATAGGCCAACGGTTTTGATCATATGAATTTATCACCTCGTAAGAAGCGGATCCTATGGTATGTATTAGGATGTATGTTTCTCGGCTTTGCGCTTTTAACATTTCTTGTCTCTGTTTTTCCAACTTCGATAGTCGACATTGAATTTTCTGAGGAAGTACAGGAACATCGCCATCCGATATTTGATTGGTGGATGAAGCTAATCAGTATACCAGGACAAAGGCCTTATTCCATAATTATGGCATGCCTTACTTCTGCAATTTTCTTTATCTATAAATTTAAGAAGGAAGCCATATTTATACTTTTTACCCTAATATCAGGAGTTATAAGCTCCACCTTGAAACTGCTCATTGATCGGCCTCGCCCAAGTGAAGGCCTGGTTCGTATCATTGAAAAAGCAGAGCGCCAGAGTTTTCCAAGTGGGCACGTGCTGTTTTATGTTATTTTCTTCGGTTTCCTTACAGTGTTAATGTATCACCTGAGAAACATACCTCGCAATTTGAGGCGGGGTATATCCATATTTTCCCTGTTTCTTATTTTCAGTGTACCCTTATCCCGAGTTTATTTAGGGGCACATTGGTTTACCGATGTTGCAGCAGCGTTCATGCTGGGGATAGTTTGCCTTTTTTTTATCAGTTATTTCTATTTTAAGTATAACGATCGTAAAAACTAATTTATCAACCCTATATCTTTTAACTCAATTGTGCCTAACAGCTTGCGTTAAACTATTTAATTATAAATAAATGCAACTAAGCTTCAACGCACGCGTATAAGCGCATATCGATAAAAATCAAATACTTGATAATGAATAAGATTTACATTAGAACTATCTTAGGTTTTCCGGCAATCCATTTAGAAAATAAGGAAAGTTATAGGTTTGAAGGTTTGGCAAATGTAAACATCTGTGCACCGTTTTTTAGCTTGGTGCGTGCTGCTATTGTATATCTATCAGGTATTAAACTGCTTCAGTTTTAAACTCTCAACCTACCATATCTAATGTTAACAAACTCTTTATCTCATGGGTGAGCCAATTTCATCAAAAAGCGTAAATATTTTTATGAGCCTGGATAAGCATGTTATTGATAGTTATTTCAATAAGCATGACCCTGCCCCTATATATAAGCGCCAATTAAATCATCAATTCGAGCAATACATCATGGCTTCTGTAGCTTCTGCTAAAAGATATGATGCTGTTTTTTATAAGCTAAAGTGTGTTAATGATATTGATAAGCAATATGCTGAACCATTGATGTATGCCATCAGGCGGCATTTTACAGAAAAACATGCTGAAAAGACCAGAGAATTTAATAGGTTTAAAAAACGAAACTGGACAGTATTAGCCGTTGGTGTTTTGGTAGTTTTAATTTATCAGGGTTTTTTGCCTATGGTGTTGGATGAAGAACATGGCTTACATTCAGGATTAATTAATAGCTTAGACGTTTTTGCGTGGGTACTGCTTTGGCATCCGATAGATGAGCTGATTTTTCACTGGAACCCTCATCTAAAGGATATCAGCCTGCTTAATAAGCTTGCAACCGCAGAATCAATAATTATTGAACATGAGAAGAAACCTGCTGCTGCTAATAATGCCGATAGCCTTAGGGTTGTGGCATAAAGCTAAGGCACAATCATCAGGAAGTATTGAACAATACTTCTATGTGTTAAGCGACAGGAGTGTCGTGGTTGCGCCTATAGCCAGTTACCAGTTCAATAATGGATTATATTTTGAAGGGCGTTATAATTACGAGGAAATGAATTCCTGCTCGGCATATATCGGAAAAACGTTCAGTAACGACGCGTCGTTTAAATATTCGATTAGTCCGATTGCTGGCGGTGTGTGGGGATCTTACAGAGGAGCTTCTATTGGCGCTAATATCGATTTAGAGTACGGAAACCTATATTTATCGTCACAGCCACAATATACTTTCGGGTTTAAGACGAGGGAAAATAATTTCATTTATAGCTGGTCGGAAGTTGGTTTTCAAGTGAAGGATTGGCTGGCAATAGGTGCATCAGTGCAGCATACCCAATTATATCAGACTAAGAGTTCTTTTGAAAAAGGACTGCTTTTATCATTGAGCTATAAGAACTGGTCGCTTCCATTGTATATCTTTAACCCGGAATCAAAGGAAAATAAGTACTTTCTTGTTGGGGTTAACTTCGAGTGGGAAGGTAAAAAGAAGAAAAAAATACAAGAGAAGCCGGCTATTCCGTTTGCTTCAGATTCATCTGTTAATGTTTTAGCGGCGTTAAGAAACAAGGATGTGACAGCTGATGAAAATTTGCCGAAGCAGTCCAGTATAGCGCCGGCGAGTGGCTCTGAGAAGGGAAAGCCATTAATTAACGGGTTTAAAATTGCACCTGAAGATGAAGATGGCCCTTTGGCATTAGTTTTGGGGCCTTTTGAGAAAAAGGCTGATGCTCAGGTGGTTCATTCTAAGCTTGCTGAAATTTATGGGCCACATGCTATATTATATCAAGAATCGAAAACGTTTAAAATAAGGGTTATGGGTTTTATGGGAAGAAAGGATTTGGAGAGCTACGCGAGCAAACCGTCACTTACAGGAAGTCATATAGCGTACGCTGTAATGCCATATCAAATTAAAGACGTGGAAGTTTATAACATAAAATAAACAGAAACGCCTTAAATAAACAAACTACTATTACAACATGAGCTGTATGGTTTTTATCAATATTTTATTAGCATCAATTTTTTTGGCTTGGTGGTTTCAGCTTATCATAGCCTCTGTTATAATATTAACCTCTTATTGGTTTCATAAATCGCGGTTGAAAGCACTTAGGCATCAAAAAGCCGATTTGGAAAGGCAATTGCTTGAGCGTTCTGAACTTCTTTCTTACGCTAGGCTGGCGGAACAAAAAGCAAAAGATGAAGCTGAAACGGCTAACAGAAATAAAAGCCAGCTTTTAACCAAGATAAGCCACGATATTCGTACTCCCATGAATACCATGATGGGTATGGCTGCGTTGTTAAACGAAACTCATTTAACATCAGAGCAGCAGGAGTATGCTCAAACTATACACTATTCAGGGGAAAGATTATTGTCGCTCATCAACGAAATATTGATGAATGATATTTTGGAGTATTCTAAAGTTGAGTCGGGTAGAGATTTAGAGCTTAAGGATTTCGATCTGAGGAATAGCGTTGAGGAGGTTTTAGACGTATTTGTTGGGAAAGCCGCGATCAAAGGCTTAGACCTTGTTTATAAAATAGAGAAGGGTGTACCTGCCCAAATCGTTGGCGATTCCTTGCGCCTTGGGCAAGTGTTAATGAATCTAATTGAAAACTCGTTTAGATTTACCAAGAAAGGAGAGGTGTTTGTTGGAGTTAAGTTAATTGATGCTCATGATGATGACCAGATTAAACTTGAGTTTGAAGTAAAAGACAGCGGAATTGGTATCTCCTCTAGTAAGGTTAAGGCCTTGTTACAAGAACTTTCTCCTTCTAACACGTCAATGAATACCAGTGGAGCTGCGGGTGTAGGGCTTGTAATTTGTAAAAAACTTGTTGGGCTTATGGGCGGTGCAATTACCGTTGAAAGCCGCGAAGGGGAGGGCACCAGCTTTAAATTTACAATTGTAACACGTAAGAGTTTGCAGTCATCAAGGCCATCTGTTCAAGTTGACAGATCTGGAATTGATGGTAAAAAGGTATTATTAGTTGATGACAATGCAACAGTGTGCCGTATTATAAAAGAGCAGTTTGAAGACTGGGGCTTATCCGTAAGCATTGCCTATTCTGGAAAGCAGGCTCTTGAAATCCTGGCTGGTACCCCTGATTTCGCTTTAGTTATAACAGACATGCAAATGCCAGGCATGGATGGTGTTGAGCTTGCGCAGTCCGTTAAGAAAATCAATGAATCTTTACCGATAATTTTACTGAACAAGCATGGCGATGAGAGCTTCAGAAAGAATGCCACATTATTTAATGCTGTATTAAGTAAGCCTATTCATCAACAGGCATTAAGCGAACAGGTATTAGCTGTACTAAAACAAAAAGGCAGTGCAGGAGGTAACGTTGAGCAGCAACAGGCTAAACAAAAACTTTCCACAGAATTTGCAAAACAATATCCCTTACGAATCTTGGTTGCAGAAGACGATGTTATGAACCAGAAAGTGGTAACCCGTGTGCTTAATAAACTGGGTTACGAACCTCATATCTCTGTTAATGGTAAAGATGTGCTCGAAGAAGTAAGCCAAAATACTTACGATGTAATTTTAATGGATGTGCAAATGCCAGAAATGGACGGTTTGGAAGCAACCCGTATGATAAGGATTTGTTTAAGTTCACAGCCTGTTATTATCGCTATGACAGCCAACACTTTGCAGGGTGATAGGGACGAGTGCTTGAGGGCAGGAATGGATGATTACACTAGTAAGCCAGTAAAACTGGAAGAGCTTATGAATATTTTAGAGAAATGGGCTCTCAAGGCCAAACAAAAAATGTAATTTTATGCAATTTTAACATCCTTTTATGCCGAAACTTTACTCAATTTTAATCTTGGGACTGCTGGCACCTGGCTTTGCATTTTCGCAAGGCTTAATTAATAACGGTGCTAAAGTGGTAATAACCAACGGATCGAATCTTTATATAGATGGAACAACCGGACATTTTACCAACCAAAATGGAGGTGAAATAACGAATAATTCCTCTGGCGGAGTTATTACATTGGGTGGCAACTGGACTAACAATGCTGCCAATACTGTATTCAGTAATACGGGTAGTACAGTTGTTTTTAATAGCGCCTCTGCTCAATCAATAGGTGGAACAAATTCGACGGGATTTTATAATCTTACAGCCAACGGAAACGGCACTAAAACTGCTACCGGGCCTGCGAGTATTTCTAACCTCGTTAGTGTTGGCAGCAATACTGCCCTAAACTCGAATGGAAATTTAACATTAACGGCCACAGCTACAACTAACGCAAATGTTGCTCCTTTACTTAGTGGGGCATCGGTTACAGGAAATGTTAAGGTACAGTCTTTTTTTACCGGCGGCTCAGCGCTTCACCGCAGTTCCAGAGGGATTAGTGCTCCAATCAATGAAACAGGCCTTACTGACAAAACCTATAAGCAGCTGCAAGGTTTCATGATTGTTACGGGGCCATCAGGTGCAGCCAATGGCTTTGACCCTGGCAATACAAACGTTCCATATGCGGTTACTTTGAATAAGTATAACGAGGCTGCCACTTTAGCTCAGTCGCAGTTTACTCCGGTGGCCAATATTTCAGAAGCTTTATCTCCGGGATTTGGAGTTTTCGTTTACTATAGGGGCGACAGGAGCGGTTATAACTCGGGTGCTCCAAACTCATCCAATAAATTAGTTGCTCCATTCTCAGTACCAGAAAGTTCAACGATACAATATGTGGGTCCGATTAACCAAGGCGATATCGTTGTTAATTTTTCATACACCAATAATTCTGGAGAAGACCTTTACAACGGTTATAACCTGATAGGCAATCCATATCCAGCTGTTATAGACTGGTTTGCTGTAACCAAGAACAATGTTACAGACGAATTAAAAATGCTCAAACCGGGCGGAGGTTTCGTAACTTATAAAGACAATGTGATAACCAATGCACCAGAGGGAGTGCATCCTCGTTATATTCAACCAGGGCAGGCGTTTTATTCTAAGGGAACTGCAAGCGGGGCTTCGGTTACATTTACAGAAAGCTGTAAATCTGTTGCCAGTACACCTGTGAGGCTCTTGTATGGTAAAAATGACGTATTATTTAACTCTGATTTTGGCTTAAGTGCTGCACCTGCGACAGTTTCATCGAACTTCAATAAGCTTTTGAGGATGAACCTTAGCAATGGCATTGATAAAGAAGAGGCAGTTGCCGTGTTCAAAAGTGGAAAAAGTGCCAAGGGAGGCAGTGAAGATGCGCTGTTTTTTGGTGGAAGCACAGTTGCCTTGAGTACCTTATCCAGCGACAATGTTAAGCTTACCATCAACTTTATGCCAGAGCTTGCCAATGTAACTGAGCTTAAATTAAGCCTTACGGCAACCAATACCAGTAATGTAAGTTTAAATTTTACAGATCTTTCAGCGGTTGAAAATACCGAGGTTTTCTTAAAAGATAATTACCTGAATGCTACTGTTGACGTTAAAGCTAATCCTTCATATTCGTTTACAATAGACAAAGCTGTTGCGGCGTCTTACGGCGACAACAGGATGAGCTTATTGTTTAAGCAGGTAACAACTCTGCCGCTCGCAACTACAAGCTTTAAGGGACAAAAAGGTTCAGCAGGTGCTTTATTAACCTGGGCTAGCCCATCTGAAGCAGATATTGCGAAGTATATCGTACAGAGGGTGGTTAATGGAAATGTATTTGAAACCCTGGCAACTTTAGATGCCATTGGAAAATCTTCATATTCCTTTACAGATGTAAACCCTCAAGCTGGCGACAACTTTTACAGGCTTCAGTTAATGGATAAGTCTGGCAATATTGTCAATTCTTATTTAACCTCTGTGAATTATACATTAAACGGCGCTCAGCTTACTGTATTCCCAAACCCAACTTCAGAAAAATATACTGTTGACTTTAAAAGATCAGGAAATACTAAAGTTGTGTTATATGACTTAAGTGGCAATGAAGTGCGTGTTAAATCATTTAGTAAAACTGAAACAATACAGGATAATATCACCGCGTTGCTGCCAGGAGTTTATGTACTTCATCTAATAGATGAAACTAGTAACAAAATTATAGGTCAAACAAAGTTGGTAAAAAACTAAACGGACGAATCCGGTTATAAAATCAAAGGCGGCAGCTTATTAGCTTGCCGCCTTTTTTGATTATTGAGATAATTAAACAATAGGATCTATTATAAGGCTAAGTTGTGCAAGTTAGGGCAACTATTGTAAACCTTTATCTTAGTTGTTTTTAGTATCCTTACAGAAGCCTCTGATAAATTAGTTTTGTGAGATGCATGATTTATCAAATATTAGTTTTGTACATTGCCTGCAAGTTTATGATATGTGATTAGTTCATTCATTACTATAGTTATTGAATTTAATAATTGTAAAGTGTTTATAGTTTGTAACTTATGAATTATAAACACGTATATGAATTAATCCATTAAAAGAAACTATGCATATAATCTTTAC
>Ga0307408_100001522_pt1 | contig 17223 bp, 15 predicted proteins | sample 322Cmetagenome_FD_202116 | JGI IMG/M metagenome (GOLD analysis project Ga0307408, IMG submission 202116) | Maize rhizosphere microbial communities from greenhouse at UC Davis, California, United States - 322HYB-C-3 | ecosystem: Host-associated > Plants > Roots > Rhizosphere > Soil | place...
CCGCTGCCGCCGACATGCCGGTCCCGACCGACGTCCGCGTCAAGGACGCGAAGGACTGGGTCTACATCGGCAAGCAGTTCCCGCGCAAGGATGCGCGCGCGAAGGCGACCGGGACGGCGACGTTCACGCAGGATGTGAAGCTGCCGGGCATGCTCACCGCGGTCGTTGCCCACGCGCCGCGGTTCGGCGCGCGGCACACGAGCTTCGACGCGGCGGCGGTGAAGTCGATCCCGGGCGTTCGCGGCGTCGTCGAGATCCCCACGGGCATCGTCGTGCTCGCGACCAACTTCTGGGCCGCCCGCCAGGGACGCGAGGCGCTGAAGGTGCAGTGGGACGACAGCAAGTCGTACCGCGGCTCGTCCGCCGACATCATGGCGGACTATCGCAAGCTCGCGATGCAGCCCGGCGCCGTCGCCCGCAACGATGGCGACGTCGCCAAGGCGTTCGGTACCGGAGCACGCACGCTCGAAGCGGGCTACGAGTTCCCGTATCTCGCGCACGCCGCCATGGAGCCGCTGAACTGCGTGATGCGACTCGCCGACGACAACAGCGTCGAGGTGTGGAACGGCGAGCAGTTGCAGACGGGCGACCAGCACACGATCGCGAGGACGCTCGGCATCAAGCCCGAGCAGGTGAAGATCAACATGCTGTATGCCGGCGGAAGCTTCGGCCGGCGCGCCAACCCCCAGGGCGACTACCTCGTCGAGTGTGCCGAGATCCTCGTGTCGCTCGCGCGCTCGGGCCAGCGCAACGTGCCGATCAAGCTCGTCTGGACGCGCGAGGACGACATGAAGGCTGGCTATTACCGGCCCGCCTACTACCACTCGATCAAGGCGGCGCTCGACGACAGCGGCAACGTCGTCGCGTGGCAGCATCGCATCGTGGGCCAGTCGATCCTCGAGGGCACGCCGTTCGAGTCGATGATGGTCAAGAACGGCGTCGACTCGACGTCGGTGGAAGGCGCGAACACGCTGCCCTACGCGATCCCCAACCTCCGTCTCGACCTGCATTCGCCGAAACTGCCCGTACCCGTGCTGTGGTGGCGCTCGGTGGGATCGACGCACACCGCGTACTCCACCGAAACGTTCATCGACGAGCTCGCCGCCGAGGCGAAGAAGGACCCGGTCGAGTTTCGCCGCGCACTGCTCGCCAAGCACCCTCGCCACCTCGCCGCGCTCGACCTCGCTGCCAGGCAGGCCGGCTGGGACTCGCCGCTCGCCGCGGGCAAGCCCGGCGAGAAGCGCGCGCGCGGCGTCGCCGTGCACGAATCGTTCGGCACTGTCGTCGCCCAGGTGGCGGAGGTGACCGTCAGGCCCGACAACGCATTCACCGTCGATCGCGTCGTGTGCGCCGTCGACTGCGGCATCGCGGTCAATCCCGACAACGTCCGGGCGCAGATGGAAGGCGGCATCGGCTTCGGATTGTCGGCGGCGCTGTACGGCGCGATCACGTTGAAGGACGGCGTCGTCGAGCAGTCGAACTTCCACGACTACCCGGTCCTGCGCATCAACGAGATGCCTCGCGTCGACGTTCACATCGTCGCGTCGACGGCCGACCCGAGCGGCGTCGGCGAGCCGGCCACGCCCGTGATCGCGCCCGCGGTCGCCAATGCGCTGGCCAGCGCCACCGGCAAGCGCCTCCGCACGTTGCCGCTCAAGCTCGCGTGACCACCGCGCGGTAGCGACGATGCACACGCCGGCCGGCTTCACGCCCGCGCATGCGATGCCCGAGGCCCTGCCGGCGACATCGCTCGTGTTCGCGTTCCGCGGCGACAAGCTGCTCGTCGGCGGAACCGAGGCGGCGCCTCGCATCCTCACGCGCGCCGAGCTCGATGCGGCCGGCCTCGGCGGCGCCAGCCATTTCCTCGGCGAGTACCAGGGCGTTCTGTGCGTGGCGACCGGCGTCGCCGAGGACACCACGGACATCGAAGGACTTCGCTTCGCCGGGTTGCGATCGTTGTTCTTCGCGATTCCCGAGGCGCTGGTCGCGATCGCCGCGCGCGCGTTCCAGGTCGTCGAATGGGATCGCACGCACCGCTTCTGCGGTCGCTGCGGAACTGCGACGCGCGACAAGACCGGCGAACGCGCGAAGGAATGCCCGGCGTGCGGCTATGTCGCGTATCCGCGCGTGTCGCCCGCGATGATGGCGCTGGTCACGCGCGGCCGGCAGATGCTCCTCGCGCGCGCCCACCGCTTCCCGCCCGGCATGTTCAGTGCGCTGGCCGGCTTCGTCGAGCCGGGCGAGACCATCGAGGACTGCATCGTGCGGGAGGTGCGCGAGGAGGTCGGCCTCGAGGTCGGCGAGCTTCGCTACTTCGGGTCGCAATCGTGGTCGTTCCCGCATTCGCTGATGATCGCGTTCACCGCCGAATACGCCGGCGGCGACGTCCGCTGCGACGATGCCGAGATCGCCGAAGCGCGCTGGTTCGACGCCGACGCGCTGCCGCCGCTGCCGCCGTCGCTTTCGATCGCGCGCCGCCTGATCGACGACACCGCGGCGCGGCTTCGCAGCGCCTAGTGCGCGACCGCCGCTGCTAGAATGCCGGGCTGACGCGCTCGCCGCCCGATGATGCGTACCGCAGCCCTCGCCCGATCCGCCGTGTTCGTCGTCGCCGCGGCGATGGCCTCGCTCGCGCACGCGCAACAGAAGCCCGCCACCGAGCCTGCCCCGACGCCGCTTCCGCCCGAGTACACGGAGGAGGCGCGTCGCAGCTACGCGGCCGGGCTCGTCGAGGCGCGCAAGCTCCTCGATGCGAAGCGCTACGACGAAGCGATCGCGCGACTGGACGAGCTCGGCAGGTCCCGTCCGCGCGAGGCGCAGGCGCGCTTCATGAAGGCCGTGGCGCAGGCGGACTCCGGCCGGTCCGACGACGCGCTCGACACGCTGCGCGGGCTGACCACCGACTTTCCCGAGCTTCCCGAGCCGCGCAACAATCTCGCCGTGCTGTACGCAGCGCAGGGCAACTATGCGCTCGCCCGCCAGGAGCTCGAGCTCGCCATCACCGCGGCGCCCGACTACGCCGTCGCGCACGAGAACCTCGGCGACGTGTACGTCCGGCTGGCCGCGCTGTCCTACGAGCGCGCCGCCGCGCTCGACAAGACGAACAAGGCCGCTCCGCAGAAGCTCAAGCTCGCGCGCGACCTGATCGCGTCGTCGCGCTGATTCCATTTTCGAAAGGATCCGATCCCGATGCTACGCACGCTCGTCGCCGCACTCGCCGTCGCAGTGGCCACGTCGCTTCCCGCGCTCGGCGCGGACAAGCCGCGCGTCGAGCTCGACACGACGGCCGGCAAGATCGTCGTCGAGCTCTACCCCGACGCCGCGCCGAAGACCGTGGCGAACTTCCTCGATTACGTGAAAGCGAAGCACTACGACGGGACCCAGTTCCATCGGGTCATCGACGGCTTCATGATCCAGGCGGGGGGCTTCACGACGGCGTTCTACCAGAAGCCGACGCGCCCGCCGGTGGTCAACGAGGCGGAAGCGGCGAGCAAGGCCGGCCTTCTCAATACGCCCGGCACGGTCGCGATGGCACGCACCTCGGACCCGAACTCGGCGACCGCGCAGTTCTTCATCAACGTCGCGGACAACAAGTTCCTCAACTTCCGCTCGCCCGATCCGCAGGGCATCGGCTACACGCCGTTCGGCAAGGTCGTTTCGGGGATGGACGTCGTCACGAAGATCGCGAAGGCGCCGAAGGGCGGCGGCAAGCCGGTGCCGCCGGGCACGCCGCTTTCGCCCAACGACGTTCCCAACGAGCCGATCGTCATCAACAAGGCGACCGTCATCGACGCGGCCGCCCCTTCGAAGTGATCGACATGACCAGGGTCCGCCTCGATACCACCAAGGGAGCGATCGTTCTCGAGCTCGACGACGAGAATGCGCCCGCCAGCGTCAGGAACTTCGTGCAGTACGTGCGCGACGGCCACTACGACAACACGCTGTTCCACCGCGTCATCGGCAACTTCATGATCCAGGGTGGCGGGATGGAGCCGGGCATGAAGCAGAAGCCGACGCGCGCGCCGATCGCGAACGAGGCGGCCAACGGCCTCAAGAACCGCAAATACACGGTCGCGATGGCCCGCACCGGCGAGCCGCACTCCGCCACGGCGCAGTTCTTCATCAACGTCGCCGACAACGACTTCCTCGACTACAAGGGCCCGAGCCCGCAGGGCTGGGGCTACGCCGTGTTCGGCAAGGTCGTCGAGGGCACGGACGTCGTCGAGGCGATCAAGGAGGTCGAGACGGGCCGCAGCGGCTTCCATCAGGACGTCCCGGTCGAGGACGTGCTGATCCGCAAGGCCGAAGTGGTCGACTGATCGACGCCGGACGTCGGCGGCGCGCGCGTGCTCGCGGAACGCCCGCCGGCCCCCACCACGCTGCTGCGCGGCGGACGCGCCGTTTGCCGCGACGCGCATGCGCGTGACACGCGCCGCGCTCGCCGATGACGGCTCGGCTGTTCCTGTCGGACCTTCATCTTTCGCCGGACCGGCCGCAAGCCGCCGCCGCCTTCGAGGCGTTCTGCGCCGGCCCGGCCCGCAGCGCGGCCGCGGTCTACATCCTCGGCGACCTGTTCGACTGGTGGATCGGCGACGACCAGCTGCGCGAGCCGTTCTTCGCCGACATGGCGCGGGCGCTGCGCGGCGTGTCGGACGCCGGCGTGCCGGTCCACGTCGCGCACGGCAACCGGGATTTCCTGCTCGGTCCAGCCTTCGTCGCCGCGACCGGCGCGAGGCTCCTGCCCGATCGTGAGCGCATCGACGTGGACGGCACGCCGACGCTGATCTCGCACGGCGACGAGCTGTGCACCGGCGACGTCGACTACCAGCGCTACCGCGCGCGCATTCGCGACCCCGCGACGCAACGCCGGCTCCTGCGGCTGCCGCTGTTCCTTCGGCGCATGCTCGCGCGAGCGCTTCGCAGGAAGAGCCGCGATGCGACCGCGCTCAAGCCGGAGTCGATCATGGACGTCGACAACGGCGCCGTCGAGCGCGCGTTCCGCGACCACGGCGTCGCACGCATCATCCACGGCCACACTCATCGCCCGGCGACGCACATCGTCGAGGTCGACGGCACGCCGCGCGAGCGGATCGTGCTCGCCGACTGGCACGACCACGGCCATTACGTGGAAGTCGATGCACGAGGCGCGACGCGACGAGACATCCGCGGTTAGCCGTCGGTGCTCGGCCTCGTCATCGCGGGAGGCGCCATGCGCACGCCCTCCCTTTCACGGCAGGGACCGTGCGAGCGTGACCAACGCGTCAACGTCGTCGCCCCGCCCGCGGGCTAGGCCGCCAGCGCCTGCTGGAAGTCGCGAAGAAGATCGTCCGGGTCCTCGATGCCGACCGAGATGCGGATCAACCCCTCGGCGATGCCCATTTCCTCGCGTCGCGCAGCCCCCATCTCCCAGAAGATCGTGTGCGCGACCGGGATCGCGAGCGTGCGGTTGTCGCCGAGGTTCGACGACAGCACGACGATTCTGAAGCGATCGAGGAACGCGAAGACGTCACGGGACGGATCGAGCTCGAACGACAGCAGCGCGCCGTAGTCGCGGAAGTGCTCGCGCGCGATCGCGTGCTGGGGATGCGACGCGAGCCCGGGGTAGTAGACGCGGCGCACCGCGGGCTGCGATTCGAGGAACTGCGCGAGCGCCCGCGCGTTCCCGCATTGTCGCGAAAGCCGCAGCGCCAGCGTCTCCGCGCCGACCGACAGATGGTGCGCCTGCTCGGCCGACAACGTCGCACCGAGGTCGCGCAGGCCCTTCTTGCGGATCTGCGTGATCCCCCATAGCTTCGCGTTCGGCACGCGGTACGGCGGCTGGATGTTCGGATAGCGTGTCCAGTCGTAGAGCCCGGTGTCGGTGACGCTGCCGCCGAGCGCGTTGCCGTGCCCGCCGATGTACTTGGTGAGCGCGTTGATGACGAGGCTCGCGCCGACCGACTTCGGCCGGAAGAGCCAGGGCGACGTCATCGTGTTGTCGACGAAGTAGACGATGCCGCGCGCGCGACAGAGCTCCCCGATGCGCGCGACGTCGGCCACCTGCGTGCGCGGGTTCGCGATCGTCTCGGCGAACACGATGCGCGTCCGCGGCGTGATCGCCCGCTCGACTTCGCTGGCGTCGGTCGCGTCGACGAACGTGACGTCGACGCCGTGGGATTGCAGCGTCTGGAAGAGGCTGTTCGTGTTGCCGAACAGGTAATGGCTGGAGACGACGTGATCGCCGGCGTTGACGAGTGACGTGAATACCGCGGCGATGGCCGCCATGCCGGTCGCGAACGATACGGTGGCGACGCCCTCCTCCATCGCATTGACCTTCGCCTCGAGCGCCGCCGACGTCGGGTTGCCTTGCCGGCCATAGACGAACCCCGACTGGCGGCCCTGGAACACCGCCGCGAGGTCACGCGCGTCGCGGTAGCCATACGCGACCGAGACGTGCAGCGGCTTGTGCAACGCGCCGTGCTCGACCGGCGCCTCCCGGTCGCCGTGCAGGATCGCCGTCGTGAAGCCGCGGGGAGGGGAGACGTTGCTCATGTCCGGTGCCTGGTGCGCGAGAACGCTGAAAACAAAAAACCCGTCACGCCAAAGCGGGACGGGTTTCGTGTGCCCCGCCCGGAATCCCCGGGCTGGAGCGGTCCTCGCTTTAGCGGAATTTGTCGTGCGCCCCGCAAGCTGAAGCGTCAAATCGGCGCGTCGCTACTGTAGCACGGGGCGCTCGCCGCTGTCGAACGACGCCTGCCCGGCGCCGGCGACCGCCTGGCGGATCAGCGCTTGGCCGCCACGCGGAGCCGCGCGGTGTCGACGAGGTCCGGGTCGTCGTTGCCCCGTGCCTCGTCGCGGTGGTCGGCGAGCTCGGTCAGGTAGTCGGGCGTGATGTCGCCGGTGACGTAGCGGCCGTCGAAGCACGAAGCGTCGAAGTCGACCAGCCGCGGGTTCGCGCCGCGCACCGCCCGCTTCAGCGCCTCGAGCTCCTGGTAGATCAAAAGATCGGCGCCGATCTCGACGGCGATCTCCTGCTCGCTGCGGCCGTTCGCCACGAGCTCGCGCGGCGTCGGCATGTCGATGCCGTAGACGTTCGGATAGCGCACCGGCGGCGCCGCCGACGCGAAGTACACCTTGCGCGCGCCGGCTTCACGCGCCATCTGCACGATCTCCCGCGACGTGGTGCCGCGCACGATCGAGTCGTCGACGAGCAGCACGACCTTTCCGGCGAATTCGGAACCGATCGGGTTGAGCTTCTGGCGCACGCTGCGTCGCCGGATCGCCTGCCCGGGCATGATGAACGTGCGGCCGATGTAGCGGTTCTTGATGAAGCCTTCGCGATACGGCCTGTGCAGCCGGGTCGCGAGCTCGAGCGCCGACGAGCGGCTCGAATCCGGGATCGGGATGACGACGTCGACGTCCTGCGCATCGGGCATCGCCTGGATCTTGCTCGCGAGCTCGGCCCCCATGTTGACGCGCGCCTGGTACACCGACGTGCCGTCGATGACCGAGTCGGGACGCGCGAGATAGACGAACTCGAAGATGCACGGCACGAGCCGCGGGTGCTCGGCGCACTGCTTCGCGTGCAGCTTGCCGGTGAGGTCGACGAAGATCGCCTCGCCCGGCTCCACGTCCCGCAGCAGCTCGAATCCGAGCGCCTGCACGGCGACCGATTCGGACGCGACGAGGTACTCGGTGCCGCCGAGCGCCTCGCTCCGGCCGATGCACAGCGGCCGGATGCCGAACGGATCGCGGAAAGCGAGCAGGCCGTAGCCGGCGATCATCGCGACGACCGCATACGCCCCGCGGCAGCGCTTGTGCACGCCCGCCACCGCGCGGAAGATCGCCGCCGGGTCGAGGCGGTGGTGCTGCGCCGCGCGCTCCAGCTCGAGCGCCAGCACGTTCAGCAGCACCTCGCTGTCGCTGTTCGTGTTGACGTGGCGGAAGTCCTGCTCCCAAAGCTCGCGGCGAAGCGCGTGCGTGTTGGTGAGGTTGCCGTTGTGCCCGAGCGTGATGCCGAACGGCGAATTGACGTAGAACGGCTGCGATTCGAGGTCGGAGAACGCCGAGCCGGCCGTCGGATAGCGGCAATGCGCGATCCCGGTGTTGCCCATGAGGTCGCGCATGTTGCGCGTGCGGAACACGTTCTGCACGAGCCCGGGCCCCTTGAACATGTGGAACACCGGCCCCTCGCTCGTGACGATGCCGGCCGCGTCCTGGCCGCGATGCTGCAGTAGCAGGAGCCCGTCGTACAGGAGCTGGTTGACCGGCGTGTGCGCGACGACGCCGACGATGCCGCACATGGTCAGGCCTTCAGTTCGCTTGGTGCGTTGCCGTCGCGGAATTGCAATCGACCGGCCCACGCAGGCGGCAGCCACGGCGCGAGCGCGACCGCGGCTCGCTCGAACGGACCGACGAGCATCGAATTCTGCCACCAATCGCGCTGCGCGAGCCCGACGATGCCGCCGACCAGCACGAACGCGAGCACGACGACGAGGCCGCGCGCGATGCCGAACGCGAAGCCGAGGCCGCGGTCGACGAAGCCGAGTCCGGCCTTGTGGATGATCGTGCGCAGCGGCCACGCGACGAGTGCGCCGAGCACGAGCACCACGACGAAGACGACGACGAACGCGATGGCATAAGGCAGGACCGGGTGCTCGCCCGACGGCGAGAACGCCGCCGCGAGCGAGGGTGCGAGCGCGAACGCCGCGACGAAGCCGACGACCCACGCCAGCAGCCCGAACAGCGAGCGCACGATGCCGCGCGCGAACGCGAGCAGCGCGGAGATGGCGACGATCGCGACGATTGCAAGGTCGAGGCTCGACATGTCGGGGTGGCGGTAGCGGACGCATCGCGTCGCACCGCGGCGGCCTGTGCGATCGCGCCGAACGGGCCTAGTTGGCCGTGGCGATGATGCCGTTCTGGCCGTCCGCCTTGAGCTTCGCGCGCGCGGCCTCGGCCGCGTCTCGGGTGGGATACGGGCCGACGCGAACGCGATACAGCGTGCCGCGCGAGGTGTTGTAGGGCTCGGTGTATGCCGGATGTCCCGCCTTCTTCAACCGCCCGGCGAGCGCATTGGCGCCCTTGTCGTCGGAAAAGGCGGCGAGCTGCACGCTGTAGCTGCCTTTGGCGGCGCCCGAGGCCTTGGCATCGCCGGCGGGCGGCTTCGTCGTTTTCTCGGCACCCGACGCCGCTTCGCCGGGTTTGCTCGGCGCGTTCGAAGCGGGAGTCTCGACCGCTCGCGCCGGCGCGACGTCCTTCGCGGATGTCGACGCAGCGGCCGGATCGGCGACCGGCCTCGCTGCGGACGGCGCCGCGCTCCCCGGCGCAGCCGAAGCGGTCGACGTCCCGGCGTTGTCCTTGTCCTTGCCGCTGTCCCTGGCGTCCTTGCTGGCGTCCTTGGCCGTGTCCTTGGCCTCCTTCGCAGCCTCCTTCGCGGCGTCCTTGTCCTTCGGCGACGGTTCCTTCGTGGCCGCGTCCTTCGCGCCCGCGCTGCCTGCCGGCGGTTCGGTCGGCGCTGCCGCCGTCGGGCCTGAAAGCGTCGGCGCCTTCGCCGGCGGGGAGGCCGGCGGCTTCATCTTCTCGCCGAGCTTGTTCACGAACTTGCCGTCGTCCACCGGCGGGATCTTCACCGAGACGTCTTCGCCGAGCGGCTTGGGATCCGATTCGAGCAGCATCGGCACCAGCACCGCCGCCGCGAGCGCGAGCACGATGGCGCCGATCAGCCGACGGCGCGCGCGGCGTCGCAGTTCGTCGAGCTGGGGATCGAGCTTCTCCGGCATGGGTCAGGCGACGGGCGGGGCGACAGCGCGCGGGCGACCGGCCGCGAGCGCCGCGGCGACGGTCAGGAACGAGCCGAAGACGACGATTCTATCAGTCTCGCTCGCGTGTTCCGCTGCGGCGCGGTAGGCCTCGCTCACGTCGTCGTGCGCGCGGATGTCGTCGGCGGCCACGCCCGCCGCTGCGAGCTTCGCCTGCAACTGCGCCGCCGCGGCCCCGCGAGGCCCGGGCAGCGACGCGACGTGCCATCGGTCGATGCGCGGCTTCATCGCCGCGATCACGCCGTCGATGTCCTTGTCCGCGTACATGCCGAACACGGCGAGCGTCGACGGATGGAAGCTCATGCCGGCGAGCGCGTCGGACAACGCGCGCGCAGCGTGCGGATTGTGCGCGACGTCCAGCACGATGACCGGCCGGCCGGGCAAGACCATGAAGCGCCCGGCCAGCGTCACGTTCACCAGACCGTCGCGAATGGCGCCGGAGCTGACCGGCAAGCGGTCCTTCAGCGTGCCGAGCGCGGCGAGCACGGTCGCCGCGTTGCCCAGCTGGTAGGCGCCGCGCAGTGCCGGATACGGCAATCCGAAGCGGGGGCCGCCGGGCCCGTGATAGCGCCACTGCGTGCCTTCCGGCGTCGCGCCGTAGTCGATGCCGATGCGCAGCAGCGGCGCGCCGATGTCGCTCGCATGCTCGATCACCGTTCGCGGCGGGTCCGGATCGCCGCAGATCGCCGGCCGGCCGGCGCGGAAGATGCCCGCCTTCTCGCGGCCGATCGCCTCGCGCGTGTCGCCGAGGTAGTCCTGGTGATCGAGATCGATGCTGGCGAGCACCGCGACATCCGCGTCGACGATGTTGACCGCATCGAGGCGCCCGCCGAGCCCCACCTCCAGGATGGCCGCATCGGGCTTCGCGCGCGCGAACAGCCACAGCGCGGCCAGCGTGCCGAACTCGAAATAGGTGAGCGCGATCGGCGGCGAGCTTGCGGTCCGCGCATCCTCGATCGCATCGAACGCCTCCACCAGCTCGGCGTCCGACGCCGCACGCCCGTCGAGGACGACACGCTCGTTATAGCGGAGCAGGTGCGGCGACGTGTAGACGCCCACCGAATAGCCGGCCGCGCGCAGGATCGCGTCGCTCATCGCGCACGTGGATCCCTTGCCATTCGTGCCGCCGACGGTGACCACCGGGCAGGCGAGCTCGAGCCCCAGTCGCGCGTGCACGGCGCGCACGCGATCGAGCCCCATCGCGATCGACTTCGGATGCAGCCCTTCGAGATAGGCGAGCCAGCCGGCCAGGTCGGCGGGCCTCGCGCCTGCGCCGGCGCTCACGTCGCAGGCGCGCTACGCCGACGGTGCCGGCGCGCGCGTGAGCAACGCGAGCAACCGGGCGAGCTCGTCTTTGAGTTGACGCCGGTCGACGATCATGTCGAGCGCGCCCTTCTCGAGCAGGAACTCCGCGCGCTGGAAGCCGTCGGGCAGCTTCTCGCGCACGGTCTGTTCGATCACGCGCGGCCCGGCGAATCCGATCAGCGCGCCCGGCTCCGCGAGCACGAGATCGGCCACGAAGGCGAAGCTCGCCGACACGCCGCCCATCGTCGGGTCGGTCAGGATCGACACGAACGGCAGTCGCGCGCGCGTGAGCTCCTGCAGCACGGCCGTCGTCTTCGCCATCTGGAACAGCGAGCTGACCCCTTCCTGCATGCGCGCGCCGCCGGACGCCGAGACGCAGACGAACGGCACGCGATTCTCGTAGGCGACGCGCACGCCGCGCACGAACCGCTCGCCTACGACCGACCCCATCGAACCGCCCATGAACTCGAACTCGAACGCGGCGAGCACCAGCGGCACGCTGCGGACGCTCCCCTGCATGACGACCAGCGCGTCGGTCTCGCCCGTCTCCTCGAGCGCGGCCGCCAGCCGCTCGGTGTACTTGCGGCTGTCCTTGAACTTGAGGCTGTCGATCGGAACGACGTCGGAGCCGATCTCGAAGCGCCCCTCGGGATCGAGCAGCTGCTCGATGCGCTCGCGCGCGTTGACGCGCGCGTGATGATTGCACTTGGGGCAGACGTGCAGGTTCTTCTCGAGGTCGGTCCGGTAGAGGACCGCTTCGCACGCCGGGCACTTGACCCACAGGCCTTCGGGAACCGCCTGCTTCTTCGCGCCGGGCGTGCTCTTGATGCGCGGCGGCAGGAGCTTCTGCAGCCAGCTCATCGACGCGCCCCGCAGCGTCGCGCGCGATTCGCGCTCACGCGGCCCGCTTTCCGATCGCGTCGATCGCGCCGCGGATCGTCGCGAGCCAGGCGCCGGCGCGGCGCGGGGCGTCGGCCGCCGCGCCGTTCTCGATCTCCTCGATGATGCGGCTGCCGATCACCACGGCGTCGGCGTGCGCCGCGATCGCCTGCGCGCTCGCCGCATCGCGGATGCCGAACCCGACACCGATCGGAATGCGCACGTGTCGCCGGATCTCGGCGAGCTTTCGCGCGACGTCCGCGCTGTCGAGATGGCCCGCGCCGGTCACGCCCTTCAGCGACACGTAATAGACGTAGCCGCGGGCGAGGGCCGCGATGGATTCGACGCGCGACTCGAGCGTCGTGGGCGAGAGGAGGAAGATCGGCGCGAGCCCACGCGCGCTCATGTCCGCCGCGAAGTCGCCCGCTTCCTCGGGCGGGTAGTCGACGATCAGCACGCCGTCGACGCCAGCGTCGCGCGCCTCGTCAGCGAAGGCCGCGACCCCCATCGCCTCGACCGGATTCGCATAGCCCATGAGCACGACGGGGGTCTTGGAATCGGATTCGCGGAACGAGCGCACGATGCCGAGCACGTCGCGTAACGACACGCCCTGCGCGAGCGCGCGCTCGGAGGCGCGCTGGATCACCGGGCCATCGGCCATTGGATCCGAGAACGGCACGCCGAGCTCGATCACGTCCGCGCCCCCGGCGACCAGCGCATGCATGATCGGAACCGTCAGCGCCGGCGTCGGATCGCCGGTGGTCACGTACGGGATCAGCGCCTTGCGTCCGGCGGCGCGAAGCGCCGTGAACGTCGCGTCGATGCGATTCACGCGCGCCGCGCCGGATCGCATTCCGGTCGACAGTAGAACTTGAGCCCGAGGCGCTCGGCGACGGTGTTCATGTCCTTGTCGCCGCGTCCGGACAGGTTCACGAGCAGGATCGTGTCACGCCCGAGCGTGGGCGCGAGCTTCGCCGCGTAGGCGAGCGCATGCGACGACTCGAGCGCCGGAATGATGCCCTCGATGCGGCAGCAATCCGAGAACGCGGCGAGGGCCTCGTCGTCGGTGATCGACACGTATTCCGCGCGCCCGCTGTCCTTGAGCCATGCGTGCTCGGGACCCACGCCCGGGTAGTCGAGCCCGGCCGAGACCGAATGCGTCTCGACGATCTGGCCGTTCGCATCCTGCAGCAGGTAGGTGCGGTTGCCGTGCAGCACGCCGGGCCGTCCCGCCGTCAGCGACGCCGAATGCCTGCCGGTCGCGATGCCTTCGCCCGCCGCTTCGACACCGATGAGCCGCACGTCGCGCTGATCGAGATACGGGTGGAAGATGCCCATCGCGTTGCTGCCGCCGCCAACGCAGGCGATCACGCAATCGGGCTGGCGTCCCGCGGCCTCCGGCATCTGCCACAGGCACTCGCGACCGATGACGCTCTGGAAGTCGCGCACCATCATCGGGTACGGATGCGGGCCGGCGACGGTGCCGATGATGTAGAACGTGTTCTCGACGTTCGTGACCCAGTCGCGCATCGCCTCGTTCAGCGCGTCCTTCAGCGTCCTGCTGCCCGATTCGACCGGCACGACGGTGGCGCCGAGGAGCTTCATCCGGAAGACGTTCTGCGCCTGGCGCCTCACGTCCTCCGAGCCCATGTACACGACGCACTCCATGCCGTAGCGCGCCGCGACCGTTGCCGTGGCGACGCCGTGCTGCCCGGCCCCGGTCTCCGCAATCACGCGCGGCTTGCCGAGGCGCCTCGCGAGCAGCGCCTGGCCGATGCAGTTGTTGACCTTGTGCGCACCGGTGTGATTGAGATCCTCGCGCTTGAGCCAGATCTGCGCGCCGCCCAGGCGCTCGGACCAGCGCTTCGCGTGATAGACGGGCGACGGGCGCCCGACGTAATGCTTGAGCTCGCTCTCGAATTCGGCGACGAACTGCGGGTCGTGCTGGTAGCGCGCGTACTGCTCGCGCAGCTCGTCGAGCGCGCGGATCAGCGTCTCGGCGACGAACACGCCGCCGTACGGACCGAAATGGCCGCGCCCGTCGGGCATGCGATACGGCAGGTCAGACATCTGCATGTCGAACTTCCTCGATGAACGCGGCGATGCGCGCCGCGTCCTTGACGCCCGGGCGGGATCGCCCCTGGTCGTCCTGCGCTTCGACGCCGCTCGACACGTCGACCGCCCACGGTCGCAGGCGGCGGATCGCCTCGGCGACGTTCGACGCGGTGAGGCCGCCGGACAGCACCAGCGGTCGCGCGAGCGTCGACGGAACGCGCGACCAGTCGAACGTCCGACCGGTTCCCCCTGGACGTCCCTCCCGGGGAGGCGCATCGAGCAGCCAGCCGGACGCGTCGCCGTAGAGCGACAACGATTCTAGCAAATCGCTCCCGCTGCCGACCGGAAAGGCCTTGAGGTACGGGCGGCCGAATGCGCGGCACAGCGCCGCCGGCTCGTGGCCGTGGAACTGCAGCGCGTCGAGGTCCACCTCGTCCAGCACCGCCTGCACCTCCGCCGACGTCGGATCCACGAACAGGCCCACGCGCGCCACCATCGGCGGCATCGCGGCGGCGATCCCGCGCGCGCGCTCGATCGCGATGCGTCGCGGCGTGCCGGCCCAGAACACGAGTCCGATCGCATCGGCGCCGGCGTGCGCGGCCGCGAGGCCATCCTCGACGCTCGTGATGCCGCAGATCTTGACGCGCGTCCGGCGGGTCGTCGGGGGCTTCATGCGGCCACCCCGGTCACCGCACGCCACGTCGGCGGCAGCGCGAAGCGCGCATCGTAGTCGGCACCGGTGAAGTACAGCCCGTCGCTCATGAACGTCGGCGGCGCGAGCGTCCGATCGCGCGCGGCGAGCAGCGCGCCGATCCACGCGGGGCGATGCTTGCCCGCCCCCACGTACACCAGCGCGCCGACGATGTTGCGGATCATGTGGTGAAGGAAGGCGTCGGCGGAGAAGTCGAAGCGGACGAAGCCGTCGCTCGCTTCGATCGTCGCGCGCGAGAGCGACTTGACCGGCGACTTCGCCTGGCACTCGGCGGCGCGGAACGACGAGAAGTCGTGCGTGCCGAGAAGCAGCGCGGCGGCCTCGCGCATCGCCGCCACATCGAGTGGCCGATGGTACCAGCCGAAGCGGCCCGCCCCGAGCGCGAGTCGCTCGCGACGCGCGTGCAGCAGGTAGCTGTAATGGCGTGCGGTTGCCGCGAAGCGCGCGTGGAAATCGTCCGGCACGCGCACCGCCCAGAGGACCGCCACGGCCGCGGGGAGCGATGCATTGACGCCACGCACCCACGCGCTGTCGGGCCGCTGCGCGCCGGTATCGAAATGCGCGATCTGCGACGTGGCATGGACGCCCGCGTCGGTGCGCCCCGCCGCCGTCGCGGACACGTCGTGCGCGGCGATGGAGGACAGCGCCTTTTCGAGCGCGTCCTGGACCCCGCAGCGCGTCGGCTGCGACTGGAAGCCGCAGAACGAGCGTCCGTCGTATTCGAGGGCGAGCGCGTAGCGCATCGTGCGTTGCGGCGTTCCCAAAAACGAACGGCGGGCCGTGAAGACCCGCCGCCCGCCCCTCGTGAACTCGCGCCTAGCCGAGCTTCGCGAGCAGCCCCTGTGCCTCGGCCTTCTGCTGGTCGTCGCCCTCGTGCAGCACTTCCTGCAGGATCTCGCGCGCGCCCTCGACGTCGCCCATCTCCTGGTAGGCCTTGGCGAGGTCGAGCTTGGTCGCGGCGTCGTGCCACTGGCCGTCCAGCACCGACGGCGTGGGATCCTCGAACGTTGCGCGGTCGGGATCGAAGCCCAGATCGAGCTTGTCGAGCTCGATCGCCGCCGCCGGCCGGGTGAGCGACGATCCGCCGAGCGGGCCCGCGTCGGCGACGCCGTGGCCCACGGCCATCGGCTGCTCGCGCTTGTGCATCGGCGCCGGCTTCTCGTCGTCGTCCAGCTTGAAGTCGAGGTCGAACTTGTCGGCCACCTCGCGGCGAACGGACTCGACCTTTTCCTCGATCGACGTCGGTGCAGCGGGCTGCGGCTTCGCGAACGACGTTGCAAGCGATGCCGCCGAGGGGGCCGACGCGCGCGTCTTCTCGCCGTGGCGCTCGTTGAAGTCCATGACTTCGCCGAGCTTCTGGATCGTGGTCTCGCCGCGATCGGCGAACGTGGTCGTCGCCGCGCCGGACGACGGCGAGATCGAGATCTCTTCGTCGAGCTGGAAGTCGAGCGGGTCCTTGTCGGCCTTCGCCGCGCTGCGGACGGCGGCTGCCGGTGGCTCGGCGCCGATGCCGAACGAGGCTTCGGGCGCGACCGGCGCGCGCGGCGCCGCCGGCGGTGCGCCGCCTTCGGCGAACATCGGGTTGTTCGGGTCGAGCTGCCGACCGAGCGCAACGGCCTTCTGCCAGATCTCGCCCTGTCCCTGGCTCACCGCGTACAGCTCCGACGCGACGGTCTCGAACGCGGACGGCTTGTTGTGCTGCGCGTGGATCTCGAGGAGCTTGAGGTAGATCTCCTGGCGCTGCGGATCCTTCTTCAGCGCGTCCTTCAGGATCTCCTCGGCCTGCGCATCGCGACCGTACGCGAGGTACACCTCCGCCTCGGCGATCGGATCGACTTCGTCGGTATCGATGTTGCCCAGGCCCTCGCGGCTGAAGTCGCTGGCGAGCGAGTTCTCGCCGGTGTTCACGACGCCGCCGCCGGTCGAGCCGAATACGGTGTTCGTCTTGATGTCGGTGCCCGAGATGATGCTGTCCTCGAACTTCGTCGTCTTGCGGCGCCGCGCGGCCACCAGCGCCGCGATGCCGCCGAGGATGGCGAGGAGGCCCGCACCGATTGCCCACGTGGGCGTGTTGGCCATCAGGTCTTCGAGGAACGATGGCTGCGGCGCCGGCGCGGCCGGCTTGACCGCCGCCTTCGCAGGCGCCTTCGGCGCTTCGGCAGCCTTCGTATCGGGCGAGGGGGCGGCGATCGGCGGCGTCGTCGGCGTCTCGGCCGCCTTCGGCGGTTCGACGGCCGGCTCCGGCGCCTTCACCGGATCGGCCGCCTTGATCGGCTCGGGGGCTTTCGCGGGCTCGGCCTTGGCCGGCTCGACTTTCGCGGGCTCGCTCTTCGCGGGCTCGGCGGACTTCGGCGGCGTGACCGGCGTCGTCGCCAACGGCGGAACGGTCGACGGGGCGGGCGCGGCGGACTTCGTGTCGGGCACGGTCACCGGCGCGGGGATCGTCGGCGTCATGCCCTTGGCGGGCTCTCC
>Ga0307408_100001523_pt1 | contig 17206 bp, 13 predicted proteins | sample 322Cmetagenome_FD_202116 | JGI IMG/M metagenome (GOLD analysis project Ga0307408, IMG submission 202116) | Maize rhizosphere microbial communities from greenhouse at UC Davis, California, United States - 322HYB-C-3 | ecosystem: Host-associated > Plants > Roots > Rhizosphere > Soil | place...
CCATCGTGGGCCTCGGCTATGTGGGGCTTCCTCTGGCCGTGGAATTCGGGAAAAAGCGACCGGTGGTCGGTTTTGACATCAATCTCAAGCGTATTGCCGAACTTCAATCGGGCAAGGACCATACCCTTGAGACCGAGCCCGAGGAACTGCGCGATGCCAAATTCCTGGCCTTCTCGGCGGATCCCGAAGAGCTGCGCAAGTGCAATGTGTTCATCGTGACGGTCCCGACGCCTATCGACGAACACAAGCGTCCCGACCTGACGCCGCTGGTCAAAGCCAGCGAGACCATCGGGAAGGTGCTCAAGCCGGGCGACATCGTGATTTACGAATCCACGGTTTACCCTGGCGCGACCGAGGAAGACTGCGTTCCCGTGCTCGAGAAATTCTCGGGCCTGAAATTCAATCGCGACTTCTACGCCGGCTACAGCCCCGAGCGCATCAATCCCGGAGACAAGGAGCACCGGGTCACCACCATCAAGAAGGTCACGTCTGGCTCCACGCCCGAAATCGCGGACCTTGTTGACGCGCTTTACAACGAAATTATTGCGGCGGGCACGCACAAGGCACCCAGCATCAAGGTCGCCGAAGCCGCCAAGGTGATTGAAAACACGCAGCGCGACCTCAACATCGCCCTTATCAATGAACTCGCGGTGATCTTTAACAAGATGAACATCGACACCGAAGCGGTGCTCAAGGCGGCCGGCACGAAATGGAATTTCCTTCCATTCAGGCCTGGTCTCGTCGGGGGCCACTGTATCGGCGTGGACCCGTATTACCTGACGCACAAGGCCCAGGCGCTGGGCTACCACCCCGAAATCATTCTTGCGGGCCGGCGCCTCAATGACAGCATGGGCAACTACGTGGTGGCCCAGTTTGTCAAGGCCATGACCAAAAAACGCACCCACGTCGACGGCGCCCGCGTGCTTGTCATGGGGCTCGCGTTCAAGGAGAACTGCCCGGATCTCAGGAACACCCGCGTTGTCGACATCGTTGCGGAACTCAATGAGTACAACTGCAAGGTTGATGTCTATGACCCGTGGGTGTCGCCTGAGGAAGCCATTCACGAATACGGAATCACGCCCATTGGGCAACCTCAAGCGGGCACTTACGACGGAATCATTCTCGCGGTGGCCCACAACCAGTTTCGCGCCATGGGCGCTGAGGGCATCCGCGCCCTCGGCAAGCCGGTGCACGTACTTTATGACTTGAAGTATGTGCTCGATGCCGGCGCTGTCGACCTGCGCCTGTGATGCATCAATCCCCAATCGCCCGGTTTGCCCTGGATAGGATGGCGCCGTGAATGGCGAGGTCGCGCCGGGCCGGGCCCGCGGAAAGTTGCTGTTTCTGGTCACTGAGGATTGGTATTTCTGCTCCCACCGCCTGCCGCCGGCTCGTGCCGCGCAGGCGGCCGGATACGAGGTCGTCGTCGCCACCCGTGTGGAGCATAGAGGCGCCGAGATCGAAGCCGAAGGCTTCAAGTTGATACCCATAGCTTTACAGCGCCGAAGCCGGAACCCCTTTCGGGAACTCGCGGCCATTGCCGAAATAGCCCGCATCTACTGGCGCGAACGGCCCGACATCGCCCACCATGTGGCGATCAAGCCGGTGCTTTACGGCTCACTGGCGGCCCTGCTCCTGCGGCGGCCGGTTGTCGTGAATGCGCTTGCCGGGATGGGGTTTCTTTTTACCTCGAGCAGCCGCTGGGCGACGCTGCTTCGCGCCGCCGTTTCCCAGGTGTTTCGGGTCCTGCTTAACGCGGGCCGCAATGTGCTCATACTGCAAAACCCCGACGATCGGGCCTTGCTGGTGGCGGGCGGCCTCGTGGAGGCCTCCCGGGTTCGCCTGATTCGCGGATCGGGCGTCGATATCCGGCAGTTTTATTCCATGCCTGAGCCCGATGGAACACCTGTGGTGATGCTGGCCTCGCGCATGCTGTGGGACAAGGGCGTCGGCGAGTTTGTGGATGCGGCCGGATTGCTTCGCGCCCGGGGAAAGACGGCGCGATTTGTCCTGGTCGGCGACGGCGATTCCGGCAACCCCGCGTCCATAACGCAAGCTCAGCTCAAAACCTGGCATGACAGCGGCATCGTGGAGTGCTGGGGGCGGTGTGACGATATGCCGGCAACGTTTGCCCACGCCCAAATTGTGTGCCTGCCATCCTACCGCGAAGGCTTGCCCAAGGTGCTGCTGGAAGCCGCCGCATGTGCGCGCCCCCTGGTTGCAACCGATGCCCCGGGGTGCCGTGAAATCGTGCGGCATGGGGAAAACGGTTTCCTCGTGCCTTTGCGCGACTCGGCGGGTCTGGCGGATGCCATTGAAAAGCTGTTGGACGACCCGGCGCTTCGGCTCAGAATGGGCGCCAAAGGCAGGGAGATGGTGGAGGCGGAGTTTTCAGAGGAGCAGGTTGCCCGGCAGACTCTCGCCGTGTACCGCGAGCTGCACGCTCCGTGAACGGCCGTGCGCCGCGATTCTGCGGTCGTGCGGATCCGGGCACCAATGGTCTGCTCCTGGTTCTTTTGCCCACCAACTTAAAATGCCGAACGATGACTCTTCAGACTAAAAATAGGAACGCGTGGCTATGGTGCATTGGCCTGGGAATACTGTTCCCCCTGTTTTTCCAGCTTAGCGGCGGGATATACAGGGACCTCAATGCCATCATCGATTCGCAGGGAGTGCTGACAAAGCTTCCGCTTCCCATTTCGCTTCTGGTTTGCGTGGCTGCGCTTCTTTTCATGCCCAGCGACAAGCGCCGCGCGCGCGCGGCGCTGGTGATGATAGGCGCAACGATCGCCGTGAGCCTGGTTTCCCTGGGGCTGGGGGCCAACGGCTCGACTTCGCCGCTACGCAAACTCATTGCCACCGCGCAAATACTCCTTCCCATGATCGGATTGCTGTTGGGGCAACTGGTTGAGGACAAGGACAAAGTCATTGCAAGAGCATTTCTTGTTGTGCTCTCCGTTGTGGTCCCCTTGCAATTGCTCGCCACCTGGGCGCAGGGCGGGTTGATCCTCACGCACTACCTCTATGTGTTCAGCATTTATTCCCATTTCCAGTATGTCACGCTGATCCTGGTGTGCGCTTTTGCCTATTCGCTGACTTCCCTTTGGGAGGAGTACAGGTTCTGGCTCTGCATCCTGGCCGTGCTGATGTTTGTGTACGTGACGGCCAGTTTGTCCTTCCTGACTATTTTTGCCTATCTGGCGCTTGTCGCCGTTTTCGGCGCCCGCGAATTGTGGCGGTACCGCTCAAACACAAAGGGCAGAATCGCGGCCTTGGTATCGATCACGTTCATCGTTCTTGGGGCACTCGTTTACTTCGGGAAGATGGACGGGCAACGCAGTTCGGTGGAAGGTGAGCACGGCTTGTTCCACTCAAAGTTCAAAAGCCTTCTGCAAGGCAAGGTTCCGGCGAATGTCCAGGAGCGTTTCGGCGACTGGAGGCTTTTCGGCAATGGCATTCTTGAAACACCGCAAACCGTCCTGGTGGGGCATCCTGAGCCCATGCCCCGCGAGATCAGGGCGAGTCCCCACAACTGGTACATCGACACGGTTTACACCTTCGGCCTGGTCGCCTTGCTCCCCATACTGGCGATGATCGCTTACACGGCCTACCTGTGCTGGCGGCAGCGCAAGACACTGACGGCCGAAACCTGGTGGCTTTTGGCCATTGTTCTTTACCTTGTCATTGTCGACAGCAATTTCAAAGTGACTTTGCGCCAGCCTTACCCCGGGGTGTTTGCGTACTTCCTCTGGGGTGTGCTGTTGTCGCGTTTGCGGCTGCCGGCCGTGTCCAGGCACGGCGCCTAGCGCCGGGGCTCATGCGCATACCCTCCGCCTACCTCAGGAGCGGGATACTGGTCAGCACGGCCGGTGTCTTTGGCTCCGCCTTTTTGTGGCTGCTCAGCTTCAAAGCCGTGGCGTTCTGGATGGGGCCGGAGGGCGTCGGATTGTTTTCCCAGCTTCGGCAGATGGTGCAGGCGGCTACCATAGGCGCCACATTCGGCGGCACCAATTCCGTGGTGCAGGGTCTTGCCGAGCGCCAGGATGAAGCCGCGCGCAGGCAGTTCCGCGCAACAGCAGCGCGCCTGATCTGTATCTCGGGACTCGCGGTTGTGCTGTTTATTGCCGCCGCCGCGCCTTGGTTGACGCAATTTCTTCTTGCCTCCGATGCACCGGCTCTTGTGGCGACGGTGCGTTGGATTGCCCTGGCTGTTCTGCTCAATGTGGGCGGGACTTATGCATTGGCCGTGCTCAATGGTTACCGCTCTTATCCTTTCCTGGCCCTCGCGCAAATGGCCGGTCCGGCGGCATTGGTGATGCTGCTTGCCGGCTCGGCGTGGTGGCACCTGCCGCCGGATCCGCAATTGCTGTCCGCGGCGTTTGTCCTGTGTTTTGGGGTGACTTGCCTCGTCGGCGCTTTCGGCGTCTCACGCCTGCCCAAGCTCGCGGCGGCCCTGCGGCTGGGCGTGCTGCCCAAGGCGCAGAGCCGGGCGTTTGTGCGATTCGCGTTTTCCAATCTCGTGGCCGCCCTTTCCACCACCGCGGCTTTGTTGCTCATTCGCTCCTGGATCATCGATGCGAAGGGGCTGGCTTTTGCCGGGCTGTTTGATGCGGGCTGGACCTTGACCTTCAACTACACCACCCTGTTCCTGACGGCATGCAGCGCCATCTACCTTCCCCGGCTCACGGCGGCGGTGAGTCCTGAGGATCGCAGGGCCTGCATGCTGAAAACGGCGTACCTTGTGCTGGCTGCCGGCATCCTTGTCTGCCATGCGATGGTGTTGCTCAAAGAGCCGTTGATCAGCTTGCTGTACAGCCCGCGATTCCAGTCCTCGGGCGAGGTGTTGACGGTACTGGTCATTGCCGTGCTATTTCGGGGCGTTTCCTGGGTCTATGGAACCCTGATTCTGGCCACGCGGCACTCGCGTGTCCTGGTCGTCTCCGATGTGGCCCTGAACCTGATGCTGCTGGCTTGCACACGTTACGCACTCGCCAATTTTGGAACACTGCAGGCCTTGGGCTGGGCTTTCGTATTGCCGAATTTTCTTTACCTGGTATTCGTGGTGGAATATGCCTCTCGTCACAGTGCCTTGATGCGCCGCCGCGATATCTGGCCTTTTCTGCTGGGGGGCGCCTTGCCGCTGTTTTACCTGGCCTTGCCTGGGCCGCAATGGGCTCACTCAGGGCCCGCGATAGGGTTGAGCATGGTGGCCGGCCTGGGCGCAGCCGGCGCGGCGCTGCTTGCCTACAAGAAGGTGGTTCCTTGAAAAAATTGCGATTGGATGTTGAGCGTTATTACAGCTTGCGGGGCCATGCCGGGGGGATCTCCACTCCCAGACTGCTCCTTGCATGCCTCAGCCCGCGCATGGCGCCGGTGGTCCTGCTTCGCCTCGCGGAGTTTTTTCACCTATGCGGCTTGGGCCCTCTCTCGAAGTTGTGCTCCATGCTGAATGTTTTGATCTTCGGCATTGAAGTGTCTCCGCAAGTGCAGATCGGTGGCGGCCTGTTCTTGCCGCACACGGTGGGCACCGTCATAGGCGCGGAACGTATTGGCGAGAATTGCACCATCCTGCAGGGTGTGACCTTGGGGACCAGCGAGCCCGACATGGGCTTTACTGTGGAGAGGCGTCCCATTGTGGGCGCCAATGTGCTCATCGGCGCGGGCGCAAAGGTCATCGGGCGCATCGTGATTGGCGATCACGCCAAGATTGGCGCCAATGCCGTGGTCCTGCGTGACGTGCCTGCTCATGCGCTTGCCGTGGGGGTTCCCGCCACCATCGTTGATCGCCAGGCCCCGCAAGAGCGCCTGGGTGGCTGACATGAGTTCGATCACCATCAGCGCCTCGCTGGTTCTTTACAAACCGGACCTCGAAACCCTGGAGCGCACATTGCTTGCGCTACAGGAGGCGGGAAGGCTCGCCAGCCAACACTACTCACTGCAGCTTGGCTTGAGTCTGGTCGACAACTCGGATGACCAGACCATCCACACAAGGATCGCCAGCTGGCTCGAAAGCTTTCGTGCCAAGGCCCCTGATTGGGCGCTGCGGCTGGTGCGCTCACCGGGCAATATTGGTTACGGCCGCGGAAACAACCTGGTCATAGGGGAGGCGAAGTCCGACTACCACATCGTTGTCAACCCGGACCTCTTTGTGGATGCGGATGCACTGGTGGAAGCGCTGCGCTTCATGGAGGAGCGCAGCGAGGTGGGATTGCTGACGCCGGCGGTTTCCGGTGAAGACGGTGAACGCCATTACCTTTGCAAGCGCAACCCAACCCTGCTGGTCATGTTCCTGCGCAGCTTCTCACCCTTGTGGCTGCAAAAGAGGCTGGATTTCGTCATTCACGAGTTCGAGATGCGTGATTGCGACTATGAAAAACCCATTCACCCGGTGGAGTATCCCACCGGCTGCTTCATGTTTTTCCGTACGGAGCCATTGCAGAAAATCGGCGGGTTCGATCCGGACTTCTTCCTCCACTACGAGGATGCGGACATCGGCCGGCGAATGCTGCAGGTTGCCCGAACCGTGTATGTGCCCACCGTCCGTGTGGTCCACCAATGGGCCCGGGACACCCATCGCTCCCTGGGCGCCAAGCTTGGCACGGTCAAGTCGGGCTGGCTTTACTGGCGCAAATGGGGAGGGGTTTTCAAGAGCAAGCCCGCCGCCGAGTTTCCGGTGACTGTTGCCGCTACCGCTCTGCCTGAGAGGGCGTCTGCGGGACAGCGGGTGCTGGTGACAGGCGCCAACGGCTTCATCGGCCGCGCCTTGTGCTCGGTCCTCGCATCGCAGGGCTGCACCGTGCGTGGTGCGGTCCGAAAAGGCAGCGCCGGCGGTCAGGCTGCTGCGCCCGATCACTGGGTCATGGGCGATATCGATGAGCACACCGAATGGACGGCTGCGCTCTCAGGAATTGACAGCGTTGTCCATCTCGCCGCTCGCGTGCACCTGATGCGCGATACGGCGGTCGATCCTCTGGCGGAATTCCGGCGGGTGAATGTGGCCCTCACGCTCAACCTCGCACGGCAGGCGGCAAAGGCCGGCGTGCGGCGCTTTGTGTTCGTGAGTTCGGTCAAGGTCAACGGGGAGACAACAGTGGTCGGCCAGCCCTTTACGGCCGATGATGCACCCAAGCCTATCGATGCATATGGAATTTCCAAATTCGAAGCCGAGCAGGCGTTGATCGAGTTGGCCGCGGAAACCGGTATGGAGGTCGTGATCGTGCGCCCGGTGCTGGTGTATGGTCCGGGCGTCAAGGCCAACTTCCAGGAAATGGTGCGCTGGGTATTGAAAGGAGTGCCCCTTCCGCTGGGAGCACTGGACAACCAGCGCAGCTTTGCGGCCGTCGACAATGTGGTCGACCTGATTGCCGTATGCCTTCGGCACCCCCGGGCGGCCAACCAGATTTTCCTGGTGAGCGATGGAGAAGACCTGGCCGTGTCGGGCCTGTTGCGGCGGACTGCAGTGGCGCTGGACAGGCCCGCAAGGCTGCTGCCGGTGCCCGTATTCCTGCTGAGGCTTGCTGGGCGCCTGTTGGGCAAGGAGCCCGTCATCCAACGCCTGTGCGACACGCTGCAGGTCGATATCGGCAAAACACAGCGTCTGCTGGGCTGGAACCCGCCTCTGTCCGTGGACGCGGCCCTGCGAAAGACCGCCCAGCAGCTGCGGGATGAATAAGCCATGGGCGAGGACATAGAGACTGTTTTTGTCACCGGCGCCACCAGCACCATAGGTTCCCTGTTGATGCCCATGCTGGCTGAGGGCCGCATTCCTGCCATTGCACTGGGAAGAAAACGGCCTGCGAACCTGGCGGCCGGCGCCTGGCATCCGCTCGACCTGGCCGACCACGCCGCTCAGCTGCCACCCGTCCAGGCCGATGCTTTGATTCACACCGCAAGCATCTGGCTGCTCCCAGGGTGGCTCGAGAAATTCCACGCCCGCGGCGTGCGGCGCGTCATTGCTTTCAGTTCGACCAGCCGGTTCACCAAACTCGCGTCGGCCAGCCCCTATGAACTGGAAGTGGTCAACAAACTTATCTCGGCCGAAGAGCATCTGGCTGCGGAGTGCGAGCGCTTGGGCATGGCCTGGACGATCTTCCGGCCCACGCTGATTTACGGCGGTGCCGGCGGTGACCGCAATGTCGCGGATATCGCACGGCTGGTGCGCCGCTTCGGCTTTTTTCCGCGCTTCGGCCAGGCCCTTGGCCGTCGCCAGCCGGTGCATGCGCGCGACCTGGCCCTGGCCTGCGTGCAAAGCCTGGAGGCGCCGGCAAGCTTCAACAAGGCCTACAACCTCAGCGGCGGCGAGACGCTCGCTTATGTCGACATGGTGCGGCGCGTGTTTGAAACCCTGGGCCGCAAGCCGGTGTTCATCCCTGTCCCGATCTGGGCCTTCCGTGTCGCGGTGGGGCTGGCGCGCATGCATCCGCGCTTTTCGCACCTGACGGCCGACATGGCGCTTCGCATGCAGGCCGACCTGGTGTTCGACCACCAGGACGCGACGCGCGACTTCGGCTACCGGCCGGGCCGTTTCGATCCGGCCTACCTGACCACGCTGGCCTGACGGGCCGGCTGCGCACCGCGGAAAGCGCCGCCAATGCTGCACAATTGCGCCATCCGCTTTCCTTTTTAGACCTCTGGCCATGAGCGACACACCCATGACTGATCCTGACCTCTCCCACGTCGGCCCGCGCGACAAGGCCGAAATCCTGGCCCAGGCCCTGCCTTACATCCGCAAGTTCCATGGCAAGACCCTGGTCATCAAGTACGGCGGCAATGCGATGACGGACCCGGCCCTGCAGGCCGACTTCGCGGAGGACGTGGTGCTGCTCAAGCTCGTGGGCATGAACCCGGTGGTGGTGCACGGCGGCGGCCCGCAGATCGAGACCGCGCTGAACCGCCTGGGCAAGAAGGGTCACTTCATCCAGGGCATGCGCGTCACCGATGAGGAAACCATGGAAGTCGTCGAGTGGGTGCTGGCCGGCCAGGTCCAGCAGGACATCGTGGGCCTGATCAACCAGGCCGGCGGCAAGGCGGTGGGACTGACCGGCCGCGACGGTGGCCTGATCCGCGCGCAAAAGCTCAAGATGGTCGACAAGGACGACGCCTCCAAGGAACACGACATCGGCTTCGTCGGCGACATCCTCGGCATAGACCCCAGCGTGGTCAAGGCGCTGCAGGACGACGCCTTTATCCCGGTGATCAGCCCCATCGGCTTCGGAGAGGCAAACGAGAGCTACAACATCAACGCCGACGTGGTGGCCGGCAAGCTGGCCACGGTGCTCAAGGCCGAAAAGCTGGTGCTGCTGACCAACACGCCGGGCGTGCTCAACAAGGCGGGCGAACTGCTCACCGACCTGAGCGCCCGCGAGATCGACGAGCTGTTCGCGGACGGAACGATTTCCGGCGGCATGCTCCCCAAGATCGAGGGCGCGCTGGACGCGGCCAAGAGCGGTGTGAACTCGGTGCACATCATTGACGGCCGTGTGCCGCACGCCATGTTGCTGGAAATCCTGACCGACCAGGCGTACGGCACCATGATCCGCTCGCACTGAGCCCAGGCCTTTCAAGGCTGACGGCCGCGGGCCGTCAGCCTGGTGAAAGTGCGACTCTGTCAGACTGCGGGCTGGCGGACAGGCGCGGGGCCTAAAAGAACAATGACAGGCCACGGCGCATTTATAGGCATTGGCAGCGAACCGGACAATTCGTGATGCGACTCCTACTGGTGGAAGACGACGTGATGGTGGCCAGCGGTATCAAGCTGGGGCTGAGCGACGCCGGTTACGCGGTTGACTGGGTCGGCAGCGCCGAGCGGGCCGAGGAAGTCCTCCAGGGCGAGACCTTTGACGCCGCCATCATCGACATCGGCCTGCCGCGTGTCGACGGGCTGGAGCTGACCCGGCGCCTTCGCCGCGGCGGCGTGACCATGCCGGTGCTGATCCTGACGGCGCGCGATGCCCTGCAGGACCGCGTCCAGGGACTGGACCTGGGCGCCGACGACTACATGGTCAAACCGTTCGAGCTGCCCGAACTGCTGGCGCGCCTGCGCGCGTTGCTGCGCCGCTCGCAGGCCGCGACCAGCGCCACCCTCAGCTTTGGCGCCCTGGAGCTGGACACCGCCAACCGGGAAGCCCGCGCGGGCGGCCAGCTGATTGAACTCGGCCCGCGCGAGTGGACGGTGATGGAGTACCTGCTGATCAATGCTCCCAAGCCCGCCAGCAAGGACAAGCTTTTGCAGGCCATGACCGGCTGGGACAAGGAGATCACGCCCAACGCCATCGAGGTTTACATCTCGCGCCTGCGCGGCAAGCTCGAGCCGCACGGCATCGCCGTGCGCTCGATTCGCGGTTTTGGCTACCGCCTGGAACTGACGGAAGCCGCGCCCGGCGTGCCCGGCGCGGGCGCCGAGTAAGCGCCGGCGCATGGACGCCCCCGGCCGTCCCTGGGCCGACCGCCTCAAGGCCCGCCTGGCTGCCCTGGCCGCGCGAACCGGCAACAGCCGCCTGATGCCGCCGGCCATGAAGTCCGGCCTGCAGCGCCGCCTGCTCATGCTGCTGCTGGTGCCGCTGGGGATTTTTGCGCTGGTGAGCGTTTACTTTGACTACCAGACCGCCGGTAACATCGCCCAGCAGAAAGACCAGCAGCTGGCGCGGCTGATCCCCCTGCTGGCCGATTCCGTGGTGGGCCCCGGCATCACCCCCGGCGGGCGTGAACCCCTTCTGCTGCTGGCCCCCGCGGTGGACGACTTCCTCAAGGGGCGCATCGGCTCCGCCGGGTTCCGGATTTCCGATCCCGCGGGCGAGTTCATGGCCGGGGAGTCCTGGATCCCCGAACTCCTGCCGGCCACGCATGAAACCGAGTTCCACAGCATCGAGCACAAGGGCGTGACCTACCGCATCGCGGCCCAGCGCGCCAACACGGCCGCGGGCGAGCTGATCGTGCAGCTGGCGGACGGCTCGGACCCGCGCCAGCAGTGGGTGCGCTCCGTGCTGCTCAAGGTGATCCTGCCCAACCTCATCCTGGTGATGGCTGCGGGTTTCGCGCTCAACTGGGCCGTCACGACGGCGCTGAAGCCGCTGATCGAATTGAAGGACGCGGTGGAGCGCCGCAGTCCGCGCGACCTGAGCGCGATAGACCCGCAGACCACGCCCGCCGAAGTCCAGCCGCTGGTCAGCGCGCTGAACCGGCTGTTCGGCCTGGTGAACGACCAGGCCGAGGGCCAGCGCCGCTTTGTGGCCGACGCCGCGCACCAGCTGCGCACACCGCTGGCCGGGCTGCAGGCGCAGGTCGAGGCCTGGGCGCAGGCGGCCCGGGTCGCGCAGGCCGCCGGTTCGGACGGCGCCGTGACGCTGTCGGCCGAAAAAATCATCAAGCTGCGCAACGCGACCCGCCGGACCTCGCAGCTGGCCAACCAGCTGCTGGCGCTGTCGCGCGCCGACGCGTCGGCCGCCGCCGCCCAGCCCATGCAGCGGGTGGACCTGAAGGACCTGTGTGAATCCATCCTGCCGCTGCACCTGGACGCCGCCGCCCGCAAGGGCATAGACCTGGGGCTGGAAGCCCAGCCGGCCCAGACCACGGGTTACGAATGGCTGCTGCGTGAACTGCTGGGCAACCTGGTGGACAACGCCGTCAAGTACACACCGGCCGGCGGCACCGTCACCCTGCGCTGCGGTGTCAGCGCCGCGCCGCCGCCGGAGGCCGGCAGCGATCCCGAGCATCCGCGCTGGGGTGTGTTCCTGGAGGTGGAGGACGACGGCCCGGGCATTGCGCCGCATGAGCGCGCCCTGGCCTTGCAGCGCTTCTACCGGGTCCAGGGCACGGTGGGCGAGGGCAACGGCCTGGGCCTGGCCATTGCCAGCGAAATTGCCCGCATCCACCATTCCGAGCTGAAGCTGTGCGACGGCGGCACCCCGGCCTCCGGGCCACGTGGATTGCGGGTGCGCCTGAGTTTGTAGTCCGCCCACCACAGTGAGCGCTCGCTGTTACGCAAGAGAACGTTGTAGCTACGCCTCACACCGTAAAACCCGGCCACTTCAAGCCATGATCCGTCACTTCCCTGTGCGAGAATGAATTGAAACGATATCCGGTTTTTTGAAACATTCCTCACTCTTTGCCTATGTCCGATTTAGCGCCTGAATCCGAACTGAGCCCCCACGCCGCGCCAGCCTCCACCGAGACCGCGGTGCGCAAGCGCCCCAAACCGGGGGAGCGCCGGGTCCAGATCCTGCAGGCGCTGGCCACCATGCTGGAGCAGCCGGGCGCCGAGCGCATCACCACCTCCGCCCTGGCCGCCAGGCTGGAAGTCAGCGAAGCGGCCCTGTACCGCCATTTCGCCAGCAAGGCCCAAATGTTCGAGGGCCTCATCGAGTTCATCGAGCAAACCGTCTTTACCCTCATCAACCAGATCGGTGAACGCGAGCCCGACCACGCGGCCCGCACCCGCAAGCTGGTGGTCATGGTCCTTCAGTTCGCTGAAAAGAACCCCGGCATGACCCGCGTCATGGTCGGTGATGCCCTGGTCTTTGAGAACGAGCGCCTGCAAGAGCGCATGAACCAGTTCTTCGACAAGCTGGAGTCCAGCCTCAAGCAAAGCCTGCGCGACGCGGCCGCCGCCAGCGGCGCCGCCACCCCCACGGTAGACGCCCAGGTCCGCGCTTCGGTCATCGTGGCCTTTATGGTCGGCCGCCTGCAGCGCTTTGCGCGCTCGGGCTTCAAACGCCTGCCGTCAGAGCACCTCGAAGCCAGCCTGGCGACAATACTCGGCTAACCCCTGCCGGCGCTCACTTCGTGTAGCGCCCCCGGCCTCCGCTGGCCTTCCCTGCATTGACGCACAGCGCCAACACCCTATTCAAACGGGGCGCGGCTAAAGGCTCAGGCCGACCTTGGCGGCGGCGGCCGTGATTTCTTCCCAGGTGCTGCCGTCGATCTCAATGCCGTCACGCTCGCGCGCCACGCGGGCGCGGCGTTCGGGCTCACCGGCAATCTGCACGCCGTGCTCGCCGTCGGTCGGCGGGCTTTTGCGCAGCCACTCCACAAAGGCCAGGGCCTCGGTTTCCATCGCCGATTGCGTGCCCAGTTTGCCTGGGTCGATCAGGATGGTCAGCATGCTGTTGTAAACGGCGCGCGTGTTCACCGCCGGGTGGTGCCAGGTGCCGCCGCCGGTCAGCGCGCCGCCCAGCAGCTCGCAGGCCACGGCCAGGCCATAACCCTTGTGTTCGCCGAACGGCATCAGCGCGCCGAAGAAGCCGTTGGACTGCGGCACCACCACCACGCCGGGGTTGGTGGTCGGCTGGCCATGCTCGTCGATCAACAGGCCGGGCTGCACCGACTTGCCCTGGTTGTGCGCGACGCGCATCTTGCCCTGGGCCACGCGGCTGGTGGCGAAGTCGAGCACGAAGGGTGGGGCGTCCTTGAGTGGCACGCCTATGCAGCAAGGGTTGGTGCCGTAGCGGCCGTCGGTGCCGCCCCAGGGCGCCACCACCGCCCGCGTCAGGACGTTGACGAAATGCAGCGACACCAAGCCCTGCGCCACCGCCATCTCGGCGAAGTGGCCTATGCGCCCCAGGTGGTGCGATTCGGCCAGCGCCAGGATGCAGCTGCCTTGTTCTTTGGCGCGGGCCATGCCCAGGCGCATGGCCTGCTCGCCCACCACCTGGCCGTAGCCGCGCTGGCCGTTGAGGCTGAGCAGCGCCCCGGCGTCCAGCAGCGTCTTGACGCTGGCGTTGGGCGTCAGGCCGCCTTCGAGCACCGCGTCCACATAGCGCGGCAGCATGCCCACGCCGTGCGAATCGTGGCCGCTGAGGTTGGCCATCACCAGGTTGGCGGCGACCTGGTCGGCTTCTTCGGCCGAGCTGCCGGCGGCGGCGAGGATGCGGGCGCAATGGGCCCGCAGGTCGGGCGCTTGAATGGTCTTTTGCATGGGCTGAGGAATGAGGGGAATGTGGGGATCAGGAGAAGGGGCTTACATCACGGCGCCGACTTGCCAGGGCACGAACTCGTTCTGGCCGTAGCCGTGTTTTTCGCTCTTGCTGGGCTCGCCCGAGGCCGTGGCCAGCACCATCTCGAAAATGCGCTGCCCCATTTCCTGCACCGATACGCCGCCGTCGATGATTTCGCCGCAGTTGATGTCCATGTCTTCTTCCTGCCGCTGCCACAGCGCCGAATTGGTGGCCAGCTTGAGGGAAGGCGAGGGCGCACAGCCGTAGGCCGAACCGCGCCCGGTGGTAAAGCAGATGATGTTGGCGCCGCCGGCCACCTGGCCCGTGGCGCTGACCGGGTCGTAGCCCGGCGTGTCCATATAGACAAAGCCGTGCGCCGCCACGGGCTCGGCATATTCATACACCGCTTCGAGGTTGGAGGTGCCGCCCTTGGCGACCGCACCCAGCGATTTTTCGAGGATGGTGGTCAGCCCGCCGGCCTTGTTGCCCGGCGAAGGGTTGTTGTTCATCTCGCCGTCGTTGATCTCGGTGTAATGCTCCCACCATTTGATGCGTGAGATCAGCTTCTCGGCGATCTCGGGCCGCACCGCACGCCGCGTGAGCAGATGCTCGGCGCCGTAAATCTCGGGCGTTTCGCTGAGGATGGCGGTGCCGCCGTGCGCCACCAGCAGATCCACCGCCGCGCCCAGCGCGGGGTTGGCGCTGATGCCGGAATAACCGTCGGAGCCGCCGCACTGCAGGCCGATCGTGATGTGGGAGGCGCTGCAGGGCTCGCGCTTGACGGCGTTGGCCTGCGGCAGCATTTCCTTGATCATCGCAATGCCCTTGGCCACGGTCTTGGCCGTGCCGCCCGTGTCCTGGATGCTGAAGACGCGCAGGGTTTCGCCTTCACGCAGGCTGCCGTGGGCCAGCCAGGCATTGATCTGGTTGGACTCGCAACCCAGGCCCACCACCAGCACGCCGGCGAAGTTGGGGTGCGTGGCATAACCCGTCAGCGTGCGCTGCAAGATCTGCAGGCCCAGGCCGTCTGAATCCATGCCGCAGCCGGTGCCGTGCGTGAGCGCCACCACGCCGTCCACGTTGGGGAAGTCCTTGAGCGCCGATGGGTTGTTCTGCCGCGAAAAATGGTCGGCAATCGCGCGCGCCGCCGTGGCCGAGCAATTCACGCTGGAAAGAATGCCGATGTAGTTGCGCGTGGCCACGCGGCCGTCGGGCCGCTTGATGCCCATGAAAGTCGCCTCGCGTTTGGCCGGCGCCGGTTTCACGTCGGCGCCGAAGGCGTAGTCGCGCGCGAAGTCACCCTTGTCGGGGCCCATGTTGAGGTTGTGCGTGTGCACATGCTCGCCGGGGGCGATGGGCTTGCTCGCAAAGCCAATGATCTGGTTGTAGCGCCGCACCGGCTCGCCCGTGGCCAGCGCACGGGCGGCGATCTTGTGGCCGGCGGGCACCAGGCCGCGCACAGTGATGTTTTCAAGTTGTGTGCCGCCCACCAGCTGGGTGCGGGCAATCACTACATCATCGGCGGGGTGGAGGCGAATAAAGGGCGTCATGGTGAGGAGTCTCAGTGCTTTCAATCAAGTGCCAGCGCGGAACCGGCTTTGCCGGGCCGCAGATGGCGCCCCCTTGAGGGGGAGGCGCCGCAGGCGCTTCGGGGGGGAACGTAGTCAATAAAACAATTTCGGCAGCCAGAGTACCGCTTTCGGGAAATAGGTGATGATGCCCAGGCTTAAAAGCAACGGCACCAGCCAGGGCAATATGGCCACCGTGGTGCGCTCCACCGACAGATTGGCCACGCGCGCCAGCACGAACAGCACCATGCCCATGGGCGGGTGCAGCAGGCCGATCATCAGGTTGAGCACCATCACCAGGCCGAAATGCACCGGGTCTATGCCCAGCTGCGCGGTGATGGGCAGCAGGATGGGCACCAGGATGGTGATGGCGGCGGTGGGCTCCAGGAAGCAGCCGACAAACAGCATCAGCAGGTTGGCCAGCAGCAAAAACACCCATGGGCTCTGGGTAAAGCCCAGCACCCAGGAGGCAATCGCCGTGGTCACGCCGGTGGCCGTCAGCATCCAGCCGAAGATGGAGGCAGCCGCCACGATGAAGAGCACGGTGGAGGTGGTTTCCACCGTGTCCAGGCAGACCTTGACGAACATCCTGAACTTCAGCGCCTTGTACCACCAGAAGCCCAGCACCATGGCCCAGACGCAGGCCGCGATCGCGCCTTCGGTGGGTGTGAAGAGGCCGGTCGTCATGCCGCCTATCAGCAGCACCGGCGTCATGATGGGCAGCACGGCCTCGAATTTGAACATCTTGTCGAGCACAAACAGCGCCACCAGCCCGGCAATCACCGTGGCCTGCGCCGGTGCGCCGGCCTTGTCGATCAGCAGCCACAGCACCAGCGGCCAGGCCACTACCACGCCCAGCTCAATCAGGGCCTTGCCCAGCTTGCTGCCCGAGAACTTGATGTCGGCGCCCCATTTGTTCTTGTGCGCGAAGTAGGCCACCGTCAGCATCATCAGCACCGCCATCAGCAGGCCCGGCAGCAAGCCGGCGAGGAACAGCGCGCCGATGGAGACGTTGGCCATCATGCCGTAGATCACAAAGGGCAGGCTGGGCGGGATGATGGGGCCCAGCGTGGCCGAGGCGGCCGTCACGCCGACCGCGAACTCCGACGAGTAGCCGTGCTCCTTCATGGCCTTGATTTCAATGGTGCCCAGGCCGGCCGCATCGGCGATCGCTGTGCCGCTCATGCCGGCGAAGATCACCGAGCCCAGCACATTCACGTGGCCCAGGCCGCCCTTGAGCCAGCCCACCAGCGCCAGCGCGAAGTTGTAGATGCGGGTGGTGATGCCGGCGTTGTTCATCAGGTTGCCGGCCAGGATAAAGAAGGGCACGGCCAGCAAGGGAAAGCTGTCGATGCCCGACACCATGCGGTGTATCACCACAAAAGGCGGCAGGTTGCCGCTCACGAGGATGTAGACCAGCGAGGCGCCCGCCATGGCGATGGCGACCGGGATGCCGGCGCCCATGAAGATCAGGAAAAATAGTTTGAGCATGATGGTCAGAGGGCTTCGCGTTCAGCGGTCTTCCATGGTGGATTCGGGGCGTTCCAGCACGCTGTAGCCGCGCCGGTAGTGGATCAGGGCGACCCGCAGCGAGCGGAACAACATGGCGGCAAAGCCCAGCAGGCACACGCCGTAAACGATGTTCATGGGCAGGTCCACAATGGTCATGCGCGTCTGGTTGCCGATCTTTTCCATCATCTGCACCGT
>Ga0307408_100001525_pt1 | contig 17195 bp, 15 predicted proteins | sample 322Cmetagenome_FD_202116 | JGI IMG/M metagenome (GOLD analysis project Ga0307408, IMG submission 202116) | Maize rhizosphere microbial communities from greenhouse at UC Davis, California, United States - 322HYB-C-3 | ecosystem: Host-associated > Plants > Roots > Rhizosphere > Soil | place...
AGGGCCTGGACAAGGGATGGGCCAATACTAGCGACCGCGACATCCGCTTCTTGCGCGCCATGATCAGCGAGGTGCAGCAGGGCGCTTGCACCGACACTCAGCGCGTTTTCGCTACAGGCTTCAGTTTTGGCGGCATGATGTCCAACGCTATCGGATGCCAGATGGGCGACGTGGTGCGGGCAATCGTGCCGATGGCCGGTTCACTCTGGAGCGGCTGTGCCAATTCTTCCCACAAGGTGGCGGCCCTGTTCATTCACGCCAAAGACGATAACGTAGTGCCTTATACAGCAGGGATGGAGGCGCGCGATCTCTTCCTCAAGCGCAATAGCTGCAGTGCCGCCACGGTGCCCCTGGGTAGCAATGGCTGCGTAGAGTACCAAGGCTGCGACGGCGGCAAGCCCGTGGCTTGGTGCGGTACCGAGACGGGCGGTCATTGGTACCCGAATTTTTCCGCGCAGGAGTCGAAGGCGTTCTTCGATCGGTTCAAGTAGAATGATCGAGCGGGAATGGTCATTCCTGCCTCGATGCACGTGCCGCGCGCCTGCCAGCCTTGAGTTGGCAAGCAGGCACGCTGGATATGCCTAGGTTTTGTCGACGTAGGTCGTTGCGGTATTGTTGGCAATCAGGGCATGCAGCGTCGCAGGCCCAGCGTCAAACCGGCGGTAGATGCGGCGGCCGGTCGCCATCTTCAGGTCATCAAGCGGCACGTTCGCCAGCGCCGGACAGGAACGGCCGCCGATCTCAGCCGCCGCGCTCCAGTCGCCGAGCAGCCCCTCGCCACGGTCGTTGTAGAAGGCGACTGCATAGGCCACAGTGGTGTGCTGCTGCCACACTCCGGCCCCTCCGGCCTGCCAGCCGTTGGGATCGATGGCAGGCTTGCCGGCCGGCTTGCCTGGCGGCAGATGCTCGTTCCACTCGTTGATCGAATCGGCCCACTTTTTCACGGTCTGGCGGGCCGGCCCATAGGTATCGTCAAGCTGGTTGGACAGCGCCGCGACGTGTTCGGCGCGGGCCTTCTCGGCATCGGCCCTGTGTTCGATATCGTCGCAGTGCTCGTGCGTATCGTAGAAGCGGCGCGAGGCGGACGGATCACCCTGGTCGACAAACTCCCAGTAGTACTTGTGGGTGGTCTGGCACATGCCGCTCCCGGTGCACATGCCAACGCCCACTTCGTCGCCACGGCGCACGGGGGACACCTGGCCCAGGCGCGACGTGATCCGGTCCTGAATGATCTGCGCCACCTTGACGGCCCAGCCCTGCAAGGCGCCATCGCCGCTGCCGATGGCCGCGTTCTTGAAGTTGACGTAGTCATAGCGCCAACGCTGGTTCCACTCGTTGAACTGGTCCATGTTGCCGTGCTTGTAAAAATTGGACGCTACATGGGCTTCCAGCAGCAGCTTGAACTTCAGGCCAAACAGATAGCTCGACACGCAGACCAGCAGGATGTCGAAGGCGCCTTTTTCCTTGATGTAGTCGGAGCTGGCGATCCGGAGCAGGCTGTTGTACAGGCTCTCATTGCCCGGCGCGAGATTCCGTTCGAGGTCGGGCAATAGCGTGTCCTGCACTTCGCTGTTGGCCGGCTCGACGCTGCGCATATTCTCCAGTTGCTCGTTACTCCACACCATCAAGGCGTGGGCATTGCCGACCCAGTTGTTCAAGTCGCGCTGGGTCATGTACGCGCCCAGCGCGTCGGCGACATCCTTTGCCAGCGTCGACTTGTCTTTGGGCAGCAGCATGTCGATCAGGTTGAGCACGGCCGACCCGATGATGCCCCAGGGCTCGGGCAAGGCGAAGGCCAGCGTGCTGGCGGTCTCCAGGGCCATGTGGGCCGCGTCCATGCCGCCGGCGCCCGGCGCAATTTGCGTTGCCAGGGGCATATGCATGGGCGCGGCAAACGGCACGGCCGGCGGCGCCTGGGTGCCGGGCACGGCTCCGGTCGCCAGGTCCAGCTGTAGATGCGGGAACAGGAACGCCAGCGTCGCCTTGTTGCTGCGTCGGATCACCGCCACGGTGCCGGCCCCGCAATCCTCGAATTGCTCGGACAGCACTTCGACCGAGGTGCCGACAATGCTCTCGCCGGGCGGCAGATGCCACTTGCGCTGGAGATCGCTGGCCAGGGCCAGTTCCAGCCCCGCCAGCTTTTTCACGGTGTCAGGCGTGAACCTGGCGAGCGTGGTCTGGCGCTCGGCCAGCGGCAAAGGCGGCGACAGGCGAATGGCGTCGAGGCCACGCAACGCGGCGTTGACCAGCATGGCGCCGTCCGTCCTGCAGCCGAAGTAGTCGCGGACATAGTCCGTGATGTCGCTTCCCGGCAGCTGCTGTGCAACCTCCAGGAAAACTGTGCGATGGGGTTGGCTCAGGTGCATGGCCTCACCCCTGCTCGCCGGCGAGGATCCAGCTCAAGACCATCTGCAACTGCTTGGCAGCCACTGCGCGCGGCATGGATTTGCCCTGGTACTTCACTTCCATCACGTTGCGGTAGATGTCCGACACCTTTTTGCTGGCGTCGAAGTATTTCTTGATCGCCTCGGCGTTGCTCTCAATGTCCTTGGCCGAGTCCCACAGCCAAAGCTCCTTCAGCGGGCAGGCCGCCACGGTCAGGTTCAGGAAGACCACCTGGTCGGCGATGGTGAACTGCTGCAGTTTGCCATCGATAACCAGCCCGGCGTCGATGGCGTTGGCGAAGTCGAGCCAGAAAGCCGGGTCGGGCGCCGCGTTCCACTTGTCGACCAGCTCCTGCAGCTTGGCTTTCAATGCGGCCGGCACATCGATGTCGCTGTCGCCTTCTCCCTTGGCTTGGCGGCGCATGATTTCGTAGACGGCGTACCCAAGGCCGCCGGCAACCAGCAGGCCAATCGCGGCCAGGATCCAGCGCCGCACGCTGGAATGCTTGTCGGCCGGATCGGCATCACGGACATTATTCTTGAGCAGGTCGTCGAGCTGCTTTTCAATGCGATCCAAACGCGAATTCTCGTCGCTGCGCGGACGGATATCGTTGACATCCGCCAGTGACTCGGCAAACGCGGTATCCAGGTCCGCGTCGTAGCGATCGCTCATGATGAAGTCCAGCCGGTCCATCATTTCGTCGATGTCATTCACGGTACCGCGATTGCGCCTGTAGAAGCTCTCTTCGTCGTAGTGGTAGCGGTTGCGCGTTTCCAGCTCGTCGCGGTTGGAGGCCTTGCGGTCGTTGTCGGTATCCCAGCGTTCGGACAGACGTTTATCGAATTCATTGCGTGCCACGTTAGCCTCCTCGGTCGGTTCGGGATGATTTGTCGAGCTGCTATGCCACGAGCCGATTCTGCCAGTGAAGGGCAGGCCTGTCAGGTGATTCCCGAAGTGTGCAAGTCGCGCACAACTAGCGCGGCAATATGAAGCAGGCGAATCCTCGATCGCAATCCATGGGGCAGGGCAGGATTGTTTGCTATCGTTCCGCGCGGCCGGTACCACCGTGCGCGGCAAGAAACATGGCGACGGCCGACCGGCAATAGGATTCAATCTCATTGTCGTCTCTTGCTTTCGCTTCGTCGAAGCGTGCGATAAGCAGGAGATCGGATCCTTTGAACAGGGCGGCGAACAAGCGTGCTGACTGGAGGGGATCGGGCACTTCCAGAAGCTCGTTCGCGTGCAATCGACGCAGCAGGGCCGCGATCTGCGCGACGACATGGGCGGGCCCGGCATCATAATGGAGCTTGCTTAACGACTCTTGATTCGTCTTGTCGGCCATGACCATGGCTTCGACACCGCGGACCTCCGGATTCAACAGCGTGCGAAGAAGGGATGATCCCACCGCCATGAGCTGGTCTTTGGCCGACCCGTTGACGCTTTCAAAAAGACCCTGTGGTGCAAACTGATGGCAGCGAGCCGAGATGGCCGCGCCGAACAGCGCCTCTTTGTTCTCGAAGTGCCGATAGATGCTTAGCTTGGATATCTTCGCGCGCTGGGCGACCTTGTCCATTGTCGTCGCTTGAAAGCCCAATTCCACAAAGAGTTGGTACGCGGCGTCGACTATCGTTTGGCCAAGTGCCTCGTTGGCTGGCCGGCCGCGACGGCCCTGGTTATTTTCGTTCATGATAATTACAGTACTTGACAGTATCCAAAGTCATGATTTAGGATACCATGCAGTATTCGAAATATGCAAGCCACGGGCCGGGTTTCAAGCTGTTGTCCGATTCGAGTTTCCCTGGACATCCCGGCGATAGGCCCCTCCATCCACCACACGGAGCCCATCATCATGAATGACGTCATCATCATCGGCGGCAGCTTTGCCGGCCTTGCCGCCGCCCTGCAACTCGGCCGTGCTCGCCGCAAGGTCACCGTTCTCGATACGGGCCTGCCGCGCAATCGCTTTGCCGGCCACTCGCATGGCCTGCTCGGCCACGATCACAAGCCACCGCTGGACATCCTGGCCGAGGCGCGGCAGCAGCTGGCCCGTTATCCGACGGTCAGGCTGGTGAACGCCCGGGCCGACAGCGTGTCCGGCGCCATCGACGATTTTTCCGTTCACACCGGCGATGGCGAAAGCCTTGGGGCGCGCCGCCTGATCCTGAGCTATGGCGTCGCCGACCAGATGCCGGATGTTCCGGGCTTTGCCGAATGCTGGGGCACGTCCATCGTGCCCTGTCCCTATTGCGACGGCTTTGAAGTCGCCGGCCGGCATTGGGGCGTCGTCTGGTCCGGCCTGCAGTCGCACCAGTCTGTCAGGCTGTTCCAACATTGGACCGACAAGTTGACTGTCTTCGCCGATGGTCATGACATCCCGGCCGATATCCAGGCCGATCTGGCGCACCGCCAGATACCTGTCGTCGCTGGGCGCATCGTGGAGATTGCCCATCACAAGGGCCAAATCTCCACCGTCAATCTCGATACCAGCCGCAAGGTAGCGGTCGACGTCCTGTTCGCCCAACCGCGCAACAAGCCGTCTGCAAGCCTGCATGAATCACTGGGCCTTGCCACCATGGAGACGCCCACCGGCATCGTCATCAAAGTTGACGAGCGCCGTCAAACGAGCGTGCCGGGCATCTACGCCGCCGGCGACTTGGCGACGCCGTTCTTGCCCTCGGTTACCCAGGCTTCATCGCAGGGCGCGATGGCGGGCATCTTCGCCCAGCAATCAATGCTGGTGTGAGGCTTGGACATGGCAGGGAAAAATACAAACCAGGCCGGCGACTGGAATGGTGAAGGCGGGCAGCGCTGGGCCGCCAACCAGGACCGGCTCGACGCCATGGCGGCGGTATTCGGGCAGGCCGCAATTGAAGCCGTCGCACCCGCGGCGGGCGAGCGTATACTGGACGTCGGCTGTGGCGCGGGCGCGTCGAGCCTGGCCCTGGCCACCCGCGTTGGTGCGAGCGGGGAAGTGCTAGGCGTGGATATCTCCGCACCGCTGATCGGCCGTGCGCGCGCGTATGCGCCGCAGGAAGCGCCAGTGCTTTTCCAGGTGGCCGACGCCAGCAGCGCTGAGCTGCCAGAGGGCGCGTTCGACATCCTGTTCTCGCGTTTCGGGGTGATGTTCTTCGAGGATCCGACCAGCGCGTTCGCCCATATGCGACGTGCTATCCGGCCGGGCGGGCGCGTCGCTTTCGTCTGCTGGCGCGGCGCAGGCGAGAACGAATGGATGCGCTTGCCAATGGGCGCGATCAAGGGCATCGTCCCGCTGCCCGCGCCGACCGATCCTGAGGCACCTGGCCCATTTTCATTCGGCGACCGGGGGCGGGTGCTGCGCATCCTGACGGCAGCCGGCTTCGCCGATATCGCTATCGCGCCGTTCGACGCTTCCATTCCCTTCGGCGAAGGGGCGACGCGGGACGCCGCGATTGACGATGCAGTGAAGATGGCGCTAGAGGTCGGCCCGCTATCGCGCGCGCTCGCAGATCAGCCCAGCGACATCCGCGCCCGCGCCTCGGCCGCGCTTCGTGCCGCCTACTCGGGCCGCCCCGGCGAGCGGTCGGTGATGATGGATGGTGCGGTTTGGATCGTCACGGCGCGCAATCCGGAAAGCTGACAGGTATTGTGGCAAGGCTGCTACAGCGGCAGGCCCGTGGTTCAGTGCGACTGGGGCGGCGGACATTGGCACGCCAGTTTTTCGGAGCAGGAGTCCAAGACCTTCTTCATGGCAGGGAGCAACTGCGAATCAGCCATCGGTAGCAAAAAGACCACATCGAAATAATTGGTGAGCTTCTGGCATTGCCGCTTGTCCTATGCTGGATGAACCGCGTTGCGGATATAGCTGCAAGTTTACATATGACAGCGACCACCAAAGGAGGATGTGATGGGCATGAGACGAGGCATCTCGATTCTGGCATTCCTGCTCTTACCAGCGGCTGCAATGGCCCAGACGCTCTATCAGTTGCACAACGATGGCTGGATCTGGCGCTACACCGGCACACCTTGTACTGACAATGTCTGCCCTGGATGGCAAAGGCTGGATAACAATCCGAGAACAAAAGCCATTGCGTCTGCGGGCGATAAGCTTTATCAACTGCATAACAGTGGCTGGATCTGGCGTTTCACCGGTGCTGCTTGCAACGGCGATTCCTGCCCTGGATGGCAACGGTTGGACAACAACTCGAAAACCGTCGCAATAGCCGCTGGCGGCACGCATCTCTACCAGTTGCATAACGATGGATGGATCTGGCGTTCTACCGGAACGCCTTGCAACGGCGACTCCTGCCCTGGATGGCAGCGCCTTGACAACAATCCCAAGACCAAAGCGATTATCGCTGCAGGCGATAAGCTCTATCAGCTGCATAACGATGGCTGGATCTGGCGCTTCACTGGCACGCCATGCAGCGGCAACAGCTGCCCCGGATGGCAGCGCCTCGATAACAATCCGAAGACGGTAGCACTCGCGGCTGCCGACAACCAGCTCTATCAATTGCATAACAATGGCTGGATCTGGCGCTACACCGGCACACCATGCAGCGGCAACAGCTGCCCTGGCTGGCAACGCCTCGACAACAATGCAAAGACCAAAGCCATCATTGCGTCCGCCGGGCAGCTCTACCAGTTGCACAACGATGGGTGGATCTGGCGCTACACAGGCACGCCGTGCAGCGGCAACAGCTGCCCAGGTTGGCAACGGCTTGACAACAACCCGAAAACCATCGGCCTCGCGGCGGCCGGTACGGGGCTCTATCAATTGCATAACGACGGCTGGATCTGGCGCTACACAAACACGCCATGTACCGGCAACTCCTGCCCTGGCTGGCAGCGGCTGGACAACAATCCCAAAACCGCATCGCTCGCGGCGTCCGCTGGCAGCCCTCAAGTGGCGGTCTGCTCGCCTCCGGCAAACCAGCACCTGGCGGTAACACTGCGGCCCCAGCAAACCAGTATGTGGTGCTGGGCAGCGAGTGGACAGATGACCATGGAATACCTCGGCCACTCCGTCAGTCAATGCGTTCAGGCCAATAACCGGCTGGGCCGCAGCGATTGCTGCAACTCCCCCACGCCCAACGCCTGTGTCCAAGGGGGCTGGCCGGAGTATGCCAAGTACAACTTCACGTTCAGCCGTACGAGCAATACGGCGCTCAGCTGGAATCAGTTGCGGCACGAACTTGCCGACAGCCAGCATTGTGGCAGGCGTGCGTTTGCCTTCTCATGGCACTGGCCGGGCGGAGGAGGGCATATGATGGTGGCCATCGGCTACAAGGTCGAGGACAACACCAATTATGTTGAGGTGAACGATCCCTGGTCACCCGATGTCGGCGATCACCGCTTCGACACCTATGATTACTATGTCGAGCTGGATGGCCACCATACGCACTGGGACGACTTCCATAACCTCGTCAACGTCGGAGGACAGTGATATGCGCGCGATCCTTTTCGCCGGCCTGGCGCTGGCAACGATGCCTGTGATGGCACAGCAAGGTCCGGGCGCAGTCAATATGCGCGCCATGGTCGAAGAAAGCAGCCCCAGTGCCCGCAATTCGCTGTCGACGTTGAGCAAGCTGGTGTCCCCGGAAAACGCCGTGCGGATGGGCTTTGCGAACCCGGCCGAGGTCCAGCGCGCCCAGCTCGACAATCCCCTGGGCGACTACATGGTCCGGCTGGACGAATTGAGCCAGTACCGCGGGGCAGATCCCTCTTCGCTGCTTCATTCAACCGGGCTGGTCACCTATCCGGTCAAGGTAGGAGAAAAGGTGCAGTCCTCAGTCACCTTGCGCAAGCAGGATTCGCAATGGAAGGCCGTCTCCTTTGGCTCGCCGCTACTGACCACCGCTCTGCATGATGCGCGCGACGGCGTTTCAAAGCGCGAGCGCCGCGCCAGCCAGGACTTCTTCCAGGTCCGTGTGCCTGCGCTCAACCTGCACTTCGTTGGGCACATGGTCGAAGGCAAACTGATGCTCACACCAGTACGTGACATCGAAGCCTATGGCCTGAAGAAGGGCGACACGCAGCCCGCTGCCACGATTTTCGCCAAGCTCCAGCCCGAAGCTGCCCGCGACAACGGCTTGCCGCGCTAAACATTGCGGCAGAAGCAAAGAGGCCTGCGACGAATCGCAGGCCTCTTCCTGCATTCTGAACCGTCCTGGTTCAGAAGGATCGCGGCTTCGATGTCAACCACTGGACTTGACAATGCGTGTACGATTCTACTGTCCACGGGAACGGAGAACACGAATGGCGATGCGCATGCAAACGATAAACGGAAAGTTGGCCGGCTTCATGGCTGGCGCCGCTGTTGTGGGAGGGATTCCGCTGATAGCGTTCATTGTTCTCTTCTTCCAGTTGACAGCGGCACGTGATGCCGGGAATCCGTATAGCGGCGATGCGATTGGCCTGGCGATGATGTCGGCAATGGCCTACGGTCTTGCGCTGCTGAGCCTGCTCGTCGCAATAGTGTATTTTGCGTATAAGCGGGCGAGGCATCAGCTGCGACCAAAACGATGGCACTTGATGGCTATGAGCTGGGTTGCTGTTGAAGTTCTCGCTCCAGTCATGTACTTCGCGTCTCTTTGAAATCGACAGGTCGTGGCCACATCGGAAAGCCAACACCTTGGGCAGCGTAGCGACAGCCCCTCATGGTGAGGCCAATCGTACTTGAGGCGTTTCCGATGGCGCCGATGTTTAACGCTGTTTTCAGAGACGCCCTTAATGGCGCTTTCCATGCTCGTGGCCTTCGTCCTTATCGGGCCTGCCCGGCCTTTGGGGCTTGTCTGGACGTCCTTCGTGCCTGAGCTCTCGACTGCGGGCGAAATCGCGCGGGTCGGACTGTCCGCGGCGCGCAAGCACATTATCAGGCGGAGCTTCCCGATGCGATGGAGACCGGCTTGATTTGGCATGCTCGCGCATGGCGGGACGCATGTCTCGGTCTTGCGCATCCAAGGGACGAGTCGCTTGATCCTGCGGCCGCGACTGGCGTGGCGGATTTGACCGTGCGTGTGCCTGCCTGGTTGAATCGCCCACATGCGCCTGCCACGTCTGGCGTGCCTGCGGGTCATGCGGCCTGTAACGGTAATGCTGCTGGGCGAGTTCTCGCCGCTGTAAGTCAGTTGGGTAGTTGGCACGCGTGAAGCGTTGCTGATACTTTGGCAGAGGGGCCGGGGCAGGGGCCGCGGCGCGATTCCATCGCTGCCAATTGGCGTGACGATGCGCCCAGTCGGGCCCCCAGACCCGATCCCAGCGGGGCGGCGCATTAATCGCCCAACCGCTGAACATCGCGGGCCGGGAAAGGTAATAGCGGACAGGAATGCGCAGGATGAAGAGGGGCACGCTGTCGATGGCGACCAGGTCCCACGGGCCGTCAAACCATGGGCTGGCATACCATGCGTCGTCTACGTAGACCCAATAGAGACCGTCGTAAAAGAAGTAGTTGGCATGCAGGCGCGGTGCGTAATACACCGGGTAGCCGGGAATCCGCTGCAAGGCAGGGTACTGGACTATGTTAATGGCTATGTTGACGCTGGCATTCGCGGCGGGCGGCATTAAGGTGGATGCAGCCATCGCGAGTATGGTGATCAATTTACGCATGATGTTCCCCTTTCGTGCGGGGGGCGTGGCTAGCACTCGGATTCGCCGCCACGATGACGTCAGGCTAGCACGGCGTGTATTGTCGCGACAGTTCGGTGGCGTACCAAAGGCGGGCCGGCGTGCACGGCAAGGCCTCAAGCATTTGCAGGAACAAGGGCAGAGTCGAATTACGACCCCGAAATAGATGGTGTCTATTTCGTCACACTTTGCACTCATCTATTGTGTAGCTGACTCAGCCGTGCCAACATGCATCCAGGTAGTCAGTTTCGCCGTCGCGCCCGTTGTTCGCACCGCATGTGGTGCAGATTGGCGATGGCTTTCCGGAAGACTTGAAAGGGGGCATTGCAAAGGCTGAGGCCTTGCGCGGAACAATCGTGGGAGGTGCATATGTTCGATACGGTCGAAGCACGCAGCAAAGCCAGCCTGCTGATAAACAAAATGTACTCCTGGCGAGGTTATGCCGGACCCCACCAACTGACTGACGATCCAAACCGGATCACCCTGACCGCCAGCGACCAAGGCGAGGTCGTTGGCACCCTGACCTTGGGACTGGACTCGCAACTTGGCATCCTGGCCGACGAGGTCTTCAAGTGCGAGGTGGACAAGGTGCGCCAGATACGCGGCGCCCGCGTTTGCGAAATCACCAAGCTTGCATTCGACAGCGGCTGTAGCAGGGGGCAGATGGCGTCCCTGTTTCATCTCTCGGTGATGTATGCACGCGACCTGTACCACTGCACGCATATCTTCATCGAGATCAATCCGCGCCACCGGCGCTTCTACGAAACCATGCTCGGCTTCAAGCGCCTGGGGGAGCTGAAAACCAACCCGCGCGTGGCGGCACCAGCCTATCTGTTGGTGGTCGCGCTGGACTACGTCAGCGAACAGATTCGGAAATTCGGTGGCCAGGGCCCGGCGAGCGCGATGTCAGCACGCTCGTTCTATCCATTGTTCTATTCGCCGCACGAAGAACGCCGCATTGTTCAGCGCCTGAAGAATGTCCATTGAACACGGCCCAGCCGATCACTCATTTGGCGCGACCAGGCTTTCCCTGGCTGTCGCTGATACGGAATTTCTTGCGGCGATCGCCCATCAGGTAGCGCAGGTCGCTGATTGTCAGCTCGGAGACTTCGTGCATGCGGATGAGCAGCGCGGCACCAACCGGAAGGCGGCGATGGCGAATCTTGCTCAGGACTGGTGGCGCCACTTCCAGCGCGCGGGAAAGGGCGGCATCGTTCTTGAGCTTCAGATGTTCAATCAGCGCATCAAGTAAGCGATTTGGGTCGTACTCACGTTCAGTCGTGTCTGTTTGGATGGTTACCGTATCGCGCATGCTGCCCCTCCTTTCACTCGAGATATGCGAAATTCAACATATATTACCCCAAAGGAATGAATGTTGTGTAGCATGAAATGCGAATGAGGGCGCCGTCCTGCCCCATGGGTGGACAGCGCACTGGAGCTTAAAGGCTATTGAACGACCAGTTCCACGCGGCGGTTCTTGGCGCGACCTGCCTCGTCTGTGTTCGAGGCGACCGGCGCCAGGCTGGCGACACCCTTGCTCCCCAGGCGGGTGGCAGCGATCTGGTATTGCTTTGCCAGCGCGGAGGCTACCGCCTGCGCGCGTTGCTGCGACAGGATCTGGTTGGCGTCCAGGTTGCCCTGGTTATCCGTATGGCCCACGATGTAGACCTTGAGTGCTGGCTGGCTCTTCAACAGTTTCGCCATTTCGTCCAGCTGGGTCTTGGATTCCGCCGCCTTGATCTCCGCCTTGCCGGTATCGAAGTAGATGCCGTACAGGGCGATCTTGCCGCTGGATTGCAAGGCCGTCTTCAATGCATCCGCATTGACCGTAACCTGGCCGCCTTGCATCGCCTGGGGTTCGGCGATCTCGATGTAAGTCGTTGTGAAGTCGGTGCGATACACCTTGCCGGAATTGACCATCACATGCACCGTATTGCCATCTTTCGACAAGGTGCCGTAAGTGAAATAGAGGTCGTCGGTCCCGAGCATATTCGAACCGCCCAGGGAATGCATCTGGTTATACAGCGCGGATTTCTCCGGATGGCGTGCCCGGTTGGCGCGGAAGTCGGCTTCCTTCATTGCGCCATAGTGATCGTCAAAACCGTAGCGCATGTGCTCGCAACCTTTGTCGCGTGGCGTGCAGCTGACGACAGCCTTGAATCCGGCTGCCTTCAGGGCCTGTTCGTAGTTGCGGTGCACTTCCAGTGGCGTCTTGCCAAGGGGGGCGAAATACACCGTGCGGGTAATCTGGCCTTCGACGGTGATCGGCGCCACGAACTCGTTGCGGCTGTCCAAACCCAGTTTGCCCGGGAAAGTCGTTTGGTCAAAGCCGATCTTCTTGTAGGCCATCATCCATGAATTGTTATAGCGCTGGATCAGGGGATGGTCTTCTCCCCCGGCGACATCGATCGCCCAGTCAGGGGCGGCGGAGGCAGGCGCGGCAATGGCAAACGAAGACAAGCAAAGTGCGGCGGCAAAGAAGCGGCTTGCCAGAGCGGAGGACAAGGGTTTCAAGGTTAAATCCTTTCACGGAGAATGGTAAGAGCACGAGTTCGTGCAATGATGCAAATTTTATACGCCGCAGTGATCGCCCGTCATGCTGATGCGTCGGTAATCGGAGCGCTGGATTAACGATGCCGGGAAGGCAGTCGTAGTCAGCTGCTCAAGGCTGCGGTCAGCGGGCGGGCGGCGGTATGCTCGATGACTTACTTCGCGCAAATGGGGACTCTCAGGTGCGGAACGCACGAAGGCGTAAACCGAACTTTAGAGCGCCTGGTCCGCTGGCTGCCTCGTCGTATGAGGATCAGTCCGGCGGGTCGCGCGGTAGCGCCAGAGGGGGTCAGGTGTCTTCAGTTCGGTGGGCGTTCAGGGACTGTTGAACTGTTGGGCAATCAGCTTGAGCGCTTGCTCATGCGATACCTTCGCGGCCTGCGCTACGCCGGCCAAGTGGGCGTAGATATCGTTCTCATTCAACGGTGCATCGCTTTGCAACTCCTTCCTGGACGCCAGGTTATGGATTCCGTTAGCGATCTCCAGGCTGGTTTTCTCGTCGTAAGCGCTGGAAAGACGCTGGCCGCTTGTCTCACCACTTCGTGTTCGGTCCAGGCCTGCAGGCTGAGCAAGATCCGCCAATAAATCGCCGATCGCGATAAGCTTGGCCTGGTACAGCCGTATCAGCTCGAACTTGTGCTGCTCAGCCAGGTCCGGACTGCGCAGGACCTGGTTGGCGCAATCAGTCATCATTACCTGCGCCTCTTGCCTTCTCTTGTCCATCATCATCTGGCGCGCCGTCAGCCAGCTCTGATGGAAAGGCATGGACGTATAGTCATTACGCTGTGTTTTCAATTCAACCTTCACCAGGCAGTAATCCGCCGCGGCAAAAGGGAGCATATCGCCGTCCCTTTCTTCATAGAGCTGGTCATTTTTCACGCGCAGTTTGTCTTTGCGAATTGATTGACCGACATTGGCGATGAACGCAATATGTGATTCAGTGGGCATTTGCTGTTGCCCTATCGCTTGCTGCTCCGCCAGGAGGCATTGGATGCCCGACGCCCCCAAGCAGCTGGAAATCTCACCCAGCAGGCGTTCGGCCAGCTTGAGGTAGGAGCTGAGGCCCGCAGTCTCGCCACCCCCCAGTACACTCTCGAATACTGAAAACATAGCCCTGCTCCAGTCCTTGAGCGGTACCTGGCAAAGGCTCACCAGCAATTCAACGTCCCCACCAGCATACGGAACCGGGCCAAATATCAGTTGGTCGCGGAACTTGATGCGCAGTACACCATTGATTCCTTCTTTGGCCAGCTCCTTGACCCTCGTGCTGCTGATGAAATTCGGATGCCGTACCACTTTGCCATCGTAGTGGTAGGCTGCGACGAACAAGGCAGCAGGCGCTATTTCCTCCAACCAGCGGCGGTCGTCGGTTAAACGCATCTCGCATAAGCGCATCTGGAAGTAGCCCGGCGATTCGCCCGGATTATCTACGGACTCGACAGGAAACTCAACTGTCAGGTGTTCACGCGCCTCGCGATGCTTCGAATAGTCACCAAGGTCCATCGCGAGCATTGCTTGTAATTTTTCCCAGATCATCGCTCCTCCAGCTTAATTCGGCTGACTATCCATCGCCTGCATATACAACAACGGCGCTGTCCACATCCTGTGATTGGGAAAAGCCTCGCGCAGCGACGCCTTCGCGCGCATATAGGCGTATTCGATGAAACCGCGTTCTTCTTTGGAGGCGAACAGTTCCTTGTAAAACGCTTCGCAGAAAGTTCTTGCCACAAGGTCAGACACCGGCCAGGCGTAGCCGGCGGCTGCGGGAACGTCGCGTTGGACTAGGCGGCGTATGAAACCAGGGTTGGCGCTCAGGCAGCTATTCAGGAACACAAACTGCACCTTGCTCGCTGCATGCGCGAAGTCTTCAATACTCAAAACGTCACCAAGATTTGGTCCCATGACCAGGTGGCCTTCGCCATCGCGATCAACATCCGAGTGTCCGATGTAGTGAATCAAATGCCATTGGCCCGATTCCAGCAGATCGTATACATGCTTCCCAAAGCCGGCTCCGGTGAAATCGGCTTGGCGCACCACCTGGAATGTTGCCATTCCGAATGAGGAATGGTGGTCGCCAATGTTTTGGATCAACCACTCGACTTCGCTGTTTGCGTTGGCTTGCACGTCCATGATCGGTAAAATTCGCGAGTTCTTCAGGCCGTTGATCGCTTCCAGGTAGCGCTGCGATGCCCCGGCAGCCACGAAAATACAAGGCGGAAGCACGGAGTCCGGATACATTGCCCGCAAAAATTGAATTGCGGTGGGCTCACTGCGTTCGAGCGGCGGGGGCGTGTTCTGGTCGGCGGAAACGTGGCCACGGCTAATGATCAGGTCGATAGTGCCGATTTTCGCCTCTCTTAGCGCGCCGGCGGCCTCGGCGAGGTTTTGCGCATAGATGGTTTCGCCCCCAAGCTCATGCCTGGCATAAGCGCCGAGTACTTGCATGAAGTCCGGTTCGTCGTAAATCACCAGGGTTCGCTTATCCATCAGTCCTCCCATCATTTTGAAAAGCGTGGGAATTCAATGATCATCTTGCATTGCCGCTCGAAATCGCATTCGAAGCTGCCCCCATACTTGCCTGCGATGCGTTCGATGATGCTTTGGCCAAGCATCAGGTCGCCGATTGACTTGCGGTGCCAGCGCTCCATCTCACTCGAATCGGCTCCCGCGTCGATGGCTGGCGTCCAGCTTCCTGAAACGATCAGGCGAGCGGATGGTCCTATCGCCGCCAACGCTACATCCAACATCGCGGATTGCGGCATAGTGCGGACACCGAAGGAGATAAGTGATTCGATGCAGAACTGGAGGTCATCGAAGGCGGCGGCGACCGGAAGCGGCGTGTGCGGCAGCTGAAGGCGCAAGCGTTCCACCATAGCCCGCGGCAGCTCGTCCACAGTCGTGTGCACAGCGCGAACGATGTCGGCATAGGGTTTGCTCAGCAACTTATGCTCTGCTGCGAACAAGCGCATCAACCTTTCTAGAGGCAGGTCGGCCCGCGCCAGGTAACGCTGGACCTTGTCCAACACTGCCTTCATGTCTTCAGGATTGTTCGTTTCAATAGCTCCCAGTTGGAGCGTCGATGCCGCCAAGGAAAGGGGGTACCCGGCCTTCCATGGCGCCGCGTTGGAAAACGGTCTTCATCTCGCTCAGTCGCTGTACTTCCTTGTGCGGCGTGAGGTCGGTGGCCACGTAGACCTGGCCACCGAACTGCGGTGGCAAGTTGGAGACGGACAGCAACACGCTGATTGTCTTGCCACCTGCACGCCGCATCAAGATTTCGGCTGAAGCCGGCTCGGCCCTGTTCTGCCAATCACCGCATACGTCCTGGTCCTGGAAGAATGAGAACACTGATTTTCCGGCCAGGTGTTCAGCGTCTTCACCAAGCAGCCGTCCTGCGGCGGAATTGGCGGTGCGGATATTCCCTGCTGAATCGACCTCGAATACCGCGTCCCCAATTGATTTCAATACAGCTTCTTTAAGGCTGAATATGGCCGCCCGCGCCATTACGCTCCCCGCTTCAGCCGCCAACAGCTTCAATAGTTCAACCTCCTCGACGGCGAACGCGTGACTGGAAGAGGATTCCGCAAGCAACACCCATTGCAATCCCTGGCTGCTGACCGGGAGTGCCAAGACCGAACCAGCCGCCTGGCCGGACACCCCGCCGCTCCTGCTCTCGTTGGCAACGTATGGCTTGCCGGCTTTGATGGCATCGTCCAATGCCCTGCCTGCTCCTGGACGCGGCAGCTCATGATTGTCCGGTAACGTGCCAGGCGCAACTGTACCGGCCTGCGCCATCAGTCTGAACTTCCGGGTTTCAACCTGGAACAGGCTGATGTATTCCCAACCGAAAGTACGCCGCAGGAACTGTACAAGCTCATCGGCTACCGTGCTGATATCGATGGAGCTTTTTGTCATCTTGCGTATCAGTTTCAGTACGCTTTGTTGCCGCTGCCTTTGCTCACGTAATGTTGCAGAGAAAATTGCTTCTGCAATTGGTAAGGACATGAACTGCTCGAGAGTGCTGGCCGTGTAGCGGCCCGCATCCCTTGAATCGAGGTTCACGAATGCGATGATGCGTTTGCCGCGCAGGATCGGCAGGCTGAGGATCTGCCGCACGCCGGATTCGAAGAATCTTTTGCACGAAATGTCGCGGCGAATGAGATCCTGGTAGTCTGGGTCCTTGCGCATCTCGTCGACTTCCATAATTTCCGGTACATATTTGTCAAGCTTCTCGAGGATGAAAGGCGGCATGGGCCACCACCTGAACGGATACTTGACGCTTGCTTGCGGATCGCTCGAGTACATGCGCCGCAAGTGCCTGCGACTTAGACTGACGGCAGTGACCCTGAATTCGTCGAAGTCGAATGCTGTGCGCAAATGGTCAACTAGCCGCGAGAACAGCGCTTCATTGGTACGGCTTACTTCAATAGAATGATGGATGGCGGACCTGGCATTATCGAGCCGCATATCGCGGATTACGGCAATCGAGCCGGTGACCTCGCCGCTCGGACTGGCGTCCGGGACTGCGCACACACTAACGGGTATGCGGGTATTCGCGTCGGAATCGCTGGGGCGGTGGATGCTTACCTGGTAAATTTCCGACTTACCCTGGATACGTTCGGCAAGTTTGTCCCGCACTCGGTTGAGTTCCTCAGCAT
>Ga0307408_100001526_pt1 | contig 17180 bp, 18 predicted proteins | sample 322Cmetagenome_FD_202116 | JGI IMG/M metagenome (GOLD analysis project Ga0307408, IMG submission 202116) | Maize rhizosphere microbial communities from greenhouse at UC Davis, California, United States - 322HYB-C-3 | ecosystem: Host-associated > Plants > Roots > Rhizosphere > Soil | place...
GTTGTAGAAATCGTCCAGGCTCCACGCGTCATCCGACTTGGGTCCCACCACGCCGGCCTGCAGGGCTTCAAGCAGCGTGAGGTATTCCTTGACCGACACGGGCAGCTTGGCCGAGCGCAGGGTGTAGAAAAAGTCGATGAGCATGATTTTGGCCTTCAGCGCTTACTGGGTAAGCGCATGGCGCTCTAAAAGATATAGCAACTGCGCCTTGGCCTCTGGCCACTCGCCAGAGCGCATGCTGTACATCACCGTGTCGCGGATGGTGCCGTCGCGACGCAGCGCGTGGCCACGCAGCACCCCATCCTTCTTGGCGCCCAGTCGCTCGATGGCGCGTTGCGATGCAAAGTTGTAGTTGTCGGTGCGCCAGCCCACCACATGGCAGCCAAGCGTGTCGAAGGCGTGGCCCATCATCAAGAGCTTGGCGGTGGTGTTGACGTGGGTGCGCTGCACGCTTTTGCGGTACCAGGTCCAGCCGATCTCCACGCGCTTCACGGCGGGCACGATGTCGTGGTAACTGGTGGATCCCAGGACCTTGCCGGTGGCGTCGTCGACGACGGCAAAGGCAAAACGGTTGCCGTCTTCGCGCATCTTGAGCGCTGCCTCGATGTAGGCGCGGGTGTCCTGCGGCTCGGGCACCGAGGTGATGCGCAGCTTCCACAACTCGCCATCGGCGGCGGCGGACCGCAAGCCTTCTTCATGGGACAACGCCAGGGGCTCCAGGCGGACGCCGCGATCCCGCAGCGTGACAGGTTCTACAAAGGCCATGGGTCTTTACTCTTCATCAATCCTTGGAAGGCTTGTGGCGCCGGCTGGTTTGCCAGCGCCGTGCAGCGTGCAGGCCGAGGCCGCCGCCCAGCCCCACCAGGGCGATACCCACCAGGGCCGGGGTGCCGTAACCCGGTGCAAAGATGTCCATGCCCAGCCACTGGCCCAGCCAGAAACCGGCGAGGGCACCGCCAACAAAACCGATGGCGTCGGCAATGCCGTCGGCCAGTGAAGGGGTAGGAGTCTGGGCCATGGCCGGGGGCTAGCGGTTGCGCTGATTCATGAACACCAGCTTTTCAAACAGGCTCACGTCCTGTTCATTCTTGAGCAGGGCCCCCACCAGCGGCGGCACGGACACCTTGTTGTCTGCGCTTTGCAGCGCGGTGAGCGGAATGTCCTCGGCCACCAGCAGCTTGAGCCAGTCGATGAGTTCGCTGGTGGAAGGCTTCTTCTTGAGGCCCGGCAGGTTGCGCACGTCATAGAACGTCTTCATCGCCACGCTGAGCAGTTCGCTCTTGAGCGTGGGGAAGTGCACGTTCACGATCTGGCGCATCGTGTCGGCCTCAGGGAACTTGATGAAGTGGAAGAAGCAGCGGCGAAGGAAGGCGTCGGGCAGTTCTTTTTCATTGTTCGACGTGATGAACACCAGCGGGCGGTGCTTGGCCTTGATGAGTTCGCGCGTTTCGTAGCAGTAGAACTCCATGCGGTCGATTTCGCGCAGCAGGTCGTTCGGAAATTCGATGTCGGCCTTGTCGATCTCGTCGATGAGCAGCGCCACCGGCCGGTCGGCCGTGAAGGCCTGCCAGAGAACGCCCTGCACGATGTAGTTTCGGATGTCCTTCACGCGTTCGGCGCTGCCCTCGTCATTGAGCTGGCTGTCGCGCAGGCGGCTCACGGCGTCGTATTCATAGAGGCCCTGCTGCGCCTTGGTGGTCGATTTGATGTGCCATTGCAACAGCGGCATGTCCAGCGCCTGCGCTACTTCCTCGGCCAGCATGGTCTTGCCGGTCCCGGGCTCGCCCTTGATGAGCAGCGGGCGCTGCAGGGTGATGGCCGCGTTGACGGCGAGCATGAGGTCCTGGGTAGCGACGTAGTTCTGGGAACCTTGGAATTTCATGAGGGAAATCACCGAATCGTTGATGAATGGGCTTGACATGCGCTGGCTATAATCCGCCGTTGAGCAGAGCCCAGAGCTGAACTTCCACGAGATTGTGCGCGCAAAATGAACAAAACGCTGACCACGCTATTCGCCCTGGCTGTCGCTTCCGTGACCGCCATCTCCCATGCCCAGGAAGCCAAGGGCGACGTGGAAGCCGGCAAGCAAAAGATCGCCATGTGCATTGGTTGCCACGGCATTCCGGGGTACCAGGCCAGCTTTCCGGAAGTGCACAAGGTGCCCATGATTTCGGGCCAGAGCGCCAAGTACATCGCGTCCGCGCTGGTGGCCTACCAAAAGGGCGAGCGCAAGCACCCCACGATGCGCGGCATCGCCGAATCGCTCTCTGAAAAAGACATCGCCGACGTGTCGGCCTACTACGAGCAGCACGGCAAGACCGGCGCCGAGTTGCCCGCCAAGCCCGCCCGCGAGCCCAGCGTGCAGGTGGCCGAGCTGCTCAAGAAGGGCGCCTGCGTGTCCTGCCACGGCGACAACTTCGCCAAGCCCATCGACCCTTCGTACCCCAAGATTGCTGGCCAGCACGCAGACTACCTCTTCGTGGCCCTCAAGTCCTACAAGGTGGAGAAGAACGCCAACGTGGGCCGCGGCAACGCCATCATGGGCGGTGTGGCCAAGCAGTTCACCAATGCAGAGCTGAAAGCACTTGCCAACTACATCAGCGGTGTGGACGGCGACCTGCACGTGGTGCCGCAATCGCGCTTCCGTTGATCGCCACGATTCGCGCCTCCCCATGAACAGCCCGGCATCGCCGGGCTTTTTTATGTCCGTGGAGGGTGTCAAGAAGCCCCGCGGTGGCGGTGTGCTGCAGCGTTTCGCGGGTAAACTTCATCCAGGGTGTCGGTGCCATGGTGGCCCGGCAGGTTCATGCGCTGGTCGGGCCGCCTCGCGGTTTTTCTGCGACCCATGAACACCTCTCCCACCCTGATCCAGGTCATTGGCGCCATCCTGTTTGGACTGGCGATCCTTCACACCTTCTCCACGCGCTACTTCGAGCACCTGGCCCACACGCAGCCACGCCATGCGGGCTTCTGGCACCTGCTCGGCGAGGTCGAGGTGGTCTTCGGCTTTTGGGCCCTGGTGCTCATGCTGTTCATGTTTTCCGTTCTGGGAAAACAGGAGGCCACCGCCTATCTGGATTCGCGCAATTTCACCGAACCGCTCTTTGTGTTCGCGATCATGGTGATCGCGGCCACACGGCCCATCTTGCAAATGGCGGGGTCTGTCGTGCGACTGTTGGCGCGCTGCCTGCCGTTTCAGCGCGGCGTGGCCATGTACTTCGTGGTGCTTTCGGCGGTGCCGCTGCTGGGTTCTTTCATCACTGAGCCCGCTGCGATGACGTTGGCTGCGCTGATGTTGCGCGACATCCTCTTTTCGCAGCCGCTGTCGAGCAAGCTCAAGTACTCCACCATCGGGGTGCTGTTCGTCAACATCTCCATCGGCGGCACCTTGACCCCGTTCGCCGCACCGCCCGTGCTCATGGTGGCTGCGCAGTGGAACTGGGACCTGTGGTTCATGGTGTCGAACTTTGGGTGGAAGGCCGCTGTGGCCGTGGTGATCAACGCGGGCGTTGCCACGCTGCTCTTTCGCAGCCAGGTGGGGCACATGGGGCGCAAGGTCGTCGCAGACGAAGCGCCAGTGCCGCTGTCCGTCGTGCTGGTGCACCTGGTGTTCCTGGCGCTGGTGGTGGTGTTTGCGCATCACCCGGCCGTGTTCCTGGGATTGTTCCTCTTCTTCATGGGGTTCACCACGGCCTACCAGCGCCATCAGAACCCGCTGATCCTGCGCGAAGCCTTGCTGGTGGCCTTTTTCCTGGCCGGACTGGTAGTGCTGGGCGGCCTGCAGCAATGGTGGCTGCAACCCGTTCTCATGAAGATGGACGCCAATGCTGTGTTCTTTGGCGCGGCGGCGCTCACGGCGTTCACCGACAACGCGGCCCTGACCTACCTGGGTTCGCTGGTCCAGGGCCTCAGCGACGAGTTCAAGGTGGCCCTGGTGGCGGGGGCGGTGACGGGCGGGGGCCTGACAGTGATCGCCAATGCCCCCAACCCCGCAGGGGCGGCGATCTTGAAGGAAAAGTTTGCCGACAACGCCATCCATCCACTGGGGCTTCTGCTGGGGGCCCTGCCGCCTACGATGGTGGCGGTGCTGGCGTTCAAGCTGCTGTGATGGCCGATCGCGGTAGCCGGCGCCCTCAGTCCCGCGTGGCGCGCCGCTGCACGCAGGCGATGTAGGCATCGCCATCGGGTGGGCGTCCGGCGCGCTGGCTTTCCCAGAGCATCTCACCCAGGCAGTCCATGGCGGCGTGGTGCGCATCGTGCAGCGAATCCAGCCGTGCCGTCAGCAATTCCACCGCCTGACGAATGCCACGAGGCTGGTCAATGCTGCACTGTTCGCTGATCGACAGGTGCATTGACAGATGCAAAAACGGGTTGGTCTGGCCGGGCGTTTCGTCGTAGTTGCGTGCCACGGCGGCGTCGGCATCGGAGAGGTCGGCGTGGTACTCGGGGTGCTCGGCGATCCACAGGCTGGCCAGCGTTTCAATGGCTTCCATGGGGGCGCCGCTCTGGGTCTTGGCATGCACGCCGCACAGAAAGCGGCGTACGTCGGCTTGAGAGGGGCTGAACATGGGGCGAGAGGGTAGCACGCACCTGTTTGGCCGCGCGACCGAGGGGCTACAGAGGATTGGCGGCCCAGTTGGGCGCGGCGGCGTCCTACGCGCCGGTCCTGAGATCGCACCTACAGTCACGGTGCGCAGAGGGGAGGAAGCCGGGTCCGCTTTGCACAGTTCCTGCGTGCCCCGGTGTTGGAGAGTTTCATGAATGTGATGCGAATCGTCGGCGTGCTGCTGCTGGTGGCCGGACTGGCCGGCTTCTTGACCGGCGGATTCAGCTTTACCAAGGATGCTACCCAGGCGAAGCTGGGACCCTTGGAGCTCACCGTCAAGGAACGCGAAACCGTGCAGATACCGCAGTGGATGAGCTTGGGCGCCATGGTGCTGGGCGGCGTCGTGCTGGTCCTGGGGTTTCGCAAGAGCTGAGCGGCGCGGGGGGCGTCTGTGGCTCGCCCCTCCCCCTTTTTTCAAACCCCCGTTCAGTAAGGCCCCGGCACGCCGCGCGCGTTGCGAAGGGGCGTCGGTGCATCTTCCACGCATCCAAATTCTTTTTTGGGGACATCGCTGGTAGCTTCCCTTCCTGGCGCTGGCTGTCGCGTCCGGGAACTGGATTTCTCCCGATCGGTGCAAACTGTTGGAAGCAGGGCTCCCATGCGCGACCTCGCGGCACCGCGCAGAATGGGGCCATGCGACGCTGCCCAGGCCGCTCGCGGCGGCGCCACTGCGCGCTGGCAGCTTACCCAGACAGAAAAAACCACCGAGGAGACATCCATGCCGAGCCCAGAGGCGTTCATCTGCGACGCCATCCGTACCCCTTTCGGCCGCTATGGCGGCGCCTTGAGCAGCGTACGCACCGACGACCTCGGCGCGGTCCCCATCAAGGCGCTGATGGACCGCAACCCCGGCGTGGACTGGGCGGCCTTGACCGATGTGCTGTACGGCTGCGCCAACCAGGCCGGCGAAGACAATCGCAACGTGGCCCGCATGAGCAGCTTGCTCGCGGGCTTGCCCGTCGACGTACCCGGAGCCACCATCAACCGGCTGTGCGGCTCGGGCCTGGATGCGGTGGGCACGGCCGCGCGCGCCATCAAGGCGGGCGAGGCGGGCTTGATGATTGCGGGCGGCGTGGAGAGCATGAGCCGTGCGCCCTTCGTCATGCCCAAGGCCGAGTCGGCCTTCAGCCGCAGCAACGCGGTGTACGACACCACCATCGGCTGGCGCTTCATCAACAAAGTGATGAAGGAAAAGTACGGCGTCGACTCCATGCCGGAAACCGCCGAGAACGTAGCCGCGGACTTCGGTATTGAGCGCGAGGCGCAGGATCGCATGGCACTGCGCAGCCAGCTCAACGCCGTGGCCGCGATCAAGGACGGTCACCTGGCGCGCGAGATCGTGCCGGTGCACATCCCCCAGAAAAAAAGCGACGCCATCGTCGTGAGCCAGGACGAACACCCGCGCGAGACCAGCCTCGAAGCGCTGGCCAAGCTCAAGGGCGTGGTGCGGCCGGATGGCACAGTGACGGCCGGCAACGCCAGCGGCGTGAACGACGGCGCCTGCGCGCTGCTGCTGGCCGACGGGGTCCATGCGGCCAGATATGGCCTGAAGCCGCGTGCGCGTGTGGTGGGCATGGCCGTGGCGGGGGTGGCGCCGCGCATCATGGGGATGGGGCCTGCACCTGCCACGCAGAAGGTGCTGGCGCAGACTGGCCTGACCATCGACCACATGGACGTGATCGAACTCAACGAAGCCTTTGCCGCACAGGGCCTGGCCGTGTTGCGTGCGCTGGGACTGAAGGACGACGATGCTCGCGTGAATGCCTGGGGCGGCGCCATCGCGCTGGGCCACCCGCTGGGCGCCAGCGGCGCGCGCCTGGTGACCACTGCCGTCAATCGCCTCCACGAGCACGCGGGCCAGTATGCGCTGTGCACCATGTGCATTGGCGTGGGGCAGGGCATTGCGGTGGTGCTGGAGCGGGTTTGACGGCGCCTTGCGCGGTGCTGAGAGTCTGCGAGCGAGGGCGCCGCCGCGCGCTCCATTCGGCCGATCGGACGGGCACCGAGGATCCGGAGTCCGCAGGTGGTCGGTCTGTGAACTGTTCGGCGCCAGCCCATGCGGCAGCGATCACTGCATCGCTCCGGTGATCGCTTCCAAAAATAGCTTTCAACCGTTGATGCGGTACACGCGCCCCGTCTGGCCGCCTTCCACGCTGCGCTGATAGCCGCGCGCCGCACGTTCGGCAGGCACCGTGTCAAAGCCCGGGAAGAACGGCCCGTACACACCCACCGACTCGGTCAGGATGGTCGGGCTGACGGCGTTGATGCGGATGCCGCGCGGCAACTCGATGGCGGCGGCCGCCACGAAGCCCTCGATGGCTGCGTTCACCGCCGTGGCGTTGGCGCCGTTGCGGATGGGCTCGATCGACAGGATGCCGGTGGTCAGCGTGATGGAGCCGCCATCGGTCAGGTAGTGCTGGCCGATCAACGCCAGCTGCACTTGGCCCAGCAGCTTGTCCTGCAGGCCCAGGTTGAACTGCTCTGGCGTCATCTCGGTCAGCGGGCCAAAGTGCAGGTTGCCGGCCGTGCTCACGATCGCGTCGACCTTGCCCACGGTCTCGAACAGCTTGGCGACCGAGCCGGGCAGCGAAAAGTCCGCACGGTGCTCGCCACTGTTGCGGCCGACGGTGATCACGTCGTGGCGTGCGCTCAGGTTGGCCAGCACGGCCTGGCCGATGGTGCCGCTCGCGCCGATGAGAAGAATCTTGGACATGGTGATTTCCTTGGTGAAAAGGGTTGAAGAAGAACCGACGCCCTGATTCTTTTGCTAATCATTAAATGCATAAAGCACTTTGAAGTTATACTTGTATTAACTAATGATTAGGAATGCCGGATGGACAAACTGCGCAACATGGAGGTCATGGTGGCGGTGGTGGAAGCAGGCAGCTTTGCCGCGGCGGCACGCCAGCTGCAGATATCGGCCGTGATGGTGGGCAAGCACATCCAGCAACTCGAAGCCCACTTGGGCGCGCGCCTGTTCCAGCGCAGCACACGCCAGAACAGCCTGACCGAGGTGGGCGCGGCGTTCTACGAAGACAGCAAACGCGTGCTGGAGCAGGTGCGCTGGGCCGAATCCGCCGTGGAGCGCAGCCGGGCCGTGCCCCAGGGTCTGCTGCGGGTGAGCGCGCCCTTCACGCTGGGCAACCACGTGATCGCGCCGCTCGTGGCCGACTTTCTGCAGCGCCATGACCAAGTGCGCGTGGACCTGCAGCTGACCGACAGCGTGGTGGATCTGGCGGGCGAGGGCTTTGACGTGGCCGTACGGATTGGCCAGGTGGTCAACGAAGGTCTGGTGGCGCGCCCGCTGCACCCCTACCGCATGGTGATTGCAGCGGCCCCCGACTACCTGCAGCGCCACGGCACGCCCCTGCGCGCGGCCGATCTGGCCCGCCACCAGTGCCTGAGCCATTCGGTGTGGCAGCGCCGTGTGGAGTGGACGCTGCGCGATGGCACCGAGGAGTTCTTCTGGCCCGAGAACGCGCGCTTCGTGTGCAATCAGGGCGACGGTCTGCGCCAGGCCGCGCTGCGCGGCCTGGGGCTCATCATGCAGCCCGAGGTCCTATTGGCCGATGACCTGGCCAGTGGCGCGCTGATGCCGGTGATGCAGCATTGCCTGCCCGCGCCGCGCCCTGTGCACCTGGTGTATGCGCCCGACCGGCGGCAGCTGCCCAAGCTGGCGCGGTTTGTGGAACATATGGTGGGAGCGCTGGGGACAGAGCGGTCCGGTACCGCTCCAGGTCTCTGAGCAGTCGCTGAGAGGCTTGGCGTCCTGTGTGGTCCAGCGACGCGGCAATGCCCAGCCGTCCCCCTTTGCCGCGTACCAGCGCCATGGAGGTCCTTGGGTGCTGCGCGGAAGGCTAGCCCGGCCCCGCAGGCCCGATCTTGAACACCCCGCTCACGCGGGCACACGGCACGCCGTCGGCGGTGACCAAGCCTTGCGCAAACACCAGCGAGCGCGTGACGCGCAGCGGATCGGCCTCGCCCTGCACCCAGGCTCCCAGCGGGGCAGGAGCGAGGTAGTCGATCTGCAGGCTGATGGTGGGCAGAAAGCGGTCGGCCACCTGATCGCTTTTGCGGTGCACCGACAGCGGCAGCAGCATGTCGCAAAAGCTGGCCATCATGCCGCCGTGCAGGTTGTTCATGGGGTTCACATGGCGGCGCTCCACGCGAAAGCCGAACTGCACCACGCTGCCTTCATGGCGCAGGTAGAGCGGGCCGTTGTGCTGGATGAACGGGCCGCCGGACTGCAGCGGCGCAAAGCCTGGAGGGATTTCGACGTGACCGCTCATGCGCGGGCCTCCTTCTCCACATCCTGCGCAAAGCTCGCGCCCTCCAGGCTGCTGTGGGTGGCGCCGTCCTCGGGCAGCCAGCCGCTGTACACCGTGCGGAAGTCCGCCACGATCTGCGCCAGCGGCATGTCGTCAAAGATGCCGCGCTGGTGCACGTATTCCATGTGGCGCGCGCCGGATCTGTCGAACGGGTGGTAGATGGAATCGTTCTCGCCATCGAATTCGAGCGGCAGCAGCCCAAAGCGCTCGCACAACTCGATGTTGAACGCGGGCGTGGCCTTGCGCCAGGCGCTGTCCAGCCAGATGTCGGTGTAGCCGTGCCAAATGAAGAGGTCGGTCTTCATGGTCTCGCGCATGCGTTCGGTGCTGAGGTGGTTGCGCACGTCCGCAAAGCCCATGCGCGCCGGAATGCCCGCTGCGCGACACACGGCGGTGAGCAGCGCGGCCTTGGGCACGCACCAGCCGTAGCCGTTGCCCAGCACCGTGCTGGCCGTCATGCCCCGGGGGGAGAGGTCGATGCGGTAGGGGTCGTAGCGAAAGCCGTCACGCACGGCCAGGTACAGGGCGACGGCGCGTTCGCGGTCGGTGGTGCCGCGTGCGTGTTGAGCGGCAAAGGCCTGGATGGAAGGTGAGTCGCTGTCGATAAGGGCTGTGGCACGCAGGTGGGCGGGCGTGGGTGCGGTGGTCATTGTGGTGTGTCTCCTGCAGTCGGACGAAGGCCAGTGTGCGGGCCCCGGGCACCCGATGCTGTCACAGGCGCGCCAGCCAGGCGCGGCTGGGGCTCGATGCCCCCATCACACCCTCCAAGCGGGCAGCTCCCAGTTGCGCCACAACGCCAGCCCGCGCAGCCCGGCCGTGAGCAGCACGCAGGCCAACAGCGGTGCCCAGTCGGGCGCCTGCAGCTGGCGCAGCGCCACGTCAGCCCAGCCACCGGCAAACGCACACAGCGCATAGGGCCGATGGTCGCTGAAGGCCTGGGGCACCTCGTTGCACAACACATCGCGCAGCACGCCGCCAAACACGCCCGTGGTCACACCCATCATCACGCTGATGATGGGCGGCATGCCGATGGCGGTGGCAATGTCCACACCCACGGCGGCAAACAGGCCCAGGCCGATGGCGTCGGGCAGCAGCATGGCGCGCTCGGTGGGCTGAAAGTGCCGCTGGCGCATGAACAGCATGGCGCCGATGCACAGCGCCAGAATGCCCCATACGAATTCGGTGTGGCGGATCCAGAAGAAGGGCCGCTGGTCCAGCAGCAGGTCGCGCAGCGTGCCCCCGCCAAACGCGGCTACAAAGGCCACGACACACACGCCCACGGCATCGAGCCGCTTGCGCGCGGCCATGATCACGCCCGACAGGGCAAACGCGATGGTGGCCGCCACTTCCAGCGTGAAGCGCAGGGTGTGAATCCAGGGGGCGTCGAGCGGCAGGTCCATGGGCGCGATTGTGCCGTGGCGCTGTGGGAGCGGGCAGGGGCTGGCAGCATGCTGTCTGTCAAATTTTTGCTATTGAAAATATAGCTTATAGCGCTTGCTGATCAAGCGCTGGTGCCCGTTTTTATTCAAAAACAATCCGCCAATGTCCCTGCTCCTGGGCAACTGGGGTGCTTCATGACGCCAAGCCCCCCGCCCGAAGAAGCTGCCAGGCCAGCGCCAGCAAACAGCCCGTGCCGCCCAGTGCGCCCAGGCGGTGTCCCCAGCGCAGGCTGCTGGCGGGCCATTGGTTCATGGCCAGCACCAGCAGCCAGCCCAGCACCATCCAGGCCGCCACCACCAGCGCCAGCCCCGCCGCCGGCCCCGCCGCAGCGGTGGCCGCGAGGGCCTGCAGCACGACGGTAGCCACAACCACAGCCCAGGCGCGCCGGGATGCCGCAGTGGCGGGGGGCGTGCCGTCGCCCCAGGCGCGGGTGGGCACGGTGCGCGCCCAGCGGGTCAGTGCGATCAATGAGGCCAGCGCGGCGCTGGCGCCGATGAGTTCGTTCATGCGGCCTCCGGCGGGTGGCGGTCGGGCCCTGGGTTGGGCGCGTGCGGCGCCCCGTGGCCCGCCCGCCGCCAGCGCACCGCCCACCACGCCTGTCCTGCGCGCCACCGCAGCGGTGCACCCACAGCCAGGCCACACAACGCCGACGCCACGGCCCACTGCACCATCCCCGCCTTGGCCGCCAGGCCGCCATAGGCCAACGCGGCCAGTGCCCACAGCAGCACGGCGGAGCGGGGCGCCCAGTGGTGCAAGGTGGCAGCGGGCAGGGCCACGAAGAAGGCGAGCAGCAGGCCCAGCATGCCCGAAGACCGTGCGGGTTCGGTGGCCACGATATGGGCCAGGCGGAAGGATTCCACCGCCAGCACACCGGTCAGCCAGAAGGGCCAGTGGGCTGACCCCACCCAGCGGGCCCAACCGCGTGGGTGCCAGCGCGGGTGGGCGGTGGTTGCGTGCACTGCAGAGCCCGGTCGGGCCACGGCCGCAGACCGCGACGCCTTGCGCCGGTGCGCCTGCACCCGCTGGGGCCCGATAAAAACCGCGATGCCCCCAAAGACCAGCCCCATGATGACCAGGCTGACGAACATGGCGGGTCCTTGGGCACTGCCCAGCACCAGCCCGGCCACACCAGCCACGGCCAGCAGCGCGCCTGCGCCACCCAGCGAGACGCGCCACAGCGCCACCGTGCGCAGCGCCCACGTCGCCGCAGCCGACAGCAGCAGCCACACGCCGATGAGCGTCCACACCGACCACACGGGCCGCTGCGCCAGCGAGGGCAGACCCGCAGGCCCCCACAGGTGCACAAACACCGCCACGATGAGCGCGGCGGGCGTGGTGGCGTGCAGTGCCAGAAAGAAACGTTGCATGGTGGGCGAAGCTGTGACGCTGTGAGAGAGACGCTTGGCGTTGGTGTCAGCCTGCAGCCGCGATGCCGCCCGCTGTGGCCTGTGCGGCCTCGGCCTCGCGCCTGCGCTGCTGGCGCGCATCCAGCCAGATCAACGTGCCCGAGATGGACAAAAACGCGGGCGTCATGCCCAAAAAGAAATACAGCCACTTCAGCGCCAGCCCGCCAAAGTCGCCAAAGTGCAGCGGCTCCATCAGGCCGTTGACCAGCGACCAGAAGCCCGCCGTGCGCGGGTCGTGCACCTTCTTCGGCACGCCCGTGGCGGCATGGATGTCCACCCGCGCGGTGCTGGCCAGGTGATCGCGCAGGTTGCCGGTGAAACCCACCTCGGCCGTGCTGCTGCCCCAGCGGCGCAGCGACACATAACGCGCCTCCAGCCCCGGCACGGCCTGCTGCGCGGTGGCATACAGCGCGTCCAGCGACTGCATGGGCACGGGCTCGCTGCCCTCGACCTTGCGAGCGGGCTTAGTGGCCGTGATTGCCGCAGGGGTGGTGATGTATTGGTAGCCTTGCTCAAACAGCGGCGCCAGCCCCATCCATGTGCCTGTGGCTGCAATCAGGATGTGAAAGCCCAGCCCCCAGATGCCCGCGGACTTGTGCAGGTCCGACATCACCACGCGGAAGCTGCGGCCCCAGCGCTGCGTGAACAACTCGGCCAGGATCTTGCGGTGGATGACGATGCCCGTGGCAATCAGCACCAGCATCGCCACCCCTAGGAAACCCACGATCCACCGCGGCCCGAAAAACAGAAAGACATGCAGCATGCGCAGGTACTGGCCGAGCTGGCTGTCCACCGGGCCCACCACCGTGCCCGTGTCGGAGCGCAAGGCCACCTTGGTGCGCGTGCTGGCGGGCGAGCCACGCTCGCGCACAAAGGCGAAGTAGCTGGGGTTGACGGCATCGGGCAGTGCAATGCTCTCTACCGTGGCGCCGGGGTACCGGGTGTGCAGCTGGGTCAGTACCGCGTCGAGCGGCGCAGGTTTTTCAGAGCGCGGCAGCTGCGCCAGCGACGGATTGGCCCACAGGTCGATCTCGTGCTTGAACACCACCACCGCACCCGAAAAGCACACGATGAACATCAGCAGCCCCGTGACGATGCCTGCCCAGGAGTGCAGGGTGAACAGGCGGTTGAGCGTGCGCTGGCTGGTCATGGCGTGCAGGCGGCAGGGGTGGCGTGCTGTGTCAGAAGAAGTAGGTCACGCCCAGGCTGAAGTTGCGCGGTAGAGAAGGCGAGACCACGTTGGCGTTGATCGCGCCGTCGTAATACGCCTTGTTGAACACGTTCTTCACGCCCGCGGTCACGCGGTAGTTCTCGCCCACGTAGCTGATGGACGCATCGGCCACAAAGTACGAAGGCAAGGTAAACGGGTAGGAGCCAATCTGCTCGCTCACATACCGCCCGCCCAGGCCCAGCGTCACGCGCGGGTACTGCGGCAGCTTGTAGGTGACCCAGGCCGTGAGCGTGTGGCGCGGCGTGAGGTTGAGTGGCTTGCCCACGATGGCGGCATTGTTGTCACGCGTGACCTTGGTCTGTGTGTAGGTGTAGGCGCTGGTCAGCTTCCAGCCGTTCTTCAGGTCCGCGCCCAGCTCCAGCTCCAGCCCGCGCGCGCGCTGCTCGCCGGTCTGCACGCTGAAGCCCGTGTTCACTGGGTCGGCCGTGGTCACGTTCTCGCGCACCAGGTCAAACACGGCGAGCGCACCGGTGACCTGGCCACCAGGGGCCTCGTACTTCACGCCCGCCTCCCACTGCTTGCCGGTTTCGGGCACAAAGTTCGATCCTGCAAACGTCAGGCCCGACTGGGGCAGGAACGACTCGCCATAGCTGCCATACGCGGCCCAGCCGGGCTTGAACTCGTACACCAGCCCGGCCGACAGTGTGGTGGCGTTGTCCTTCTGGCGCGTCTGCGTGTTGGCCACGCGGTTGTTCGTATCGGTGGTGGACCAGTCGCGGCGCAGGCCTACCAACGCCGTCCAGCCCTGGCCAAACTTGATCTGGTCCTGCGCATACAGCCCGGCCACGGTGAGTTTGGCGGGCGCATCCTGCGTCAGCGCCTCGGGGCAGGTGGCCTGCATGCCATACACGGGTGCAAACAGGTCCAGCGCGCCAATGCGGCAGGTGCGGCTGGCCAGCAGGCTGGTGCCACTGCGCGCATCGAGGCCGGTTACCAACTGGTGCTTCACGCCGAGCGCTTCAAAGCGCGACAGCAGCGAGGTGTCGGTGGCCAGCAGGTCGTAGTCCATGTACTGGCGCGAGGCCTGGCGGTTCTGCAGGCGCTGGTTGGCCTGCAGTGCCTGGTTGGAGACAAAGTTGCCCGTGCCCTTCTCGGTCTCGTAGCGCACGTTCTGGCGGAAGGTCATGGCCTCCGACATCTTGTGCTCCAGCGTGTAGCCCACGGTTTTGCTCTCTACGTCATACCCGCCAAAACTTGGGTCGCCCGTGAACATCGTGACGGGCAGCGTGCCGTTGCGGTTGGGCAGCAGCGTGCCGTAGGGCGTGATGCCCTGCTGGCGCATCCATTGGCTCTGGCTGTAGGTGGCAAACAGCACCAGGTCGGTCTGCGGGCCCAGGTCGATGGAGAGCGACGGCGCAAACCAGCGGTCCTTGCGGTAAACGAACTGCGTGGGATCGTCCACGTTGGAAACATGCGCATTGATGCGCAGCGCCGTCTTGCCCGATTCGGACAGCGGCCGGTTGATGTCGGCCTGCAGCGTGCGCTGGTCGAAACTGCCCACCTCCACGCCCACCTCGTTGATCGCCTCCTTCTTGGGCCGCTTGCTCACCGCATTGACGATGCCGCCTGGCTGCACCTGGCCATAGAGCACCGACTCCGAGCCCTTGAGCACCTCAAACCGCTCGTAGCCATAGGGCTGCAGCTTGGCCCACATGCCCGGGCTCTGCACCAGGCCATCGACCAGGATCGATTCGGTGGAGCGAAAGCCCCGGATGTTCAAGTCGTCAAACCCCCGGCGCCCAAAGTTGACCGGGCTCACCCCCGCCACCGTCTGCAGCGCTTGCTGCACGTTGGTGATCTGCCGTGACTCCATCTGCTCGCGCGTGACCACGCTGACGGACTGCGGGGTTTCCAGCCGCCGCATGGGCGCCTTGCTGGCGGTCTGTGCCTCCACGGGCGCAAAGCCCATGTCTTTTTCGGTGCTGGCGTTGATGCGGACTTCTTGGAGCTGGGGGGCTGCGGCAGCCGGGTCGGCGGGCGGCGCGCTGGCCTGCTGCGCCATGGCGGCTTGGGCGAGGCACAGCGACAGAGCCATGGGCGTGAGTGCAAACAGGCGGTGCTGTCGCGTCAACGACGAGGGCGCGTGGGCAGACGGCAACGAGCGCGAGGTGCGCGCAGAGCGCAGGGGCTGAGGAAGCATGGAAATCCCAGAAAAGGGTGAGCAAAAAACGCGAAAGGCGCTGGCTCACGTGGCAATTCGGGGACGTTGGCTGGCGGCAAGATGGGGATTTTAATGCGAATAATTCTTGTTTGTCTCTCTGCCGCTAGTCGGGGGCACTTCTGCGCTTCCTATCCCACTCCTGGTACTCCAACGGCCGAATCCCAAACCGTACCGCATTCCCCGCATGCAGCGCGCCAAACTCGGCCAGCGCCAACTGCACAAAATGGTCGCGGTCAGCTACCGGAACGGAAGCAGGCATCCTGCTTTTCACCGCATCCTCCGTAGGCGCCTCCCCCTGCCGCACGATGGCTGCAATCACCTCCGCCAGCGCCTGCCGGTGCCGCAGCCGAAAAATGTCCGGCGGCACCAGGTTCTGCTTCACCGCCACGTACTGCTGGCAAGACCGCTCATACGCCCAGACGAACACATCGCGCAGCAGAGCCACGCGGTTGAGTTCGTACACGCCCAGCATGCCGTCCACATACGCTTGCTGCGGCACGTCGATGAACGACAGCGGGCACAGGTTGTGGCGAATGAACGGGATGTTGGCGGCCAGGCGCGAGACGCGCTTGTTCACGTCCTCGAACGGCTGCAGGTAGGGCAGGTGCACCATCAGGAAGAAGGCTTGCTCGAACGGGTCGGTGATCTCGGCGGCCATCTGCGTGACGATGCCGAAGAGTTCTTCAAGCCGCTGGGGCAGGGCGATGGGCTGGTACACGCTGCCGCCGATCTCCACGGCGCGGCGGCGGATGCGGCCGACGGCGGTGGGATCGGCCATCAGGCCGTCGGACAGGAAGGCGTGGAGCGCGATCAGCGTGTCGATTTGCACCTGCGCGTTTTCAGGCTGGAGCACCAGGTATTCGATGGCCTGCTTATGGTTCAGGATCATCTGGGTTTCCAGCGCATTTTTGCCCTCGGCGGCCTGGCCGAATTCGATCAGGCGTTCGGTGTCGAGGCGGCTGTAGGTGTTGCCTTCAAGGTGGGACGAGGCCCAGGACAGGTCGATCAGCAGCCGGTTGAGGATGTCTTTGGCGAAGGTGCCTGCGGGGGTTTGGTCGGCGGGGGAGCGGCCCAGAGCATGCAACTGCTCTCGCAGTGCGGGCGGCAGGTAGGCCGTGTGGTTGGGGTGGTATTGCGACAGAAATTCCAGCTGGTAGCCCACCGGTTTGCGCAAGTGGCGCGGCTGGGAGATGGCGGCACGGATGGCTGCGCCTTCTGCGGAGGTGGGGACGTAGTCAGCGGCGGAGGGGACGGCAGTCGTCCACGCTGCGGGCGGCGTGGATTCAGCAGGCGACGCCTGCGGGTGGCTTGGATTGCTGGGGTGATAGCGGGTGGCTCGCCCCTCGCCGCGCACCGTGATGCGCCCTTGCTCTGCCAGCCGTGCCAGGCGGCGCTGCAGGGTGCGGCGCTCATGCGTGCCGCCGAGCTGTTGCAGGAGAGCGTCGCTGCCCACCCCGGCGGTGCCGGCTTTGTGAATCAACGCTGCGAGCTGGTCCAGTTCCTGGGCAAGGGTGGTGCGGGGCATGGCGGGGTTTGTGGTGGCGCAAGCTCAAATCGCGACAGAATTTTGTCGCGAAAGCAGTTTACGCGACAAAATTCTGTCGCGAAATAAATTTGCGCGTCATGACGTAGCGCCGCCCGCTGCCAATCCTGCCGTTTTCGTTTCGTCCGTTCGGGACAGGTTTTGATTGGTGCTATTGAAAATGTAGCTGCTTGCGCATGTGGGGTAAGCGCTACAGCCTGTTTTTATCCAGATCTCCGCCCTGTGTAGCCCCATCCCCGTTTTCGGCACTCCCCACTCCCCCATACCCCGGGTACTCCGCACCCGCCGTATTCATCGCCGCACTCTCCTGCCGCTCCCGCGCCATCTGCTCCGCAAACTGGTTGCGCCCTTCTCGCGCCACGGCGATGAACTTGGCGCGGTCCTTGTGGTGCGGGTACATGCGGTCGGCCAGCGCGATGTTGTGGGTGCGAAAGCGCTGGGTGATGGCGGTGGCTTGCGCAGGGG
>Ga0307408_100001529_pt1 | contig 17173 bp, 12 predicted proteins | sample 322Cmetagenome_FD_202116 | JGI IMG/M metagenome (GOLD analysis project Ga0307408, IMG submission 202116) | Maize rhizosphere microbial communities from greenhouse at UC Davis, California, United States - 322HYB-C-3 | ecosystem: Host-associated > Plants > Roots > Rhizosphere > Soil | place...
CGGCAATCTCGCGCCACCACCGAAACTTGTTCCCGGTGCCTGTGGCAACGGGAGGCGACGCGCTCCGCGCCACCGCGCCGCGAATGCGCGCCTTGAGCACGTCAGGTGCGGTGTACCGCATGGCATTCTCCGAAACGACGCGACGGGTCTCGGCCAACGTGGCGAACTGCCGCGCGCACGACGGGCACGTCGCGAGATGCCGATCGATCTCGCGTGCCTCCTCCGCCGCGAGCTCGCCGTCGAGCCGCGCCTCGAGGGCGTCCCGGTACTGGTCGCACACCATCTCAGCTCGCCTCCCGAGCGTCGATCTGCAGCAGCACGGCGAGTCGCTTGCGCGCCCGCGCGAGCCGTGACATGACCGTGCCGATGGGGACACCCACGACGTCCCCGATCTCCCGATAGCTGAGGTCCTGCACCTCCCTCAACACTATGACCTCGCGGAACTCGTCGGGAAGTGAAGCAATGGCTTGCTGTACCCTCGCCTGCTCGGATGCCTGCACCGCCGCGGCGTCGGGCGAGTCCGCATCGCTCGTGGGGAGCGCATCCTCGGCATCCTCGAACGGGACGGTACGTTCATCCACCCGGCGTCGCTTTCGCCACGTGAGCGAGCAGTTGCGCACGATCGCCAGAAGCCAGGCGCGCGCATCACCTCCACTGTAGCCGTCGAAGTACCGAAGCGCGCGGAGCGATGCCTCCTGAACGACGTCCTGTGCGTCGTGCTCGTCGCGGAGCAGGTAACGCGCGAGCGTATACGCGTCGTCCAGGTGCGGCAGGACAACGCGTTCGAACCGCTGCAGGTCCCCCTCGTTCATCGCATTCCGCTCGTGTGCGTGCCTCACATAGACCAGGACCTCGAATGCCCGTGATGTATTCCCGACGGCGACGGGAATAAAGCGCACGGGCTTCGGGTCAACGTGTGGTCCCTGTTTCGAGGCACGAATTCATGACGAAGCATTCTGATCGCGACAATCGCCGGTTCGACGACGAAACCAACACCCGTCCGACCGGTAGTAACTACATCTCTGTCGATCACAGTGATGATGGACTCGATCGACGCGGCTTTCTCCGTTGCATGGCATGGGCCGGTACGGCGACGGTCTGGGCGCTGAGCGGCGGCATCCCGAAGTCGTTCGCCATCGGGCGTGCGGCGTTGCTCAGCGAGGCCGAGAAGAAGAGCATTTTCTTCGCCCAGATCAGCGACAGCCACATCGGATTCAACAAGGAAGCGAACCCCAATGTCACCGCCACGCTTCAGGAAGCGGTGGGGAAGCTCAACGCACTCCCGAAGGCGCCGCCGTTCGTGCTCCACACGGGCGACATTACGCAGCTGGCGAAGCCCGACGAATTCGACACGGCGAACGAAGTGCTGAAGGGTGTGAAGACCGACCGAATCTTCTACGTGCCGGGAGAACACGACGTTGCCACCGACAACGGCGTCTCCTACCTGCAACGGTACGGAAAGGGTACGAAAGGCCAGGGCTGGTACAGCTTCGACCACCACGGCGTGCACTTCGTCGGCCTTGTCAACGTGCTCGGCCTGAAAGCGGGTGGCCTCGGTTCGCTCGGCGCCGAGCAGCTGGCCTGGCTGAAGGATGACGTCAACGGGCTGTCGAGCAGTACACCGATCGTCGTGTTCGCGCACGTGCCGCTCTGGACGGTCTACCCGGAGTGGGGGTGGGGCACCGATGACTCCGAGGCAGCGCTTGCGCTGGTGAAGCGATTCGGGTCGGTGACGGTGCTCAATGGGCACATCCATCAGATCATGCAGAAGGTCGAAGGCCACGTGTCGTTTCACACGGCGTTGTCGACCGCCTTTCCGCAGCCCGCGCCGGGCACCGCGCCGAGTCCGGGGCCGCTGAAAGTCGCACCGGAAAAGCTCAGGAGCGTGCTCGGCATCGCGGACGTGAGCTTCGTTCCCGGTCGTGGGACGCTGGCGATCGTCGACGGGACACTGTCGGGCGAAGCGCCCGGGATGGTCATGGGGCCGGGCCAGTCGTCCGGCGCGGCCCGCAACGGGCCGAAGCTCGGGCCTAACGAGATCGGGATCGACAACTTCCAGTTCACGCCACCGACGCTCACGGTCAAGCAGGGAACGAGCGTCACGTGGGTGAACGGGGACGACGTACCTCACCTGATCGCGAGCGCGGATGGCCACTTTCAGTCGTCGAAGGTGCTCGACACGGGCGGACGGTTCATGGCGACGTTCGCAAAGCCGGGTACCTACTCGTACTTCTGCTCACTGCACCCGATGATGCAGGGTAAGGTTGTGGTCGCCGGGGGGTGATTTACCCCAGAGGTCACGGAGAGAAAAAAGGAATTGAACCGCGGTAAAAAAGAACAACTCGTTGTAATCGCTTACTCCGTGACCTCAGTGACCTCTGTGGTTCAATTGCTCTTGCCTAACGTGATTTCGGTACCGACCAGAACCCTGGAGTGCCCGCAGCCGCCTCGGCCATCGCCCGACCGAACAGCGCCGCGTTGAGCACCACGCGGAACGTGCCGAACGGCTGGCCGCGCCATTGGGGCCGGAACCCGATGAGCACCACGTGGCCGCGCCCGTGCTTGACGTCGAGCGCCGCCGCATGGTCATGGAGGTATTTCTCGCCGAGCAAGTAACCCGAGAGCCGAGGTGATCCCGAGCCCGCGTACTTCGCCAGTGCCGCGCCCTCGAAGCCCTCCGTCGTCGTGAACACCGGGCTGTCGTCCACGAACACCTTCGCGCGCTCGGGCATGCCCGCCATGAGCGGGTGCGCCGGATCCGTGATCACCTCCAGGATCGACCCGCTCGCGAAGAAATCCTTCCGGGCCACGCTGTCGACCACGTTCTTCACGGGCAGGCCCAGCGCGCTGATGGCGAAGTCCGCGCTCTCGTTGAGACACACGAGCGTCCCACCGTCGCGCACGAAGGCATCGAGAGCGCGCGCGCCCACATCGCCAACGCCACCCGAGTAGCGCGGCGGCACCGTCCCCGCCGAGTAGCCGTTCGTGATGGAGCGCGGCGAGTCGGAGGCCATGAGGATCACGTCGAACCGCGACGCGAGGTCGCCGCTCTGTACGTCCACCGGCGCAATCACCGTGTAGCGCAACCCGTACCGGTCCAGCAACCACTCGGTCCAGCCTTCGTCCATGCTGGCTGTCCACGGCTTGAAGACGGCGATGCGGAGCCGCGCCGCCGGAACGCCAGCGGACCGTGACGACACGCGCTCGGCCCGGAGCGAGAGATCGCGCGCCCAGCTCTCGAGGCGCGACATCGGCACGCCCGAGACGACGTAACGTCCGCTCTCCCCTTTCGCACCGGGAGTCATTCCCACGGCGCCGCCGGCGGCGAGTGCCTGCCCGATCAACCTGAACGCGTCGTTCTGCGCGGGATCGACGGCCAGGCGATCGCCGGATCCGGTGATCGACGCGGCTGGCGTCACTATTCCGGCGGCGATCGAGTCGGTGGAGAATGGCGCGTCGGCCGACGCATGGACATCGGTTGGTTTCCCGCGCACCGGCTTGATCGCCGCGCGTGCATCCGCTGACAGCGGCGACCGGACCTCGATGACGTTCACGTCCATCTGAAAGGGCAGCGTCCAGCCGGCGGCGTCGTACGGCTGCTCCGGTGGACCCTCGGGGTACTCGCGCAGGTCCGGGTACTCCTGCGCCTCGAACAGCTGCCTAACGAGCTCGGCGAATTCCTGGTCCATTGGAATCACCCAGCTCCCGCGGCGCTGAAGCGCGCCGTCGATCGAGACGTCGCGGTCGAGCTGGCCCACGCGCACGCCGTTGAACGCGAGCCGGCGCAGCATCTCGGCCGCGGTCCCGGGGTCGCGCTGCGTTTGCGGGATCACGTAGGCGTACGGCGGCTCCGCGGTGTATCGCTTGATGGCGTTGCGGCCCGACTGATAGCGGTTGTAGAGCAGCTCCTCGCGATACTTCGCCGCATAGTCGAGCGTCGCCATCGACGCCGTGCGCATGTAGTCGACCGCGTCCCGGAGGCGCCACCAGCCGCCTGGCCATGGGCTCGGATAGAGCGACTGCGGCCGCAGGTCCCGCATGTCGGCGGGAAAATCGGCGATCGTGTAGAAGTGCGGCGTCGCATACCGATAGAGCGCGGTCTCCGTCCAGTACGCGTTGATGTTCTGGAGCATCGGCATGTAGTCGATGTACCCGGGATACCACGCGTCGAACCCGGTGCCCATATGCGTCGCGCCCACCTGCCCGTTCGACTCCAGCGCCTGCGCGATGGTCATCCCGATGGTGTTCACCTGGCGCGACATGAGGGCGGGTACGCGTGGGGCAATCGGCTCTGCGAACGGAGGCAGCCAGATGCGCGTCGGGAACGGCGCCGTCTGATGCTGGACGTAGATGATCTGCGGTTCCCACTCGCGCCACGTGCGCGCAACGACGCGCGACTCTACCACGTTCAGCATGTACGCGTCGCGGTTGTTGTCGTGGCCGATGTACTTCTGATAAACCTCGTGCAGCGGTGACACCTCGTACGGCGTGCCGACGTTCTCGCGATACCAGTTGACCACGATGTTCTGCCCATCGGGGTTGATCGACGGCCAGAGGAACAGCACGTCGTTGTCGAGGATCGCCTTGATCTTCGGATCGTCCGGATGCGCGAGAATGTCGTACGCGAGCTGGATGGTGTGCTGCGAGCCGGCGATCTCCGACGCGTGCAGCCCACCGCTGATATCGACGAATACCCGGCCCTCGGCCGCGAGGCGCCGCGCTTCGGCGTCGGTGAGTCCTGTCGGATGGGCGATCCGCTGGGCGATCTGCTTCAGGTGATCCAGCTTCGCGAGGTTTTCGGGCGACGAGATGATCGCGAGCGTCCACGGGTGGCCCGTCGACGTCTTACCGACATCGACGAGGCGAATCCGATTCGACGCTGCCGCAAGTTTCTGGAAGTAGCTAATCGACTCGTCGTAGGTCGCGAGCTTGAAGTCCGCCCCCACGGCGAAGCCCAAGGAGGATTCGGGTGTAGGAACGGAGGCTTGCTGCGCGTTGGCCAGCGAGGCATTGACACAGACGGCGGCGACGAGACCCAAGAGTCGCAGACGGGACATTGGCTGGGAGCGGTGGACTGGGATCGGCGGGTTTGCCGCGCGGCAATATGACCGCATGCCGACCTGGAGGTAATGACCGCGGGCGTCGCGTTAGATTATCGAGGTGAACGAGGTCTTGGCGAAGATGCGACATGCCGGGTGGAGCACGGCGACACTACCGATGAGACGATTCCTGGTCGCGGCCACACTCACGGGGATGGCCGCCTGCGCGAACGCGCCGGCGAAGCCGTCGGTCGAGTCGCGCGTCGTGTATTCGGACGCGTTCACCATCGACACGACGTGGGCCTCCATGCGGGGTCCGTATCGCGTGATGGACGTGACGCTGACCGACACGACGTCGCACGAGATCGTGTGGGTCGTCGGTTACGAGGCGGCGATCGTGGACGCGGATTCGCGCGAGCCGAAGTCGTCGGAGTTCATGTGCCACTCGAACGTCGACGTCGACATGGCGCGTCACCGCCAGATCTTCGGCTGGCAGAAGTTTCCGAGCCGGCGGCTGTTCACGCTGTCGGAAGGCCAGACCGAAGTGAAGCTTCCCGACGGATTCGGCATCCCGCTGCGATCGGACGAGCCGCTGTCGGTCACGGCGCAGGTGCTCAACCACAACTATCACGGCGCGCCGATCCGCGTGCGGCAGCGCATCACGGTGCACTACATCAAGGATCGCGACCTCCGGCGGCCGCTCGTCCCGCTGTACCAGCGCGGGATCAATACGCTCGTTAGGCTCGACGGGCCGGGCGGCGCGTACAACAGCGAGGTCATGGACCACGACATGCACGAGCATGCGGCCCCCGAGGGCATGGGAGCGGACTCGGTGCCGTACCACGACCACGAGGGGCGGACGTTTGCCGGGCACTGGGTGGTGAAGCCGGGTCGCGAAGTCCGAACCACGCCGATCAACGGCTGGCTCGACATGCGCCAGGATCTCAAGGTCTACTACGTGGCCGTGCACCTGCATCCGTTCGCCGAATCGCTCACGCTTCGCGACGTGACGACCGGCGAAACCGTGCTGGCGAGCAAGGCGGAGAACCGCCCGGCGCGGATCGGGCTCTCACGCGTCGACCAGATCGTGTCCCCGAAAGGGATCACGCTGCACAAGGACCACCAGTACGAGCTGGTGAGCGCGTACAACAACACCACCAGCCAGAACCGCACGGCAATGGCCGTCATGTACCTCTACGTCGAGGACACCGAGTTCAAGCGGCCGTGATACGCTCCGCTTGTCCCGCCTAACGATCGGCTCGTCACGGCGCGACACGACTTGGCGACCGGGAACAGCGCCGAGCGGGCTGGGGTCGCATCTTGTTGAGCACGCCCAGGCCTCTCGTCCTCAACGCCGACGGCCGTGCCGATCTCGTTCTCCATCGAGCCATCCTCCGGGCTGCTGCGGACCGTCGTCTCTGGCCGAGTCGGCCGCGACGACATGGTTGCCTATACCCGCGAGCTACGCGCCCATCCGGCGTTCGAGCTGGTCGAGCGACGCCTGGTCGATGTGCGCCCGTCGGCCCTCGTGACCGCCGATGACCTGCACGACCTGCTGGTGCTCGAGCACGACGTGGCGGGAAGCGTGCGCCGCGCCGATCGCCGCGTGATCCTGCTCCACTCGGAAACGGGGCCTGCGCTGGGTCGCGAGCTCGTGGTGACCGACCGACGCCACTCCGGCGTCCCAATCGCCTACCGTGTCTTCCGGTCGGCCGCCCAAGCGTACCGGTATCTGCACGTGGAGCCGCGGTCGGCCGATCGAGGGCGCTCGGCGCCTCGACGATCCCCACGAGGGCGCTACGGAGACCGTTCCCAGATGAACGGGCCCGACGAAAAGGTCGGCTGAGACAGCGTCGACCAGATTGAGTTGCGTTCTCGTCACGGCCCTCGATCGGTCTCGCTTTTCGCGCCGATAATCCATACTTATTCCGGCACGGCAGCGAGGAGTTTCGGGTGCAGGAGGTTCCCGCACGCGCGCCGTGGGTCTCACCACTTGCTGTAGCTGCATCATGACCACGCCTGCCACGGAATGGCTGGAAGCCGACGGACTCGGCGGCTTCGCGCTCGGCCGGATCGACGGCATCCGCACCCGCCGCTACCACGCGGTGCTCGCCGTCGCGACCACGCCGCCGACAGGGCGCATCGTCCTCGTCAACGGCTTCGACGCCTGGGTCGAAACGCCCGAAGGAAAGTTTGCGCTCACATCGCAGCGCTACGCCCCCAACGTCACTCACCCCGACGGCGCCCCTCGCATCACGCGCTTCACTCGCGATCCATGGCCTACGTGGACCTACACGCTGCCTAACGATCTCGAGGTCATCCAGGAGCTGGTGATGGTGCGCGGGGCACCGCTCGTTGCGCTGTCCTGGCGGCTCAACCGAGCCGAGGACGCTCGGCTCGTCGTGCAGCCATACCTCTCGGGGCGCGACATCCACGCAACCCATCACGAGAACGATGCGTTCCGGTTCGACTCCATCGTCGCCGGCCGCCGCGTCACCTGGCAGCCATACGGCGATCTGCCACCCATCATCGCGCTCGCCAACGGCGACTATGTCGCCGACCCGTGCTGGTATCGGCAGTTCCAGTACGACGAGGAGCGCGCACGCGGTCTCGACTACATCGAGGATCTCGCCGTTCCAGGACACTTCACCTTCTCTCTCGACCGCCGAGCCGTGCTCGCCTTCGGCGCCGGGTCGGGCGCGGGCACCACGGCCGCGCTGCCGCTGCTCAATTCATCGCCCGAGCGATGTTGGGAATCGGTCGAGACGAGCGAGCAGCGCCGGCGATCAGCGTTTCCATCGTCCCTGCACCGCGCGGCCGACGACTACATCGTTGCGCGTGGCGGCGGCAAGACGATCATCGCCGGGTACCCGTGGTTCTCGGACTGGGGCCGCGACACGTTCATCGCACTGCGCGGCCTGTGCCTCTCGAGCGCCACCGGCGAATACGACCGGTTCGCCGACGCGCGCGAAATCCTGCTCGAGTGGGCAGAACACGTGAGCGAGGGCATGCTGCCGAACTTCTTCCCGGAGGGCGGGAAGCTGGCGGAATACAACTCGGTCGATGCGTCGCTGTGGTACGTCGTCGCGGTGCACGAGTTCCTCCAGCTGACCCAGGCAGAACGCCCGCTCACAGCATCCGACCGACGAACGCTCACCATGGCGATCGACGCGATCGTGAGCGGATACGCGCGTGGAACACGCTTCGGCATTCGGGCCGACGGGACAGGATTGCTCTCGGCTGGCGAGCAAGGCGTCCAGCTCACCTGGATGGACGCGAAGGTTGGCGAGTGGGTCGTGACGCCGCGTATTGGGAAGCCGGTCGAGATTCAGGCGCTGTGGATCAACGCGCTGCGCATCGCCGGTCGCCGTTCGGCTCGCTGGGCCGCCCTTGCGTCGCACGCCCAGGCGACGTTCGTCGAGCAGTTCTGGAACGACGAGCGCGGATTCTTGTTCGACGTGGTGGACGTCGATCACAAGGTCGGTGTGAACGACGATCGGCTGCGCCCGAACCAGATCTTCGCGATCGGCGGCCTCCCCTACGCGGTGCTGGAGGGCGAGATGGCGCGGCGCGTCGTGGATGTGGTCGAACGGCAGTTGTGGACACCGGCCGGTCTCCGATCGTTAGGGCCGGGCGAGGCCGGCTACGTCGGCCACTATCGCGGCGACGTGCGGCAGCGCGATGGCGCGTACCACCAGGGCACGGTGTGGCCGTGGCTCGTCGGCGCGTTCGTCGAGGCGTGGCTCCGCGTGAGACCCGACACGACCGAGAACCGGATCGAGGCGGCGTCTCGATTCCTCGGACCGTTACTCCGTCACTACGACGTGAGCGCACCAGGCCACGTGGCGGAGATCGCCGACGGCGACGCGCCACACGCCCCAGGCGGATGTCCGTTCCAGGCGTGGTCCGTGGGTGAAGCACTGCGTCTCGCGGAGGGTGTGCTGCGCTCCAGCAGCGACGCGTTGCAGCCCGCACCCGCGGCGTTCGCGCGCGCCGGATAGCGGCGCCCGAGAAGGGTACAGCGGCTTTCAATTCGCCGAAGGTCCCATCGGGGGACGCGACCGCTGCCTCTTGTTCAGCAGCGGTCTGCGGTTGAACGTGCCGAGTACACAGGCTGGCTCGACGGTTCGCACCGCGAGGGCACCACCCATGAGCACGACCTCCAAGGACTCGGCACCGGGGACGCGCGCCGCGCCGGATGCGCGCCGGTCGACCATGAAAGCGGTCGCGGTTCGACCGGGAGAGCCGAACAGCATCCACCTGCGCGACGCGCCGATGCCTTCGCTGCACGATGTTCCCGGCGAACGCGGGGTGCTCGTGAGGGTGCTTCGCGTGGGAGTGGACGGCACCGACAAGGAGATCAACGCCGCGGAGTACGGAAAGGCTCCCCCCGGAGACGACTATCTCATCCTGGGCCACGAAAGCTTCGGCGTCGTGGAAGCCGTCGCGCCGGGCGTCACCGAGCTCGTGCCGGGCGACTGTGTCGTCGCGACCGTTCGGAGACCGGGGTCGAGCCCGTACGACGCCATCGGCCTGCAGGACATGACGACGGACGACACGTACTACGAGCGGGGCATCAACCTTCTCCACGGTTTCCTCGCCGAGTACTACGCGGAGAGCGCCGACTTTCTCGTAAGGGTGCCGTCTGTGCTGCTGTCGGTTGGCGTGCTGATGGAGCCGGTGAGCGTCGCCGAGAAAGCCATCGGCCAGGCGTTCGAGATCCAGCGTCGTCTCCGCGTTTGGCAGCCCAAACGTGCCCTGGTACTCGGCACCGGAACGTTAGGCTTGCTGGCATCGATGGTCCTGCGCCTGCGGGGTCTCGAGGTTGTAGCCATGGGGAAAACGCCGCGACCGTATCTGAATGCGGATCTGCTCGAGCAGATTCGCGTGCGATATCTGTCCACGCAGGACGTCAGCATCGCCGAAGCGTCGCGGATGCACGGGCCGTTCGACATCATCATCGAAGGCACCGGCTTTTCGCCGCTCGTCTTCGAGGCGATGGACGCGCTGGCGAAGAACGGGGTGCTCGTCCTGCTCAGCGTGACGGGCGGGGATCGTCGCATCGAGATTCCGGCGGATCGCATCAATCAGGGCTTCGTGCTCGGCAACAAGGTTTTGGTCGGCAGTGTGAACGCGAGCCGAGCAGATTACATGACGGGCGTGAGCGATCTCGCGCAGGCGGAGCTCGCGCACCCGGACTGGTTGGACAAGCTCCTGACGCATCGGGTACAGGGGCTCGCGAACTACCGCGCGCTGATGGACACGCTCATCACCGGAAAAGACACGATCAAGGTTTACTGCGAGGTGGCGGAACAGTGACTCACGACCTCAGAATCGCGCTGCGCGGGTTCAGGCGCGCTCCGTCTTTCACCATCACGGCCGTTCTCATCCTCGCCATCGGAATCGGGATGGCCGTCGCGATGTTCACGGTCTTCGACGCGGTCCTGCTTCGGCCCCTCCCCGTCACGAACCCCGACCGGGTCGTCGAGCTGTTCACGTACAAAGGCGATCCCAACACAGACTATTACCTCCTGCGCCAAGACCTCAGGCAGGTTGCCGCGGCGAGCAAGACGATGCGCGACGTCGCCGGCGTCGTGCACTGGGGTGCCCCACCTGCACCCCTGGTGGATGGCGACCGACCGCTCGTCCTGAATCGCACGCTCGTCACGGGCAACTTCTTCAACGTGTTGGGCACGCGGCCGCTGCTGGGCCGCCTCGTGCAGCCCAGCGACGACACACCGGGGGCGGAGCTCGTCCTCGTGCTGAGCTACGGGGCATGGCGTAGATATTTCGGAGGCGACCTGAACATCGTCGGCCGCCGGCTGATCGAGCCATACGGACGCAAGGCGTACCGCGTGATCGGGGTCGCGTCACCAGGGCTCGAGTACCCTGCGGCGGTCGACATCTGGATGCCGGCGTGGCAGCCGTCGGACCAGCTGTCCGTGATCGCCGTCGCGCGGCTCGCGCCTAACGCGACGTCGCGTATGGCCCAGAGCGAGTTTCTCCAGCTCATGAAGGGGCTCTCCACCAACCAGGAACCCCGCGAGTACGACGGGGCGCACGTCGAGACGTTCACGCACGCGGTGGTGGGCGATGTCCAGCCGATACTCCTTGTGCTCGTCGCGGCGGTTGGGCTTCTCTTGCTCATCGCGTGCGTCAACGTGGGTAACCTCCTGCTCCTCCGCGCGGCGAGTCGCGCGAGAGAGCTGTCGGTCCGGCGTGCGCTCGGCGCCACGTACGGCGACGTCGTGCGACAGCTCGTGGTCGAAAGCGGGCTACTCGGCCTTGCGGGGGGCCTCCTTGGCCTCGCTGTCGCCGCTGGTCTCATCAAGCTGCTCATCGCCTATGCGCCGCCGCAGCTCCCACGCGTCGACGTGATCGGTGTCGCGGGCGCGCCCGTGCTCATCGCCGTCGGGGTCACGCTCGCGGCGGTTCTCGTGTTTGGCGTGCTGCCCGCTCTGATCGCATCACGAGGCGAGCTCGCGTCGCCACTGCGTTACGATTCGCGCGCAGGCACTGAGACACGCACGCGCCGCCGCATGAGGCAGGCGCTCGTTGCGTCGCAGGTTTCGCTCGCCCTCGTCATGCTCGCGGGCGCGGCGCTCCTTGGGCGAAGTCTCGAGCGCCTCCAGGGGCTCTCGCTCGGATATGATCCGAATCACCTGTCGCTGATAGCCGTCGCGTTTCCGCCCAGTTTGTACGCCGACTCGGCCGGCAAGATCGACCAGAACCGCCTCAATGCGCTCGGCGATCAGCTCGCCCCCGTGTATCGCGCTGTTCCGGGCGTGACGGCCGTGACGCAGATGCTGGTTCCGCCCTTCCTTGGCACCGGGATCTTCATTGGCCGGCTCGATCGCGAGGGCCAGACGCCGGAAGAAATGAAGAGCAACCCGGCGTATCCCATGGAAGCGGGGGGCGCGGACTTCTTCCGCGTGTACGGCATCCCGATTCTCCGCGGCCGCGCGTTCACCGAGGCCGATGATGAAAAGGCCGAGAACGTCGCCGTCGTCAGCGAGTCCGCGGCCCAGAAGCTCTGGCCTAACGAGGACCCGATCGGCAAGCGGATTCACTTCTGGAGCGCGGATTCCACCACGCTCCGCACGGTGGTCGGCGTCGCGGGCGACATGCATTACCGTTCGCTGCGAGAGTCGACCGCGGAGATCTATCTGCCGTGGAAGCAGTCCTACTGGCAGGGGTCCTTCGCGATTCGGACGACCGGCAAGCTGGCATCGGTGCTCCCCGCCCTGCGACGTGCGACGGCGGAGGTGAATCCCGCTTTGACGCTGTGGCAGGCCGATCCCATGGATGACCTGATCGCCAAGCCGCTTGCGCAGCCGCGCATGAGCGCGCTGCTGCTGGCCGGCTTCGCGTTGGTCTCGATGCTGCTCGCCGCGATTGGCCTTTACGGCGTGATGGCTTCGTCGGTCCGCGGCAGCATGCGGGAGCTGGGCGTGCGGGCGGCGTTAGGTGCCTCGCCCGAGCGGCTGCGGCGTGGGGTGCTCACGCAGGCGCTCGTGGTCACGGGCACGGGCGCGGTGGTTGGGCTCGTGGTTGCTCTGGCGGCGTCCAGGCTCCTCACGAAGCTGCTGTTCGAGGTCAGCCCGGCCGACCCGATCTCGCTGCTTGGCTCCGCGGTATTATTGCTGATCGTCGCGCTGATCGCTGCGTACGTTCCGGCGCGACAGGCCACTCGCGTAGACCCGGTTCAGGCGCTGCGCGCAGATTGACCAACAGACACGGGTTACTGGTCTGGTTACTGGTATTGGTAAGTGGTTATTTGAACCCCCGGGATGCTTCTCACGCGAGATGCGCATCCCGGGTTCAAACACCAATAACCCGTACCAAATAACAATTACCAGACATGATTCTCGTGGCCGGTGCGACCGGGCGCGTGGGCGGGACGATCACCCGCTCGCTGCTCGAACAGAAGTCCGACACGCGGATCCTGGTGCGGCGCGGATCGGCATACCAGCAGCTCGCGGAGGCCGGGGCCGACGTCGCGTTAGGCGACCTCAAGGACCCGGATTCGCTCGTGGATGCGTGTCGCGGCGTGGAGACGATCATCACGACTGCGACGGCCGGGGAGCGGGTTGGCGCTGATACGCCGCAGACCGTGGACCTCGAGGGAAATCGCAACCTCATCGAGGCCGCCCGCGCAGCAGGCGTGCGGCAATTCGTCTTCGTCTCGACAATTGTCGCCGCGCTGGATCACCCCGTACCGGTGCCCCGCGCGAAGGCGCATACCGAGGCAACGCTCCGCGAGAGCGGCCTGACATACACGATCATCGCCGCGAACGCCATCATGGACGTCATGTTTCCGCTGGTGATCGAGTACCCGCTCAGCCAAGGTCGACCGGTCACGCTGGTCGGCGAGGGGCGGCGGCGTCACAGCTTCGTGGCCGCGCGCGATGTCGCCGCCTTCGCCGTGGCGACTGTTGGTCACGCCGAGGCGTCGAATCGCCGCATCATCATTGGCGGTCCCGAAGCGCTCTCGTGGCGCGACGTGATCTCGGCCTACGAGCGGGCTCTCGGATCTCCGGTTCGGGTTGAATGGATCCGTCCCGGCGAGTTGCTTCCCGACCTCCCGCCGGCGCCCGGAGTGACGGAGCTCGTGAGCGGACTTCTCGCCGCGCTCGAGACGTTCGACTCGCCGATCGACATGACGCAAACCGCGCGCGCGTTCGGCGTTAGGCCGACAACGATCATTGAAATGCTTGCCCCGGCAACCGGGTAGACGCGGCCCCCGGACTAAGAAACAGCGACAGGTAATTGGTTTGGTTACTGGAATTGGTTACAGGTAATCAGAACCCCCGGGATGCTCATCTCGCTTGCGAGCGGCATCCCGAGGGTTCAAACAACCAATCACCAGCTCCAGTAACCTGTAACCTGTGGCAGTTGCGCCGTTTCACGCCACGGCTGCGTGCCTCCCCTCTTTAACGAGTGGGATCACCGTCTCGGCGAACCGCTCCATCTCCTCGAGCTGCGGGCTGCACTGCAGCAGGAGGAGGTTCACGCCGACGTTCTCAAGCTCGATGATTCGCTCGGCTACCTGCTCCGGCGTCCCGACGAGTCCCGCGCGCAGTCCGCGGTTCGAGACCGAGTAATCCTGCAGACTCACCTGCTGCTCGAGCTTCGTGTTCGAGATCCAATCCTGATAGTTCGCGTAGCCGGGCGAGCCGGGGCTGACGTTCGTGATGCGCTCGAGCTCCCAGTGCGCCTCCGCCTCGGAGTCCCGGACAATCACATAGCCGGCGACGCCATAGCTCATCGGCTCCAGCCCAAGCTGTTCTCGGCGCGCCGCCATGTCGGCGATCTTCGGCGCTACGCGCTCCGGCGGATCGCCGTGCATGACGTACGCATCACACGCGCGCGAGATGAGCGACTTCGCCGCGTCGGATTCGCCGCCGGCATAGATCGTCGGGCGCGGACGCCTAACGGGCTTCGGCTCGAGCACCAGGTCGCTCACCTGATAGTACTTGCCCTTGTAGTCGAATTTCGGCTGTCTCCACGCCCCGTCGATCACGTCGAGCCACTCGGCTGTGCGTGCATATCGATCGTCGTGTTGATCGAACTGCACGCCGTAGCGCCGGGCCTCGTCGGACCACCACGAGCTCACGACGTTGAGCGCCAGCCGGCCGTTGCTGATGTGGTCGATGTTCGCCGCGTGCTTGGCGAGAATCGCGGGCTGATGGAACGTCGGTCGAACGGCGACCATGAGCTCGAGACGCGTCGTGACCGCCGCGAGCGCCGCGGCCGTCGACCACGCGTCGAGCGCCGGCGCATCGATGCCCTTGATGTCGTTCAGGAACAGCTCGGCGATGAGCGTGAGGTCGAACCCGATCTCTTCACTGCGCCGAGCGAGACGGCTGACGTAGGCCCACGAGGTTTCCATCTGCTCGTCGGGCACATTGCGGAGCCAACCACCGAAAACCGGCAACCAATATCCGTATCGCATGGTCAGATCACCTCGGCGAGTTGGGGAATCGGGAATCGGGAATAGGGAATCGGTGAACCCTCGGGATGCTCCGATTCCCGATTCCCGATTCCCGATTCCCGATGCTCCGCCGCCCTGACTTCGAGATAGTCTATGAACCTCGCCCATGGATCGAACCCGATCACGTTCACCGGGTCGGCCACGAAGTTCGAGAGCGCGTTGATGTCGTAGAAGTAGTGCTTTCCGTCGCGGTCATCGACGAGGTATTCGATGCCGCCGACGTCGAGGTGCGCGGCCTGGGCGATCCGCTCCACCTGCGCAATGATCGCTGCCGGCGGATTCGCGGCGTCCACCTTGAGCCCCGTCTTCGGCGCATCCACGGCGCAGGCGCCGCCCACGAGCTCCACCCCGCTCGTCGTCTGGCAGGCATCTGCCGGGCAGAGGTCGAACGAGCCCACGGCCGGATAGACGTTGATCGCGTACAGGTATTTGCCACCTAACGTCTCGACACGTGTGATGTGACCGTCGCGAAGCGGCGCCGACTCCTGCACCAGCGCCGTCCCGTCCACGCCTAACGTCACTCGGCCCGCTGTGACCTCCGCCGCTAGCGTCTCCGGCGTGTCGTAACGCGTGATCCCGGCGCCGCTGCCGCCAACGTTGGCCTTCACGAGCACCGGAAACCGCAGGCCCTTCGCCGCGGCGGATGCCTGCGAGGCGTCGTTGATCACGACCGCACGTGGGAACGGCAAGCCGAGGTCCGTGAGCAGGTCGAGCTGGGTCGCCTTGGAGATCTCGAGGCCGTACACGGGCGACCCATTCACGACCGGAACACCGAGGCGCTCGAGGTGCTTGAGCCAGTGCAGCGTGTAGAAGGTCGTCTGCCCGTGCGCGCGGAGGTACGCCGACGGGCTCGCGCGATTCACGACGAGCGAGTACGGAACCTCGCGCTCCGACGGATCGAATTGGTGCGAAGCGGCGTCGAGTCTGACATATGGAATCCCACGCCGCTCGAGCTCGTTGAACAGCGGGCGGAACCAGTCGGGATGCTCATGGAAGACGGCAATGGGACGTCCGGCGTTCGGCATGGATCAACTCTCTACGAAGGTGGTCGCTGATGAATCGGTCGGGGCGTGAATCCGTTCGCTGAGCGTGATGGCTTCAACGACGGCGGTGTCCAGCCGCGCGATCAGGGATTCGTGGGGAACACCGTTCTCGAACGCCGAGTCGGTGCCGTACACTCCGGTGGCTGTCGTGACGGCGCCGGCGCTCGCGAACAGCGGGCGCAGGCCGTGGTCGATGACGAGCTGGTGTGCAGACGAGCCGCCAGTCGCGATCGCGATCGCCGTCTTCCCGACGAGAGCGTCGACCGGCAGCAGGTCGAAGAAGACCTTGAGCAGTCCACTGTACGTGGCGCGATACACGGGCGTGCTCGCGACGATGATCGTCGCCTGACTCACGCTGCCGAGCGCGCCGTCGACCTCGGTTGCACGACGCCGGGCGAGCAGTGCGTCCGCGGGGAGGATGGCCAGGTCGATGAGTGTCGTCGTCGCGCCGCGGTCCGACAGTGCGACCAGGGCGCGCTCCAGCAGCGTCCGCGATTTCGACCGCGCGCCCGGACTACCAGAGATGCCAACCGCGTTGAATGTCGTCGCGCTCATGTCACCCATGCGTCCCTCCACTAGCGCCGCCGGCGTAACGCAACGGGACCGCGGTCGAGATCCGGTCGACCGCATACGGTCGTGTTACGTCCGACGTACCGGAAAACGAAAACGCCCGGGCGATGGGGCCGCCGGGCGCGTCGCGTTTTAGCTCCTTGTTTTACGTGGCGGCAATAGGCGGCAAATCACCACGGCATTCGGTTGTCTTTCGGAACACTAGGTGGCCAGCAGCCACGAGTCAAGCCAGCGGTTCGTATCGGAGTTGTTACGCCGGTGGCTTGCCGAGTCGCGTGAGAGCGGCGCGGATCCGCGGGTCGTTAGGCCGCTTCGTCCACGCTGCCTGATACCGCGTGACGGCCTTGTCCTTGTCGCCCTGCTTCTCGTAGATGTCGCCGAGCTGCATGTCGACGTCTGCGGAGTTCGGGTTGTACTCCTGGCTCATGGAGAGGATCGCGACCGCCGCGTCCGTCTTGCCGCGGCCGACCAGCGTCCGCGCGGCGACGCTCAGCGGGAACTCACTGAAATCATAACGCCCGTTCCCC
>Ga0307408_100001531_pt1 | contig 17165 bp, 12 predicted proteins | sample 322Cmetagenome_FD_202116 | JGI IMG/M metagenome (GOLD analysis project Ga0307408, IMG submission 202116) | Maize rhizosphere microbial communities from greenhouse at UC Davis, California, United States - 322HYB-C-3 | ecosystem: Host-associated > Plants > Roots > Rhizosphere > Soil | place...
AGCTCAGGCCTCATAGCTAAAATAATACGATATGCAGGAGCTGACGGCTGATTGCTGACTGCTTCATCGCTAAAATAACACGATATACACGAGCTGAAAGCTGATTGCTGACAGCTCATCGCTATAAAAACTATGATAAAGGATTACTTAAAAATCGCAACAAAAACCTGAAAAATGAAATTACTCAGCGCCATCTTATTTTTGATCTGCACATCCAGCCTAACTTATGCCCAAGATTTGCCGGGCAAACGCGATTCTATTTATTCCGAGGTTCTAAAAGAAAAAAGAATAATACAAGTATTGCTTCCAAAGGAGTACGAATCAGACCCCAATAGCAAATACGACGTAGTATACTTGCTAGATGGTGAAGACAATATCACGCTTCTTTCCCACATCCAGCAATTCGCCCAAAAAGAAAAACAAGTACCGCCTCTTATCATAGTGGCAATTTGTAATACAAATAGAAGTAGAGATCTTACCCCAACGCCGCTCAAAAATATTTCGTCATCTGGCGGGGCAGCCAATTTTTTAAGCTTCCTTAAAAGTGAACTGATTCCTTATATCAATAAAACCTATCCGGTAAACGGTGAAAATATTTTATGCGGCCATTCTTTCGGTGGCTTATTTTCTATGTACACGCTACTTTCAGAACCACAACTTTTCTCTTCTTACATACTGGCAGATCCTTCCTTCTGGTACGACGGAGATTACACAAATAAGCTTGCTATACAAAAGTTAGGAACCCTCTCAGGTTTAAAAAAAGCGCTCTATATAAGCGGTAGGGAGGGCGACATGAAGGGAATGGGCATCTCCTCACTGGATTCCGTGTTAAAATTAAATGCTCCCAAAGATCTTCTTTACAAAGTAGTAGCTTATGAGAACGAAAGTCACGGCTCCGTGAAACTTAAGAGCATGTACGACGGCCTAAAGCTTGCTTACAGTGGCTTTAGAGGCAAAGACGAACCAATCGATTATCATCCGATGAATGGAATTGTTCTAAAAGGCAAACCATTCTTGGTTCACAACTTCAGCAGCTTTCCTGATATACGGTTTACGACTGACGGAACAACACCAATTCCCACATCGGCGAAAATGGAAAGGGAAAATATGTTCTCCGGTCCTGTTCAACTTAACATAAAGTCGTTTACCCGAAAAGCAGCGTACGACAAGCTGGCAAAAGGAACCTTCATTTTGGGTCAGGCCTTTACTCCCTTTCCATCATCGGACAAATTCAGTCCCGGCGGGGTGGCATACCAGTATTTTGAGGGGAAATGGGACAGCATACCCAACTTTAAAAAACTGAAACCTTCTCAAACCGGGATCGCCGACAAAGACTTCAATTTTGGCAAACTTCCGTCGAAAACCAACTTTGCCCTCCTGTTCGAGGGCAGGCTGGAAGTAAAAGAAGACGGCTATTACACCTTTGGCATCGATGCTGACGATGGAGCCAAACTCTTTTTGAAGAATAAGTTACTTATTAATTATGACGGCATACACAGCAGCAGGTCCTCACAAACATTCCTGGTTCCGTTAAAAAAAGGATTTTATCCCATCAGGCTCGAATATTTCCAAAAAGATAAGGGAATGGATCTTCGGGTTAAATACTTGATTCCGGGAAGCAAGGAACCAATAGATATTCCTAAGGAACTCTTATATAGCGCTAAATAGATTGCCATGCTTAAGAACTATTTTAAAATCGCTTTTAGGAACCTGTTAAACCACAAATTAACATCGTTCATAAATATCTTTGGCTTAACGGTCGGCCTAACCTGCTGTTTCGCGATTATAGGCTATACGCTAAACGAGCTAAGTTATGATAGGCATCATAAACTTTCAGATCGTATTTACAGGGTTGTTCTGGATTGGAAGTGGGGAGAAGAAAGCTTAAACATTGCAACCACATCCGGACCAATAGCCCCCTTACTTAAACAAAACTTTCCGGAAGTTGAAAAAACGGTTCGCTTTTTCGCAGAGGGAGCGGAGTTTGTAAGATCTGGTACAAGTGCGGTCGAAATCTCGCCCATTTTCACCGAAAGCAGTTTTTTTGAAATTTTCGATCATCAATTTCTTTATGGAAACCCAAAAACAGCTCTAAGTCAGCCTAATTCTATGATCCTGACAGAAAGTGCGGCGATTGGCATTTTCGGGGACCTTCATCAGGCTTATGGAAAAACATTAGAGTATATCAACCGTCCGCCGCAAAAAGTTACCGGAATAATCAGAGATCTTCCCGCTAATTCTCATTTAACTTTTAATGCAGTTGGGGTATTAGACACAAAAGCCGAATACGTAAACCAGTTTCAAAATTTCAGTTTATACACGTATACCGTATTAAAGCCAGGCACAGATATCCCTAAACTGAAAGCAAAGATCAAACAACTAATGGCTAAGCAGATGAACGATTATAAATCTGATTACAGCCTTGATCTGCAACCCCTTACTTCTATTCATTTAACATCTCATTTACAGGGTGAAATTGGTTCAGGCGGCAATATTCAATATCTGTATATCTTTTCCATCATTGGAATTGTAATCCTATTATTAGCCTGTATCAATTATGTCAACCTCGCTACCGCGCAATCTGCACAACGCGCAAAAGAGGTTGGTGTACGCAAAGTAATGGGATCAAACCGAAGACAACTCATTCTGCAGTTTTTCACAGAATCGTTTTTATTAATACTAATCGCGGCCGTTTTAAGTCTGGTTCTTCTCCAGGTTACTGCACCTTTTATCAGCCAGGTAGCCGGCAACCCTCTTTCCTTATTTTATTTAGGATGGAAATCAATAGTGATTTCCATTGTGGGAATGGCCGCAGTTGTCAGCTTGTTCAGCGGACTTTACCCCGCAATTTTCCTTTCAAAGTTTAGCGCCGCCACTGTTTTAAAAGGGACGTTTATTGCAAACCCTTCCCGGGGATATTTCAGAAAGTCACTGGTAATTGTACAGTTTACCATCTCCATTGCTCTTATCTCATTTACGTTAATAAGCTGGCAGCAATTAAACTTTGTGATGAATAAGGATCTGGGCTTCAATAAAGATCAGGTACTGGGTCTGCGTCTTCAAGATTACAAATTACGAACCAATAAGCTTCCGGAATTAAGAAACAAGCTAAGCAGTTATTCTGGTATACTGGGAACCGCCGCTACTACAAACCAACTCGGATTAGATGGCCGGATGTCGGGCGGCGGATTCTTTTTTGAAAACAGCGGACAAAAACCGTCACGCACTACCATGTCTCAAAGATTGGGTATAGATACCGAATATCTCCAATTGATGGGCCTTACGATGAAAGAAGGAAGAAACTTTTCGGCCACCATTAAGTCTGACTCTACCCAGGCAGTTATGGTCAACGAGACTTTGGTAAAAAGCCAGGGTTGGAGAGATCCTATCGGGAAAAGAATCTGGTATTTTATAGATGACAATGGAAACACCAAAGAGGCAAAGGTAATTGGTGTAGTAAAAGATTTTCACGCAGTCTCACTTCATAAAGCTATCGAGCCATTGATCTTCTTCCTCGTCCCACCCGGCGAATCGGATAATTTATACATTAAGATCAAGCCGGAAGATATAAAGCAAACTTTAGGGTTTATAGAGAAGACTTTTCGTGAGTTTGATAGCTACAATCCGTATGAGACTTATTTTTTAGATCAAAACTTCGCGAGTCAATACCTGGAAGATAGTCAAAAAAGGAACCTGTTTATATTGTTCGCTTCCTTAGCAATTATTATAGCTTGCCTTGGGTTATTGGGTCTTGCTGCTTTCACCGTAGCTCAACGCGCTAAGGAAATCGGTATCCGAAAAGTGTTAGGAGCATCCATACAACACATCTTAATTCTCATCACCAAAGATTTTATCTGGCTGGTAATTATCGCTTTTTTCATCGCAGCACCAATTGCATGGTGGGGAGTAAATAAATGGCTGGAGGATTTTGCGTACAGGGTAGATATTCATTGGTGGGCCTTTTCGATTTCTGGAGTACTCGCAATTGTGGTCGCCATTTGCACGGTGAGCTTTCGGGCAATTAAAGCAGCATTGGCTAACCCAGTGAAAAGTTTAAGAACTGAATGAGGAAGTGAGCTGTCAGCTTTAAGCTATCAGCTATTAGCTCTGGACAAGCGTCCTAATAGCTGAGTGCTCATAGCTCATCGCTAAAACTAAACGACATACACGGAGCTGACAGCTGATACCTGACAGCTCAAAGCTAAAAACTATGCTAAAAAACTACTTCAAAATCGCCTGGCGGAACTTGCTAAAGAACAAAACTTTTTCAGCCATTAATATTTCAGGCCTTGCTCTGGGACTTACCTGCAGCATCCTTATATTCCTTTGGGTAAAAGATGAATACAGTATAGATGCCTTTCATAAAAATGGCGGACGAATATATTCCGTTATCAGTCGCCAATATGCAGATCATCAAGTAAAGGGCAGCTATGACACGCCCGGGCTTTTAGGTGAGGAATTAAAACGAGTAATGCCGGAAGTTGAATTAGCATGTAATTACTCATGGAATGAATTTTTTACCTTTTCTTCCGGCAGTAAGAAAATGAAATTGGAAGGAAACTTTGCAGGCAAAGACTTTTTTAAAATCTTCTCGTATCCTTTGGTACAAGGAAGTACCGAGAGTGCATTAAACAGTCCGGAAAGCATTGCCATTTCACAGAAAATGGCCTCGAACTTTTTCGGTGGTGCAGAGGCCGCAATGGGCAAAATATTAAAATTTGAAAATTCTAAAGACCTAAAAGTAGCAGCCGTCTTTGCGGATATCCCCGGCAACAGTTCCGAAAGGCTTGACTATTTAATCAACTGGCACTTTCTTACCGAAAGGCTACCTTGGGTAAAAGACTGGGACAGCAGCGGTACAAAAACGTTTATCCGACTTCGGGCAGATGCTGATCCTGCTTTGGTTGAATCTAAACTAAAGCATTTCATTAAGCCATATAATAAAGACTATTCCGACTTGAACCGGTTGGAGTTGGGCTTGCAGCGATATGACGAAAAATATCTGAACTCACATTTTAAAGACGGCTATGTATCCGGCGGACGGATTGAATACGTTCGACTGTTTAGCATTGTGGCCATATTCATCCTTCTGATCGCTTGCATCAATTTTATGAACCTGAGTACTGCCAGGTCAATTAAAAGAGCGAAGGAGATTGGAGTACGGAAAGTATCAGGGGCAATACGCCCAGCTTTAGCCGCACAGTTTTTATGTGAGGCTTTGTTATTTACGCTTATTGCGGTGCTGATTTCCATGGTGCTGCTGGTTCTTTTGCTTCCGGTTTTTAATAATCTTACCGCAAAGCAGATCTTGCTTCCATTTAATGACTATCATTTTTGGCTCGGAATCGTTGCATTAACAATGATCACAGGGATTATAGCAGGCAGTTATCCGGCATTATTACTTTCATCGTTTAAACCAATTGCTGTGCTGAAAACCAATTTCACCCCCGGCTCGGCGTCAGTAGGATTTAGAAAAGGCTTAGTTGTATTTCAGTTTGTACTATCTATTGTATTTATAACCGGTGCCATCATCGTTTCTAAGCAGGTAAATTATATCTACACTAAAAATATTGGTTATCATAAAAACAACCTGCTTTATATTCCGATATCAGGAACCCTTGGAACCAACTTTAATTTGTTTAAGACGGAAGCATTGAACCTGCCCGGCATCAAAGACGTTAGTCGTATTTCAAACCGACCGCTCGAATTGGATAATGCCACAGCAGGAGTGGACTGGGAGGGAAAAACCGCTAATACCAGGCCAGTATTTACTCAGGTTGCCGTAGGGTATGATTTTGTGAAAACGATGGGCGCTGAAATGCTGCAAGGCCGTGATTTTTCTAAAGACTTTGCCGACTCTGCCAGCTATCTGATTAATGAATCCGCACTGAAAATAATAGGATACAAACATCCTATCGGGATGCCCCTTACTTTCTGGGGGAAAAAAGGCAGCATTGTCGGCGTGTTAAAAGATTTCCATTTTAATACCTTGCATGTTGCGATAGCACCGCTTATCATAAGACTCGCAAAAAGTCATGGAGCAGTCTTAATTCGCACAGAGCCCGGTAAAACTAAAATAGCTATAGAAGGATTAGAGAAACTGCATCAGAAATTAAATCCTGAATTTGTCTTTAGTCACCAGTTTGCTGACGAGGAGTACGGGATGTTATATCAAAGCGAGCAGGTGGTGCAAAAGCTTTCTGCACATTTTGCTTTTCTGGCCATATTTATTTCCTGTCTCGGGCTTCTTGGTCTGGTTATATTTACTGCCGAGCAGCATACCAAAGAAATCGGTATCCGAAAAGTATTAGGGGCAGGAGTACTTTCCTTGTTTGGCCTACTATCCAAAGACCTGCTAATATTAGTAATTATTGCAATCCTAATTGCTTCACCTGTTGCCTGGTGGGCGATGAATAGTTGGCTGCAAGATTTTGCTTACCGCATTGAGATAAGCTGGGGCATATTTATTTTCGTGGGTGTTTTTGCCGTGACAGTTGGGTTGATTACCATCAGTGTCCAGGCTATAAAAGCTGCGGTAGCTAATCCGATAAAAAGTTTAAGAACAGAATAAGCATTATTAAAATAAGAGCTTACTCTGCTTGTCAATTAATTGATCATATGTTTGCCAGCGCACACCAACTGTCCGAAAATGAACAATATTGAGTAGTGGTTTAAAGTCAAATTATTGAAAGTTAATTATTTATGTTGGTGGCACAGAAATTATAGATTAGATATAAATCCAGCTTAGCCGCTTAAATCTATGCTTAAGAACCATTTCAAAATCGCCTGTCGAAGCCTTATTAAACGAAAGTTTTATTCTGCTTTGAATATTGTTGGTTTGGCAATAGGAATAGCCTGCTCCCTATTTCTGTATCTCTTCATCAGCTTTCACCTTAGCTTTGATGGATATCATAAAAAGGCAGCCACAACATACAGGCTGGTAAACGACATACTCTTTGAACAAACCATTCATGATCCTGGAGCGTCAATGGGAATGTATACTACACTAGCTTCCGACATTTCGCAGGTAAATGAGGCAGCAGTAATGCTTCGCAATTACTCATTTACCGTAACTATAAACCATCCCTCAAAATCAACACAGCGTTTTAAGGAGGATAAAAATGTTTCGCTGGTATCACCTACATGGTTTAAACTGTTTGATTATAAGTGGCTGGCAGGAAATCCGGGTGAATTGAAAATGCCAAACACAGTTGCCCTCACCCAAAAGCTGGCTGTCAAATACTTCGGAAATGCCAATCCTATTGGAAAAACCATACTATTCGAGAATAAGCAACCCGTAAAAGTAGTTGGCCTAATCAGCGATAAACCTGGCAATACCGATTTAAAGGCAGACATGTATGTGTCCCTTTCATCGCTCAAAAACCTTAAACCAGATCTTCCTGATAAGTTTTTCACCGATTGGGGCTGGATAAACTCTACCACCTCTGTCTATCTATCATTAACAGATGTAAGCAAAAAAGATGAGGTAGAAGCTGGCATAAGAAAGATGAGCCGGATTCATATGCCTGCAAACTGGAAGTATTACCGTTTCCGATTACAACCTCTTAGCGACGTGCATTTTAACGCTTCCTATGGAGGTTCTATCCAGAAATACTTATTGTTTACTCTTACGATAATCGGGCTATTCATACTAGCCATTGCATGTATAAATTATATCAATTTGTCCATTGCTCAACAGGCAAAACGTAGTATAGAAATCGGCACCCGTAAAGTTTTAGGCGGTACAGCCAAACAGCTTTTTATGCAGTTTATGACTGAAACTGTAACGGCCACCATTTTAGCCATGTTGCTGGCCATAGCCCTGGTGATTTTGCTTTTGCCATTTGCAAACCAAACCCTCTTTATCAATGAACCGCTTTCACTGGTTTCTTATAAATGGGTAAGTATATTTTTAACGGTGCTTTTTTTAGTGTTGATCATTTTTTCAGGTTTCTACCCATCCCTAATACTAAGCCGCATAAATGTTTTCAAGGCATTAAAAAACGAAACAGCAGGTTTTAAAGCGGGCTTTTTGCGAAAAGGCCTGATAGTTTTCCAAAACTCAGTGGCCCAAATCCTTATCATCTGCACCTTAATTATGGTTGTGCAGGTACGGTTTTTAAAACATACGGATAAGGGCTTTAATCGGGACGCAGTTATATTGATTCCCTTACCTGCTGCATCTGAATTAAAAAGGAGTTTTTTTAGTAAAAAATTGGAGGAAATACCTAACATACAATCCTTCAGCTTTTGTCACAAACCACCATCATCCGGCAATTATGGAGGAGGCTCCTTACGTTTTGAAAACCGGGATTGGGAGAAATGGCCTGTTAATTCCAGAATTGGAGATACCTCTTATGTGAAAACCTTTGGCCTTCAACTCGTTACCGGACGAAATATCAGAGAACTTAAAACCAGTCGTGAATATCTCATTAACGAAACGATGGTTAGCAGCCTAGGTTTAAAAACCGCACAGGAAGCTATCGGCAAATCCCTGGTTGATGGTGAATTGGACGATGAGAAAGGGCCAATAGTAGGTGTGGTTAAAGATTTTAATATCACATCTCTTACGGCAGCTATTGGGCCTGTTTTAATTACGAGTTATCCAGATCGGTTTAACATGCTGAGTGTAAAGCTAAAAGGAGGAGATATAAACAATACTCTAAAACATATTCAAAAAAGCTACGAAGAGGTTTATCCCGTGGAAGTTTTCGATTATCAGTTTTTCGATGAGCAAATAGCCAATTTATATAAGAAGGAAGCCTTGCAGGAAAAGATTATCTGGATTACCACCACGATAGCTATCGGTATCAGTTGTTTAGGCTTACTTGGGCTTATCTCCTTAGTCACCTTGCAGCGCACTAAAGAAATTGGTATTCGCAAGGTACTAGGCGCATCGGTTTCGGGTATTGTGAGCCTGCTGTTTTCAGACTTTTTACAATTGCTTATTGTAGCCATGTTCATTGCTTTTCCATTAGCCTGGTGGGCGATGAAAACCTGGCTCCAAAACTTTGCACACCGTATTGAGATACATTGGTGGATGTTTGCATTGGCGGGATTATCAGCTGTTTTAATTGCTTTAGTAACGGTAAGTTTTCAGGCTGTAAAAGCAGCATTGGCTAACCCAGTGAAAAGTTTAAGAACGGAATGAGGAAGTGAGCTGTCAGCTTTGAGCTATCAGCTATTAGCTCTGGACAAGCGCCTAATAGCTGAGTGCTCATAGCTCATCGCTAAAACTAACACGACATACAAGAAGCTGACAGCTGATACCTGACAGCTCATAGCTAAAAAACGACATACAAGAGCTGACAGCTGATACCTGAAAGCTCATAACAAAATAATACAACAACAGGAGCTCACAGCTAATCGCTGAAAGCTCACAGCTAAACTAATACAACATACCAGAGCTCACAGCTAATCGCTGAAAGCTCACAGCTAAACTAATACAACATACCAGAGCTCACAGCTGATTGCTGACAGCTCATAGCTAAAAATAACAATGCTACAAACACGCAACATTTTCAAATGGGTAAATAACGGTTCTAACCGGATATTTCTCTTAAAAGACATCAACTTACAGATAAATCAGGGGGATTTCGTTTCCATTATGGGGCCTTCCGGTTCTGGTAAATCTACTCTGCTCCACATTCTAGGCATGCTCGACGAGCCATCCGAAGGTGAATATTTTTTTCAGGAACAACCTGTTTTTAAACTAAAGGAGAAACAACGTTCAGCCTTGTATAAACAGAAGATAGGCTTTGTATTCCAGGCTTATCATTTAATAGATGAGCTTACCGTGTACGAGAATATTGAAACACCTCTTATTTATCAAGATATGAAAAGTACAGAGCGCAAAGCTGTGGTATCGGATCTGCTCGATCGCTTTAACATCGTGGGCAAGAAAGATCTTTTTCCCGCTCAGCTTTCCGGAGGACAGCAACAATTAGTAGGAATAGCCCGAGCCTTAGCTGTGAAACCAAAAGTAATTCTGGCAGACGAACCTACAGGTAACCTTAACTCCAAACAAGGAGAGGAGATTATGGAACTTTTTAAAAAGCTTAATAAAGAAGAAGGGGTAACGATTATACAGGTAACCCACTCGGAGAAAAATGCTGCTTATGGCTCCCGGATTATTCATCTTCTCGACGGCCGCGTTGAACAGGTGGAGAAGTCTTGATGAAGACAATTTGAGCCGGAAAAGCCGTGTAGATCGCCGAGTCTCCTTTTCAAGAGACTCGGCGATCTACACGACTTTATGCCTAGTTAAAACTTATTTTTTTTCGATATGGCCGATTCCTCGTTGAGAAATTTTGAGCATAGTGTTGATATATATGGTGTTGCCCGGTTTCAGGGTTTTGTCTTCCGAATATTAGCCATAGTTGTCAATAGAAAATGCGACACTAAGGGTTTAATTAAAGGGTTAATTTGGATCAGAGCAAATATTGTCGGAGGGCGCATAGATTCTTATTTTAGCCAAATCGTAAAGAAGCTGCTGTAAGAATTATCAGTTGATGCGTGTTCCTTTACTTAATCTCCTGAATAAATGAACCTACAAATTAACCAGAAGCCTGAAGATATATTCCATTTTTATAGGTTTCACTACTGGTATTCCCCAGATAGGAAAATCTATCGACTAAAGTACAAAGTAGGCTTTGGATGTTTCTTTTTACTTATGCCATTAGTGTTTTTCTATTTTTCGTATGAAAAAATACCAAGTGCGGCTCTCATTTTAAACCTGATAATTGTTGGGCTATTGTTAGCGGGATTGGGAGTTTATTTGGCAAAAGAGCTGGCGATGAATCATATCGGAAAAGTTGCTGAAAAGGCAGTTCAAGACGCACGTAATGATTTAATAAATACTATAAACATGATTTTTCGAGAGGAGTCTGTATTAATAAAAACACAAAATATCGAGCGTTCTATTAATTACTCTGCAGTTCAAAAAGCAATGCAAGACAAGGATTACTATTTCATTTATATTGACTCTCTTTCTGCCTTGATAATACCGAAAAAAGCGTTTTCTTCTAACGAGGAAAGACTTACATTCGAAAAGAAAATGGGTTATCTGTAAATTGCTGTAAAGGATGAAGCTCGGTGAGTCGACTTAGCTTTTTTCCTAGCCGAGTCTCTTGAAAGGACTCGGCGTTCTACGCGGATTCTATATCTAATTAAAAAATATTTTGATTCTTTATTTATTGGTAGCTTATGGAGATCACTTGTTCTCCGCCTAAGGGATTATGTTGCTTTATTTTAACAGGAAAGCCTTTTTTATCATATTCATAGCTTAATAGCCTTTCTACAACGATAGGTGTTTGGCCCTGAATGGCTATTTTGCTTTTAATGGAGATTGGGTTGTGTGGTGAAACGTAGAATCGTTTCACCTGGTTTAGTATTACACCCGTTCGCTTAAATAAATGATAGAAGGGATTGGGTTTATTGTCATAAGCAATCTCTATTTCGGCTGTACTGGCCGCAGTATAGGGAATAGGTAGCCGAAAATCTTCAGCCTTTTCAATGATCTTTACCAGGTCACCTTCTTGATTATAAAAAAATTTAACCCGGGAATTTGAGCTTTGATTGGAATATTCAAGGCGGCTTAAAGAATCGAGCATCCCATTCTTATAGAAAAAATTCTCTGCAACAAAATTTGTAGACAGCGAGTAGGAATTCACTGGCTCTAAAAGGTTTGCAGAACCGTTAGATCTATATGATTTTGTTTGTAATGTATCTATAACTCTGGTACTTATTCGCCCATTTTGCCATATATAGGATGATTTTTCAAGCCTTTCAATCAAAATAGGATTGTTGGGTTCGCCCACTACCTGCATATTAATTTTTGACGTATCAATTTGATAAATCCTGCTGGCAGATAATTTACCATTGGCACCATAATAAAAGTGTTCATTTCCGATGGAAACCAGTTTGTTATTTGCATAAGTAAAGCTGCCAATCCCGGAAATAGATGCAATTTTTACGTTGGAAACATCAGGTTCTGAATCTTTATCCCTGGAACAGGAAACAGTCAGAATGCATATAATGGTAAAAATCGTGAGGTTAAGGATTTTCATAATAAATGGATAAGGAGTTTAAAATTGAAAGGCTCAAATGTACTCAATCCTTCTAATCAGCAAAAAAGAATCAATTACTATTTTCTAGCCGAGTTTCTATCCTGGCAAGAATCAATTGCCATTGAAATCTGGACTATTCTGAAAAATCTTTTCAAACTGCTCTTGTATACTTAGAAGTTCTATGTATGTTTGATAGATAATGGAGCTGAATAAGGAATTAATGGCTAGTTCGCTTGCCCCTATTGTTTTAATGATACTTAGGAGGCAGGAAAGTTATGGTTATCAAATAATTCAGGAGTTGCGTGAAAAAAGCGGCAATAAGCTTGAAGTTGCAGAAGGTACCTTATATCCCGTTTTGAAAAAGATGGAGGCTAAAGACTGGATTGAAGGATTTTGGAAAAAATCTGAGGCTGGCAGGGAGAGAAAGTATTATCAAATCACGACGAAGGGAAAGCAAGAGTTAGAGGAGCAATATTCACAATTGAATTTTATTAACGAATTAATATACAAACTATGGAACCTGCCACTTTCAACCTCGAATTAGCAATAGAAAAATATATTGGCCAGATAAAAAATTATGGAAGTATAACGGGCTCTGACGCTGCGGAATTGAAGGCTCATCTATATGATGCAACAGACGAGTTAAAAAAGTCGCGCTTGTCTGATGAAGAAGCCTTTATCATTGCCACAAAGCGTTTAGGAACTGAGCAAGTTCTTAACCATGAATATGAGAAGGTAAACACTTCTGTTAAAGTAAATAGGATATGGGCATACCTTTTTTTGGGTTTTAATCTCTTCTATTCGTTTCCGGCACTAATACTTATTGCGGTGGGAGGCTTTTATCAGGTTGTTTACCAAACTTACCACAGTTCCAATTTCAGCGTTGTAATTGTAACAAGCTTACATATACTACTTATAGCTCTGGTGTGGATGTTTGTATGGCACAAGAAAGTTATCTCGAAGTTTATAGAAAATGAGGTAGAGAACAGTGCGTTACGAATTGTACTGCTCTCTTTTACGCCAGCTTTAATTCTGTTTTTACTCCCAGCGAGCAAGCATCAGCTTTTCACCTTAGCCTATCCAGTGCGGGAATTTCAAAGCCATATTGCAGAATTTAGTTTGTACGTGCTTATAATGAGCGCCGCCGTGGCAGCCCTGTCTTTGGTTTTCAGTTTAAATAAGATGGAAAATCTGGTATCTAAATCTCTCTTTGAAAAGCCATCTATTCTGTTTTTAATTCTACTGAGCATTGTTGTTGAAGTATTTGCCGCCTCAACCAGAGTGATCAGGACTGATAATATTCTTATAAGTGGCCTAATTTTCGGCTCAATCTATGCTATTTTATCTTTCCTGATTGCGTATTACAATAAAGCCAGCGATGTAAACAAGTTCCTTGTCATTGCCTCACTCTTTGGTTTATCCATTGAAATATTTGTCGGAATACACGCTGATATCGAGCGAGGAGACACATATAATACTGCATATTTTGTTGGAGGGATGTTACTGGGAATATCAGCGGGACGCAAGTTAGGGTTGGGAATGTCGCGTGAAAATATAACATCCTGAGCAAGGTAAAAGGGAATGCTAAATCTAGCTTTACAGAGATTACTCTTCTAAATATTTACGCATTATTCTTAGCCGTTCTTTGAAAGCTCGGTGAGTCGACTTAGGTTAAATGGCATATAAAAATGCCAGCAATATCTCTACTGCTGGCAAACCTAAACCTTATCACAATTGATGTGAACTCTAAATTATGAGATATCGGAACAACCGCAATAGCCGTTAGGATTCTTTAACATTTTTTAACGATTAATATTAATTGCAAAAAGGCAGGAGAAGTTCTTTTTGGACGATACACTATGTTTATTATCACCTCACCCTATCCTCACCCACTCCAAAGTCCTTTGGACAAGGAGCTACTGTATGTACACAAGTTTTTGTATTTAGGCGATTTGCAGGAGGGCATTTGAAATAGGCAGAACCCTTGATTCGGAGGCAGTGCCTTGCGAAGTGCCTGGATAGAAATTCACTTATCAGCGAGCCTGTGTATGAGGAAGGTGCATTGTCGGGTTTTCCGAAGCGATGGAATGTGCGGAAAGGGAAAGGCCGGCGCAGCACCGTGCGGCTGATAAGGGAATTTGCGCAGAGGGATGTGCGAAAAAAGGCACCTCGGAAGGCACAAGATTTTTGTTTCTTTTCATCGAATGGAAAAGAAAAAGAAAAAGAAGAAAAGTACAAATGGAAATCAGCAGAATCTGCAGAAGATGTGTACGCACAGTAGCTCATCGAGGAGAGGTGAATGCAAGTTTCTTATTTTAAGTGATTTAATAGAAAAATAATAATCGAGCTCAGGTTAATAGCATTGTAAGAGATGCCGAAGGCAGAGATAGTATGCCACCAACAACTTAGCTTAATAGCATTGCTCTCTTGAAAAAACACCCAGCTATCCTAAAACCACCCTAGCTCTTATCTCTTAAATAAAGCCAATACTTTATTAGCTCCGGTTACAGCCATTACCACCATTAATCCGGCAACTATACCGATAGCAAGCTCATTGATCACAGAAGGAATATGATGAGGCAGCGTATGGTGGAGATAGTCGATATTATGTACAAAGATGCCACCGGAAACCAATAATAACGCAATAGTGCCTACAACAGCCAGGATCCGAATAATAACAGGTAGCGATTTTACCAGTAAAGAACCAATTATCGACAAAACCCCTTTATTATTGGAGTGTTTGATAAGCTTAAAGCCGGTATCATCCATTCTAACAATAAGGGCTACAATGCCATAAACTCCGATTGTTGCCAGTATGGCTACTGCAGCAACGGTTATGATCTGTGTTGTTAAAGTTTGTTCAACAACGCTACCTAACGCGATAATTACAATTTCTACCGACAGAATGAAATCCGTGGTTATTGCAGATTTAATTTTTGCTTCCTCGGCAGCATTCTCATTTTGTTTTACCTCTTCAATCACCTCATGCCCGGTTTTTGAACGATGAAAAAAGAACTCAATTATTTTTTCCACGCCCTCATAAGCCAGATAAGCCCCACCCAGGATTAAAGCGACTTTAATAGCAGCAGGGAAAAATGCATTCAGTAATAAGGCAATGGGGACAATAATTAGTTTATTTATCAAAGAACCTTTCGTAATAGCCCACAATACGGGCAATTCCCTTGAAGATAGAAAACCAGTTGCTTTCTCAGCGTTTACCGCCAGGTCGTCGCCTAAAATGCCAGCCGTTTTTCGTGTTGCTACCTTTGCTGCCACTGAAACATCGTCCATTAGAGCAGCTATATCGTCCAAAATTGCAAAGAAACCTGATGCCATATAGTATTAAAATTGGCAATTTTACGAAAATATAGTTTAAGGAGAGCTGAAAGTTCAAGTTTATGTTCCTTCTCAAATGCTCAGGTTGTATCTCCGGAAAGCTCAATAATAAACATATAAAATTACCTAAGGTGCCCCGTTAGCAGTCGACCTTTTTTAGTTAAGCTTGCAGACAGTTTTCTCTTAGTCTCTAATATCCTCTATCATGTGGATACGCATGGACGATGTCATTTAATTAAGCGGTTTGTGAGGACACAAACCACGGAATCCGGACCGTGGCTGGTGTCCCCACCAGCCACTTAATGCCTTAACTTAACTACGCATGGACGGAGCACAACTTCCTCGAAAACCTGATCAATGAGGATTTCCATTCCATATTCAAAGAAACAAATACCGTATTCAGTTATTGGTGAGAAACCCAGTGGCCTGCTTTTCATATTTGTTAAAAACAGACGAAAATGAAAAGATTGATTATCTCCTTTTCTATTACCTTAATTACATGTACTTGCCTGGGTCAGTCCATTGACACCTCGGCGCTACAGATACTTCAAAAGTCCTATGATAAGCTTGCTGCTATGAAGAACATCGCTTACAGGATGAACATGGTTGATACCATGATCAGAGAAAATATTTTCACGGTCCGCAAGTCATCGGTTCGCGGAACAATAAAAAAGGATGCGTATTGGCATCTCAGCATTAACAATAAATTAGAATGGCTGGTTCGCGGGGATACCTTATATAAAAAAGAAAACCCTGATATCCAATCGGTAACCTTTACCACTAATTGGAACAGGCATGAAGTAGCATCTGCCAGTATCCATACTATTTTGGGTAACCAAAGGCCTTCCTTAGGCAAAAGGATTGCATCGCTGCAGTTTGTTCAGGATACCGCCGCAGGAGAGTTTTATGTTATAGACGAGATCTATAAAAACATAGATTCTGAAACTGATGAAACACAAAGCAAGCTTACATTTGATAGATTCTTTATCAATAAAAAAAGTCATTTAGCCTCCCGGAGAATAAAGTATGCGAAATGGCTGGATCGGGGCGAGGAGGCTGTAGATATTTATGATTTCACTGCCTCTCTTGATACTAGTTCGATACCGTTTAATTCGGCGGCTTTTTTTGCTTCTCCCCCGGTAAAAGAAACCGCCCGCTTCACAACTCTAAAGGCAGGTACTATAGCTCCGCCCTTTAAGGCAACCGATGTTAGAACTGGAAAACCTGTTAGCCTGGCGGGGCTCAAAGGGAAGGTGGTGCTGCTGGATTTCTGGTATCTTTCATGCGCTCCCTGCAGAGAGCTGATGCCCAAAATCCAGAAACTGCATGAAAAATTCGGAAAAGAAAACGTTGTTGTTATTGGTATAAATGTGAGGGATAGCGCCCCTAAGGCGATTATGCATTTTTTAAACGCAAAGCATATCTCTTATCCGCAGTATTACCAAACCGGTCAGTTGCTGGCCTGGGACTATAAATTACAGGCTTTTCCAACTACATTAGTGCTCGGCAGGGACGGCAAGGTAAAACTGGTTGAGACCGGGTTGGGTCCGAATACGGAGCTTAAACTGGAGCAAGCAATAAGAAAAGAGCTGGAATTTAAGGGGCCTAACTAGCGATAATTGATATTAGATAAAGAAGATACCCTAACCACTAATGCAATAGAATAGAATAAGATGAAATACGTCGTTATACTGGTACTCATCCTATGCGCAACTCAGCAAGGATATAGCCAGGAGCAAGCATCTGCCAATGCTCTTTTTT
>Ga0307408_100001533_pt1 | contig 17158 bp, 15 predicted proteins | sample 322Cmetagenome_FD_202116 | JGI IMG/M metagenome (GOLD analysis project Ga0307408, IMG submission 202116) | Maize rhizosphere microbial communities from greenhouse at UC Davis, California, United States - 322HYB-C-3 | ecosystem: Host-associated > Plants > Roots > Rhizosphere > Soil | place...
TTTACAGATACAAAATAACGGTGATTTCCTATTCCTATTGCAAAGCCTTCGGAGACGCGCGTATTTTTTATTATCAGGATGGCATTATAAACAATTTAACCCCCTTATGTTTTGCATGAAGAGGGTTAAATTGAAACTTTTGCTGTATTAGTGTTTAAAGTGGCGTACTCCGGTTGTTACCATTGCCAGCCCTTTTTCATTTGCTTTGTCGATAGAAAGCTGGTCTTTAATAGAACCGCCTGGCTGAAGTACTGCGCTGATGCCTGCGTCAGCAGCAATTTCAACGCAATCAGGGAATGGGAAAAATGCATCTGAAGCCATTGCACAGCCGGTAACATCAAAGCCGAATGATTTAGCCTTTTCAAGAGCCTGCCTTAAGGCATCTACGCGTGAGGTTTGCCCTACTCCACTAGCAAGCAGTTGTCCGTTCTTAGCTAAAACGATGGTATTAGACTTGGTGTGTTTTACTAATTTGTTGGCAAAGTACAAGTCCTTTAATTGCTCTTCTGTTGGCTTCTTTTCTGTTACAGTGGTCATTTGTTCAGGCCCTTCAACTGTTGCATCTTTATCCTGCTCAATAACGCCATTTAGTAAAGTCTTAAATAACCTTGTTGGAAGCGCAACCTCTTTCCTTTGTAAGAGAATTCTGTTTTTCTTCTCCGTAAGAAGCTTTAAAGCTTCCTCACTAAATGAAGGTGCAATTAATACCTCAAAAAATAAGCTGTTTATCTCTTTTGCCGTTTCTGCATCTACTTCCCCATTTGTGATAATTACTCCGCCGAAAGCAGAAACGGGGTCGCAGGCTAAAGCAACTTTCCATGCTTCGGTTAAGTTATCCCGGCTGGCAACACCACAAGCATTTGTGTGTTTCAAGATAGCAAAGGTCGGCTCGGTAAACTCATCAATCAATGCTACAGCAGCATCAACATCAACCAGATTGTTGTATGACAGTTCTTTACCGTTTAGTTTGGTAAACATTGCATCCAAATCACCATAGAAGTAGCCTTTTTGGTGTGGATTTTCACCGTAACGTAAAACCTGTGCTTGTTGCTCACTTTGTTTAAAAAGTGTTAACGGGTTTTCCTGGTTAAAATAGTTGAAAATTGCAGTGTCGTAGTGAGATGATACATTGAATGCTCTTTTAGCAAACTCTTTGCGTTGTTCAAGAGTAGTTGAACCATCGCCTTCGCTAATGATGTCATAAAGAGTTGTATAGTCACCTTTAGAAGCGATGATAACAACATCTTTAAAGTTTTTAGCAGCAGCCCTGATTAAGGAAATACCGCCGATATCAATTTTTTCAATAATATCTTGCTCCGGAAGTCCTGCTTTTACAGTTTCTTCAAACGGATACAAGTCAACAATTACAAGGTCAAGTTCTGGAATTTCATACTGTTCTGCTTGGGCAACATCTTCCTGTAATTCTCTTCTCGAAAGAATGCCTCCAAATACTTTTGGATGCAAAGTCTTTACCCTGCCGCCTAAAATTGACGGATACCCTGTCAGGTCTTCCACAGGCACTACATCGCAACCTAAATCTCTAATAAATTTTTCAGTTCCGCCAGTAGAGTAAAAAGTTACTCCAAGTTCATTCAGTTTTTTAATTAGAGGTTCTAAGTTGTCTTTGTAATAGACTGAGATTAAAGCATTTTTTATTTTTACAGGGTGGCTCATTATGTTGAAATTTGAAGGCGCAAAGATAGAGATTTTGCGAGATAGATGGAAGGGGTTTTTGAGATTTGCTTTTGAGTATTCGAGATCTACGGGGCGCGATGCCCCTGCGGCCTTAAAAGATTATCAGGATACACTCCAATCCGGCAGGCAATTGAATTTAGCGGATTTCTTTCACCTGCGGAGATTTAATGTTACAGGTTAAAGAAAGTAATTTTTTAATCACCGATCGCCAATTGCCTTTAAATACTTTTCATTTTCTTCAACAAGCTTTCTACCACCTTAGGAAAGTGCAGGTGCTCCAGCTGCTGTCCCTTGAATTTAATCATTTCGATATCATCGCCTTTTTCTATGCGAAAACGAGACTGGTGGATTACCTCGCCTTCGTCAAAGTTTTCATTAACAAAATGTATCGTGATACCAGATTCCTCTTCGTTGTTGGCAAGCACAGCCTTATGTACATTGTCTCCATACATGCCTTTGCCGCCATACTTAGGCAACAGGGCAGGGTGGATATTTATGATCTTATTTGGAAACGCTTTTAGTAGGTTCTGCGGAACTAGCCATAGAAAGCCGGCAAGTACAATGATGTCTATTTCCAGGTTTTTTAAAAGATTGACAACGGAATCCGTTTTGGTGAACTCATGCCTGTCAAAAATATGCGTCGGAATTTCGAAGTTGTCGGCACGCTGAAGTACATAAGCATCTGGATTGTTGGTTAATACAATAGCAACTTCGGCTTCGTTGTGCTTTTTAAAATGCTCCATTATTTTTTGAGCGTTAGACCCAGAGCCTGATGCAAAAATGGCGATACGTTTCTTTAAATGCATATTTTTTCTAAACGCAAAGGTACTTTATTTATTAATTCTGACTAATATGTGATTTTAAAACTATCTAAACAAATAGATTTTATGGCTGTATAAACTATACCCTTATTTAACCTACCTGATTTTGAAAAACTAAAAGATTTAAATTATGGCAAAATTAAGTAATCGAATCATTGCTATTTTAACTGAAAATGGCTTTGAAGAAGTTGAATTAACAAGCCCCTTGCAAGCTTTAAAAGATGAAGGAGCAACTGTACATATTGTTTCTCCGCAAAAAGGGAAAGTCAAAGCTTGGAGCCATGATCATTGGTCAATTGAACTTCCAGTTGATATAAACCTATCAGATGCTAAACCGGAAGAATACGACGGTTTATTGCTTCCTGGTGGAGTTCTGAATCCTGATACTCTACGCCTTAATATGGACGCCTTGAGCTTCGTCAAGTCGTTTTTTGAAGCCGGTAAGCCTGTTGCTGCAATTTGCCACGGGCCGCAAACCCTTATTAATGCGGATATGGTGGATGGTAGGCGCTTAACTTCCTATCCATCAATTTCGCTGGACCTGATTAATGCCGGTGCAGAATGGGTTGATGAAGAGGTTGTTGTTGACCAGGGACTGATTACCAGCCGTAACCCGAACGACCTTCCGGCATTTAATAAAAAGATAGTTGAAGAATTTGCAGAAGGTGTTCACTCTGGGCAACACGTTTAGTATATTTAAGGCGTGTAGAAATTTAATAGCTTCCCTGTTGAAGGGGAGCTTTTTTATGGCTATTCACGCAAGCTCAAATTAAAAAACAGGCCTCCCAGATAGATATTGCTATCTTAGTGCAACACTTAACCACCATCATGATTTTAAAATTATCGCACCTAAGCCTTGTTGGGAAAGCAAAGAACTTTTTTGCTTTGTTTTTCCTTCTATTATGTTTTAATGCAGCATTTGCATCCACTTCTGATACTCTTTGTGTTAAGAAGTTAAGAGGCCACAAAATCAAATCTGAAAAGTTTTATCTAAATAATGAGCTGGTAAAGAAAACAACCTACCAATATCGAAAGAAATACTACCGGTGCTATACAATTAACGATCCGAGCCGAAAGCCTTTAATCAGAGATTTTAAAATATATTACAATGAAGGCCGGCTTTGGTCAACAGGCAAGTTATATGGCTGGAAGCCGGAAGGCACAATAAGCTCCTATTATGAAAATGGCCAGCCCAGTTGTGTTTGCAACTATAAAAATGGTAAGCGAGATAGCATACAACTAATATACCATGATAATGGACAGTTGTGGACGAGATGGAATTACCAAAATGGAAGATTTATGGAAGTGCTGGAAAGCTACGATAGAACCGGAAGCCCGGAGAAAAAAGGCACTTTATCCAAAGGGAACGGCACCGTACTAAGTTACGACGGAAGCGGAAAACTGGAAGAAGTTATCACCTATAAACAAGGGAAAAAAGTAAATCTGAACAAAATAAATCCCTGATAGGAGGGCAATTGCTCAGCTCCGTAATAAGCTATATAACCAGTTTCGGGCTGGTTTCGCCTTCGATATATTTCTTGAAGTTGTTAATGTCTTCTCTGAGAATGTTTTCTATAGCGGGCGTGAAGAGGCGTGCTATGCCGGTTGCAATGTTGCTTACCGGGGCATGATAACTAAAAATTACCCTAACTTCGGTTCCAAACCCATCTTTGTTGTCATAAAATTCAACCTTGCCAATATTTACAATTGTTGAGCCTTCAATAGAAGACCACCCAATAAATTCATTTTCGCGTTCCTTTACAATTTCAGCTGTCCATGTAACAGAAGGTAGGTAGCTGGCAAATTTGGCTTTCCATTTAGAATGAGTGGAGTCGATCTTTGTAACCGATTCCAGGTGGCGCATAAAAAGAGGAAGGTTTTCTACATTTCTCCAGAATTGGTACACCTCTTCACGCGGCTTGTTAATTGTAAAATGATGTTTAATGTTTATTGCCTCGGGTTTTAAATGCATTGAGTCGAGGCTATCGTAAATTTGGCAGTAGCCGCTGGTGCCATTGTTTAATAAGACGCTTCCGGCTATAACTCTGCAAATTGCATTAATAGGGCTTTTTAATAGGCTATTAACACCACTATAAATTAAAAATGCCCCGGCGGCGGCAGATAAGATTCGCTCGGTTGCATTCATGTTCACCGGGCGAAGTCCTGTGGAATTATAATGTTTTTTTGCATTATGCCGTAGCGCTTCAGGATATAAAATAGCCATGTTTTTCAGGTTTAATTATATCAACGCCCAAAAACGGCCTACAGTTTTAAAAAAAGCATAAATAGAAAGGATAATAAAGGGTGGATTGTAAGGTGCTGTTGCCCAGGAATTTATATTGCGACATGGGTTTATAGTGAAAAATACTTTAGAAATATTGATGTTTACTGCATGGCCTATCGAAAATTCCACTCTCATTTTACATAATAAAAAGCGCCAATTCAAGTTACAATAAAATTAATTTCCAGCTCAAAAAATTGGGGCAGAGTCAGTTTTTGCTATCTGGATTTAATCTATATTTAAACGTTCTTAATGATGAGTTTTTCCGAGCGCTATCCAGAATAAAGTATGGAAAAAATTACTTTCAATAACTCTGTTTTTCAGAATCTTCTGGAGAATATTCCAGGTATGCTATATCGCTGCAAGCTTAAAGCGAATAGGCCAATGCTGTACATAAGTCAGGGTTGTTTTGATTTAACTGGGTATCTTCCGGAAGAATTACTAAATGGCAAGGTTGACTTTGCTGGAATTATACATCCCAACGATAAGGATTGGGTATGGGAACATCTTTCCGCGAATTTGGAGGGGGCGGCTGGTTGTAATTGCGAATATCGTATCATTACAAAGGGCGGTAAGCAGAAGTGGGTGCGAGAAATTGCGAATGGCATTTATGACGAACAGGGCGGCCTCATATATATTGAAGGCTACCTGGTTGACATCTCGGAAAAGAAAGAGCATCATCAGATTATTTCTGCACTCGAAGCCCATGTAAATGTTATCAATTCGAACGAGAGGAGGTTACGAGCTTTGTTAAATGCAATGCCAGATACTCTTCTTCGCATAGATTTAAACGGCTCTTGTTTTGCATATAAATATGAAAACGAAGGTTTTCCAAGTGTAGAGAAAGAAGCGAAGGATTTGACAAGCTTTTTTCCAACCAATATCGCGGTGCAGGTTCTGGATTATTCACGTAAGTGCATCAAAACCGGCAGAAATCTCATTTACGAATATCAATTAACTAATGATTTTGATGACTTGTTTTTTGAAGCGCGCTTTGTAAAATGCGGGCATACTGAAGTAGTATGTATCATTCGCGAAATTACCGACACTGTAAAAGCAAAAAAGTCCGCAGATGAAGCTAAGGAATTTTACGAGAGCCTTATTGATAGTATTAATGTTGATATTGCTGTACTTGATGCTGAAGACAGGTATCTTTTAGCGGGTAAGCATGGTGTTAATGATGATGAGGTTAGGAAATGGATCATCGGGAAGAATGATTTTGATTATTGTGAGAAACTAGATATCCCCAGGGAAATTGCCGTGGCGAGAGCGCAAATGTATGGCTTGTCAAGCCAGTTGAGGAAGCCGGTTGAGTGGTTGGAGGAATTGTCAGGCGAAAGCGGAAACACCAGTTTTTTTGTACGAACTGTGAAGCCGTTTCAAAAGATGTCTAATCAGGAAAACAAGCAATACAAGATCGTAATTGGACTTAATGTAACAGCTTTAAAGGTTGTACAAAACGAGTTGCAGCGCCGCGAACATTTGCTGTCATTTAGCCATAAATTGGCTCAGATAGGTTATTGGGTTTGGTATCCTAAAACTTTTAAACCCGAATGGAGCGAGGTTATTTACGAAATCCTTGAGCTAGATAAAGGACAAGTTGCGCCTACCCTTAAAACATATTATAGTCTTATTCATCCCGACGACCGCGCAACTGTGCTCAAAAATATCAGTGAGGCACAAAAAAAAGGCGAGCCATTCTCCATCGAATTCAGAATAAAGACACTTTCGGGCAAAATTAAATATATAAAAGAACAATCATCGTGCAAGCTATTACATAATAAGACAGAGGAATACATTTTTGGAATTGTTCAGGATATAACCAGTCTCAAGTTATCTCAAGTGGCTCTTGCCAAAAAAGAAGAGCATTTTAAAGCGATTGCCGAAAGTTCACCAGTACTCATAGCCGAAGTTAACGGGGACAGGGAGATAACCTATATAAATTCCTTAATAACCAGAAAGGCAGAAGAGGTAATCGGATTGCCCGTATTGAATTTTATTGCAGATGGTTATAAACAACTATTTGCAGATAGGCTGAATGAAACATTCAAAACTGGAGAAATACAGCGGTTTGAGGCCCTTGGTTTAGGAGCTTCTAATGAAGGCTTGTGGTACGATATAAATGTGGGCCCCGTAAAAGATGCAGAAGGAAATGTGGAGTCGTTGGTGTTACTTGCCCAAAATATCACCGATAAGAAGCAAAACGAGTTGGAGAGGGAAAAACTCATTAAAGAACTAAGTCATCGTTACAATGAGCTTATGCAATTTAACTATATAGTATCGCATAATCTCAGGGCTCCGATAGCTAACATTTTAGGGATTTCATACTTACTTAACGCTGGCTTGCCGGATGAAGAACGCCATAAATTATACAAGCTTTTAATAAGCTCAGGGGAATCGATAGATGCACTTCTAAAAGACTTGAATGATGTATTGTCTGCTCGTTCTCCATTAAATGAAAACCGTGAGGTAGTTGTATTTGCAGAGGTTATTGATTTAGTTTGGCGGGGCTTGCAGGCGCAGTCCTCAAAAGCAAAGGCCTCAATCTCTATAAATATTCAGCCAGAAGCGAGCCTGATAAATAGCATTAAAAGTTACCTGCAAAGTATCTTCCATAATTTATTGTCGAATGCTATAAAATACAAGCAAGAACATATTGCCCCAGAAATTAAAATCGAGATATTCAAATCGAACGAACAAATTATTTTAGAGGTTTCTGATAACGGAATCGGAATAAACCTCGAACAATATGGAGGGAAAATATTCGGCCTATATAAACGGTTTACAACTCAAAATGAAGGTAAAGGATTGGGCTTGCACATGGTGAAAACACAGGTAGAGTCTTTGGGTGGCACAATTACTGTAGAAAGTATGCCGGGCGAGGGTGCAAAGTTTAAAATAGTATTTTAACTTGCAGCTTGTAAGGCTTTTTATTAATGAAGCGGACGAAAGATGTTGTTAAGATTTTACTCAAACTAGGGTTTACGGTTTTACTAATTTACCTTATTTCCCAAAAAATTAACCTCGGCCAGGTTAAAAAAGTGTTTCTGAATAGTGAGCCATCGTTCATTTTTTTTGCACTAGTCAGCTATTTCCTCTCGCAGTTGGCTGCCTCATGGCGCTTGCTCCAATATTTGCATAATATTGGCATAAAAGTAAGTTATAGCTACAATTTAAAGCTTTACCTATTGGGCTCATTTTATAATGTATTTCTCCCGGGAGGCATTGGTGGAGATGGCTTTAAGATATATATTCTGCGAAGGAAATTTCAGCTGCCGACAAAGAAGATATTTCTCGCTATGTTTTTTGATAGGCTGAGCGGACTTTGGGCTATAGGGCTCCTTTGCGTGTGCCTAGTGCTTTTGATTCCTCAAATTGCAATTTCTAAGGTAGTTCCCGTTGCTGCCTTGTCCACGGGCACACTTATTTATTTTTTTGTACTACGCCGGTTTTTCCCAGATTATGCAAAGCATTTCATATCCTCTCATTTTAAAGCCTGCATGGTTCAAGGGCTTCAGCAACTGAGCATTATTTTTATCCTTCTTTCACAAGGTTTTGCCGGCAAATTTTCTCCTTATCTCTTTAGTTTTCTGGTTTCTTCAATTGCAACAATTATCCCCGTAAGTTTTGGCGGCTTTGGGTTAAGGGAGTATGTAATGACTCATGCATCGGGCATATTCAATATGAACCAGAACCTGGCTGTGTTTGTAACTTTAACATTTTTAATCCTCTCTACAATAGCTGCTTTGCCGGGAATATGGTTTATTTATCGTTCTAAAGAATTTGCAAATCCGCCCGATCCGGAGGAAGCAAAAGCTTTTGAAAGAGAAGCTGATAAAACAGCTTCATTTGATGACGTGAATTTTAAGTAAAAGTAAATGCCTTTATGTCGAGTTTAATCAGGCTTTCTAATAGCTTAAACTTTTAGGCAATTTTGTTGGTTATATGGGAAGCCATAAGCCAATAATAATTACTTTCGCACATAAACCTTAAAACGGTCCTCATTATTAATTGAATCTGTATTTGTATGAAAATTGTTATTACAGGAGCAAGCAGTGGAGTTGGGTTTGAAGCCGCTCTTGAGCTTATCCTAAACAGTAAACACGAAGTTGTGGCTCTTGCCCGCTCAGAAGATAAACTACGTAAGCTTTACGAAATAGGAACCAGCCTGAATCCCGATGCAAAGTTATTTCCGGCAAAATTCGATATCGTACATGACGACTATGCTTCCTTGGTTCAATTTATAAAAGAAAGAATTGGACGGGTTGATATACTGATTAACAATGCAGGTGTATTATTGAATAAGCCCTTTGAAGAAACAACCCAGCTTGATTTTGCCGAAATGCTCCAAAGCAATTTACTTGGCCATGTTAAGATGATTCATAATATGATGCCGTTATTAAACGATAATGCCCACGTGGTTAATATAGGCAGTATGGGCGGATTTCAGGGAAGTGTGAAGTTTCCGGGGTTATCGGCATATTCTGCAAGTAAGGCTGCTTTACATACCCTTACTGAATGCCTGGCTTTGGAATATGCAACACAAGGTATCAAATTTAATTGCCTTGCCTTGGGTTCAGCTCAAACGGAGATGCTTGAACAAGCCTTCCCTGGTTATCAGTCGCCGGTGATGGCCTTCGAAATGGGTAAGTACGTTGCCGATTTTGCTTTAACCGGACATAAATTTTTCAATGGAAAGGTGTTGCCGGTAGCTGTTAGCACTCCATAAAACTACTTAGCCCGCATGGTGCTACCATGGGGCTTCCATTTTTTTGGATATTTTTCTCTTCCGACTTTACTTTTCCTGAAAAAATACGTCATAGTCTAACAAACAAACTTAGATTATGAAGAAATTGCTTGCCTTATTTTTACCACTGATTTTATTCATTACTTCCTGCCAAAAGAATGAAGTAATAATTCCCAACCGTACTATTGTTGTAAATTTATCACCGTCAAGATGGATACCGTCAAATGGTGGGCAAAATTATACCGCCACAATAGATTTGCCCGAGCTTACCAATGAGTTTAATGAGAGGGGAGGTGTATTAGCCTATATTTCATTTGGTAACCAGTCTTATGAACAGTTACCTGAGGTATACGGAGGAATTTCTTATAGTTATGTTTCACGTCCTGGGCAATTGCTAATTGAGTTGCAAAGTTCCAATGGAAGTGGAACAATATCACCGCCGAGCCAGGCTGTAACATTTAAAATTATACTGGTAGACTCAGGTTACTAGTATAGATAAAATAACAAAGGCGCCAATGGGCGCCTTTGTTATTTTATCTATTAGAAGCCTATTGAGCATCTACACCTAGTTTCGTCATTACTTCATTGCTTACCCCAGTTGATGAATAGCCTCCGTCATGGAAAAGATTTTGCATCGTAACCATACGTGTTAGGTCAGAGAATAAGGTGATGCAATAATCCGCACAAGACTCAGCATCTGCATTGCCAAGAGGTGATATCGCCTCCGCATAGTCAAAGAAGTCACCAAACCCTTTAATTCCCGTACCTGCGGTGGTCTTTGTAGGAGATTGAGAAACTGTGTTAATACGCACTTTTTTCTCCAAGCCATAATGATAACCAAAGCTGCGGGCAATTGATTCCAGCATTGCTTTAATATCAGCCATATCAGTATAGAATGGATAGGTTCGCTGTGCCGCCATATAAGTTAATGCAACCACGCTACCCCATTCACTGATGGCATCAAGCTTTCTCGCAACGCTTAACATTTTGTGAAACGAAAGCGCAGATATATCAACACCCTTTAAGAAATAATCGTAATTAGAGTCTGTATAGGGAATGTTCTTACGCATATTAACACTCATTCCGATAGAATGAAGAACGAAGTCGATTTTACCCCCAAGTATTTCTTGTGATTGAGTAAATAGGTTAGTTAAATCATCAATACTAGTTGCATCAGCAGGGATAACTTTTGAATTGGTTTTTTCCGCCAACGCATTTATCTCTCCCATACGCATAGCAACAGGAGCATTGGTTAAAACAAAAGTTGCACCTTCTTCATGCGCTTTTTCTGCCACTTTCCAGGCGATTGAATTTTCATTTAAAGCGCCGGTAATAATGCCGCGTTTACCTTTTAATAAGTTATAAGCCATTTCAAATTAATTTGGTGGGCTAAAATAAGGAAATAATTGATCCAGAAAATTGAAAATTAAAAAGGTTTGTATTATCGGCGTCAGTCATGAGGTGTCAGGAAAGCCTTGGAGCCCCATGCGTTAAAGCCTGATAGCTCATACCTAACACCTATTCTCAGGAACTCAGCCCTCCAGCAACTCTCTGGCATGTTGCATGGCAAATTCACCAGGATTCTCTCCACTCAGCATCTTTGCAATTTCTGTTATTCGCTCCTCGCTATTTAACTGGCGAATATTAGTATGAGTAACATCTTGCCTGTCATCCTTATAAACCCAGTAATGCGCATCGCCCTTACTTGCAATTTGAGGTAGATGGGTGATGGCGATCACTTGCATGCTTTCAGAAAGTTTTTCCATGATCTTCCCAACTTTTAATGCAACTTCTCCAGAAATGCCGGTATCAATTTCATCAAAAATGATTGTGGGTAGAGATATGTGTCTTGAGATTAAAGATTTGATGGCTAGCATTAATCTAGAGAGCTCTCCTCCGGAAGCAACCTTATTCATAGGCGCCGGGGCTTGCCCCTTGTTTGCAGAGAAAAGAAACTGAATTCGATTTCGTCCGTTTACGTTCAATTCATCTTCGCCTAAAAGGATGTTTTCAATCTTCAGGTTCGAGTTTGGCATTCCAACCTCAGCTAAAAGTTCTTTAACCTTATCCTCAATTGAGGGGATTACTTCGTTTCTACTGGCAGACAAGGTGTCCGAAATATCAATTAACGCAGCTTTTAAATGCTCAATTTCTTTTTCCAATTGAACCAGCTCCTCATCAGACGAGGAGATAGATACCAGTTTTTCGGAAAGGTTTTCTCGTATATCAATTAATTCGCTAATAGAATTAACGCGGTGCTTTTTCTGAAGTTTGTAAATTAAATCGAGCCTTTCACTTACTTCAGCCAATCGCATTTCGTCAACATTTGTGTTTTGTTCGTGCGATTCAACTTCTGCATTGATATCTTTTAGCTCAATGAGGCTACTTTGAAGGCGTTCAGTTAATTTGGTAATTTCCGGGAAAAAGCGCTCTATTTGTTGCAATTGATTGAATGATTCCTTTAATTGTGTAATTACCGAGCGGTCGTCTTCATTCAACAGGTATGATGTAGCTAGCAGATTCTTCTTGATTTCCTCAGCATGAGAAAGGCTGTTAAGCTCATGTTCCAAAGATTCCTGTTCATCAGTCAGCAACGAAGCCTGTTCTAACTCATCAAATTGAAATTGAAAATAGTCAATATCCGCCTTAGCCTTAGCGGTACTTTCTTGAAGGTTTTTGAATCGCGAAATAGCTTTCCTGTAAGCGTTGAAGCTTTTCTGGTAATTACCAAGCAACGGAGTATTCGCAGCCAGGGTATCAACTACCAGCAATTGAAAAAGCTCGTCATTTATTTCCAGAGTTGCATGCTGAGAGTGTATGTCAATCAGCATTTCGCCCAGCTCTTTTAAGATGGTTAGATTGACAGGGCTATCATTAATAAATGCCCTTGATTTGCCATCTGCGGATATTTCTCGCCGTAAAATAGTTTCATTATCAAAGTCGATGCCTTTTTCCTCGAATATCGTTTCCAGGTTATAATTTGCAACGTTAAAATAACCCTCAATAATGCACTTCTTTTGTTGGTTATAAAAATACTTACCTTCAATGCGCTGTCCAAGAATTAAAGACAATGCACCCAGTATAATTGATTTTCCGGCACCGGTTTCACCTGTCAAGATATTCAGGCCATCCGAAAAATTTATATCGAGGTTTTCAATTAACGCGTAGTTTCGTATAGTTAAACGGCTTAGCATTTTATGTATACAGCAAAATGTTAGTAATAGATTTGTGGCGGGGCCTTGATAGCAAGCTCAACCAAGGCAGCTTCTAAATCAGTTCTTTTTCAGTAGATCGTATTTAGTGATATTGGCAGGGTCTAGCGAGCTCAGTATATTATACGATTTTATTCGCTCCTGAGGTGAAATCTGCCCCAATACATTTACGATTTCATTTGCCTTTGTGGTAAAAAATACCTGATTAAGCATTGAGCCCTGCTTCTGTTTGTCTATTTTCTGCAGGGTAGGCAGAAGTGCATAAATATATTTTCGTCCCTTAGCCTGATTATCATACATCACATCCAGTCCATTGCGGTGGTATTCGTATAATACTTCCCTGATCGGATTAAAGGCTTTATTGGTTAAGTTCTCAACCAGCCAGTAGCGGTTTCGTAGGTCCTCAAATGCTTTCCAGCCGACAAAACCTGCGTTTTGAGCATTGTTAACTACATTCTGTGCCTTAGCATAGTAAGGCGTACCTGCCATTTTCGAGAACGTATCGTAATCCATGCCAACAATTATATAGGCGTAATAAGCCAGCAAAGACGTCAGGTTAGTCAAATAATTCTGGTCAGAATAATCCAAAGCCTGCCCTTCGGTATAGGTGAAATTAAATTCCCGGTCACTAATGTTCAATATGGTAGTATTGTAGCCACTACCATAAACCGGCCTCCGCGACTGTATTTGAGCTTCGACAACAAAGTTGGATGAGCCGTCCCATTCCTTTATATTCAATACAAAATTGCAGTCAATACGCTCGTGGGAAAGGAAATTGTCTGACGACCATTTTCTGCCATTCAAAAAGTCGCGAATAGCAACTTCCAAAACATCTAAAACTCTTTTGTTGGTGTTTTGAACTTGTGGCGATAATATCTGTACCCTGGCGTTTAAGTCTTGCGCATTAACCCATGCCGAAATAAAAACCATCAATAAGGCTCCAACTATTTTTTTCATTTCAGTAGTTCAATAATTTTAGTGCAGATGTCGGCTGCAACATCATCTTTACTTTTCAATTCAAAGGTTTGCTTTTTCAAGCTGCGGTCTATTATGGTAATTTTATTTGTATCACTTTTAAAACCAGCGCCTTTATCGTTTAATGAGTTCAATACAATAAAGTCGAGATTTTTCTTCTTTAATTTTTTGATTGCATTTTCCTCCTCATTATGAGTCTCGAGTGCAAAACCAACAAGAATCTGCTCTTCTTGTTTAATCTTGCCCAAAGCCGATAAAATATCGGTTGTTTTAACCAGCTCAATTAAAAACTCTGACGCATCTTTCTTTATTTTTTCAGAAGAAACAGTCTTTGGCCGATAATCAGCAACAGCTGCGCTCATAACAGTAATGTCACTGTCAGCAAAGAGGTCCAGCACTTGCGATGCCATCTCAGAAGAAGAGGTTACATCTATACGAGTAATGGACTTGTCTGTTAAAAGTAATGCTGTTGGCCCGCTAACCAGTGTTACCTCGGCCCCGAGGTAGCTTAATTCTTCAGCTATAGCAAAGCCCATTTTGCCGGATGAATGGTTTCCAATAAATCTAACAGGGTCTATTTCCTCAAAAGTAGGGCCGGCAGTAACTAGGGCTTTTTTGCCGGCAAGAATTCCTAGAGGCCTATTGGCATGAGCCAAAAAACGCACAATTTCTTCCGGCTCTGCCATTCTTCCTTCGCCCACAAGCCCGCTGGCAAGTTCCCCGTATTCGGGTTTAATTAATATGTTGCCATATGATTTTAGCCTGTCAATATTATTTTGTGTCGAAGGATGTTTCCACATATCAAGGTCCATCGCCGGGGCGAAATAAATCTTGCATTTTGCAGAGAGATAAGAAGCCGTCAATAGGTTATCGCAAATGCCATGGGCAAACTTCGCCAAGGTATTTGCGCTGGCGGGAGCAACTATCATATAATCGGCCCATAATCCAAGGTCAACATGATTGTTCCATTCGCCCGTACTTTCAGTAAAGTATTCGGTTAATACAGGATTTTTAGAAAGCGTAGAGAGGGTTAGTGGCGTAATAAAGTGCGTCGCATCTTTCGTCATAATTACCTTAACGTTTGCCCTGGCTTTAACAAGTAACCGAACTAATATAGCTGATTTATAACAGGCAATACTACCACAAACACCGAGTAAAATGTTTTTTCCTTCAAGCATACAGTATGGTCAAACTTACATAAAATATTGCCTTTAGGCCCATAATCAGGCTCATAAATTCTACAAAAAGAAATAGCCGCTCAAGGCGGCTATTAAAGGCATTTATATATTATGTATAAATTAAATATATTAAGCTTGATCTTTAGACGGGTTTCTGTGGTAAACTTTTCCGTTTAAGAACTCATCAATTGCGATCAAAGTAGGCTTTGGCATACGCTCATAATGTTTAGAGATCTCAATCTGCTCACGATTTTCGAAAACCTCCTCAAGGTTGTCATTAGATGACGCAAACTCAGACAGCTTGTTATGTAGTTCTTCTTTCAAGTTATTTGAGATCTGATTAGCCCTCTTAGCAATAACAACTAATGACTCATATAGATTATCAGTAGATTTATCTAGCTGGCGCACGTCGCGAGTAACCGTACTTGATGGGATAGTTGGTGTATTTTTAATATTACTCATTTTCAGTTTTTTTATTTTCCTTGTTGTCGTTGTTCTTCTCTTGGGGTTGTTGCAAAGCTAAAACCTTTTTAGCCGTTGCAATTCCCTGCTCTGCTTGTTTCTTCAAATCTACAACATCCTTCGTATACTTGCTGGATGGATAATCCTCCGTAAACTCATTAACCATTGTAATTGCTTCAGTAAAACGTTCTTCCTGTTTGGTCTCCAGGCTATTTTGTGAATACAAAACCTGAGCTTTGATGGTCAGGTAGTTTATCTCCTCAGCGTATTTCGTATCCGGATAGTCTCTCAACACATTTCTAAATGCAATTACTGCCGATCTGTAATTCTGTGCATCGTATTCTCCGGTAGTTAAATAAAGCTTTGCGTTAGAGTAAGCTTTGTTCTCCAGTTTGTCTCGCAAGTCCTGTATCAGCTTGCTAGCTTCTGCTACCCGCTCACCTTTAGGATAAAGATTGATAAACAATTGTAACGATTCAATCGCTTTAATGGTATTCTCCTGGTCTAGCGAAAAGTTAGGCGATTCCAGGTAGAAGCAGTAAGCCGACATAAATCTGCACTCTTCTGCTTTCAAACTATTAGGATAAGTATCTGCAAATACCTTAAACTGATATCTGGCAGTTGTATAGTCCTTTAAACGGTAGTTAGTGTAAGCAAAGTAATAAGCTAAGTCTTCAGCCTCAGCCCGGCCCCTATAACGTTGATTCAAATCATCAAATAAAATCAGAGCCTTACTATATTTCTTATTATTATATAGCTTAATAGCCTCCTGATATTTTTTGGCGATATCGTTACTTTGTTGCAACTTCTCAAATTTGCTCTTACAGCCGGCAGATACAGCCACTAATATAATTAAGCACCACGTTATTAAACGCCTGTTTTTAAACATCCTGCAAAGATAGGTTAAATCTGTTTATTAGTCAATCTATTAATTTGCCTCGAAAGTATTCCATTTATAGCGAATAAAATAGTCTTTAACAAACTTTAACAACACCTACCTAACTACTGTATACTGTATATATAACTATCATATAAGTACCGTACAGAAGGATTAAATATAGAAGCGGCATCTATGTAGCTTTTGGGAATGAGGTTCCGGCTATCCGCTATAGTTTTTTGCTTTGCCCAGGCAGAACCGATGCCCAGCAAAAAAGCTGCCGCTGCTATCCGGGCTATGGGGGAGAGGTGCTGGCTTTTGGGAAGGAGCCCCATGGAGCCAGCCACCTAGGGTTACTTGGTACCCTATATATAGTATAACAGGTATACTGCCTACGAACATCGACACCTCATACCTCATGCCTGGCCCCTCATACCTAACACCTGACACCTCACTTCAAAAACTAATCATCCTGATACCCAGCGTACTGCAATAAAACCTGAAACAAAAACGTTTTCATACTTGGATAAATAGAAAAAGAACCTCACCTTTGCAGTCCCAAAACGAAACGGGGCAACAAAAAACGGGCAGCGCAAGGCAGCCTTAAGTATTGAAAAGAGGGCAGAGAAGAAGCGAGAAAAAAGTTTAAAAAACTTCTTGCAGAAATGAAAAAAGAATCTCACCTTTGCAACCCCAAACAAGGGGAACACAAACCAGAAAGCGCGACGCTGAAAGGGATTGAAAATGAGCGAAGGGACAAGGAAAACGAAAAATAAAATTTTCAAAAAAAACTTGCAGAAAGAAAAAAGATTTCTACCTTTGCACTCCCGAAACGAAAGAAGGGAAGCTGAAAGCGCAAGGCTTGAAGCAAAAAAAATGAAAACCTCCACAGCCGCAAGGCGATAGAGAT
>Ga0307408_100001535_pt1 | contig 17137 bp, 16 predicted proteins | sample 322Cmetagenome_FD_202116 | JGI IMG/M metagenome (GOLD analysis project Ga0307408, IMG submission 202116) | Maize rhizosphere microbial communities from greenhouse at UC Davis, California, United States - 322HYB-C-3 | ecosystem: Host-associated > Plants > Roots > Rhizosphere > Soil | place...
GACGGCCATGCACGCCAGCCCTTCTGCCCGACCGATCCAGCCCATGCCCTCGTTCGTTTTGCCTTTGATGCTGACGGCGGCGGCGTCGATGCCTAACGCGGACGCGAGGGCAGCCCGGATCACGGTTCGGTATGGCCCGATCTTGGGTTGTTCGGCGACGACGGTGATGTCGGCGTTGTGGACGACCCAGCCGAGTGTCCGAACCCGATCAACCGCAGCGCGCAGCATCTCGATCGAGTCGCGCCCGCGGTTCCGTTCATCGGCGTTGGAGAACATCTCGCCGATGTCCCCCGCGCCGGCTGCACCGAGGACGGCATCTGTGAGCGCGTGCGCGACGGCATCGCCGTCGGAGTGTCCAACGAGGCAGACGTCACACGGGATCCGGCAGCCGCCCAGAATCATTTCGGTGCCGGGCGCGAAGCGGTGGGAGTCGTAGCCGATGCCGACGCGAAAAGCGGGAACGGGGAACCGGGAACTGGGAACTGGGTCTCCGACAGGCGCTTCGTTTCCCTGTTCCCTGTTCCCGGTTCCCATCAAGCGGCGGCCCCGGTGGCTGCCGGGAGCATCGTGTAGTCCTGGCGCCGTCGACGCGGCGTAAACCCCGCGTCGACGATCAGGTGCTCGAGCTCCTCGATCGTCGTTCGGTGCGTCGTGTTCGCGGCCGAGACGACGTTCTCCTCGATCATGAGCGACCCGAAGTCGTTGCACCCAAATGTCAACGCCAGCTGGCCGACTTTCATGCCCATGGTCACCCAGCTCGATTGCAGGTTCGGCACGTTGTCGAGGACAATGCGCGCGATGGCGACCGTTCGGAGGTAGTCGACGGCGTCCGTGCGCGGCATGTGCGACATCGTCGGCGTATTCTCGGGCTGTAGCGGCCAGCAGATAAATGCCGTAAAACCGCCGGTGCGCGACTGGAGGTCCTGGACCCGCTGCAAATGCTCGATACGCTCGGCCAGCGTCTCGCCGATGCCGTACATCATCGTCACCGATGTCTTCATGCCCTCGTTATGGGCGAGCTCCATGATCTCGAGCCAACGGTCCGCGCCGGCCTTTTTCGGGGCGACGATGTCGCGGACGCGTTGCACGAGGATCTCGCCACCGCCACCGGGGATCGAGTCGAGCCCTGCCTTGCGCAGCTCCCGGATCACCTCCACCGCGTCCATCCGGAAGACCTTCGCGAAGAAGTCGACCTCGCTCGGGCTGAAGCCGTGGATGTGAATCGGATGGTAGGTCTTGATGTAGCGCAGCAGGTCGAGGTACCACTCGAACGGGATGTACGGGTTGTGGCCGCCCTGGATGAGGATCTGCACGCCACCGAGCGCCTTGGTCTCGTCGATCTTCTGACCGATCTGCTCGAACGAGAGCGTGTACCCTTCCCCGTGCTTCGGTCGCCGGTAGAAAGCGCAGAAGCCGCAGTCGGCCACGCACACGTTCGTGTAGTTGATGTTGCGGTCGACGATGAACGTGACGATCCCCTCGGGATGGCGCTCGATGCGCATGCGATTCGCTTCGGCTCCCAGCTCGAGCAGCGGAGCATTGGTGTAGAACTCCAGGACGTCGTTCATCGGGACCGGGGACTAGGGACTGGAGACTCGGCGCCTGACCGGCACCTAGGCTGCTGGCAGGAAGGCCAGCGTGCCGTTAGGCACCCGGCCGGCCGCGACAAGTCTACGGAAGAACTCCGTCAAACCAGCGAGGTGCTCGTACGAGAGGCCATAGTCGAGGCCGGAGAGGTACTCGAGACAGACGGGCTCCGACACGCCGGTCGCTTCCGACGCCTGCGTGGCCAGCGCGGGCAGGTGCTCGAGCCCCCAATGCCGTGACGTCATCAGGCTGGCGTGGATGCCTAACGCCTCGGCCACCGGTGCGGTGCGCTGCGCGACCCAGACCGCAAACACGAACGGCAAGCCCGTCCACGACTTCCAGGTTTCCCCGAGGTCGTACGCGAAATGGTACGACGGCAGGCCCGAGCCGTGAGTCGAGTCGACGACGTGCGGGCGCGCGTCACCGCGGAGCACGAGCGCGGCATCGCCGATCACCAGCCGAGCCTCGTGCGGCTCACGATCGAACGACGCAATGTCCGACATCTCGGCGTCACCCGCCACGAAGTCCGGGCGCGCGTGCCAGACGTTCTCGAACAGCAGCTCAACGAGCGCGACGCTCGTCATCGAGCTGCGGCTCACAATGACGCGCTTGCCATCGAGCTCCTCTGCCGGACAGCGCGAGAACAGCATGACGCTACGCACCGGTCCATCGCAGGAGATCGCGAGATCCGGCAGCAGGAGGTAACGCCTCGCGTCGCGCGCATATTCCACGGCCGATACGACACTGATATCGAGCGTTCCCTCGGCCATCCGCCGATTCAGCGCGCTCGGGACGCCGGTGACGACCGTGCCGCCGAGCGGGACGACGCCACGATCGATCGCGCCGTACACCGGGTAGCAGTTGACATACGGAATTCGTCCGACGCGCACGTCAGGCTGCCTCGACGGCGGCCACCTCGGATGCCTGCTCCGAAAAGGTGCGCAGAATGTTGTAGAAGGAATCGCGCTCCGCCGGAATCTTCTTTGCGCCGCGAATCAACTTGAGAATCTCGGCGAGCGTCATGGCCTGCGGCGTGTGCGCGCCGACCGCGTGATAGATCTTCTCGCGGACGACCGTGCCTTCCATGTCGTTGACGCCGAACGACAGCGACGTCTGCGAGAGGAACGGCGTGACCATGATCCAGTGCGTCTTGATGTGCTGGATGTTGTCCAGGTACAGCCGACCGACGGCGAGCATGCGGAGGTCGTCGAATCCAGTGCTCGCGATGCCTTTCCGGTTCAGTTGAACGCCAAGCTCGTTGTCGTCGGGGTGATACGCGAGCGGGATGTAGGCGAGGAAACCACCCGTTTCGTCCTGCAGGTCGCGGAGCATGCGCAAGTGAGCAACGCGATCGGCGTGCGTCTCCACGTGGCCATACAGCATCGTGCAATTGGTGCGGATTCCGAGACGATGCGCTGTGCGATGCACCTCGATGTACTCGGCCCCGCCAAGCTTCTTGTCGGCGATCTGCTCGCGAACGGCAGCACTGAACGTCTCGGCACCGCCGCCGGGCATCGTGTCCAGACCTGCCTCGCGCAGCGCGATGAGCACGTCCTCCCACGACATCTTCTCGATACGCGCGATGTGCGCGATCTCGACCGCCGTGAGCGCCTTGATGTGGACGTGAGGAAACTCGCGCTTGAGCGCACGAAACATCGTCGTGTAGTACTCGAGCCCCGCCTTCATGTCGAGGCCGCCGACGATGTGGAACTCCTTCGTCAGGCCGTTGCGCGCCGACTCGGCCTCGGCAAGGACCTGCTCGAGCGAATACCGGTACGCGCCGTCTTCCTTCGGCAATCGTGCGTACCCGCAGAAGACGCAGGTCTTCCGGAGGATGCAGACGTTCGTCGGGTTGATGTGCTGATTCGCCGCGAAGGTGACGACGTGGCCGTGCTTCGCGCGGTTCACGGCGTCCGCCAACGCGCCGACGCCTAACAGGTCAGATGACCGGTAGAGCGTCAGGCCGTCCGCATCATCCAGCCGCTGACCAGCCGCAAGCTTCTCGGCAATAGGCTGGAGCGCCGGGTCCGACAGGCGATTCAGCGGTAGCTCGAGCGGAGTGCGCGCGGTCACGCCCGGATCACTCCCGGTACTTTCGCACGGCGAGCGCCACGTTGTGGCCGCCGAAGCCGAAGCTGTTACTCAGGGCTACCTCGACGTCGCGATGCGCCGCCTTGTTAGGCGTGTAGTCGAGGTCGCACTCCGGGTCCGCGTTCTGATAGTTGATCGTCGGCGGGATCACGCCGTCGCGGACGACGAGCGAGCTGACGACGAATTCCAGCGCGCCCGCGGCTCCGAGCATGTGCCCCGTTGCCGATTTCGTGGAGCTGACGTTGAGCGTCTTCGCGTGGTCGCCAAAGACGGCCTTGATCGCTCGCGTCTCGTTGAAGTCGTTCGCGGGCGTCGAGGTTCCGTGTGCGTTCACGTAGCTCACGTCAGTGGGCGAGATCCCAGCGTCCTTGATCGCCCGCCGCATCGCGCGCTGAGCGCCTTCCCCATCGGGCGCGGGTTGCGTGATGTGGTACGCATCCCCCGTGGCGCCGTAGCCAACGATCTCGGCGTAGATCCTCGCGCCGCGCCGCTTCGCGTGCTCAAGCTCCTCGAGGATCACGACGGCCGAACCTTCGCCCATCACGAACCCGTCGCGCGTCGCGTCGAAGGGGCGCGACGCCGTTTCCGGCGAATCGTTGCGCTCCGACAGCGCCTGCATGTTCGCGAAGCCGCCGATCGCCATCGGCGTCACCGTCGCCTCGGAGCCTCCCGTGATCATCACGTCCGCATCGCCGTACGCGATGGCGCGGAACGCATCACCGATCGCGTGCGCGCTCGTGGCGCATGCCGATACGGTGGCGTAGTTCGGGCCCTTCGCGTTGAAGCGCATCGAGACGATGCCAGCCGCGATGTCGGCGATGAACATCGGGATGAAGAACGGCGAGATCTTCCCGGGGCCGCGCTCGCGATAGACGTCGTGCTGTTCCTCGAAGCTCTTCAACCCGCCGATGCCGCTGCCGAGGATGACACCGGTGGCGTCGGGATCGTAGCCATTGCCGGCCGGAAAGGCGGCGTCCTGCATCGCCTGCACCGCCGCCGCGACCGCGTACTGCGTGTAGCCATCGGCGCGTTTGGCTTCCTTGCGATCCATGTACTGCAGCGGATCGAATCCCTTGACCTCACAAGCAAACCGTACCGGGAAGTTGCTCGCATCGAACTTCGTGATCGGCGCGGCGCCGGAGCGCCCGTCGACCAACGAACGCCAGGTCGTCGCCACGTCGTTGCCGACTGGCGAGAGCGCACCGACCCCGGTGACGACGACCCTTCTCTTCGTCACGCCTTAACCTTTTCGTTAAGATACCCGAGCGCATCCCCAACGGTGCGAAGCTTTTCCGCGTCCTCGTCGGGAATGTCGATGTTGAACTCCTTCTCGAACTCCATCACCAACTCGACGATGTCGAGGCTATCGGCACCCAGATCATCGATGAAGCTGGCTTCGTTGGTGAGCTTCTCGCGCTCGACACCGAGCTCCTTCTCGATGATGTCTTTCACTTTCTCCGAGTGGTCCGCCATGACTTGAGTCCCTCTTGCGATGGATAGGAAGGATGTTGAAGGAAGATAAAATAACCAGTTTCAAGGCCTAGTGTTACATCACCATGCCCCCGTCCACGACGAGGACCTGACCCGTTATGTAGCCGGCATGCTCGGAGGCCAGGAACGCGACCGTAGCCGCGACGTCCTTCGGCGACCCGAGGCGCTCGAGCGGAATGCTTCCCGTGAGTGATGCGCGGGCCTCCGGTGTCATCGCGTTCGTCATGTCGGTCTCGATGAATCCGGGGGCGACGGCATTGACGAGAATGTTTCGGGAGGCGAACTCCTTCGCCACCGCCTTTGTTAGGCCGATCAATCCTGCCTTGCTCGCGGCGTAGTTGGACTGGCCTTTGTTGCCAACGAGTCCGACGACGCTGGCGATGTTGACGACGCGGCCCCATCGGCGCTTCATCATGCCCCGGGTGGCCGCCCGCGTGGCCACGAAGGCCCCACGCAGGTTCGCGTCGATGACGGCGTCCCAATCCTCATCCTTGAGACGAAGCATGATGTTGTCGCGCGTAAGACCCGCGTTGTTCACGAGGATATCGACCGACCCGAAGCCCTCTTCCACCGCGGCCACGAGCGCCGTAACGGAGGCGACGTCGGCGACGTCACAGGCGAACCCGCGAGCCTCGGGCGAGATCTGCGCCGCGACCTCCTGGGCTTTCGCCGCGTCGCGGCCAACGATGGCGACGCGAGCTCCGCATTCCGCCAGCGTCTCGGCGATACTCCGCCCGATGCCGCGCGTGCTTCCGGTGACCAGGGCGACGCGTCCGGTGAGGTCGATTTTCATGCGACTCTCGAGAGCAGTTGTTCGACCTCGCTGACGGTGCCACACGTCGTGGTTTCGACCGACGGGGCGATCTTTTTCACGAGGCCGGTGAGAACGTTCCCGGGTCCCATCTCGACGTACAGTGCGTCCGGGTAGTTGCTCGCGAGGCGCTCGACCACCTGCGTCCATTTCACCGGCGCGGTGAGCTGCTCGAGCAGCAGGCGTCGGGCATCGGCCGCTGACCTAACGGGCTCGGCGTTCACGTTCGCGTACACCGGAAAGGCGGGATCGCGCAGCTGTGCCTGCTCGAGTGCGTACGCCAGGCCCTGGCGGGCAACCGCCATCAACGGCGAATGAAACGCGCCGCTCACATTCAGCCGAATGGCGCGTTTCGCGCCGGCAGCCTTCGCCAGCTCCATCGCGCGTTCGACGGCCGGAACCTCGCCCGAGATGACCACCTGGCCGGGGGTGTTGTAGTTCGCCGGAACGACGCAGCCGCCATCGGCGCTCGCCTTGGCACAGAGCGCCTCGATCCCGCCTGCCACGTCTCCGAGAATCGCCGCCATGGTCCCGGGCCGCTGTTCACCGCTCTCGAACATCAGCTCGCCACGGCGCCTAACGAGCCTCGCGCCGTGCGCAACGTCGAAGGCGCCGGCGGCGTGGTACGCCGTGAACTCGCCCAGCGAATGACCGGCCGCGGCTCGGACGTGAGGCCCGACACGCTCGCGCACGGCCGCCCAGACGGCCGCGCCATGGGCGAGCAGCGCGGGTTGCGCGTTATGCGTGAGCGTCAGCGTCTCCCCCGGGCCGTCGAAGCACAGGGTGCTCAACGGCTCACCAAGGGCGGCGTCCACGCTGGCGAAGGTCTCGCGCGCAGCCGGAAGCGTGTCCACGAGATCCCTGGCCATTCCCGGCTTCTGCGATCCCTGTCCCGGGAATAGCAGAACGACGTTCATGAAGACCGATCCGAACGGGGCTAGAACCGGACGACGGACGAGCCCCAGGTGAACCCGGCGCCGAACGCCACCAGGAGCACGGTCGAGCCCTCCTTGATGCGGCCGCACTCGAGCGCCTCGTCGAGCGCGATCGGGATCGATGCCGAGGACGTATTGCCGAAGCGGTCGACGTTCACGTAGACCTTCTCCATCGGAATATTCGCGTGTTTCGCAGTCGCTTCGATGATCCGGATGTTCGCCTGGTGGGGGATCATGAGGTCGATGTCGTTGCCCGTTAGGCGAGCGCCGTCGAGCGCACGGTCAGCCGCCTCGGACATCGACCGGACGGCATGCTTGAACACCTCACGACCTGCCATTTTCACGAAGTGGCTCCGCTCGCTCAGCACGTTCTCCGAGAAGGGCACCGTCGCGCCTCCGCCCGGGCGGTACAGGAGCTCCGCCAGCGTTCCGTCGCTGCGGATGAAGGTCGACAACACGCCCTTTCCGTGCTTGGCTCGCTGGAGGACCGCGGAGCCTGCGCCGTCGCCGAACAGCACACACGTCGAGCGATCCGTCCAGTCGACGATCGCGCTCATCTTCTCCGCGCTGATGACGAGCGCCGTCTCGTGCGATCCGGCGGCGATCAGCCCTTCCGCGACCTGAATCGCGTAGATGAACCCCGAGCACGCGGCCGAGATGTCGAACGCCGCGGCTCGGGTCGCGCCGAGCGCGGCCTGCACGTCGACGGCGGTGGCCGGAAGGAGTCGATCGGGCGTGGCCGTCGTGAGGATGATGACGTCCACTTCGCCGGCGTTGATGTGCGCGCGCTGCATCGCCTGCCGAGCCGCGTCGGCCGCGAGCGAGCAGGTGGACTCACCCGGGCCGGCGATCCGCCGCTCGGTGATGCCTGTCCGCTCGACGATCCACTCGTGCGACGTCTCGAGGCCTAACGCGGCGAAGTCGTTGTTCGTGACGACTTTCGAGGGCGCCGCGCGCCCTGTGCCCGCAAAATACGTGACTGGACGCTGCTTCACGCTGCCGAGTCCGGGTTCCCGTTGGTTTCGCCGAGGCGGCGCCCGATGTGCTCACTCATGCGCGACTCGACGGTCTTGGCGGCCACCTTGATCGCGTTCTTGATCGCGCGCGGCGACGACTTGCCGTGCGAGATGACGCTGACGCCGCGCACGCCGAGCAGTGGCGCGCCGCCGTACTCGGAGTAGTCGAGGTGCTTCAGCGCCTTCATCAGCACCGCCTTCTCGATGCCTGCGTGCGTGGACATCATGCCGATCATCATCGGGGCGATCGCCTCGTAGAACTTGAGGAGGACGTTGCCAACGAAACCGTCGCAGACGACGACGTCGATCGGTCCGCGATCGCTGCCGCCGGCCGGGAGGTCGCGGCCTTCGATGTTGCCCTGGAAGTTCACGCCCGCCGACCGCAGCAGCTGGTTGGCTTCCTTGACGACCGCATTCCCCTTCTCCGATTCCTCGCCGATGCTGAGGAGGCCAACGATCGGGTTGTGGCGGCCCAGCACATCCTCGGCGTACACGGCGCCGAGTCGCGCGAACTGCACGAGCTCCTGCGCGGAGCAGTCCACGTTCGCGCCGGAGTCGAGCACGACGATCGGTTGCCTGGCGGTCGGGAACAGCGTGGCGATCGCGGGCCTCGTTAGGCCCGAGTGCAGCTTGAGCAGGACGGTCGACGCGGCCATCTGCGCCCCGGTGTTGCCGGCGGAGATGAACGCGTCTGATCGGCCTTCGGTCTGGAGCTTGAGCCCGACGACCATTGAGCTGTTGGGCTTGCTGCGGAGCGCCGCCGTCGGCTTGTCCGACATTTCGATGACGTCTGGCGCCTCGACGAGCTCGACGCGGTGCGTAAGCGCCGCAGCCGGGGCGAGCTCGCCCGTGCTGAGCGCCGAGATTCGCTCCTGAATCACACCGACCGGCCCGACGAGCTGCAGCGTGTGCTCGGCGGAGAGTTCCAGGATGGCATGGAGCGCTCCGGCAACCGCCGCGTCAGGGGCGAAGTCGCCCCCCATGGCGTCCAGCGCTATCCGCGCCAAGCTAGGCTTCCCGGGCTGCTACTCGCTGCTTTCCGTCATAGTAGCCGCATTCGCTGCACACGTGGTGCGGGCGGCGCATCGCCTGGCAGCGCGGGCACGGCTGGATGACGATCGCGGGTGCGGTCTTGTGCGTGTTGCGGGCGCGCTTTTTCCGCTTCGAGGTTCGGCGCTTAGGAACGGCCATGGAATTGAATTGCGTCGAAAGGTCAAGCCGTCAGTTGGAATGTCCGCGGACTTTCCGCAGCGCATCCCAGCGGCTGTCAGTAGCCGGCGCACAGTCGCACGCGCCGGCGTTGAGATCGGCACCACAGGTCAGACAGAGTCCCTTGCAATCGTCCCGGCACTGGACGAACGCAGGAACAGCCAGCAGCCATTGCTCGCGAATTGCGGGACGCATGTCCAACTCGTGAGCGCGTGAATCGATGACGTAAACGTCCGGATCGTCGGCGCCCTCGGTATCCGCTTCCACGAACAGGAGCTGGATATCCTCGGCGATCGACGCCGCGACGTCGGTCAAACACCGCCGGCATTCCGCGGCTGCCTCGCCTTCGAGGTGACCGCTGAAGTAATACCGGTCAGCACCGGCGGCCGAGAGCCGGCCTGTGACCTGAACCGCCGTGGACGGACGGGTGTCTTCGTCCTGCCAAACCGGGTCGGTCGCTGCCAGCACGCCGTCGACGTGCACGGCTTTCGAGGCGAGCGAACGAATGTCAAAGGACAGCATAGCCGACCAATCTACCGCCTTGGCACTGTTGGAACAAGTCAGCGTGCCCACGAGACTTAGCGGGCCCTCACCGTGCTCGAATGAGCTCCGTTTCGGCGAAGAAGAACCGCGATTCCCGCGTGGAATTCTCATCCGAGTCGGACGCGTGAATGGCGTTTCGCTCCTTGGACTCCGCGTAGAGCTTGCGCACGGTTCCAGCCGCCGCTTCGGCGGGGTCGGTCGCGCCAATGCTCGATCGCAGGGCCGCGACCGCGTCGTCGCGCTCCAGCACCATCGGCATGCAGGCGCCGGAGGTCATGAAGCGGACGAGCGACTGATAGAACGGACGCTCCTGGTGAACCTCGTAAAACGCACCGGCCTCTGCCTCGCTCAGGTGCGTGACACGCGCGGCGACGACGCGAAATCCGTCGCCTTCGAGGTGCGCGATGATCTTCCCTGCCTTCCCCGAGCCGAATGCATCGGGCTTGATGATCGTGAGCGTGCGGTTACCGGCCATTCGAAATCCGTTCCGAGTTCAGTGTCCGAGGAGTTTGCGCACGATGTCGCCCCGCGTGAGCATCCCGACGATGCGTCCGTCGCGTACCACGGGGACGCGGTCGACATCCTTGTTGGTCATCATCGATGACACGTCGGCGATCGCCTCATCGGGCGACACGCAGAGCACCTGGCGAGTCATCGCGTCGCGAACGGTGGGCTTCGGGGCTGGAACGCCCGGAGCCCTGGGACCCTCGCCGCGACCGCCCTGAAGATAACCGCTCAGGGAGCGAAGCAACTCGCGCTCGCCCAGCATGCCGACCACGAGTCCGTCCCCGTCGACAACCGGCAACCCGCCGACCCCGAGGCGCACCATCTCGCGTGCGGCGTCCTTGAGGACGGTGTCCGGCGCGATGGTCCGGGGCTGATACGTCATGATGTCGCGCACCGTCAGCTTCGCCGGCAGCTCGTAATCGCGAAACACCGGAAGGTTCGCGAAGGAGGCCGCGTCAGGCTGGGCGAGCAGTTCGTCCACCACCGTCTGTTTGGACAGCAGGCGCGCAAACGCCCCGACGAGCTGGAGGTATTCCGTCGCGAACTTTTTCGGCGCGACGATGAGCAGGAGGATCCGCGCGCATTGCGTTTCGTTCTCGCCGAGCTCGCGGCAGATCGGCTGCTCGGCGGTCCCCAACACGACGCGAAGGTCGGTGACCGCGTCCGTTCGGTAATGCAGCAGAAACGCGCGGTCGCCCATCGCGACAATGTCTTCCGGGCGCTCCTCCGCAACGCGTGTCCGCAGCTTTTCGGCGCTGGAGACCGCGCCGGCCGCCGTCAGGCGTTCGATCAGCTCGTCCGCTGCGCCGATCACCGTAGCCTGGCGCAGCGGAACGACCACCTGGTTCGCGGGAATGAAGTCCGAGAGTCTCACGCTCGAAATCTCAGAGACGCGTCTTGATGAGATCCACGAAGTCGATCGGGCGGCGAGCCACACCGATGCCCGCATCCTGGAACGCCTGGATCTTTTCGGCGGCGGTTCCCGCCGACCCCGATATGATGGCACCGGCGTGACCCATCCGGCGACCCGGCGGCGCCGTCTGGCCCGCGATGAACCCAACGACGGGTTTCTTCATGTGCTCCTTCACGAACTGCGCCGCGTTCTGCTCGTCCGTGCCGCCAATCTCGCCCATCAGCGCCACGGCTTTGGTTTCGGGGTCCTGCTCGAAGGCCGTTAGGCAGTCGATGAAGTTCGTGCCATTGATGGGATCACCACCGATTCCCACGCATGTCGTCTGGCCGATGCCGGCGCGGGTCAGCTGGTACACGATCTCGTAGGTGAGCGTGCCGGATCGGCTGACGACACCCACCGGCCCCGGCGTGCAGATCCGCCCGGGAATGATGCCGACCTTCGACCTGCCCGGCGAGATGAGTCCCGGGCAGTTCGGGCCAAGCAGTCGGGCACCCCGCTCTTTCACGAACGGATACACGCGGGTCATGTCGAGCACGGGCACCCCTTCGGTGATGGCGACGATGAGCGTAACGCCCGCATCGGCCGCCTCCATCATCGCATCCGCGGCATACATCGGTGGGACGTAGATGACCGACGTGTTCGCGCCCGTCTCCTTCGCGGCTTCGGCGACGGTGTTGAAGATCGGTACCTTGTCGTCGAACTTCTGGCCGCCCTTGCCCGGCGTCACACCGCCCACGACCTGCGTTCCGTACTCGATCATCTGCCGCGTGTGGAACGAACCGTCGCGGCCCGTGATCCCCTGGACGATGACCGTCGTGTTCTTGTCGATGAAAATGCTCACGCGGCCTTTCCTCCCGTTGCGAGCTGCACGGCGCGCTGCACGGCTTCGTCCATGTCCGTCATTGCGGAAAATCCGTTCTCGGTGAGGATCTTGACCGCGATCTCCTCGTTCGTGCCCGTTAGGCGTATCACGATCGGGACCCTGAGCGGGTTCTGCTTCGTGGCCGTGACGATACCGTTCGCCACGTCATCGGTGCGCGTGATGCCGCCGAAGATGTTGAATAGAATTGCTTTCACGCTCGGATCGGCGGTGATGATCCTGAGCGCGTTGACGACCTTCTCGGGATTCGAGGAGCCGCCAATGTCGAGGAAGTTCGCCGGCTCGCCTCCGTAGTACTTCACGAGATCCATCGTGGCCATGGCGAGCCCCGCGCCGTTCACTACACAGCCGACGTTGCCGTCGAGCTTGATGAACGTGAGGCTCGCATTCCGCGCCTGCACCTCGCTCGGGGCTTCCGCCGACTCATCGCGCAGCGCGGCGATCTTCGGGAGGCGATCGAGCTCGTTGTCGTCGATCGACATCTTGGCGTCGAGCGCGACGACTTCCCCGTTAGGCGTGACGACCAGCGGGTTGATCTCTGCCAGCGAGGCACCGTTGGCCATGAAGGCGTCGTAGAGCTGCTTCATGATCCTCGCGGCGGCTCGCGCCTTCGCCGCATCGGGATAGAGGAAGAACCCGAGCTCCATGGCCTGGAACGGCATGAGGCCATATCGCGTGTCGATCGGGAGCCGCAGGATCTTCTCCGGCGTCGTGGCCGCGACCTCCTCGATATCGATGCCGCCCGCCGGGCTCACCATGAAGACCGGTTTCTTCGACGCGCGGTCGAGGATGATCCCGACGTACGCCTCGCTCGCGATGTCCGCGGCATCGGTGACGAGCACCTTCTGCACGGTGAGACCCTTGATCTGCATCCCGAGGATCTTGCCGGCCACATCGCGCGCCTCCTCCGGCGTCTTCGCCAACTTCACGCCACCCGCCTTGCCTCGTCCTCCGGCGTGCACCTGCGCCTTCACGACGACCGTCCGGCCTATCCGCCGTGCGATCTGCTCGGCCTCCGTCGGCGTGGTCGCGACATCACCGGGCGGGATCGGCACGCCGAAGCCGCGCAGAATCTCCTTCGCCTGATACTCGTGTATGTTCACGTGCTCTCCGCGGTGAAAGTACGGATGCTAATCACTTCGCGGTCGGGAGCTTGAGCAACCGACCGAGATCATCGTAGGCCTTGCCGAATGCCGCCCAGTCGCCGCGCTGCAGCGCATCCCGCATCGCGGCGTACAGATCGTTGACGCGTTGGCGGAAGACAGCAGGTGTGACGGTCGAGGCCGCATCGGACGTTTCCGGCCGCATGCCCACCGCCTCGGCGAGCGTGAAGCCGAATCCAACGGAATCGCGAGCCGCACCGGTCCCGTGAATCGCGACGCGCGCCACCGTCGGCGCACCGTCGCTTCGCCACGCGTACGTCGTCTGCAGATACGCGGCCGCACCGCCTCGCATCGGAACGGCACGCACAGGACCACGACGCAGCGTGACATCCCGCGGAGGCGCCGGTGACTCAGGAACGCGCAGCAGGCGCTCGAGCACGGCAGGCCATCGCAAGCTCGGCTCGGGGAGCTCCAGCCAGTACGTGAGCGGCTGCGGCCCGCCAACCGACACGATGATCCCCCGCACTCGCTCGCTCCCGTCGAGGATCGGTGTTGTCCACGCGAGCTTCGAGTCATCTGGCGTTAGGTACATCGGACGGTAGGCGCCGCCGAGGAGCGTCGTGTCGCCACTGAACGACCCGGGCAAGTGCGCCGGGAGCGCTGCTGGCTTGTCACGCGTTCCGAAGCGCGCGAACGCGGCTGCTTGCGCGACCGCACTCTCGATCGGCGGCGGAACGTTCGCAACCACGCCGGCGGGCAGCGAGCTCCAACTCGCGAACAAAGCGGGAAACCGCCGCTTCCATGTTTCCGCGATGGGGTCGAGCACCGAGTCCGCGACCAACGTGACGTGTCCCGATTGCGCGTGCACGATGGCCGTTGCGGCGTGGCGTACGTAGGACACGTCCTCGCCGCCAAGGTGCGTGTGCTCGCTGACCGGGTAGTAGTCGGTCGCCGTGTACAGGTGGACCGCCCAATAAAGCGTGTTCCGCCACGCGATCGGCGTGACGTGCGTCGACTGCCAGAAAAACGGCGCAAGCATCTGAAGCCGGTCGTGAACATCGCGATGCAGCATCATGCGAGGCTCGGCCACGTCCACGTCGCTGAACATGAGACGCAGGTTCTGCTGGTCCCAGGCGTGCGCGACGCGCGAGGGCCAGTCCGAGATCTCGGGCGCGTCCACATCGCCCTCACGGTCCGACACAACGAGTGGACCCGCTGCCGAGTCGTACACGAGCGCCGCAGGGATTGCGCCGCCCTCCTCGACTCCACCGCCGGTCACGCCCGTTATGCCACCTCGCTCGTCGCTCGCCCATGCTCGGATGCGCGTCACCGTCCACGCGGCGAACGGGTCCGCGGCATCGGGGCCGGTCGGCCGTTGTGCCGCGACTGCCACGAGGTGCGCGCTGTCCGTTGCCCAACCGATCGCGCCGCTGACGATTCCCTGGCGTCGCCGCTCAACGGCGCGCCGGATCGCGCCCGCGTCCCACTCGGACAGCGACTGCGCGGCATCGCGAAGGGACGGCAAGGCGACCCGCCCGGCCGGGTCGCCGGTCACGATGCGATCGACCGAGTAGGCTCGTTGGGTGTAGAGGGCGCGTGTCTTGAGATAGCCTTCCTCGCGAATCACGGGGTCCACGGGAGGGGCGAGGCGCTGCGCGAGCGGTGGAAGGAACTGGCGGAGTCCGAGCGACAGCGCCAGCACTGCGGTGACCGCGACGAACGCGATGCGCATCTGACCGGTCCACGCGGCCCAACCGACGAGGACCGCGGCCGCCGCCGTCGCGAACGCCAAAACGAAGTTGGCCGGAACAGCGACCTTCCAGTCGGCCGACGTGAATGCCCCGCCCGGACCCGTTCCGTTCAGCAGCAATCCCAACCCGTCGAGCCGGTAACTCCAGGCGAGCAGGAAGATGAGCAGCGCGCCTAACAAGGACAGGTGACGTCGCACGTATCCCGACACGTGAAGCGTGCCACGCTCCCATCGCAGACTCGGCGTGAGCGCGTAGAGAAACACGACAACGGTGGTCGCGGCGAGCAGCGCGATGAGCGACCACACGTGCAACGAGGTCTCGAACGGGAGCCAGTACATCCAGAACCCGAGGTCGTACTCGAAGTAGGGATCGGCTTCGCGGAACGGCTGGCCCCAGCGGACGAGCGCCAGTGACGTCCAATCGTCTTGCGGAAAAGCGAGCAGAATCCCGAACAGCAGCGACATCGCGATGACGGCGAGGAGCAGATAGCGACTCGGGACTTCCTCCCCGATCTCGATGTTCGCGACGCGACGCGGCAGGACGAGCGAGACGACCGAGTGCCGCACCGCGTAGAGGTTGCAGAAGAAGAAGACCGTCGCGACCGCGCCCGAGAGCCCGCGCAGGATCATCAGGTTCTGGACACGTGCCCACCACACGGATTCCGCGCCCAGCGCCGAAAACCAGCGGTAATCGACATAGACGCCGGCGAGCGCCTTCCCGAGCAGAAGCAGCAGCGCGACGCCTACCGCCGCGGCGATCAGCCAGCGTCGAGTGAGCACGTCAGGGCGCGACGCCTTGCGCGCGAAGCCAGCTCTCCATCTCCGTTTGAATCTGAGTCAGCTGTTCCGACGTTCTGGCCTCGAAGCGAGCCACCAGCACGGGCTGCGTGTTCGATGCCCGGATGAGTCCCCACCCATCGCCGAACAGCACGCGCGCGCCATCGACGCCCACGACCTCGTGGTCGCGCGCGAAGTGTTTCACCGCGTCGTCCACGATCGCGAACTTCCGGTCATCAGGACAGTCGATTCGGATTTCGGGCGTCGAGACGAACCGGGGCACGTCCGCGAGAAGGTCCTCGATGGACCGCCCCGACTCCGATACGATTCGCATGAGCCTCGCGGCTGCGTACACCGCGTCGTCGTGACCGTAGAACGACTCGGTGAAGAACATGTGGCCCGACATCTCTCCCGCGATCGGGGCGCCGAGCTCCTTCATCTTCCCCTTGATGAGAGAGTGCCCCGTCTTCCACATGACGGGCCGTCCTCCCGCCCGGGCGACTGCCTCGGGAAGCGCCTGTGAGCACTTCACGTCGAAGATGATGGGCTGACCCTTCCCGGTGCGCGCGAGGACGTCTCGCGCGTACAGAATCAGCAGATAGTCACCCCAGATGATCTGGCCTGTCGAGTCGACGACGCCTATCCGATCGGCGTCGCCATCGAACGCCACTCCGAAGTCGTAGTCGCCGCGCGTCACCTCCGCGATCAACGGCTGGAGGTTCTCGACGACCGTCGGGTCGGGGTGGTGGTTTGGAAAGGTGCCGTCGCTCTCGCAGTAGAGATACTGCGCGTCAGGCAGGAGCTTCTCGAACAACGCGGGCGCGACGAGGGCCCCCGCGCCGTTCCCGCAATCGATGACGACGCGTGGCGGGCGAGCCAGCGGGCCGATCCGTTGGACGATGTCGTCGATGTAGCGTTCGATGACCGTCTCCTGCCTAACGGCACCGGTGCCCTTTGAGAATACGCCGCTCGTTGCCAGCCGATGAAGCTCCTGAATTCCCTCACCGTGCACGGATTCCTTGTCGATGCAGATCTTGAATCCGTTATACTCCGCCGGATTGTGCGAGCCGGTGATCTGTATTCCCGCGCCCACGTCGAGGTGCGACAGGCTCCAGTACAGGAGCGGCGTCGGCACGACGCCGATGTCGACGACGTCGACGCCGGATGCGGTCAGCGCGCCCACGAGGGCATCGCGGAGGGCCGTCCCGCTCGGGCGGTTGTCACGTCCCACCGCCACGGGGCGTGTGACGCCGCGCCGCGCCAGGTACAGCGCGAACGCGCCGCCGATGGCGCCGGCGGCTTGGACCGTCAGGTCATCGCCAACGACGCCGCGGATGTCGTATTGGCGAAAGATCCCCGCAGCTATCGGCATGCGATCCTGAACGCACGACGGGCCCGCACGCGCGGACCCGTGACGCTAGCGGCCCGCGCCCGCGGACCCGGGTGACATGACCGCGATCGGTCCCGCGCCCGTCGGCGTAGTGATCGTGGGCTGCGCCACGCTGCGCTGCGCGAGAGCGGCAA
>Ga0307408_100001536_pt1 | contig 17137 bp, 14 predicted proteins | sample 322Cmetagenome_FD_202116 | JGI IMG/M metagenome (GOLD analysis project Ga0307408, IMG submission 202116) | Maize rhizosphere microbial communities from greenhouse at UC Davis, California, United States - 322HYB-C-3 | ecosystem: Host-associated > Plants > Roots > Rhizosphere > Soil | place...
ATTAAACAAAAGACTATAATCACTTTGTCGCATTTTGCAAATTTAAAGATGTGGGTACACAATAGCCTTTGAGGTGTTTGACACTTTCTCGCTTAACTTAACGACATTGAGTTTTAGGCCGAAGCACAATTTTTACAATACCCGGTTAAAAGGCAATTCACACTTGCTAGCTGATATCCGTCGGGAACTTTTACTTTCACCTCTTCCTTAAGACATTCCACCTTGTGGCAACTGAGACACCTGAAATGAAAATGATCATGCTGGTGTTTATGCTCCTGGCAGTTCAAACAAATGGCAAAATAATATTTACCATCGTCGGATAATATCTTGTGGACATACCCATCTTCACAAAAGCTATTCAAGGCCCGATAGACCGTAACTCTGTCCATCGAACCCTTAATTTCTTTTACTATGTCTTCCTGGCTTAATGCCTGTTTTGACGAACTAAGAATATTCAAAACCTCTTGTTTTGCCGGCGTAGCTCTTCTTTTTTTCATTCAACTAATGCAACTAAGTTGCAATAATATAAAATACTTCTAACTTTACAGCCATTAAATAAAGAAAAACACAGGCCAAAGGCCATCAAATTCACACCTTCAAAATCGTACTATGGAAGAAAATCAAAAACTGGATGTAATCATTATTGGTGGTAGCTACGCCGGACTTTCAGCAGCCATGAGCCTTGGCCGGGCTATTAGAAATGTACTGATTATCGATAATGGCAAGCCTTGTAATGAGCAAACTCCCCATTCACATAATTTTATAACTCAGGACGGGAGGCCTCCCGGAGAGATTTATGAGCTGGCAAAAACTCAGGTGTCGTACTATCCAACTATAAAGTTTTATAAAGGACTTGCCACTAAAGCATCAATTGTTGAGAACGGATTTACTGTTGAGACTCAATCGGGCGAAACCTTTAAGAGCAGGAAATTGCTCTTTGCCACAGGGTTAAGAGACCTTCTGCCAGAAATTGACGGCTTTAAAGAATGCTGGGGAATATCGATTTTACATTGCCCCTATTGCCATGGTTATGAGATAAAAAACCGGGACACGGGTATACTAGCCAATGGGGAAGCGGCTTTTGAATTAGCCAGGTTGATTTCCAACTGGACAAAAAGTCTTAAAATATTTACTAATGGTAAACAGCAATTCACGGAAATACAGCTTGAAAAACTCAAAGAGAACGGCATCAGTATTGTAGAAACCGAGATAAAAAGCCTACAACAAAATGGCGGCAAAGTACAGAACATTGTATTTAAGGATGGATCTGAAACAAATGTCGAAGCCATCTATTCAAGGCCGAAATTCATCCAGCATTGCAGTATTCCTGCAGATTTGGGATGTGAACTGACCGAACAGGGCTTACTTAAGGTAGATGGGTTTCAACGTACAAACGTTTCAGGGGTTTATGCCTGTGGCGATAATTCGAACTTCGGGAGGGCTGTTGCACTCGCGGTTTCTTCCGGAAATTTTGCCGGAGCATCCCTTAACAAAGATTTGATTGAGGCAGATTTCTAAACAAGAAGGCGGCATCTTATAAAATAAAATAGAAATCCCGGAGTGAGTTCCCCGAGATTTCTACTTTTTATGCGTTTTACGTTATAATTATTGTTTAAAAAACTGACAAGCCGCCTTGCCTTTTTTCCCGTTTAAATACACGAAATACAATCCAACGGGCAGGCTTTCAACGTTGAATTCAACCAGTGAGTCAGCGGGGCGAATGTCTTTGGATTGCAGAGGCCTACCTCCCATACTGAATAACTCTGCTTTAGAATAGAGCCCTGCATCAAGATTTATAGCTACTTTACTTTTTGCTGGATTAGGGAAAGCCTTCAGGCATGCACTTGGTTTCAAATCAACCTGGATAGTCCTTACCCCAAGCTCAGTAGTGACACCCTTTTTATCGGTCTGTGAAAGTTTATAATAATTGAGCCCCGCAGAGGGATTATCGTCAAAAACAGTATACTTTGTTGGCGTACTGGAAGTCCCTTTGGCTTTAAGCGTAGCAATAGTTGAGAAATTCACGCCATCGCTTGAACGGCAAATGGTGAAATAACTATTATTTTTCTCCCACTCTGTAATCCATTCTAACTTTACTCCTCTACCCTGTACCTTTACAGAGAATCCTTTTAGGTTAACAGACGCAGCCTTAACAGTCGTTTTTTTGGCGAATAGCGAGCCATTTGAATATGCTACATATACCACCGAGCTGGTTGCTAAAATAGAGGGTGCCAATATCTGGCCTGCAGAAAATCCGGATGCTCCGACGGTTTCCCAGGTACCGGCAGAACTTAGGCGCACAACGGAAGCTTTGGAGCTTTGAGTATTGTCTGAAAACGAAATATACGGGGCCGTCCCGCTAAAGGCCAACGAGTAATCTTCCGGTTGAACGTAATCAAAAAACGGCCCTCCGCCTACATTTACCCAAGCTGTACCCTCAGCATTCAATCGTTTGAGAAAACCGGCTCCACTCAGGTTTTCCCGACAAGCAACATAAACAATGTTGCCTGATACCCCTAAAATCGGGCGGGTAAATTGTTTTCCAACAAAATCTGCATCAGCAACAGTCTCCCATATCGCCCCGCTCGTACTTAGCCTCATTACTGTTACTTTCTGATTATCATCGGAAAATGCTACATAAGGCCTTGAACCTACAAATGCTAAAGATGGATAATAAACCCTGCCAGGCGAAAATCCCGGGGCGCCCACATTTTGCCAGTTTCCGCTTGCGTTCAACTTTTTGACAATCGCCCGGCCTTCGTTGGCTTCGTCTGAATAGACAACGTATGGGATACCCTTATTTACCACTATAGATAAATAATTAGCATTTGCACCTGAGAATCCCTCCTGCCCAACGCTCTCCCAAAGGTTTGAAGCGGCATTAAATCGCTTAACTGTCGCCCTAAATCCTTTGGCTTCATCCTGATAAGCTACATAGGGCACAGATTCTTTAAACGCAATGGTGGTTGAGGAAGCCGCAGCTGCTGAAAAACCTTCAAGCCCAACACTTTCCCAATCAGATCCGGCAGCATTAAGTTTTTTTACGGTGGCTTTATTTCCATTGGACTTGGCCGCATAAACTATATAGGGTATGCTATTATTGTCGATAGCCATAGAAGGACTTAGGCCTTCTCCTTCTGATATGGTTTTTTGTCCAACAGACTCCCATAAGGTACCTTCTTGGTTAAGTTTTTTGACAACGGCTTTAGATCCCCAGCCTTCGTCAATATACACTACATAAGGTGTTTCTGAACCAGCTGCAATGCCCACTGACAGTGCAAAATCAACCGAAAAACCCGAATTACCAACCGGCTCCCAGTTTGTTCCTGAGGCATTAAGTTTTACTACCGTTGCACGGCCAAAGAGCCCAAAATCCATATATGCCACATACAATGTTGATCCATAAAAGGACATCGAGATATGGGCAGCCTCAGCGATTGAAAAACGCTCAGTACCAACAGTCTCCCAGTCGGTGCCTGCAGCGTTGAGTTTTTTAACAGTAACTTTTTCCTGGTCTTGATATGCAACATAAGGAGTTCCGTTATAAGAGATGATGGAACTACCATCCGCTCCCAGGCCTGAAAAATCAGCCGGGCCTACCGTTTCCCATGCTGTTCCGTCAGAATTCAACTTTTTCACCGTACAGACTGCATTTGATGAGTAAATTACATAAGGGACGCCCGCATTTATCGCAATTGACGTAAACCGCACCTCAGCTTCCGAAAATCCAGCAGTGCCTACAGTTTCCCAACCTGTTCCAGCAGAATTTAATCTTTTCACAGTGGCCTTTTGATCATTGGCGCCGTCCCGATAAACCACATAGGGGATGTTGCCACTAAAAGCGATAGTGGTGTAAGCGGCATAAGCATCAGACACTGGCGAATTGCCTACCATTTCCCAGCCCGTGCCAGCACTATTGAGTTTCATGACCACAGCCCTCTCGCCATTTGCAGCATCCTGATAAACAACATATGGCGTAGAATTACTAATTGCTAATTTCAACCACCTGGCAGCATCAGCGGTGAAGTTCGCCGGCCCGACACTTTCCCAACCGGAGCCTGCGGCCTTAAGCTTTTTCACATTAGCTTTTTGGCTTATTCCATCAACAAAAGCCACATAGGGTACCTCGCCGTTCATTGCAATGCTTGTGGAACCGGCAAGATTATAAGATAACTCGTCGAAATCGTTTGCCCCAACAGCCGTCCAGGCTTGAGCAATTGCCTTCTGTGCAAAATTTCCCACACAGGCCAACAATAAAAAGATTAATAAATTTTTTTTCATAGGTATTGTATTAATGATCTTAAAAGGAATTTAACTTCAGCGCCGAACCTTTTTCATTGAAAATTAAATTACTGATAGCAGGAAATAAAAAAAGAGCGATTTGCTGCTACAGAAATTTTATAAGTAGGTAGATATATTAATTCCGATATGTAAATTACTGATCATTATCGACTTTCTAATACACAGTTAGGTATACAGTTTTGAGCATTTTTGCACGAGCGACACATTGCAGTTTTATAGGTAGCAAAACCACAATTGAAGTTCTATTATCAAGTATAGCGGCTGTATTGGACTATCTCTTCGGGCACATTATCGCTATAATTGAAATGAATATCCACATAATGTATGGTATGCGAAGTAGCTAACAGGCTTACAGTTTCTTACCACTGTTGCCCGTTAAAGGGTGAAACTTATAGCTTCTTTAATGTCACACCTGCTTTATATTTTTGCAAAAAAACTACTACGCATTAAAATGACGATCCACATAAAAAATATGGTTTGCGGCCGGTGTATCCATGTGGTGCGCGAAGAACTAAAAAAACTTGGCTTGCACCCTGTGAATATTGATCTAGGCACCGTAACTATTGAGGAAGAATCTATCTCGCCAGCTATAAAACAATCATTAATTAAAAACCTGCAAGAGCTTGGTTTCGAATTATTAGACAGCACAAAATCAAAAATTATAGAGCGGATAAAGAGCTTAATTATTGAGAATATCCACCGCAGGGAAAGACTACACTTGAAAGTAAACTGGAGCGATTTAATAGCCGCCGAACTGCATCAGGATTATAATAGCCTGAGCAGCCTTTTCTCATCCGTCGAAGGAATAACTATTGAGCAATATATCATCAGGCAAAAAATTGAAAAGGCTAAAGAGCTGATTTTCTATGATGAAAAAAACCTTAGTGAAATTGCATTTCTTTTAGAGTATAGCAGCATACAACATTTTTCTACCCAATTTAAAAAAGTAACAGGCCTAACTCCATCCGCTTTTAAACGTATGCACGATTCGAATAAGCAACGAAAACCTTTGGACTCGATTTAAAGAGGGCATTGCTTTTTTAAAAAGACTTTTTATGAAACTGAATAAAATTTTAATCGTAATATTGCGATACAACTAAAAACAGAGCCCAGGTTCTGTAGCGTTTAATACGGAAATCTCTAAAATTGTTTTTTAGCCTCATCCGAAAGAGAGGATAGATGGTTTTTAGGGGTGCCCACAAGAAATGATACGTGGAGAATAAATTAATAGAGAATACAAGTTCTAAAAATTCATTAAAATTCGCTAGCATATTGCGGCTTACCAAGGTTCCAGGGTTTGAGCTTGGGCGGGGAAACAGAAATTTTAAAACCTCAATTATAGCGGCGAAATGAGGATAGCTATATTTTCAGATATTCATGCAAACCTTCCTGCATTAGAAGCTTTCTTCGCAGATGTGGCAAATAGAAAGATTGATGCGATGTATTGCCTTGGAGATTTGGTGGGTTACAACACCTGGCCTAACGAAGTTGTAGCCGAAATAAGGAAAAGGGAAATCCCAACCATTGCCGGTAACCATGATTTAATGGTAAAAAAACTACGGCGCGACCAGGAGGCGGAAAGTGTAGATTATGCCTACCATCTCGGCTCTGCCGATGCCAGGGAATATTTAGCCACTCTCCCGCGTTTTCTAAAACTTCAACACCTGTTCGATGAGGAAACAATGCAACTGTTAATGGTGCATGGCAGCACGAGAAGTGTAAATGAATATATGTTGGAAGATTTGGACGAAGGATATGTCCTTGAAATGCTGCGCGAAGCCGATGCCGATGTTCTGTTCTGCGGGCATACTCATAAGCCTTATCATAGGGTTATCCCCACTTTATCTTCATTTAAACACGTGGTGAATGTTGGTGCAGTTGGTAAGCCCAAGGATGGCGACCCGCGGGGATGCTACGTGATTTTAACCTTGCATGATGATGCCACGCTTAAAAAGGCAGACGGGATTGAAGTAGAATTTATCCGTTTTGAATACGACGTGGAAAAAGCCGCCACTGCAGTAGAGAACAGCCCCTTACCTAAAGAATTTGCAGATAGGCTAAGAAAAGCTTATTGACAAGCTTTCGGGAACATCTAAAACTGCTTTTTTTTAGCCTCATCCCTATCCCTTCTCCAAAAGAGAAGGGTTAGATGGAGTTTTAGAGGTCCCCTTACCTTATAACTATGAGTGAAGCGAAGCACAAACACCTTGCGGAAGTAGCAAAAGTTTTTTTTAAGCTGGGATGTATTGGCTTCGGCGGGCCAGCTGTCCATATTGCTATGATGGAGGAAGAGGTGGTTCGTAAGCGAAAGTGGATAACACAGCAGCACTTTCTGGATTTAGTTGGCGCAACCAATTTAATACCAGGCCCAAACTCTACCGAAATGGCGATGCACTGCGGGCATGAACGCGCAGGCCGCAGTGGTTTGTTTGTGGCTGGGCTTTGTTTCATTGTACCAGCTATAATAATTACTGGAATATTTGCATGGGCTTACCAGAACTACGGACATTTGCCCCAGGTAGAGCCGTTTATTTATGGCATCAAACCGGCAATTATTTCGGTTATAGTTTCGTTAATGATTTCCTTAGGAAAAAGAGCTCTGAAATCAATTGAATTAGGAGTTTTGGGAGTTTTTGCAGTTATCCTCGCCGTTCTTGGTTTAAATGAAATTTACATTCTTTTTGGGGTTGGACTGATAGGAATGCTGGCATTAGGTTTTAAAAACGTGACAACACTGGGGCTTTTTCCTGCCCTATTTTTGCAAACCCACACCGTCTCTAATCTTTCCAACTTTAAACTCTTTTGGATTTTCTTAAAGATAGGCTCTATACTATATGGTAGTGGCTATGTTTTATTCGCTTTTTTAGACGAAGAACTGGTAGCTACCGGATTACTAAGCAAGCAAGAGCTTGTAGACGCAATTGCCATAGGCCAATTTACTCCCGGCCCTGTCTTTTCGTCTGCCACTTTTATTGGTTGGCAGATAGACGGAATTCAGGGAGCAGCACTTGCTACTCTGGGCATATTTTTGCCGTCCTTTCTTTTTGTTGCATTTCTCAACCCTTTGATTCCCAAACTCCGCAGCTCTAAGTTAATGTCTGCATTTTTGGATTCTGTAAATATTGCTTCGATTGCACTCATCCTGGTAATCTGTTATGAAATGGGTAAAGCATCAATAACCAACTGGGCCACCTTAATAATTGCAACGTTGGGATTTATTGTCACCTTTGTCTTTAAAAAGCTAAATACTGCTGTTGTTATTTTAGGTGGTTCTGTTTTGGGATATGTATTGAGCTTGGTGGCTTAGATGGAAGATTCGCATTTTATTGAAACTACGCTTAGGGAAAGGCATATTTCGGTAGATTAACCACTGAAAATAATATGGGAATTATGCAATTAATCTTTGGTTTAATGTAACTCATACGCTGAGATTAATGCTTATTTTAGTGCATATTAGCCCCCCCATTCCGCGACCGTTACATTTACAAAAGATACCATGAAAAAGCTACTACCATTAATTTTTGCGACATTAATCTTAACCGGCCCGCTAAACTATGCTTCAGGTACTACAATAAAATCTAATAAGGATTTAGCGGAATCACTGACTCCAGAACAACAAGCCAGGTTGCAATTAATTACAAAACGTGTACAGGAAATAAAAGCAATTGACAGATCTCAATTAAGCCGGCAAGAGAAGAAATCTTTAAGGTCTGAACTAAAACAATTGAAAAAAGAAGCCATGGGAATTGCTGCTGGCGGTGTTCTACTAACCGTAGGCACTCTTTTAATTGTTATCCTGTTGTTAATTCTCTTATTATAAGGAAATGGAAATATAGTTGCAGGTACCTAAATATTTTTTGTTGAGAACTCTTGTCTGGAAGAAAAAAAAGGCCCATCGCATCCGGACGATCAAGTTATCATGTAATAAAAGAAATGCCACTGATATTGTCAATGGCATTTCTTTTATCCTCAACATAATGTGAGCTATAGTGTCAATATCTTGCCAGCAGCAAAACCCTTTTAAAAAACTAACAATCAACCTGATAAACAAATCACTTTGTATTATTTTCATTACAAAGAAATAATTTTTACCGAAAAAGCACCTCTATTAACCAAAGAACAAAAGATTCATCGATACCCTATGACAGTACAGGTTGCCGAAAATTCCCCCTGTGTATAGTTTCAAGCTAATCAATTATTATTCAACTCATTGGGCCCCACCCTTTGAGATCTATCTTATTATTAACTAACTAATTTTAAAACTATGGGAATTATTACAAAATGTATTAAGTCACAATTGCTCGCTTTATCAGTATTGGCGGCTACTTCGGCTGCTTATGCGCAAACGTTGGCATTTCCAGGGGCAAAGGGATTTGGCCGTTTTACTACAGGCGCCAGAGCTTCCGGTACCAGATCAGTTTACCTGGTTACAAACTTAAATGACAGTGGCACCGGATCATTCAGGGATGCCGTGAGCCAATCCGGAAGAATTGTAGTTTTCAGGGTTGGCGGTATTATCACCCTAAGTTCGGATGTGGTAGTAGCATCTAATGTCACCATTGCCGGGCAAACAGCGCCAGGGACTGGAATTGTGCTTTTTGGTAAGAGAGTAACTTTCTCCGGAGCAAACAATACCATCTGCCGCTATTTGAGAGTGCGCCTGGGCGCTACCGGAAATTCGGGAAAGGATGCATCAGGAATTGCTAATGGCGCTAACATGATCTTCGATCATTGCTCTTTTACATGGGGAATGGATGAAGTATTTTCAATCAATTGGGATAGTAAGGGAAATAATCCAGACAATATCACTATCCAAAACACCATTTTAGGCCAGGGATTACACCGCGAAAATCATTCATGCGGCGGATTACTCCAGCCTTCAACCGGTGGCAAAATCAGTCTAATCGGCAACCTCTACACAAGCAATAAAACACGAAATCCCAAAGTTAAAGGCATTAATGAGTTTGTAAACAACGTAGTTTATAACTGGGGAAATGCAAACCGCCTGGGTGATGTGATGAACTATGGCTGGTCTGGCGAAGCCTATATTATGGGTGGTGATTCGGCCGGAGAATCTTTTGCTAACATCATAAACAACTATTTTATCGGCGGCCCAAGTACCAATCCATCAAATTCTACCCCATTTACCCGAGGCAATGCAAACTTCAACGTTTATGGTTCTGGTAACTATTTTGACAATGACAGAGATGGAATCTTGGATGGAACGCTTGTCCCTTACAACACTACCGGCTATCCTACCGAGGACGCTGCTGCATTAAAAACAACACCCTACGATTATCCGGAGAAAAACACAACCCTAACCGCAGCTCAAGCTTATCAGAGGGTATGTGACAGTGTAGGTGCGATGTTCCCGGTTCGCGATGAGGTAGATCAAATCATGATCAGCGACCTTCAGACTAAAGGCACCAGTGGTATTTATGTTTACCGCGAAACCGACCTTCCTTTAAGCAACGGCGGCCTTGGTGCCTATACTTCTGGAACTGCGCCGACTGACTCTGACAACGATGGAATGCCAGATACCTGGGAAACTGCACAGGGCTTGAATCCGAACAGTGCAGCCGATGCTGTAGCTACTAGCACTTCTAGTCCAGGTTATCTTAATATTGAAGTATATGTAAATTCTTTGGTAACTCCCCAACAAGCAGTAGCAGCTACAGCTACCTGGGCTTTAACAGCAGATCAATCAGCTACAGGCAGCGACAGCAACATAACAACGTATGCACAAACTTTTGCTTCGGGAATGGTAACAAATTATACTACCTTATCTCCTGGTACAGGTTTATATGCAGGGCAAACTGTAGGTGTACAACGGCTGAAACCAAGCGCAGGCTGGCCGGCAAATCAAACCGGTATTGTATCTACACAATATGCAGAGTATAAAGTAGCCCCTGTTGCAGGCAAACATTTCTTAGTGAAAACTATTTCGTTTGATTTCGGTGATGCGGGAAGCACTTCGACCATGAAAGCGAATATTTATTATTCATTGGATGGTTTTGCAACGGCAGGAACTTTGTTAAATCCTTCACCTTTAACTTTGCCAAAATACAGTGCAACAGAGCTTTTCACCAATGCTACCTTTAGTAATCTAAATATTGATGTGTTGTCTGGACAAACCTTAACTGTTAGGGTTTACCCCTGGTGGCCATCTGCAGCCTCAACCACAAAATACCTGGTGGAACGAAATGTAATTATATCGGGGAAAGCAGCACCTACAGGTACAGCGATTTCAAGCACGCCTCAGGCTAGAGAGCGTTTAACATTGGAGCAAACAGACGAAGTGGAAATGAAGGTATTCCCTAATCCGGTAAACAACCGTTTAACTGTAAATTTCCTAAAGACGGCTTCTGAATCGAAGGTGATTATACTTAATTCGGCAGGTGTAAAACTGCTTGAACAACATATTCCTACAGGTAGCACCGAAACCACCACTGACGTTTCTAATTTAGCAACTGGCAACTATTTTCTGATACATGACCGTGGCACGTCAAGGCAAACAAGCCAGTTTTTAAAGTACTAAGTTGAGTTGGATTTCAATTTCCCGTGGTTGGTGTCTCCCCACCAAGCACTTAACTTAATAGCATTCAGGGAGATGCTGAAGCTAATTTAAGTAGATTCTTAAATCGAGAGGGAAAGTCCCAGTAAATGGCTACTTTCCCTTTCCACCAATATGCGACAAGCAGTCGCCTACTATAAAGTTTTATGATAATGGAAGAATCAAACCTTGTGTTCCATCACAAGGGGTAGCCTAAGGGCTACGATTACTTTAGTTTGCCTTGTGGCTAATTCATTTTAAAGGTATCATAAAAAACTCTTAATAAGCAATCCTGCTATGGCCGCAATAACAATGATATGTGGTTCTTGCAATTTCCTGATATAGATTAAAGCAAAAACGGTAACAACAGCAATGATAGCAGTAGTAATATCTACAATAGAACGGGTACCGATAATGATAACGGAGCCAGCCAAGGCACCAACTACTGAAGCTGTAATACCATCCACAAAAGCTTTAATGCTATGATTTTTTGCGATTTTTTTGAAAGATGGAGCAAGTACTACAGTAAAAAGGAAGCAAGGTAAAAACGTAGCAAGCGCAGCTACTGAAGCTCCCAAAAATCCACCGACCAAATAACCAATAAAACCCACGGTAATAACTACTGGCCCTGGTGTAATCATCGCTACCGCGACAGAATCAACAAACTCGGCTTCGGTAAGCCATTGGTACTGCTGTACCACGCCTGCATGGAGAAAAGGAACAATAGCCAACCCACTTCCAAAAACAAAGGCTCCAGCTTTTGCAAAGAAAAAGCCGATTTTCAAAAGCCCATCATTAGAATATTCCCAAAAGCCTATTCCAGCAAGAATGATGGATTGGGAAGTTACAGTTTTTCTTATCCAATGAGGCGGAGCCTTTACCAACATATAGGTCAGTCCGCTAGCGATAAAAAGGAGCACTTCTTCGCTTTGAGTTACCACAGTTAGAACTATCCCTGTAAAGTAAAATAGCCAAAGCAACCAATTGGACTTAATAGCACTAGCATTTAGTTTGCTGATGGATTTAATAGTAAGCTTGTAAACGCTCACGCTGATGATCCCGATCACCGCGGCACCTACACCATAAAATACCGCTTGCATCCAGGGAAGGCCGCTATACAATTTATAAGCCCTCCCCAGCAAAACCACCATAATAAAGGAAGGCAGCACGAACGCCAGGCCAACCAGAGTTGCACCTAGAAGTCGATAATGAACAAAGCCGATATAGATACCTAACTGGGCGGCCAAAGGGCCCGGAGCTAATTGAGCGAGAGCTAAGCCCTCTTTATATTCTTCTTCTGTCAGCCATTTTTTCTGTTCTACAAGATCTCGCTGCATGTAGCCAACTAATGCAACCGGGCCTCCAAAACCCCAGGTTCCTAATTTTAGAAAATACAGGACAAGGTCTTTCAAGCTATAAATAACAGGAATTTTCTCTGCGGCCTCAGGACTTCTCATTTCAACAGTCTTCATAACTTGCAATAGTAATAATCATGAATAAAACAGGATAGATGCTAATTTACTTTTGTATGTTTTTCTTTCGGGAGAAAAGGTAATGTACAAGCTAAAAACCTAAGCCAAATTGAAAAGCGATAGTTGCTGATGCTGGCTTATCATTTCCGAAGCGAACAGGTAGAGGTAAAGCCACGAAAATATTGCTGTTCTTACTTTTCTTTACAATTTTATTTAGGATTGGCGTGAAGCCGTATCTGCCAGAAGTTTCAAATGCGGCCCTTCCAATGAAAGTAAAACCATGTCCGAGAGGCGCTAAAACCCCGGGGTGGAAAAGAACATTACTCATTTTATCCACTCCCTTTTCCGACTTCACGAAAGGCACAACTTCGAAAGAAAAACCAATCTTCGAGCTTTTCCAGATGTTTACTCCAGTGGGCATGCCTACTGTATAGCTTCCGTCAAAATTCGTATGTGTACCCTCACTGGAGAAAGTTACCAAAGGGTGAATAATGCCAACGTATCCTGTGATTTTAGGATAACCGGGTTGCAGTGCGGGACTTGCCTGATTTGACTGAGCCTTGATAGTTCCCAGAAAAATAATAGATAAAAGCGCTAATGTTGAGAAATGGAGTTTCATTTTATCTTTTAAACTTGTTTTCAATACTCTACAAGTTTAGTGGGATAAAAAACGAATTGATAGAACAGATTTAACCTTTTGTATTCTTTTTACTTTTTGAGAGTATTTTTTTGAATTCCGAAGGATTTTTGCCCGTATATTTTTTAAAGATCCTGGTAAAATGGCTCTGATCTGAAAAGCCTGTGAGGTAGGCTATTTCTGAAAGTGAATGTTTGGTAGATTGAAGCAAGTTGATAGCTTTTTCGATGCGAAGTTTTCTGATATACTCGCCAAAGGAAAGGTTATTAAAATGCTTGGAGAACTCCCGAGATAAATAAGCAGGGTGAACATTAAGTTCCTGAGAAATATCTTTAAGGCTAAGATTCAGGTTAGTATCTATTTGATCCTGGATAATATCTTTTAATTCAACAGCCCATTCTGGTATCCTCTTCTTTTCGTCTTTCTGTTGTTTGATATAAGCGTTAAAAACTTCAATCAGCAAATCCTCCACTGGACTTTGAGTATGCCGCTCCTTTTGAAGATGTTTTGCCCAGCTATATAAGGCATCATATATTATCATGCCTTTTTCCAAAAGCTCCTGATCATTAGTGATATTGTAAGCAAGTCCGGCGGAAATAGCCCAAAGCCCGGAAGCCTGCGCTGCAATATGATGTGTATCGGTGTCGGCGCCCCTAACAATTGCAGCCATTGCCAACAATGCAGGGTCATTTAATTGGTGCTTCTTAAGAATATAGTCAAAGGTACATTTATCTTCATAATGGCTATATTCTACTCCTGGAATATCGAATGGTGTTGCATTTAACTCTGCGGCCTTTGCCAACACCGCATCAAAGGGTACATAAATTATCTCAGCATCAGCATCAATAAATCGTTTAATAAGCCAAGGGCATGCAATTCTATCGATTTTTGGCCGCTCGCGGGTGATCCATTTCATAAAGAACTTTATGGTACAAACATAAGAAGCCATTTACAATCTTCTCTTTTATGCGATAGAAAAGCAAGTTGCATTAGATGTAGGACTGTTCCTAGCCGAGTCTCTCGGAGAGGACTCGGCGATCTGGATAGTTCTTGCAATTCCCGGGTTCCCGGGCTTTTGCAAAGAAGCCACAAAACAAAAAAGCCTGATAATTCGGGCTTCATTTCTAATTCAGCGGGGATAAAGGAACTCTATTAGAACACTTAAAGAATATTATAAAGATATTAAGAGACCTTAAACTAGTTTAAGCTAATTTGCTGGTTTACCATTTTACCCTGCTGCTTTTTCATGTCTATTAGCCCGATCTTGTGCGGTAATTTCATCGGAAAGTTTAATAATAAATCTATCCAAACGATTAACGTTTTTTAAATGGTTTTCTCCCAATACTTCATGGAATAAATTCATCATGAATCTTAAATACATAGAGATGTCAATCGCGCCGTTTTTAGTGTGTAGAATATTTTCTATACTATCTTTAAACTTTTTGGCAAGGTAGCTTACAAATTGTTCTTCTGTTACACCATATGCCTCCAATGCTTCAGGTATTGAAAGGATTTTTCGTTGGACTACGCTTTCGACGGTCATGCACTGACACTCTAATTCATATGCTCTATCTTGGAAGAATTCTTCTCCAATATGTGCCTCTTCCTTATATTTCTTCCTATCTAGTAACATAATTTCTAAAGTTAAGTAATTCCTCAGGATCAGTCAAATCTATCTCGCCGTGCCAAGCACTTCCTTTTAGTATGTCTTCCATAAACGTTAGTCGAGCCCAATCTTGTATTGGAAAAGCGTTTTCATTGGGATCGTTATCATAATAAGCATTATAAATCCTCTTTACAATATCATATTGAAGAATACTTAATTCTTGTTTTGCTTTTTTTAAGATAGTAGTAACCTCTGATTTAAGAATTGCTTTAAAGCCAAATTTAGCCCATACATATTCATAATGATTATTTAAATTTTTACAGCTTCTTATTATCTGGTTTCAATTGCTATAAAGTATAAAGGCTGTATTTATCATATAAATAAATCCCGAACGCAACTCTTGTTCGGGAAAATTTGCTTAACAGCATGGTGCCGTGTGCCCATAACCGGACCTCCCTAAGGTTTGTGACGAGTTCATTAATAGAATATGTGCGTCATAGCATATGCATCATCTACGAACAAAATATTGGTAAATTTCAGTGTCAATATTGAGGGGGGACCACGACAAATTCCCGTAGATTAACATTCCAGCAATAAATAATTATTTCTATCCTGAATTCTTCACACAATAGAGTCAATTAAGCTCCCTTTTTAATAATTCTTTCAACTCTATTAAGGAAATATTTTTAGCAACGATAATTCTCTTTTCGTTTACTAGAAAGTTTGTTGGAAACGCATTTATGCCAATTTTTGAAGCTTCAATGCCACTTGGGTCCCGATACTGCGGCCACGGAAGATTATGCTTTTGAATTACCTTTTCCCACTGTGGCACATACTGATTCTTATCCGTTGAAATGCCAATAATTTGAAATTTTTTTTCTGAGAACTCTCCATACATTTCTTTTAATTCTGGAAACTGTGCTATACATGGGCTGCAGTTGCTATACCAAAAATCAATTAAAGTGAATTTGTTTTTTGAAAAAAAAGTGGTGTCGATTTGTTTGAATTGTCTATCAAAGAAATTAGAAAGTTGAAACACCTTCCCTAAGGAAACTGTTCTTGATACCTTAAGCTTTTCAGCTAACTTATTTCCAGCATAAGTTTGTTTTATCTTAGGAGAAAACTTATCAAATATGGCGTCGAAAATTTTTTCATAACCGGAAAAGCTTGCCAGGTCTATCAATTTCCATAACCCGAGGTAAGAATCAGGGTGTTTTATTACATGTTCCATTAACAGGCTATCACTTCTAGCGTATTGTTTACTACGTTCTAATTCTAATTTCCGCTTGATTTCAGAAGGGATTTGGTGATTATAAACCTTGTTAAGGCTATCCCATTGCCTATAGAAAAAATCGCTTTCTCTCAGGAATTGAGCTCGACTGGCAGTGTAGACCTTGTTTTCATCCGTAAAAACATCATTCTTTACTTCAGGGGTCTTGCCAGACAGTCGTATATCAACTCTTATAGACTGCTCACCATTAGAGATTAGGAACGGTGAGGATTGATACGTGTTTAGGAATTTCAATAAGACCCCTTGAGGCTCATCAATCAACCCATTAAATGTGAACCTACCGTGTTCTACTTTACTGCTTAACGAGATGGGATGACGATAGTAGCTAAAATCTGCAAGCATTATAAGCTTTACGGTACCAGTATCTGAATTAATTGTCCCATTGATCGTAAATTTCCTTCTTACTTGCGTTTGGCTAAAAACATTCTGTGTAAGGGCGAGAAAGCAGATCATGAGGATATTTGAAATTTTCATAGGTTTCTTTAAAGATTCAACCCAATATATACTAGGCTGATGCATTTGAATTAATATTTGGTCGCGGTGTAAATTGCCCATTCACACACCAGTCCGCTGCCGCTTTACATGGGCATGAGGAGCTACAACTCCTTCCGTGGCAAGGTGTAGTTGTTTTGTACCCATCACCACCCAAAACCCGTTTCATTTGTTCTTTCGTTAGCATTTCTTTAATGCTTCCCAATTGAAGATTCAAATTTTTCGTCAGTTTTGCTAATTTAAATTCTACGTCATTTAAATGTTGATATTGACGCATTTTGCAAAACGTCTTGTTGATTCTCGTTGGGCTTTTTTTGACGTCTATACAAAAATAGAAATCTTAACTCAATTCAGACTCTTTTTTAAAAGCCAAATCCCTGAAAGGATATAAGCTCGAAATTTGTTCCTGAAAAAATATCCTCATTTTAATAGAATTCCAGAATTGGGGAGATCTTCAAACAAATTAATTAACTATTCCTAACATCTTTGGACAGTTGGCACTCATCAACACTCATAAGTTGCTCTTGAAGCGATGATAACTTTGAAAACAGGATAGATTACTCTTCAAAATGAAAAAGCTTCACTGAATAAGCAAAGCCTTTAATGATCTTTTATTATTTCTCGGGGTAATCTTAGGCAGTACCCAAATTTTCTTCTGGCGGAGAGTGAGGGATTCGAACCCCCGGACCTGTTACAGTCAACAGTTTTCAAGACTGCCGCAATCGACCACTCTGCCAACTCTCCGCGACAAAAGTACAAATCCTTCCTTCATTTCCAAACTCTA
>Ga0307408_100001538_pt1 | contig 17127 bp, 14 predicted proteins | sample 322Cmetagenome_FD_202116 | JGI IMG/M metagenome (GOLD analysis project Ga0307408, IMG submission 202116) | Maize rhizosphere microbial communities from greenhouse at UC Davis, California, United States - 322HYB-C-3 | ecosystem: Host-associated > Plants > Roots > Rhizosphere > Soil | place...
TGAATATCCAGCTCATCTCTTTCGATAAAGAACAAAAGAAGGTCGAACGGGCCTTCAAATTGGGGTAATTTGATTTCGAAAATTTCCTGCTGTATCACAAAGTCGCAAAAATAAAAAATTTGCCGCTTAAATCTAAAGAAAAGATTAGTTAGTGATTTTTTATGAATTATAATGAGTTACTTTGTAGTTTGATTTTTTGTTGACTAGCTACCAGTATGGAAGTAAAGGCGGGAGAACTTTTAGAACAAATAAACTACCCATCTGATTTAAAGAAATTCAGTGAAAACGACCTGGAGCGGATTTGTCAAGAATTGCGCCAGTATATTATTGATATCGTATCGGTAAATGGCGGGCATTTTGCGGCGAGCCTGGGCGTGGTGGAGCTTACGGTTGCCCTTCACTATGTTTTAAATACTCCATACGACCAGCTGGTTTGGGACGTAGGGCACCAGGCTTACGGGCATAAGATCTTAACGGGGCGCCGACCTCTTTTTCATACCAATCGCGTATATAAAGGCATCAGCGGCTTTCCCAAAAGAGCCGAGAGCGAATATGATACTTTTGGTGTAGGCCATTCTTCAACTTCAATCTCTGCCGCCTTGGGTATGGCTGTAGCCTCCCAATACAAAGGCGAGAAAGACCGCCAGCATGTTGCAGTTATCGGCGACGGCTCAATGACAGCCGGAATGGCTTTCGAAGCGTTGAATCATGCTGGTATAGAAAACTCCAATCTCTTAGTTATTCTTAACGACAACTGCATGTCTATCGACCCCAATGTAGGGGCATTAAAAGAATACCTTACAGACATTACTACATCAAGGCAGTATAATAAGTTCAGGGACGATATTTCTCATGTATTGGGAAAACTATCAGAACTTGGGCCTAACGCTCATACGATAGTTAAAAAGATAGAGAAAAGCATCAAAGGAACTTTATTAAAAAGAAGTAATTTTTTTGAGGCTTTAAAATTCAGATACTTCGGCCCAATTGACGGCCATGATGTTAAACATCTGGCCAAAGTTTTAAAAGACCTTAAAGATATTCCCGGCCCTAAGCTCCTACATTGCGTAACCGTCAAGGGTAAAGGCTTTGCATTAGCAGAGAAAGACCAGACCAAATGGCATGCACCTGGCTTATTTGATAAAATCACGGGCGAAATAAAAAGAACGATTCCGGACAAGCCGCAAGCGCCAAAATACCAAGATGTATTCGGCAATACAATTGTTGAACTTGCAGAGCAGAACCCTAAAATTATGGGAGTTACTCCCGCTATGCCTTCAGGAAGTTCTATGAATATAATGATGAAGGCTATGCCAAAAAGGGCTTTTGACGTAGGTATTGCGGAGCAACATGCAGTTACTTTTTCAGCAGGCCTTGCATCGCAGGGAATGGTGCCTTTTTGCAACATATATTCAAGCTTTATGCAAAGAGCCTACGATCAGGTTATACACGACGTAGCATTACAAAAACTAAATGTCGTTTTCTGCCTTGACAGGGGCGGCATTGCAGGCAGCGACGGCGCAACGCACCATGGTGCTTACGATCTTGCATATATGCGTTGCATTCCGAACATGATTGTTTCTGCCCCTATGAACGAGGAGGAGTTGAGAAACTTAATGTACACCGCCCAGCTCGAAGATATAGGCCCATTTTCTATTCGTTATCCACGTGGAACGGGAGTTATGCCTGATTGGAAGAGGCCTCTAAAAGCTATTACCGTCGGAAAAGGAAGGAAAATCTGCGATGGCGAGGACGTTGCCATACTAAGCATAGGGCATATTGGAAATGAAGCTGTAAAAGCGATAAAAGAGCTAAACACTGAAGGGATTTATCCCGCTCATTATGACCTGCGTTTCGTAAAGCCACTTGACCAGGAATTACTGAGCGAAGTTTTCAATAAATTCGACAAAATAGTTACTGTTGAGGATGGCTGTATTCAAGGAGGTATGGGAAGTGCTGTACTAGAATTTATGGCAGATAAAGGCTACTCATCCCGAGTTATTCGTTTAGGCATCCCCGATGATATAATAGAGCACGGCGACCAACCTGAACTGTGGGCAGAATGCGGATATGACGCAACGGCAATTGCAGAAGCTGTGAGAATGGTTGCAGTAAACAGAGTCACAAACACTTTAGCCAGCTAAATACACTAAAAAAGCGATTAGGTTCCTAATCGCTTTTTCTTTATCAAATAAGCCCAGCAGCTTCTTCGACTTCTTTATACCAGTCTTCTCCGTATTTTCTTATTAACGGCTCTTTGAGAAACTTATAAACCGGCACTTTCAACTCTTTTCCGAAAGAACATGCCGGGCTGCATATATTCCATCGGTCGTAATTCAAAATGTCGAAATCCGGATAGGCCGTAATTCTTATTGGATATAAATGACAGGAGATAGGTTTCTTCCATTGGATTTCCCCTTCAAGATAAGCCTTTTCAATGGCACACTTGCTTATGCCATTTTCCATGATAACATACGCACATTCCTTATTTCCACCTACACAAGGCGTTGTAAAATCTCCGTCAATATCTTTAACCCATGTACCAGCAGCTTCAACAGTTTTGATACCTTCTTCGGTCATGTAGGGTTTTACCAGTGGATATATTTCTTCGAGCACTTTTAGCTCTGAACGTTCTAATGGAGCACCGGCATCCCCCTCTACACAGCATGCTCCTTTGCATCTTTCCAGATTGCACACAAAATTCTCACTAAACACTTCTTCATGCACCAGCGTGTGCTGTATCTCAATCATATTCACAATTATTCGGCTAATTTTTCGGAATGCAAAGATAGCACTAATCTTTCTTTTTTGTTACGGCTAACGGGTACAATAAGCCGTTAGCTGAAGTGAGCTCCATAGTTACAGAACCAACAAGAATTTCTACCTCTGCTTTTACAGGAATACGGTTTCCATCATCTGTAATCCACAGATAAAGCTTGCTATCTTTTCTAAAAATACGTCCAGGCTCAATTGAGGGACTAAACTTGAGGCAGTTGAAGTATCCTAAAGGCGTCTTGATCCTTTCCTTGCCCAGATAGGTAATCTCCAGATCCGAAATACCATCTCCTAAAAAATAATGCATTTTAAGAGGGGTTCCAGTCTTCACTCCTGTTAAATCAAGATTCCGGGCAAAATAATATGCAGAAACAATATCAAAGGTTTGTTCTGCACCTTTAAATGTACCTCTATTTGCAACAACTTTTCTCTGCTCCTGGTAAAACCTCGCCTTATCAGCACGGCGATAATTCGATTCACGAATATTTTCTGAATACAAATGAGGCAACAGCGTTTCCTTGTCTATATAAGATTCATACCTATTCCTCACCTTGTAAAAAATATCAAATGTCCCCGATGTCCTTCCTTGCGCTATAAGATTATACACCGGCCTGTTGCTCAACTTTAAATCGGAATCAACCACATTTAACGTTGCCTCCGCGGCTGTCACAAACCCATACCTCAACCTATATTTTAAAACCTCTCCAGGCCGAAAAACTACATCCTTTTTGCTCTCTAACTCTTGCCCGCCTGCCATCTTGCCCACCAAAACAACAAATAATATCAGCAGTAATCTCTTCATACAGTAAAGACTTATTATGTAAAGACGAAATGGTATTGATTTAGGTTACATTAAAAAAACAAGGAGCTCTATGCTAATCCTTACGTTTAAAGAGAGGGACCGTTGAACATGGCTCACCATACATAATACTTTTAGCAACTTTGGTTAGCCTTGACGTTAGCTCAACATAAGCCGAAACCGGAATTGGAGTATCACCACAGCCTTTAACAACAATCCTCTCATCACGATACTTTTCTATATCCAGGTTATTAATGGCACGCTCAAACAGTAATGTTTCCAACGTTTCCAAATTACCAAACACAACTGTAGCAGCAAAAGGCGACATCTTATTGGCGAGAAGCATGTACGCCCATGTGGGCACTATAGCGTCCGCCGAACAGGTTATTGCAACATGCTTACCTGCATACTGGCTCCAATCATGCTGTTTTATAAACTCCCTAAAATCTTTCTCCTTTAGTATTAATCCATGAAATAAGTTATCTTTTATATCGTATAAAATCCTATCTCCGGCAGGATAAAGATCCGCAAGATCAAAACTAACCAGTCCGCTTTGCGCTACCTTGTTGACTATATTTTCTTGAATATCCATTACAAGTTTTTAACATACAAAAATACGAGCACATAACAGCATGAGAGTTAAGAAAATGTAAAATTGCAAGCCCCTAAGTATATAACAAAAAAACCGGAAGATTATTCTCCCGGCTTTAATTTGATAGTTCCTTAACCTACTAAAAGAAACGGAACCTGTTATCTTTAATATCAGCTCTATCACGTAACACTTCAAACACCTGGCTTTGAGCCCTTTGTTGAACTGACTGGCTGATTTGCTGCTTCTGAGTTACTGTATTAGTTAACGGCGCAGGATTAGAGAAGCTGTTTACTAATACTACATATACTCCATTTTCGCCTACTACAGGTTTTGACAGCTTATTTGGCTGTAACCCAAACACTGTACCAACAACTTTATTTTCCTGTGCAATTCCCGGAATGATTGGGTTAGCGAAAACTACGTTTTGTACCGGCTGTGCCTGCTTTTTAACTTTCTGAGCAACCTGATTAATAGAAGATGAACCAGCTAATGCCTTAGCTAATTGCTCTGATAAAATACGGGCTTTGACTTTATTGCGTACCGCCGGCTCAATCTGTTTCTTAACTTTTTCCAAAGCAAGAGTGCCTTTAGGGCGAATGTCTGTAAGTTTAGCAACCACATAGCTATTACCTAACTCAAACACTTTATCCGAAACGTCACCTTCTTCTGCCTCATAAGCCCAGCGAACCAACTCACGTGGATTATCAAGGCCTGCAACTGTAGACTGAGATGCAGAAACATTTTCAGCAACCAATTTACGTAACTTATCAGATTGTGACTTCTCATCAAAAGCCTTTGCACTATTTACAGCAGCTAAGAAAGATGAAGCTTTTCCATAAGCGGCTTGCTGGGTTTCGTTGCTGCTGTTGATTGCTTTGTCTACGATAGCTACCTTGGCAACTTTAGATGAACCTACTTGCTTTTCAATACGAATAACGTGAACGCCAAACTGAGTTGTAACAACCTTTAAGTCGCCGGTTTTGCCGTTAAATACCGCTTCTTCAAAAGCAGGAATCATTGCACCACGTGCAAACGTACCCAAATCTCCACCTTTGTCCTTTGAGGCGTCTGTACCAAATTTAGAAGACAATTCGGCAAAGCTTGCGCCTTTTTGGATAAGGGCTAAGATCGAGTCTGCTTTGGCTTTTGCTTTATCTACACCACCTTCTGTAGCAGGGTTAATTAAAATATGGCTGGCTTTTACAGAGTCTGGACTCAACCTAACATCAACTACTTTGGCCAACTTGTAAGCATTATTGCTAAACACCGGACCAATAACTGCTCCTACAGGGGCGTTAAATACAGCTGAGTCTAAAGCTGGTTCCAATTGTCCCTTCTTAACATAAGCAATTGGGTTCTTTGAATCTGCATTTACAGCAACGAATAAAGAATCGTTAGTTGAAGCGCGGAAATCTGCAGCTAACTTATCTACTCCGGCGCGAAGGCTGGCTGAATCTGCTTTAGAAGGGCTTGCATCGAAAACAATGTAGTCAAAAGACCTGCTTTCCTCTTTGTTTTTGAAACGAGCTTTGTTCTCATCATAATATTCCTGATAATCTGATTCTGCAGGTACAGCCTGTGCATCTGGCACAGAAGCATAATCAAGATTCACATAGCTGAAATTAGCAAGTTTATTACGTTGGTTATAATCTTCGCGAGCTTCCAGTGATGTAACGTAAACACTGTTCCTCACAAGGTTATTGTATTTCTGGTATAGGCGGTCACGCTTAATAGATGCAAGGAAATCATTCCATTGCTGGCGGATTTCGCTATTAGCAGGCTGCTTGTCTAAATTACTTAAGAATGTATTTAACTGAGTTTTATCGTATTGGCCAGTTTGCGGATTGCCAAACGTTTGTACAATTTGCGGGTGTGGATTTTTCCCGAACAGCATATCGTTTAATTCGGTTCTTCCTACCTCTAATCCAAGGCGTTTAACTTCCTTGTTTACAAGAATTTCAGAAACAGACTGGTTCCAGGTATTCTCAACAATGTAAGCACTCATTTGAGGGTTTAGATTTCCGCCCATTTGCTGCCTGAAATTGTTCTCATTCTGTTCAACTTTCTTTTTGAACTCTTCAATTTCAATTTTCTCGCCGGCCACCTCACCAACTTCGTTTTGGCTGGCAGCCCAGAAAGGAGTGCCAAGGCGTACCGCATCGCCGATCAAGAAAGCTACAATTGCTAAACCAATTACCCCGACAAGGATAATACCTGCACGGTTTCGCAAAAAACTCATTATTCCCATATAGTATAAACTTTATTCGTTTCTTAAAAAGAGGGCGCAAGATACAATTTTTACAAAAAAATCCTAATAGAAAATATTTAGGCGAGGCATTAGGCCCGGAAGGCCTAATTTGCTTATTGTTAAATTGTTGAAATGCCGTTGTTTTAGTTCAAGCTAATCCAGCTCCTCTAAAATTGATTAGTACGAAAAACGATTGCCGGTGGCAAAATCTCCATAGGCCCTATCGATTTCCGGATTATTAAAATTTTGGTCGCTACGGAATCCTGAACCAAATATATTGGTACCATCAGGCTTTACAATATTGACTAGTTGATTGGAATAAAAACGCTGTTTCCCTTCGTCCCAAATCAGCTCTTCTGATTTAAAAACATCGCCTTTTACGTTAGTAACCACCACGTTTTTACGCAGCTCAACTTGTTTTTCATTTTCTCTCCTTACAGCATAGTCGGAAACAACCCGGCTACTTTCCTGTTGATTTTCGTCGTAGAAAATGATGGTTACCCCCTTCGGCATTTCGTAGTAAGGATTGGTTACAGCCTTGTAATGATGCAATTCTTTAGCGGTCATACGCGCTTTTACCTTCGCTGAATCACTATAAATTACAGTTACCCCGTATGAAACATCGACCGGTACAGATATTTTTTTGGCAGAAACCCTTTCCACATCCTTCAAATCATTCTCGCAGGATGCAAAAACAAGGCAAAACGCCAATCCAATATAGATATAAGAAAGCTTCAAGGCTAATCAAATTTATAACGCTGAAACCACTTATCGTTAATAGTGAAACCAAGATAAATGTTTGCAAAACGCTCGCGCACAAGGCTATTGTCTAACTTTCCGCGCTGGCCAAGTTCTGCACCAATGTTTATTTTATAAAATGTTGAGCGAGTTGATGGAAGTGGTAAGCCTAAACCTAAGGTTATAGCAGCCTGATTAATGTTTGAACTATTTAAAGCGATATAAGTTCTGTCGTATTTAAAGCCCAGGCGGTAATCAACCAATTTAAAGTAGCTGCCAACAGCGGTTATGTCTGGAGTTATTTGTCCGCCAACGGCTACACCAAAAGCATTCTGTAATCCTGGATTTGAATTGCCTTCGCGATAATCAGACCATTGTGCCATAGTCAAATCAGCTCCGATTAACCAACGGTCAGCTCGTTCAAACACAATCCCCATTCTGTGAGACAAAGGAAGTTTCAGGTTAGAAGCACTCTCCTTAAATGTAGTACTGTCTAAAGCAATATTTTCGTTTCCAGTAGCATCCTTGGTGTAATGTGTAGAAAGATTTGTTAGCGAAGAGTTTAGTTTATTGCTTGCGGAACCAGAATATCCTAAAGTCAGTTTTACTTTCTTATTTACTTTTGTAAAATATTGCAAGCCGTACTCAAAACTCAGCCCGCCAACGCTTCTGGTAACCTGATTTCTGGTATTCAAGGCGGCTGCGTCATAAGGGAACTCTGCATCGCGGTTTTGCTCTAGCTTACCAAAAATGTAAGAAACATTTGCACCAAGGCTAAAATGTTGGCCTATTTGATGGGCGTATCCTAAATATGCTTTTGATAAACCACCATCTCCGTTATAAATATGGTTAACGGTTATAGTATCAGCTTTTACACTTTGCCGGTTTCGGTACCCCATTGTGCTAAAAGGCAAAACTCCAAAGCTTAACCCAGAATAGCGGGAAACCGGAATTGCAAAAACCACATGGCTTAAAGATCCTGTAAAATTCTTTTCAGTACGGCCATCTTTTGTTAAGCTATTGAAACTTGAATATAAGCCTATATCAAAGGCTGTTAAGGTAATTGAAGAGTAAGATGCCGGATTAGATAAATTGATATTGTTGTATCCAGTAGGTTTACGCAATGCGGCCCCAATACCACCCAGAGCCCTGGTTTGTGGCAATGAGGTACCTGTTAATTCGCCCAGGGCAAACCTTGAATAAGGTGAATTTGTGGTTGATTGTGCAAGAGCGTTAACGCCAGACAATATTCCAAAAAACAAAAAAATATTCTTAGTGAATTTAATCATTATGCTGATATATAACTTCGTTTAAACCGATGAGGACTAAATGCGGCTCGGATTTAACGACGGGCGCAAAGATGCTATTTTTCAACTGTCTATCAAAAAAATCGGCATCTCCACCGCAAAGTAAAACCACAAGGCCGGGATATTGGCCCTGGTAAGCCTTGATGAACCCTTCTACTTCATAATACACCCCGCCCTGAACACCCGAAAGCATTGAGGTGCGGGTATCCTCACCTCTTACGCCATTAAAATCCGAGTCGAAAGCAATTAAAGGTAATTTTCCAGTGAAGGTATGCATAGCTTTATAACGCATGGCAATACCTGGCGATATACTGCCTCCATAATAATTCTTTTCCTTATCAATAAAATCATATGTGATACAGGTTCCGGCATCTATAACTAAACAATCAGAGCCAGGAAAAATATGCGCCGCGCCATTCACTGCAGCATACCTGTCTAAGCCTAAGGTATTTGGCGTTTTATAGCGGTTATTGATGAGTGTCTTTTCTGAAGTTTTAAACCTTAAATATCGAAACTTTGATTGCAGATATTGCTCTAGTTCTTCTATATGGGGCTTAACTGTTGACACTATAGCGTTTTTTACGGCAAATGAACTTGCAAATTCATCGATCACTTGCGGACTTACATTGTTGGCAGAATGTAGCTTAACGATACTCCGATTATTGAACAAAGCAAACTTAGTTAGAGTATTTCCTATATCAATAACCAGATTATACATTATAAATAGAAGTTTGGAAGCGAAGCATAGTTCAGCGCAAAAATTGATGGTTCAGCAACTGAAATTATTTCTTCAGGCATTATAACACAAAACTATTTAAATTTTGTATCACACAGTTTTTTAATTTGTTAAAAAAGGTTAAGTAAAACCCGTAAAAACAGCCAACAACCTCACTCTGCTTAATTCAGCACCTTTTACTTAACGATAAATTTTATATTTACTGCGAATCTTATAACCAATCTGTTTTACTCAATGAAACCTAAATTCTTTTTGCTTACAGCAATCTTACTATCCTTTGCCTTAGCCAGCCATGCGCAGGGCACTTCGCCTAAAGCCTCACCGTCTACCCAAAGGCTTTTTTTCGAAAAGGTTTATCTGCACATTGACCGCGATTATTATAGCAGTGGCGAGGATATCTGGTTTAAAGCATACCTTCTTAATGCGCAGGTAAATCAGCTTCTAAATACCAGCAATAATTTATATGTTGAGCTTGTCTCTCCAAAAGCGGAAATTATCAGCCGAAAAGTAGTCAAGCTAGACGATGGAATTGGATATGGGGATTTCAACCTAAATGACTCAATTCCTGGAGGAAGATATCGGGTTAGGGCATATACCAATTGGATGCTCAATTTTGGAGACAAATTCGTGTTTGAAAAAGAAATTCTGGTTAATGGAGCAGATAAAAGCAATGCTAATCTTTCCAATAATAATAAGGCAGGAGTCTCTAACCCAAGTAAACCCTTAACTGCCAAGGCTCAACAGCCTAAAATACAGTTTTTTCCGGAGGGAGGGTCGATGATTGAAGGAGTATCAGGCTTAATTGCATATAAAGCAGAATCAGCCGAAGGCAAAGGAGTAAAAGTAAAAGGCTATATAATTTCATCTACGGGAGATACGATTACTTCTTTTGAAAGCAAAGAATCTGGCATTGGGAGCCTTATGCTATTGCCGGTCCCTGGAACTAAATACGCTGTTAAAGGCCACTTTAATGGAAGCATCCCATTTTCTTCTGCCTTGCCAGACGCCCTTCCTACTGGATTCTCTGGCTTTACACAGAGCGCAGATAGCAGCAGAGTAAGAGTGATTATCAGTACCAACGAAACTACACTTAATGAATATAAGGGCCGGGAATTTGAGATTCGGGGCAGGCATGGAGGTATCTCTTACTTTGCCGCAAAATTCGCTTTAACCGACTTACAGACTCTTGCAGACATTCCAAAAGCGGATTTGCCAGCGGGGATTGCCGCAATAAGCCTGACTGATGATAAAGGCCGGCCGCATTTTGAAAGGTTGATTTATATCGACCATCCAAAAAGGAATGTTAGGCTAACAGTAAGTACCAATAAGCCCACATATAGCCCTAAAGAGCGGGTTGTAATTAATATCAAAGCCGTTGATCCAGAAAATAAACCGGTGAAAACTGATTTATCGCTTGCGGCAGTTGACGCCGGCATTGTTCCACAAGGACAGGGAAATATTGTTTCTTACATGATGCTTGAATCGGAAGTTAGGGGCGAAATTGAACATCCAGAACAGTATTTTGACTCTAAAAATCCAGATAGGTTAAAACAGCTAGACTTACTTCTGTTAACACAGGGATGGCGAGACTTTCTTTGGAAGAGGCTTAAAGATACTACATTGAAAATTAGCCACATTAACGAAGCTGGATTTACTATTTCGGGCAGAGTGAGAGAAAAGAATGCTGACAAACCGATGCCCGGGTTAAATGTTACTTTATTTGCCAACGGAGCAAAAGGCAATAAACTTTTTGGCGCGACAACCAATGCCCAAGGTAGATACTATTTTGACCGTATCAACCTTGAAGGAAGTCAAAGCATTAAGTTAGTTTCGGCAGACAATAAGGGAAATAAAAAAGGGATGCTCTTAGTAGACTCACTCTATGCTGATCCGCTACCCGCTATTGCCCTTCGGGAATCGGAGCCTCCACAGAAATTTGAAGAATTCAAGAGCGAGTCACAGAAAAGAAAAACGGAGTTAAAAATAAATTCACTTTCTGACACTATTACTTTAAAAGAAGTGTCTGTAAAGGCCTCCAAATCCAAAACTGTGTTTTTATTTGGAGATGTACTGACCTCCTTTGGCTATCCAGACCAAAATTTTACTATAACTCAAAAAGACCACGACTATGCAAACCTTAGCCATTTCTTACTACACAGGGTTTCGGGTGCAATGCAGTCTGACGATCCTGAATACAACGGGGTATTATTTATGTCTGATGGCAAAAAGGTGCGCCCCCGCTTTAGGGTAGATAAACGTGAAGACCTATTTCTTAGGGCAGATTATTTTGAACTACCAATGGATCAGATAGTTCAGGTTACAGTAAAGCATATGTTGGGATCTACTCAATTAGGCATTGATAGCGCCACAAATATGAGCACTTCTACGCCGGGAGGACACGTTTATTTAATTGACCTTACCTTAAAGCCCACGGCTTTCTCTCGCCCTGACCTGAGCCTTCTAAGCACCAATGTTACAGGTTACTATCAGCAGCGGCTATTTTATAGCCCTATATATCCTCAAGGGGTTTCTTCTGCAAAAAAGGATTTACGGACTACTATTTACTGGCATCCTAAAGTTCATACCGACGAAAATGGTTCGGCAACCGTTTACTTTTACAATGCGGACCCTAAAGGGCAAGTGCGTCTCGCCGTTGAGGGCGTAACAGAAAAGGGGCTTCCTATTGCTGAAAGCACTAGTTATGAAGTAAAATAAAATATGATTAATGCTTGCCAGCATTCTATTGTTGTAGGATGCTGGAGGTTTTGATAGGTTAATGGCCTATATAAATTGGAAATAGATAATGAAGCCTAATAACAATACATATAATCCCTCATAAAACCAGCGCTTACTAGCATGCATGAAATAGTGGGCCATGAAAACTGATACCGGCGCAACTGCCAGCAAAAAGTGGTAAACATGATATTCTGTTTTAATGTAGAATGACAGAATTGAAAAAATTGCAAGAATAAATAACACAAGATATGCTTTGCGAACATGTACACTACTTCTGTTCAGCCTCTGCTGCAAGGTAATCACCCCCAATGCCAGGATAACCACAACAGGAGACAGTACGATATAGTCATATAGTTTAATATTCAAAAACCGTGGAAAAGCCGCAGCCAGGGGAACTTTTAGATTGGCGAATTGCTCAAACGAACCGCTTAGGAAATAGGCAACAGCTAAAAAAAAGTAGATGGTACCAACTCCAACAATACCTGCAACCCACTCCCGCCAGTCAAATGGCCTGAAAATTATTAAAGCAACCCAGAGCAAAGGTACCATTGCTATAAACGGGAAATAAATAAGCGTGCCAATGCCGATAATCATTCCAGAATCGAACATTACTGAACGAGCTTCCTCACTTCTGTAGATATTGAAAAACTTGCTTATAAGCCACAACATCAAAAAGTTGCAAAGCAGCGCCGGACTTAATACCATGAAAGGCATTAACATACTCGACAGTGTTACATACATCAACGCCGGTAAAAATGACGGCTTTCCAAGCAAGTTGTAATTATTAATCATCCTGTTGAAGATGACCGCCTGGCAAAGAGAAACCACCATGGCAAAAAACAGATTTGCACCCGGCGAAAACAATGAAGAGGATGATGAAATGCTAATCAGAGCACCGCCATAGTTTTCAAGAAAGGTAAAATTAATTTCTTGAGGCAGTTGCAACAGTATCCCAATTCGTAAAAAGAAGGCTATACCTACCAAAATTAAAAGGCTAATTGGGTTTAACTTTCTAAAAAAATCTATCATCCTTGCAAATTTGCTCTAACGGAGACAATATTAGGCAAAACGAGGCAATTTCTGGCAATCAGGATTTTGAAGTGTAATTACGAATAAGGCTTTCGATAATGTTGCGCGTTTCATCAGGGTAATTGACATTAACTTTTTGATCACAGGCAAGCCATTCCCTTATCCTCGTTACAAATCCGTCTTTAAGTTGATAAATTACCGGTACGCCTAAATGCCTCGCAGCTTCAGCATTGCATAATTGCTCATACTGGTTTTTCATGGGCATCACCATCACTTTCTTTCCCAAAAACAGAGCTTCGGAAGGGCTCTCAAACCCTCCTCCTGTTAATAGTCCGGATGACGATGCAAGGCTTTTATTGTACTGCTCATTATTAATTGGCTGTACTAAAACATTACTTTCTGTATATGTTTGCCGGGAATGCTTTGAAAACACTTCCCACCTTATTTCTGGAATCTTTTTCAGGTAAGAAACTAAAAGCTTGTCGTGATATGCCGGAAGGTAGACTGTGACATGGCCAAAATCCTTGATGTCCTGGTTTCTTATTTCACTTCGAATAACGGGTGTATGTATAAATTCATCGTATTTATCAAAATGGAAACCTATTTTATAAGTTGTTGGTGCATAGTGTGTAAACAAATACTCAGCCCAGTTATATTTACCCGGAGGACGAGGGGTATTCTTTGACAGGAACGATGCTTGATGGCTAAGGGCAACACTAGGCCTACCCTGAAGCCGGCATGCCCAGCCCGTTATTGGCTCGAAGTCGTTAATAATTAAATCGTAGTTTTTTAAAGGCAGAGATCGTACATCTTTCCATAGCTGTGGAAGGTTCATAGATTTATAGGTTTTCCAATAATCTACTCCGCCTTTTTTTCCAAAAATGTAACTAAACCCGTGAAAGCGATACTTTAGCGGCTCACCGGGCAATATATCCGCTTGGGTGCCACTTATCAGCATATCTACTTGCCCATAGTTTTTTAGAATAGGCGCAATTTCCCGCGCCCTACTAATATGGCCATTACCCGTGCCTTGTACCGCAAACAATATTCGCATTCTGCAAAATCCAGTTTATTGAAGCTATCTATCAATCTTGCTACTTATTCTCCTTTTCTCTCTCCCCGGGGCAAAGCTATTGATGATATTGACGAAACTAAATACTTTCCGATTTAATTTTCTCTAATAACTCCTTAATGTTAAGTTTTGCTTTTAAATCTTCATTATCCATTGCAGTTTCTTCGTCTTTTTCTTCAATAAAATCAGTATGCGAATAATTAACGATCTGCCAGTTACCATTACTATACTCTAAAGCACTAAGGCTTTCCACCCAATCGCCCGAGTTTAGATATAGGGTGCTTCCTGCCTCGTTCTCAATAAGACGTTTTTCTGCCTGATGGATGTGCCCACAGATTACATAATGATAACCTTTATCGATTGCCAGGTCGGCTGCGATGTTCTCAAAATCATTTATGAATTTAACGGCGTCTTTAAATCGGGCTTTAACCTTACGCGAAAAGCTCATTTTTTGCCTGCCCAATTTAGTGAGGATCCAGTTTACCAAGCTATTGAGTAAAATAAGGGTATCGTAACCAACAGCACCAAGCTTAGCGAGCCATTTTGAATGCTGCATGGTAACATCAAATACATCTCCATGAAAGATCCAGGCTTTCTTTCCATCCAATTCCAGTACTAATTTATTTGCGAGGTGAAAGCTTCCGAAGGATATATCCGTAAACTTACGCAGCATTTCATCATGGTTCCCAGTTAAATAGTAAACCGGAATCCCATCCGAAACATACTTCATGAAGCGTTTTACGACTTTCATATGTGCTTCGGGCCAATAAGATTTACTGAACTGCCATATATCGATAATATCGCCATTAAGCACCACGGTTTTAGGCTTTATGCTTTTTAGATATCTAAGCAACTCTTTTGCATGGCAGCCATAAGTACCTAAGTGGATATCGGACAACACCAATACGTCTATTTCTCTTTTAGGCATATAATTTTTGAGGTAGGGCAGAATCAGAAAACAGGCAGCTACTCTTCCTCCTCATCGAACCTAAGTTCAAACGTATTAACGATAACCATTGCGACTATCAATAATGCTAGAAGTAAACTGTAGCAAAGTAATTCTTCTGTTCCCATTTGTTTCATCTAAAATACGCCGCTAGAATTAGCTTAATATTAAAATGGAGTTAAGTTGCAAATCGGAGTGAAAGAGTTGGAGGAGAGGCAGCTTACTTCCTGATAGTTTTTTTGATTTTAGTAATCTGCTTGAGATGGTGGCGAGTGTGTATACTCATAAATTGCAGCCACTGCTCGCTGTTTAACATTCCTAAACGGGGATGCTGTATTCGGCAATGCGATGATGACCTCGCCATTTTAGATAAAGTAGTATCCAGGCGGTGCCCTAATTTGATCAATTCATTACGTGCATCTTCCCTGCTTATCTTTTTTATTGATGAAGCCGGGCCTGGCGGGACTTTGATCTTAAAAGGAGGAAATTTTCCTACAAACAGTATAATCCGAGACAAGATTGGAAGCGTATAATTTCCAGCAGACTGCTTCCCATGGAGGCACTTTTCTATAGCCAGCAGAGACAACTTATTAACGTGCGTGATATGGCAATAAACTTCTGAAAACGACCATGAACCTGGCGCAGGACTCAAAACAAAATCTTCTTCAGAAATTTCCTTAAGAATTTCCTGGTAAGCCTTTAGCTGCTGCAAAAGTTCTTTGCCGGTTTCATTTACACTCATAGTAGATGTTGTAGCTCGTTAAGATGTGTAATTTGCCGTCGCACATCGGTTGGCTTTTCCTTTCCCAGGGGATTAAAATAAATTGCATCCATACCGAAAGCCATAGCGCCTCGAATATCTGCTTCCAGGCTATCACCAATCATCAGGCTTTCTTCTTTAAACGCCTGGGCACCATTTAAGGCAAATTCGAATATAGCCTTATCGGGCTTGTTGATCCCTATAATTTCAGATATTACAATTGTACTGAAGTATTTGCCCAGATTAGTAAGTTCAATCTTTAACTCAGTTGATTCTTTAAAGCCATTTGATATTAAATGAAGCGAGTATTTTCCACTCAAATAATTTAAGGTTTCATGTGCCTCCGGAAACAAGTTGGTTTTGGTTGGGCAGATTCGCACATAGTCCTCTTCAAACTTTATTGGAATTATTTCAGGTGCCAGTCCCAATTCCAAAAAGGTTTTTCTAAAGCGGGTTTGCCTTAGTTCGTTTTTGCTAATACGCCCAAGGTGATAAGCTGCCCATAATTCATGGTTGTTACGGGTATACGTTTCGATAAAGGTTGCAGCGCAGGCTACACCCAATTTCTCAAGTTGGTGAAAGTCGTATAATTCTAATAGGGTTTCCTCCGCATTACGGTCAAAATCCCAGAGCGTATGGTCTAAATCAAAAAATAGATGCTTCATTAAAGCTTAACAAATATTAATAACAACCTTTTTTAGGCTAAGGCTGAAGGCAGATGCGGTCAATCTTTTATTCCAAAAGCCAGGTCGCCAACATCGCCAACGCCGGGCACTATATAAGCCTTGGTAGTCATTTCTTCGTCTACTGCGCCCAGCCACAATCTCGCTTTTGGCAAGTTTGCCCTAACATGCGCAACTCCCTCGGAGCTGGCAATTACTGAGACAATATGTAATTCCTTGATATCGTACTGAGCCAGCAGCTCTTTGCAGCTTAGAACAATACTTCTACCGGTGGCAAGCATTGGATCAGACACGATAACTATCTTATTATTCAAATCCGGGCAGGAAACGTATTCTTTTTGTATAGTGAAGCCTCCACCGGCAGTCACCTGCCTGTAGGCCGCAATAAAGGCTGAATCAGATTGGTCGAAGAAATTTAACAAACCCTGGTGCAAGGGAAGGCCAGCCCTTAAAATAGTGGCCAAAACCGGATACTCTTCAATTACCGGTACCAGCGCCGAGCCTAAAGGAGTTTCAAACTCAGTTTCAACATAATTTAATGTTTTGCTGATTTCAAAAGCAAAGATTTCGCCCAGGCGCTCCAGGTTCTTACGAAAGCGCATACTATCCTGCTGAATTTGCGCATCCCTAAGTTCTGCTATAAAATTGTTGGCAAGTGATAACGTATTACTAAGTACAAACATGGTATGATAAAAATACGGAAATA
>Ga0307408_100001539_pt1 | contig 17123 bp, 15 predicted proteins | sample 322Cmetagenome_FD_202116 | JGI IMG/M metagenome (GOLD analysis project Ga0307408, IMG submission 202116) | Maize rhizosphere microbial communities from greenhouse at UC Davis, California, United States - 322HYB-C-3 | ecosystem: Host-associated > Plants > Roots > Rhizosphere > Soil | place...
TCCGTAGAGATACTGCTTAACACTACAGGCAGTATGGGCTACAGTCCATTGGCTGGACAGCTATTAAATGAAGTTAAGATATAGGATTTGGGTTTGTTTAAATTGGCGTACAACTTCCGGCAATAACCTTTAGCTTTTTGCCACACAATTTCCACACACGAATATAACGGAATTCGCCTTCAAAGCTTTTCCCCAGCATAAGCCCTTCTGTTTTGACCAATAAAGTAACGACAGCTGAATCTTCGATAATGTTTATAGTTTCCAAAGTTGAAGCAATCTGATTTATAATCATACTACCTGATCTATGCGAATCTAAATCCATTTGCTTAGTTATAGTTTGTCCGTTAGGAATAACAAAAAGTAAATCTTCATGAAGAATTTCATCTAGAATTTCTACATCGCTTGATTTCATTGCTTCTAGAAGTAGCTTTTCGCTTTCGGTAATGTGCTCGGCGCTAAGTGTTTCAATCAAATTCATATTGTAATACTAATTTAGGCAAACCTGGTGCGCTTGCGGTTAATGTTACGCTCTTGATGTAAAATGCGTGTTAGCGTTCGTTGTTTTTCTGTATAATTTTAATTTAAGCATTGCAATGTTTACAATTAATATTCTTTATTAAAGCTTACTGGGGTAATTTCAGCCATAAAGCTGGGCGAACTCCGCCACTGTCTCGCGGTCTGCCATATACGCCATTGCCACGAACATAGACATTACCATTTTTATTAATGGTCGCACAAGTCTTACTATAATAGCCAGGTGAGCGAAGTCGCCACCAGTGATATTCACCTGCATATTGCGCTTGCGCTTTGGGTAGTTTTTGTCGTCTTGTTGTGTCAACTGGCTTACCTGATTGTTTATTGACGCGGCTTGTTCCCGACTAATTCCCTTATGTTGTTCTCATTTATTTCCTAGGAGAGTCTATAAGCTAGGCCCGAAATTGAATTTCGATCTTTCAGATGCACATAAGGGTAGTACTCTTATTCTTCAGGCATTTTCCAGTCAATTTCTTTTGCTATTTGGTTAAATGAAAAGTCGCCTATTTTTAGTACAACTCCTTTTTCATTAATATAACCGTGTTTCATACATACAATCGAATAATGGTGGCAATCTGCTTCTTTTGCGTGTTCGTCCCACGGAATTTTTTTACAAGTCTGTCCAATTATTGCTTTGCCATTATGAAAAGAAGTCACGATCTCAAATTGTGGCCTTATAACAATTTCTCCCTTATTATTTGCAAACCCGATCCTGTCGTTTTTGTCAACTATTCTAATCTTATTTTCAATCAGATAGTCAGGGCTTGGCTCTCCAAAGCTGGTATTATAAACTTTGAATAACTCATTTTCATTTGCATCGATAGCTGTCCAGCCAGAATTACCTTTCTTACTAAATATTGCAAAGTAGCCAAACTTGCCATTATTCAATGATATATAGTACTTTGAAGTGTCTAATTGCCGAATTACCTTTCCTTTTTCGTCAACCAGGCAATAAATATCTCTCCATGTACCAGTTTCTTTCACTTTAACTTTAAACTTCTTTTGTCCATAGGCAAAGTGGCAGAAAAGAAGTACCAATGTAATGGTAGTTATATGTCTCGTTCTCATCGTCTGTAAGTTTTACCGCCAACTACTTTTCGCCGTAAACATAGCCCCAATAGAATAGATCCTGTTATTTCCTTTTCGCCTTCTCCCAAACAGCACTCTGCTTCTTTCTAAAATATCGGATAATACCCGCTAGAACCGCATAATTCATCACGCAGAAATAGTAAGGAATAAACAAAATTTTAACCCTCAACTGTTTCTTCTCCAGTACAAAGCCAATAAAAGCAAACAGGTAAAAGAAAATCTGGCAGATAAGCAGGTAAACATAAAACCACTCATTCGGCTGCAACGCAATAAAAACATTTAGAATAAAAGCCAATATCAGCAAGAAAGGTGTGATCGTCCAGCGCAACACGCGGTGGCTAATGTATTGAAAGCTTAAAGTGCCGTACTTAAAAATATTAAACAAGCTGCTTAGCCAGATGATCGACTGCATACCCCCTGCAGCAATCCGGATTTTGCGTTTCAGTTCTTCCGAAACATCTTCAGACGCGGTTTCAGTAGCATAAGATTCCGGTTCGTAGATAATTCGGTAGCCTTTTTCAGCAATCAGCATTGAAATCATAAAGTCATCCAGAATGGCGTCTTTACTAACCGGTTCATATAATTCGCGCCTAACACTGAATAGCTCTCCGGCCGCACCCACAACCGAGTACAATTCAGAATCCCATTTTTTCAAAGTGGATTCATACTTCCAGTAAAAGCCTTCACCAGCAGCACTCGCATCAGCTTGCTCATCGGCCAATACCCTTTTTTCTCCGGCTACCGCGCCCACCGTTTTATCAGAATAGTGGCGGCAAATATTAATTAAAGCATCTTTATTCAAGAAAGTGTTGGCATCGGTGAATATTATCGTTTCAGAGGTAATCTGCTCAACAGCACGATGTACAGCTGCGATTTTTCCATTACGTTCAGGTTTGTACAATAAACGAATCTGCGGAAACTCAGCTATGATATCCGGCGTGCGGTCGTTAGATCCATCGGTAACAAATAAAATTTCGAGTTTGCCGGCAGGGTATTTTAAGGCTAATGTATTAGCAATTTTTTCGCGAATAAAACCTTCTTCGTTATAGGCGGCAACTACCAGAGTACAGCTTGGCAGTTGTTCATCGCTAACTACTGGTATGGGCCTTTTACCTTTTAATGCCCGCTGGATTTTTATCAGTAAGTAAAGAAATATGCCATAGCCCAGAAAAGTGTAGAAAACAATAAACAGGGAAATCCAGAAGGTAAGTTTCATTGAGAGTTAGGGTGTTGTGATTTAGCTTAATTGTGAGGGTTTAAATATTGCTGATAGGATAACCTAATTCATTGCTGTCCTTGCTGTGGGTAACGTTCCACCAAATTGCCTTAAAAAGTTGGGCGGCAAGGTCAAAGCGCTTTTCCTTTACATAACCCAAAAGGTTTCGCGGGGTAACCAAGCCGCAAAAATGGCAATAGAAAATAAGCTTCGACAGGGTAGGGGCATTTCTTCGGATAAATAATATCCGGTTACGGTTCATGAAAAATTCTTTAAGCGGACTTTTTTTACCTACAGAAACAGACTCTTTATGGTAAATAAGAGCCTTCGTTTCTACCCATATCTTGTAGCCTGCCCGTTTTATTCTTTCGCACCAATCCATTTCCTCATAATACAAGAAAAAATGTTCTGCCATCAATCCGGCTTTTTCAATTGCCTGTTTCCTGATCATCATTGCAGCCCCATCGGCAAAGCCTGTAACTCCAGAAACTCCATCATATTGACCCTTATCTATTTCAAATTCGCCTACGCGCTTATTGCGTGCGGTATTAAAGTTCATTGGGGTAAAACCTGCGTATTGCAAAGTATCTGGCTGGTGAAAAAAGCGGATTTTGGGCGATACCACGCCAACTTCCGGCCGCTCGTCTAGCACCGAAACCAGTGTTTCTATAAGTCCTGGCGTAAACTCGGTATCGTTATTAACCAAAAATAGATATTCACCACTTGCAGCCGCGATGCCTAAATTATTCCCTCCGGCAAAACCTAAATTGCTTTCAGACCGTATAAACCGAACATCAGGGAACTTGTTAAGCCACTCTGGTACAGGATTATTTCTACTGCCGTTGTCCACTACAATAATCTCAGTTTCAGGATAGCGGTTTAAAGAAAAAATGGATTGGAGTAGTTCTTCTGTTACTTGCGGTTGGTTATAATTGACAGTAATTACAGATACCTTATTCATCATTTATCCGAAAAAAAACATTTTTACGCCTAATAGAGCGGGAAGATACAATTAATTGACAAAAGCTTTGGAAAACAGAAAGAGTATAGAAGATCAGCTTATGCAATTTGAAGACCTTGATAAATCAGCTTTGAGTGTGGACCAGAAACTGGATGAGTTGATTATCCTTCTGAAACAAAGCAACCTTGATAGTACTACCGTTGCCATAATGCAAAGGAAGATGAATCAGGCTTTTGATGAGACAAAGTTTAATTCGGTGAGCCTTAAACTATTTCAGGGCCTGGATGATAAAAATGGCTCTCGGTTGGAAATGGCTAATGATTTAGAAGGGCTTTTATCCACTTATGCCGTTGACAGTAAGGCATCGAGGAGATTTCTGATGGCCGAAAAGCTGATGAAATTTGTGCTTATGCTAACCTCTCTGGGTTTGATGATTTTAGGTTATGCCCTCATTGTGATGCCTGCTGGCCCGGAATTTGAAATGTTTACAATTTTTTATTTTACAACTGATGATGGTTTCACATTAATGGATTTAATTGCGCTATTAATTGTATTCACTGGTGTATATTTGTTAATCCGGTCGGTTGTTAAATTTAACTGGCAGGACTAAATTATATGCCTCAGGTTCAAAAGAAGATTTTACTGGTAGATGATGACCGCTTTGTTTTACTGCTTTTTAATAGGGCCCTGATTGAAGAGGGCTTTCAATGTTTGACCGCCCATTCGGTAGAGCAAGCATTGGAAATTTTAAACGAAGAGCTGCCAGACATTATCTTATCTGACTATCAGATGCCTGATATGGATGGATTTGAGTTCAGAAGCCGGATACTTGAGGATAAAAGGCTAAAAAATATTCCCTTTGTGTTTCTAACTGCATATACCGACCGTAATATGATACAAAGGGGATTGGATATGCAAGCTGTAGACTATATTGATAAAGAAACGCCGGTGCCACTGGTGGTTTCAAAGCTTAATAATATTTTACAGGCGATACGAAAAGAACACGAAAAATCGATTCACGAAATCAGGGTAGCGGCCGAAGCACTTAATTTAAGTTCAGTGCCTTCTGAGTCGCCAAAGATTGCCGGCTTCGGCATCAATTTTTTATATAAAAGTTTCGAAGATTACCCCGGTGGAGATTTTATCGATTTTATACGGTTTGATGATCAATACACGTTCGTTGTTTTAGGCGATGTAATGGGGAAAAAATGGGGGGCATGGTTCTTTTCGTTTAATTTCCTGAGCTATATCCGTTCGGCTATACGTTTATGTGTGTTTGATGGTGATTTGTCTACGGCAAGTATCCTTCAAAAAATTAATCGTGTAATATTTATGGACCCGGTACTTGGCGATGTGCTTTCTACATTGTCATTGCTGATGATTGAACATAAAAGCGGGAAAGTGCATTATTCTGGCGCTGGCGATTTACCTTTAATTGTATATACTGCCAGTGACAAATCTTGCAGGCGGATGGAATCTTCAGGTTTATTGCTGGGAGTAATGGTTGATGGTTTATACAACGAAGATGTAATTACATTGTCAAAAGGTGATCAGTTGGTGCTCATTTCAGACGGAATGATTGATTTTGAACACGGTGGCGAAAAGAAAAGTGATTATGATTTGTTTTTTAATCTTGTAAAGCCTAAGCTTGGTAAATCTAATTCATTTGAATTGGTAAAAAATGTAACATTTTCTGCAGAAAAGAGTAAAGAGCTTATAGATGACTGCAGCTTAATTTTTATACAGAAAAATTAACACAGATTTAATAATGATAGAAACGGCTAAACACAACAATTACACAGTTGCAACATTACTAATAAAGGAAGCAAATTTAGATGTAGCAGAACAGTTTAAAACTGATATGCTACAGCTTATAGACAAAGGAAATAGTCATATAGTTGTTAGTTTCGAAAATGTAGTTTACGTAGATAGTTCTTTTTTGGGAGCTTTAGTATCGGTGTTGAAATATGCCATGTCTAAAAGCGGAGATATCGCCGTAGCACAACTAAATAAGGATATAAGTAATTTATTCAGCCTTATTAGGATGAATAAGGTTTTTAAAGTTTATAACACTCTACCTGATGTTTTTGCATAAGAATCAACTCAACACAGCAACCGAAATTCGAAGGGAGTTTTTTTTCAATAATGACTCGCGTAACATGTATCCGTTGCTGAATGAGATTGTTTCTTATATAAAGATTCATGTTCCATCAGAAACTTATGGCAGGAAAATAAGTAACTGTAAGCAGATTCTGATTGAACTATTAACAAATGCAGTTAAGCATTCTGATACCAGTCTTACCACGATAACGGTTAGGCTGTTGAATAACAGGATTGAGATTTCTAAGTCGGATATTGGAAGACGGTTTTATTTAGCCGATTATACGGGATGGCCACCCCTAAGCTGGCCACTTAACAAAGAATACATTGGCGAGAAAATCAGAATCTACTCTGATGACATTTCCCATTTGTATGCAATCATTCAGAACGAGAATCGAATTACCTTTGAGCTTACAGAAATTCAGTTTAACGAATTAAACAAAGAATCCGTTTTATTAGAGCATTACGGATTGTTGATTTTAACAAAATTATCCAACGAGTTCTTCTACTTCTACGATTCTTCTACCAACTCTAATTTATTTAAGGCAGTTATCAGCCTTTATTAATTCAAGCGCCATCGCTTTTTCCTAGTCAATTTTTCCTGAACAGACATTTCTGCTGCTGAGCCAAGCCATAGGCGATGTGGGTTAGAAAAGGTTTAGCCTTGTCGTAATTTAAATTGTGCTGGAATGCCGAAAAATAAATTCTTAAAACGAGGCGATATGGGCTCCCCTCTCTTTTGGAGAGGGGTTGGGGGTGAGGCTTTGTTCATGTCTCCAAGCTCCGTTTCGCCTGCCAGTCCTTTTATACCGCCTCCATACCTGATACCATCTTTTGTTTGCTGGATAGTTGCGGCGAGCCGTGCTGTTGTTAAATAAAATGGCTACAATCAGCAAAATAATCACACCGCTAAGTACTGGGCTTATTACGTAAAAATAGCCTAGAGATTTAATTTTTTCGGAGCCGATAATCGCTATAAGTGCGGTCGCCCCACCAGGAGGGTGAAGGGTTTTGGTAATTTGCATTAAAACGATGGAGCTGGAAACAGCCAGGGCAGAGGCAATCCAAAGTTCGTGTGGTAAAAGTTTCTGTATGGTAACACCCACTAAAGCACATACAACGTGCCCACCGATGAGGTTCCTGGGTTGAGCCAATGGGCTGTTAATAATTCCATAAATAAGTACTGATGATGCACCAAACGAGCCGATAAGAAATAAATTATCAAAAGAGCTAAAGTACTGGCTGTGAATAAGCCCAATAATCCCAATTCCAAAAAAAGACCCTATAAAGGTCCAAAAATGCTCTCTGTAATCTATCAGGGTTTCCTTGTAAAAAATATACCTGGCTGCCCTAACATGCCTGCGAATCCGTCTTTTCAACCTAAGGACAATTTTAGTTTCGCAAAGTTATAAATACTTTTCTATTTTGATTGCAATTGCAATGTTGTTTAGGTGTGTTTTGCGTATTTTTAGAGTATTTATATTGCTTGTGCAATGTTTTTAGGCTATTGAGGCGGATAGCTAGTATCAGTACTTTTTATATTATTGCATTTTTAATTGATAAGCATGAAAGAATGCAACAACCTGTGCGACCTGAAAAGCTGCTTTTTGTGTAAACTATGTTTGCCCGAATGGCTACCGGCAGTCGGCGTGCATAAGAAAAACTTTGAAGTAAAAAAAGGACATCAAATATTTAAAGAAGATGATCCGGTTATAGGAATTTACTTTGTGTATAAGGGCACTATCAAGGTCCATAAAAAGTGGGACAATGAAAAAGAATTAATCATCCGCTTTGCCCGCCCAGGCGATGTTATTGGATATCTTGGCTTGGGTAAGATGCCAGTTTACCCGGTTACTACAACTGCGCTCGAACCCTCCGTTGTATGTTTCCTTGAGATCAATTTTTTTGAAACTACCTTAAATGTAAATAATCGCCTCACCTATTCCCTGATGCGGCTTTTAGCCAACGATTTGCAGGAGTCTCAAAAAAGTATGAGGGATTTAGCCCACATGTCTGTAAAAGGCCGTATAGCCAAAGCTTTTATAGCCCTGAAAAATCAGTTTGGGCTTAAAGAGGATGGATGTATAAATCTGGACATCAACCGTCAGGATATTGCCTCGTATGCTGGTGCCTCTTACGAAACCCTGTTTAAAGTAGTAACAGAACTTACCAGTAACAAAATCGTTGAACTGACAGGAAAAAATATCCGAATACACAATGAGGAAATGCTTTTAGAAATCATTAAACAGGATAACTTAAAGCGGCTCTAAGGTTAAAACTTTAGATTGTGTTGATATTTAATTGAAGCAGCTTGTTGCTGTTGTAACTATTTTTTGGGCTGGCCAGTATAAGTTTTTGCAGAACATTTTTATTTGCTCTCAATTACACCTAATGAAGTATTGGCCAATTATTTTAAGAAACGGGCGCCTTGCTTGTTTTTTGCTTTTTGTTTTAGGGTGGGTTCATTGTGCCTATGCACAGGTAGCTAATTTGAAGTTTAAGCGTATTACCACAATTAATGGATTATCGCAAAGTAATGTAACCAGTGTAGTTAAAGACCGCAAAGGTTTTTTGTGGATAACAACACGTGATGGACTCAATCGATTTGACGGGCACCAGTTTAAAGTGTTTCGTTACGATCCTGCCGATACGAGCAGCATTTGCAGTAACTATTTAAGCGTAGTTGAAACCGATAGCAGGGGCAATCTTTGGATAGGCACTTCAACCGGGCTCGATCGGTTTGATTATCAAAAAGAGGCATTTATTCATTATCCCTACAAAAATCCACTGTATATAAAAGCAATATCCGAAGATTCAAAAGGTAATCTCTGGCTTGGTACAAAGTCAGGCATGCTCCTTTTCAATCCTAAAAATGGCGCTTATAAGGCCTTCGTTCACAATAAAAATAATCCTAATTCCCTAACAGATGATGATGTTAACTGTATAACTATAGTCGATGGCAAATTATGGATAGGTACAGCCAAAGGGGGCCTCAGTATTTTCAACCCTCAAAATGGAAACTTTACAAATTATACTTATAACCCTAACAATACCGGGGGCTTGCCCGCGGAAAATGTTAAAAGCATAGTTAAAAGTTATACCGGTAAAATCTGGTTAGCTACCGAAGGTGGAGGGCTGGCTTTATTCAATCAGCAATCCAAAACATTTAAAACGTATCGCAACGATCCCACAAATCCAAGATCATTGAGCAGCAATCACCTTATTACAATGAAGGAGGTTAAGGATGGAAAGCTGTGGATAGGCTCGGAGGTTGGAGGGCTTAGCATTCTGGATTACAATACTGGGCAATTTGATGTCTATAAATATGATATTTTAGACAATGAAGGCATAAGCCATAACACCGTAAGGAGCATTTATCAGGATGCCGACGGAACAATCTGGTTAAGTACTAATAGTGGAGGCATCAGTTATGTGCCGGCGTTGCCAGATAAGTTTAAACACTATGAATCTATAGCGTTTAAAGCCAATAGCTTAAGCAATGCTTTGATTAAAACTATAATCGAAGATGATAAAGGTAATATTTGGGCTGGCTCTGAGGGCGGTGTGGACATGATTTCGCCTGAAGGCAAATTTAAACATTATAAAGCCACTGCCGGGGCGCTAGCCAGTAATCTGGTTAATTGTATATCCCAAATAAGCCCCAGTGAGATAGCTTTTGCAACGCACGATAAAGGCTTAAGTATTTTGAACTTAAAAACAGGGCAGTTTAGCAACTATCAGCACTCTGCAAATCCTGGTTCTATAGGCGACAACAGGATTAATACCATTTATAAAGATAGTAGGGGTAATGTTTGGATAGGCACCTGGGCAGGTGGACTAAATATTTATAATAGTAAAAACCACACATTTACCAAGTTTAAAAATGACCCTCAGAACCCACAAAGCATATATACTAATTTAATATACAGCATCAGGGAGGATAAACTGGGCAATTTATGGCTGGGTACCGATAAAGGCCTTGGATACTTCAATGTTCGAAATAAAACTTTTACGCATTACAGGCACAGTAACTCAGACCTTAATAGCTTAACCAACGATATTATCAACTGCCTTTTTGTAGATAAAACAGGCAACGTTTGGATTGGCACTGCTGGTGGTGGCTTAAATAAATTTGATATAAAATCGCGCAAATTTAGCGCATTAAGGGAAAAGCATGGATTGCCTAACGATTATATTAACGCCATAGAGGAAGATAAAAAGGGAAATCTTTGGCTTAGTACCAATAAAGGGGTGTCCAGATTTAGCCCTCAAAACCGCCAGTTCCTGAATTTTACGATCAGCGACGGACTCCAGAGTAATGAGTTTTCAAGAGATGCTAGTTTTAAAAATGCGAAAGGCGATATTTATTTTGGAGGGATAAATGGCTTTAACGTATTTAATCCAGACAGCATAAAGTTTAACCCAAAGCCGCCAACAGTTACTTTAACAGGCTTTTTTCTGTTTAATAAAGAGGCAAAGATTGGAGAGGGTTCCCCATTAAAGCAATCTATCTCCGAAGCCAAGGAAATTGAGCTTGGATACGAACAGAAATATATAACATTTGAATATTCGGCGCTAGAATTTAATGCAGCAGATAAAAATCAATATGCATATCGCCTGGAAGGGTTTGATACAGACTGGAATTATGTGGGCAACGAGCGCAAAGCAACCTATACTAATTTGCCTGCCGGGAGCTATTACTTCAGGGTAAAGGCATCAAATAACGATGGGGTTTGGAATGAAATCGGTACAGCTGTTAAGATTACCATAGTACCGCCATTCTATGAATCCTATTGGTTTAGGACTTTGGCTCTTATTTTAATTGGAGTTGGAGGCCTGGTGCTGGATAAATACCGGATGCGCAGGGTTGCAGAGCAAAAAAGAAATTTAGAACGTTTGGTGGAAGAGCGCACGGAGGAAATCAGAAAGCAGGCTTCCTACCTGGAAGACTTAAATAAAGACCTTCAAGCTAAATCAGAAGAGCTTCAATCCCAATCAGAAGAATTGCAAACGCAGTCGGAAGAAATGCAGGTGCTCAACGAAGAGCTAACTGTTCAGGCGGATAGCTTGCAGGCTGCCAATGAAGAGCTTCATCTACAAAGAGAGCAGGAGCTGGAAGCCCGCCAGGAAGCAGAAACTGCTAAATCTGAGGCTGAAAAGGCCAACCAGGCAAAAAGCGTATTCCTTGCTACAATGAGCCATGAAATTCGTACCCCGATGAATGGAGTTCTCGGGATGGCTTCATTATTATGTGAAACCAAGCTTTCAGAGGAGCAGCGTGAATACGCAGAAACCATTTACAGCAGTGGTGAGGCTCTTTTAAATGTTATAAACGATATCCTTGATTTCTCGAAAATTGAATCTGGGAATATGGAGCTTGACCCGCACGATTTCAATTTAAGGCAATGTATTGAAGAGGTACTCGACCTTTTTTCCAGTAAGGCAGCGGCAGTAGGCCTCGATTTAATTTATCAGATCGACCCACAGATTCCGCAGGTAATTATTGCCGACGGGCTTCGCTTAAGGCAAATATTAATTAACCTGGTGGGTAACGCAACAAAGTTTACTCAAAAGGGCGAAGTGTTTGTTAGGGTGGGACTAAATTCGTTAAATGCACAAAAGCAGTTAGAATTGAGTTTCGATGTAATAGACTCTGGAATTGGTATCCCACAAGATAAATTGTCAAACCTGTTTAAAGCGTTTTCTCAGGTTGATTCTTCAACCACAAGAAAGTACGGAGGCACCGGCCTTGGGCTTGTTATCTGCGACAGGTTGGTTGGCTTAATGGGAGGTAGCATAGACGTGTCCAGCGAGTTTGGCAAAGGCACAACTTTTAGCTTCAACATGAAAGCAGAAGCCAGCCAGCAAAACCAAGAAATTATTAGCCATTGCAACATGTCGGGTTGCGAAGGAAAAAGGATTTTGGTAGTAGATGATAATGAAACCAATCTTAAAATATTAAAGGTGCAGCTTGAACAGTGGAAGTTAAGCCCAGAGCTGGCTTCATCGGCAGAACAGGCGCTTGGATTGCTGTCTTCGGGCCGGCAGTACGATCTGGTTATTACCGACATGCAAATGCCCGAAATGGACGGTGTTGGGTTGAGTAAACTGATAAAAAAGAGTTATCCGGCTTTGCCAATAATACTTTTAAGTTCCATCGGCGATGAAACCAAGAAACGATATTCGGATTTGTTCGAGTCGATTCTGACAAAGCCAGTAAAGCAGCAGCATTTATGTAAGGTGGTGCAAAAGGAGCTGAAACTGATAAAAGAAACGGCAGCGCCTGAGCAAAACCATCAATCCTTATTGTCGGAAGAGTTTGCAGATCGATACCCATATAAAATTTTAATAGCGGAAGACAATATCATTAATCAAAAACTAATTATTAAGGTGTTAAATAAGTTGGGTTATGATCCACAATTAGCCAATAACGGGCGTGAGGCGGTAGATATGCTTAATGTAGAGTTTTTTGATATTGTCTTTATGGATATGCAGATGCCGGAACTCGATGGGTTAGAAGCTACCCGGTTGATAAGGCAGACCCTGGAAAGGCAGCCCAAAATTGTGGCTATGACAGCCAATGCTATGGTTGAAGACCGCGAGGAATGTTTAAATGCCGGAATGGACCATTATATATCCAAACCTATTAAACTGCAGGAGTTGATTGATTATTTGCAGAAAATAGCCTCGGGGCCAGTTTCCAGTGATGTGTAGACAAACAAAAATGCCCGCTGAATTTAAATTCGGCGGGCATTTTTGTTAGAAAATATGAAAATATTCTATCCTATAAAGCTTCGGAAACAACCTCCTGAACTTCTGGAACCATTCTTTTCAATAAGTTTTCGATGCCTGCTTTTAACGTGTACGTTGATGATGGGCAACCACTGCAAGAACCTCTAAGCTCTACAGTTACAATACCGTTCTCGAATGATTTATAGCTAATAGCACCACCGTCTTGTTCAACAGCCGGGCGAACATAATCGTGCAAGATTTGCTGGATTTTAACTTCTTGCTCCGTTCCTTCAAAAGCAGGAACTTCGTCAGTTGCCTTATCCTGTATCTGAAGCTCTGATTCTACTGCGCCTTTTACAAACTCCTTTAGAATTTGCTCGATATCAGCCCATTCTGCATCTTCTGTTTTGGTAACAGTAACAAAATTGCTGGCAAAAAATACACCATTAACGAAATTGAACTTATATAGTTCCTTTGCAAATGGGGAAGTTTCAGCGCTCTCTTTAGTCGGGAAATCTACACTGCCATTAATCAGAAGCTTGTTTACCAAAAACTTCATTGTAGCAGGATTCGGAGTAGATTCTGTATATACGTTAATATTAATTGCCATAAGTTTTATATGTGTTTAACTCAACAAAATTATCAGTAAATAAGTTTGGCCAAGCAACGTTCAAAAGTTTTTACAGGTGGCAGACAAAGGGCGGCCGAAGGCCAGAGATTGGAGATCAGTAATCAGAGATTAGGCTGGCGTCGTATTTAAGGCGGTTTAACTAATCTCTAATCTCCAGCCTCTAGCCTCCAAACTCTTGACTCCTGTCTCTCAACTCTTATTCTAAACACTTGTCTCTAAAAAATCCCCGTATAGTTCGAAGGAGTAACCCTTCTGATTTCTTCTTTTACAGTCTCAGAAACATTTAAGGTTTTAACAAACTCAGCAATGGTATCCGAATTGACTTTTTGATTGGTGCGCGTAAGCTCTTTCAATGCTTCGTAAGGATTTGGATATGCCTCGCGCCTTAAGATAGTTTGGATGGCTTCTGCTACTACCGGCCAGTTGTCTTCTAAATCCTGGTTTATGGCAGCCTCATTTAATAGAAGTTTGCCTAAGCCTTTTTGAGTAGATTTAATAGCAATAATGGTATGTGCAACCGGCACGCCGATGTTTCTTAATACAGTTGAATCCGTTAAGTCGCGCTGTAGCCTTGAAATTGGAAGTTTCGCTGCCAGATGCTCAAATAAAGCGTTGGCTAGGCCTAAGTTGCCTTCAGAGTTTTCAAAATCGATTGGATTAACTTTATGTGGCATAGCGGATGAACCAACTTCTCCAGCTTTAATTTTCTGTTTGAAGTAATTCATAGAAATATAGGTCCACATATCTCTGTCTAAATCGATAAGGATATTGTTGATACGTTTTAAAGCATCACAATGAGCTGCGAAATTATCATAGTGCTCAATTTGAGTAGTGTACTGCGATCGGGTTAATTTAAGGCGGTTATTTACAAATTCATTCCCGAAAACCTTCCAGTCAATTTGTGGGTAAGCAATATGATGGGCATTGAAGTTACCAGTAGCACCGCCAAATTTAGCTGAATATGGAATATGGTTTAAAAGGTGCAACTGAGTTTCCAGCCTTTCAACAAAAACCAAAATTTCTTTTCCTAAACGGGTAGGAGAGGCTGGTTGCCCATGGGTATGTGCCAACAAGGGAATATTTTTCCAGTCTTCCGCTAGCTTTTTAAGGTTATCGATTAAATCGTGAATGGCAGGCAAATACGATTTTTCGATAGCCAGTTTAAACGAATGAGGAATGGAGGTATTATTAATATCCTGAGAAGTTAAGCCGAAATGGATGAATTCTTTGTGCTCACTTAAGCCTAAGGCATCGAATTTCTCTTTAATGAAATATTCAACAGCTTTAACATCGTGGTTAGTAATGCTTTCTATATCCTTAATGCGTTGCGCATCAGCCTCGCTAAAACGTTCGTAGATATCCCTTAGGGCACCAAATTGATCTTTAGGAAAGTTTTGCAGTTGAGGCAAGGGAATCTCGCACAATGCAATAAAGTATTCAATCTCTACATAAACGCGGTATTCAATTAGTGCCGCTTCAGAAAAATAAGAAGCAAGTTCCTGGGTTGTTTTTCTGTAACGCCCGTCAACTGGCGAAATAGCATATAAAGGGGATAAGCTCATACAAAAAATTTGAAGGGCAAAGGTACAGTTTTCATCAGAATAAATTCGTCTTTAAAGGGAGGATGAACCCTCATGCTGTAGCAAACAGTATCTATGGTTCGTATTGTAGCATGTGATCGGATTCATTTATATGCAGTAAGAATATTGTGGATGTATCCATTCCTCTCACTTAGCCTAATTCTTTTTAAAATTTTCGACATGGAAACTTTGGATAAAAAAAAAGTTTCCATAGTTTTGTATCGTTATGATTGTGATAACGACTGAATGGAATTAAAGGAAAGAATTATAACTGAAGCAGAAGCTCTGTTTTTCCAGTACGGAATAAAGAGAATCACTATGGATGATATAGCCAGGCACCTTGGCATATCAAAAAAAACTATTTACCTGCATTTTAAGGATAAAGACGAACTGGTTCATGTACTGATTACTCAGATGCTGAATCGCGAAACCTGTGTTATGGACAAAAGTGAATCGGAGGCAGAGAACGCGGTTAAAGAGATCTTTTTGGTTGTAACACACTTAAAGGAATTGCTCTCTAAAATGAATCCGATGCTTTTTTATGATATGCAAAAATACCATCCCCAGACATGGAAGCTGTTTACATGCCATCGTGATGAATATATGCAAGTTTGCCTGATTAAAAATATGCAACGTGGGATCGATGAAGGCTTGTTCAGAAAGGAAATTAACATGGAAATTCTCTCAATTATGCGAATGGAACAGGTAGATATGGTTTTCAACCAGGTAGCCTATGCCCCCGGAAAATTCAATTTATCCGAGGTGATGGCAGAAGTAACAGAACATTATTTATACGGTTTATGCTCACTAAAAGGGCATGCCTTAATCAATCAATACAAACAAATAACAGAAGAATAGTATAGGATTATGAGAAACACCCTACTTGTCACCTTTATACTTCTAAGCAGCCTTAAGATACGGGCGCAGCAGAATTCCCAGGCGCGAACGTACCAGTTTAACCTTAAGGAGTGCCTGGAGTATGCTTATGAAAATCAGGATTCCTTGAAAAATGCAAAATTGGATATTGAAAGTGCGAGATATAAGGTTAAAGAAACCAGGGGAATTGGCTTGCCACAGATTAGTGGAAACGCTCAGTTTCAGGATTATTTGAAAATACCGGTGATGTCTTTTGGTGGGCAGACTGTAAAATTTGGAACCCAATTTCAGTCGACAGCAGGAGTGGAAGCAAGCCAGTTGCTTTTTAATGGTAGCTATCTGGTAGGCTTAAGGGCTTCCAAAACCTACAAGGAACTTAGCCAGAGAAATTATAACAGGACTAAAATATCTACAACAGTTGCTGTTACTAAAGCATATTACCAGGTTTTAGTTAGTAATGAGCAAATTAGGCTATTAAATGCGAATGTAACACAACTAGCACAACAGCTTAAAGAAACAACTGAGATGAACAAACAAGGTTTTGTAGAAAAAATAGATCTTGATCGTTTGTCGGTTATATATAATAATCTTTTAACAACTCGTGAGAATACGCAAAGATTTCTAGTCTTGGCTAACCAGGTTTTGAAATTTCAAATTGGAATGCCTGTAACTGATAGTTTGGAAGTAAAAGATAAAATAGAGAACGTTAGGCTTGCATTAAACGATGTCATAACGGTTGATACTGCTGCGTATAAGAACAGGGTAGAGTATGGGTTGCTACAAACTCAAAGAAAACTAAACGATTTGAATGTAGCACGATTAAGGTCTGAAAATTTGCCTTCATTAGTCGCATTTGGAAGCTCGTCCACCTTATTTATGGAAGATAAATTTAGCAGGTTATACAATCAAAACTTTCCATCAACCTTGGTTGGACTTAAGCTCAATGTTCCACTTTTCAGCGGTTTTCAACGAAAATATCAAATAAAACAAGCTCAGATCGAGGTAAAGAAAAATGATAACATCCTCAATCTTGCCAAGAATGGTTTCCTTCTTCAACAAGAGCAATCCCGGATTACTTATCAGAACAGTATCAAATCCTTAAATAATCAAAAAGCAAATATGGATTTAGCTAAGGAGGTATTACGTGTGTCGAAAATTAAATACCACGAAGGAGTTGGCTCAAGTATTGAAGTCACACAGGCACAAACAGAGCTTGAACAAGCTGAAAATAACTATATCCAGGCATTATACGATGCGCTGGTAAGCAAAGTAGATTTAGACAATGCCTACGGGCGCATCCAATAACGATTACTCAATTAATATAATGAAGAACTTAATTTATTTAATAGCAATAGTGTTTATCGCAGCTTGCGGGAAAACAAAAGATAAAAAAGCCGAATTAGC
>Ga0307408_100001540_pt1 | contig 17114 bp, 12 predicted proteins | sample 322Cmetagenome_FD_202116 | JGI IMG/M metagenome (GOLD analysis project Ga0307408, IMG submission 202116) | Maize rhizosphere microbial communities from greenhouse at UC Davis, California, United States - 322HYB-C-3 | ecosystem: Host-associated > Plants > Roots > Rhizosphere > Soil | place...
CGGATCGTTCGGCGTATCTGCGAGCCTGCGCGACTTCGGGTCATCGACGAGCTCCGATGATGGTGGCACCGAGGGCGGGACGATTCTCCCCCGGAGCCTGATCTACGCCGCGACGTATGCGGCGGCGGTCGACCGGCTCAACGTCGGGCTCAGTTACAAGCTCGTACAGTGGCGGGTCGACTGCACCGGGCCGTGCATGGGCGAGACGGGAGTCCTGGCGCAGACGAGCGCGATCGACGCCGGTGCACAGTTCTCGCTCGATCCGGGGCTGCCGGTCACCGTAGGCGCGGGCGTGCGCAATGTCGGACCTCGGGTGCAGGTGAACGACGAGCCTCAGGCGGACGAGCTGCCGTCGCGTTTTCAGGCGGGGCTCGAGTGGCGTGTTTCGCAGCTGGCCAACGCGCTGGAGGGTGCGGAGCTCACGCTCACGGCGGACATGGTGAGTGAGCTGCGTCGAATGGATCCGTCGCCGCGCGTGGGCGCCGAGGTGGCGTGGCAGCGTCGCATCCACGTGCGCGGCGGCTACGCGTCTCGCGCCGGCGGGTTCGGTGGTCCATCGTTAGGCGTCGGCTACGAGACGGGAAGCCTGGCCATCGACCTCGCTCGGTTGTTTGATGAGGTGTCTTCCATGACAGGCACCGATCCTACGTACTTGTCAGTACGGTATCGATTCTAAACTGCCACAGGTTACAGGTTACTAGAGCTGGTTATTGGTTATTGAACCCTCGGGACGCCTCTCGCAAGCGAGATGAGGATCCCGAGGGTTGAAATAACCAGTAACCCATACCAGTAACCAAACCAATTACCTGTTCCAGTAACCAGTTACCAATACGCAGTAATCATTTCAGCAGGCCTAACGCGGCCTCCGTCATCGCCTTCTGCGCCGCGCGCGCGCCAGGCGTGGTCCGTGCCGCCGTCGTGTTGAATGCCACCAGCACCGCCGTGTGCTTCACCGGATCGAAGTACATGAACGCGCGGAACCCCGCCTGGCTGCCCGTGTGGCCGAGCATCGTCGTGCCGTCCCGCTGCATGCCGAAAAACGACAATCCCATCCAGTCGTTCTCCGAGCCGTACCCGTTGCCGTTCGTGTTGACCACCGGCCGCCACATCTCCTCGAGCGTCGAGCGCTTGAGAATCACGTCGTAGCGTTCCTTCGGGAGGCGACCGCCGGGCGAGTTGGTCAGAAACGCGAGGTAGGTCGCGAGGTCGTCGAGCGGCGCGTTCCAGCCGCCGTTCGGAATCGTGATGCCCGGGTCGAAGTCCGCGCCGTTGTCAACGACGCTGTCCCGGCCGCTTACCGAGTCGCGCTGGACGTAATAGTTGTGCGAGCGATCCGCGGCGAGATAGTAGGGCGTTCCGCCGAAGTAGCTCCGGTCCAGCCCCAGCGGCGACAAAATGTTCTTCTGCACGTACGACTGCCACGGATCGCCGCTCAGCTTCTCAATGATGCGCGCGAGATAGATGAACCCCGGGTTGGAGTAGCTGTACTTCGAGCCCGGTTTGAAGAGCAGCTGCTCGTACGGCATCATCGCGACGAGCTGATTCCACGTCGTCGGCTCGAACGGCTCCCACGGCTCGCCGTTGCCCCACGGCCACGTCGGGTTCTGAAAGCCCGACGAGTGCGACAGCAGCATGCGGATCGTGATGCTGTCGATCATGCCATACGGATCGTGAATCTCGCGCAGCTCCGGCACCCACCGGGTGACCTTGTCATCGAGCGTGAGCAGCCCGCGATCGCGGAGCTGCATGATGGAGATGGCGGTCAACGTCTTCGTGATCGAGCCCCAGTGGAAGATCGAGCGGTCGTCGACGCGCTTGCCACCACGCTTGTCCGCGAACCCGTAGCCGTGACGGGTGAGCACCTTGCCGTCCCGCATAACGAGCGCGCTGGTGCCCACGACTCGGTCGCTGTCGGCATACGTGTCGAGGAGTCGCGTGAACGCTGCCCAACCAGCGGGAGGCAGGCCGTTCTGGGCGAGGACGGACGAAGGCTCGCTTGCCACGGCCGCCGCGAGAAGCACGGCGGCGACAGTATATCGGGCTCGACTCACGTGATTTCCGGGACGGAGGCTCGGCGATGATGCGGCCCGCGTCCCGGATTTGCCAGCCTTCGTGTTGGAAGGCTTCGACCGAGCGCTTCTCTACTGTCCGGCGACGCGCTGCTGCGGCATGTCGGGGAGTGGCGTTGGGAGCGGCCAATCGGTGCCGATCGCCGCGGGAATTCGCGGCGTGTCCGCCGGCGAATTCAGGCGCACGGTGCCGAGCGAGGTGACAACCTCCATCTGCTCGCGCGACCGCTGCACCGCTGCCTCCAACACCCATTCCCAACCGGCGCGCTCGCGGTACTCGTCTTCGGTGACGCCGAGCAAGTCGCGCATGGCGTTCACAGCCTGCGTCGCCGCGGGATTCCGTCGAACGAGGAGTCGCCCCATCGCTTCGCGGTTGGCGGCGAGATCCGCAAGACGTGCTACTTCCTGCCATTTGCTGGCGGACCAGGCGCCGAGCGTCTGGATTGGCGTCTCCGACCACGTTGAACCAAGAGGCGCACGATCGGCTCCCGCGATGGCGCGGGCGAACAGCGTCGCGAGCGGCGTCTTGATTCCTGGCGCACGCACGCGGTCTCCCAGCCACTCGGCGAGCTCCATGGGCGCGGGGCGAGGTCTGTCGCGCACCGCTTCGAGAATCGAGGCGGCCCCGCCACCTCCTGCGAACGTGCTGACCGAGCACATGCGCGGCGATCGCGGCACGCGTCTGCGCTCGTGAGTCGAGCGAAGCAGCACACACACCGGGCACCATGGCGCGAGCGTGAACAGGTCACGCAGCTCCTCGGCCGTCGCGGGACGGTCGGCAACATCGGCGAGGAGGATGGACCCCAGCGGCGGACGTCCGTCTCCAAGCCGGCGCACGTGCATGAACGGGGGCGCGGTCACGTACAGCGCAAGGCGGCTCATGGGCCCTAAGGTACGACTCGAGACTCTCATTTGCACCACTCGGAGATGTACTCGCCGGTTCGTCTGAGTCCAGACGCGCGACGAAGCACGTCAAGAATCAAACGGATAGACCGGGCGCACTTTTCTCACTAGACGGACGCATGCCCATCGTTTCCCGAATCTCGCGAATGGACTATTGGACGTCCGTGCTATATGGGATGTTACGGGTTTAGTAGCGATTCCCCGACATATCCGCGTAACGATTCGGCCTCGTTCTCCATCCGGCGCACGGGGGTTGCAGGCCGTCGGGTATCCCAACAGGTTCGCGGCGGGATTACGACCATCCATCATTAGACATCAGCCATCGGCTCGAATGTGAACGGTTTATCTCGCGCGGTCGCATGCCCATTCGCCGCGACGACCGTGGCCTGGTTTGCGGCGGCGGGTCAGAGCACCGGAAAGACTCCACCGGCACAACCGACACTCCCGCCGGTCGAAGTGACCGTCACGCGCGATGCTGCCCGCGCGACGCTCGAACTTCCGTACGCACTTTCCCGTGTCCAACCGGACAGCGTGCGACCGGCGCTGCGCCACGTCTCCTTCGACGAGATGCTCCTCGCGCTACCCGGCGTGACGGTTGCGAATCGGAACAACCCGACACAGGACCCGCGCATCTCCATTCGTGGCTTCGGCGCTCGCTCGGCGTTCGGCGTGCGCGGCGTACGCGTCATTCGCGACGGCATCCCGCTGACGCTTCCGGATGGCCAAACACCGATCGACTACCTCGATCTGGAGTCGGTAGGACGGATCGAGGTCATTCGTGGCAGCGCGGGGTCGCTGTATGGAAACGCGTCGGGCGGTGTCGTCGAGGTGCGAAGTGCCGACCCGCCCCTCGACCCGGTGGCCGGACGTGTCACGGGGTATGGCGGGTCGTACGGACTCAAGCGCTGGGCGGCGTCGGCCGGAGGAACTGCGGGCACGATCCGGTATCAGGGCGATCTGTCGCGGACCGATCAGGATGGCTTCCGCAGCTACGCGCGCCAGCAGTCGACGGCTGGAACCGCGCGCGCGATGCTGACCGGACAGCGCGGCGAGCTTGCGTTGACCTACACGGGCTACGACTCACCGACTGCTGAGAATCCTGGCGCGCTCACGAAGGCCGAGATGTCCGCGGATCCTCGTCAGGCCGATCCGGCGCAGATCAGGAAGGGTGCGCGGAAGTCGGTCGAACAGTCGCAGCTGGGGCTCACCGGCACGCGGCGTACGGCGGGCGGCGTCGAGTGGTCGGCGTCGGCGAACCTGGGTTGGCGGACGCTCGACAATCCCCTGACGTTCGCCGTGGTCGCGGTGGATCGCACGACGTCGGGCGGCAGCGCGCGCGTGACCGCGCCTGCGCGGCTGTTCGGGCTCGATCATCGCTTCAGTGCCGGGATCGACGCCCAGTTTCAGGACGATGACCGGCTCAACTTCACGAACTGCAACAATGTCCCGCCGCTCACGCAGCCGACCCCGACGTGCCCGACCGTCGGTGAGGAACGTGGAACGCGCACGCTCGACCAGCGGGAGCGGGTCTCGGGGTATGGCCCGTACGTGCGCGACGAGATCGCGTTCGCCGATCGGTACCGCGTGACGTTAGGCGCCCGCGCCGATTACGTTCGCTTCCGGGTGGATGATCATCTGATCACGGCGACCAATCCCGATGACTCGGGTGAACGGAAGCTCAACGCGATCAGCCCGCTCTTCGGCTTCGTCGCGCGGCTTGGCGCGCTGCACTCCGCGTACGCGAGTCTCTCCACGGCGTTCGAAACGCCGACCGCCACCGAGCTGGCCAACAAGCCCGACGGCTCGGCGGGCATCAACCCGAACCTCGACCCGCAGTACGCGACGACGGGCGAGTTGGGATTCAAGGGCGTCGTGTCGGGGCGCGTCCGCTACGACGCATCGCTCTTCACGACGCGCGTGAAGGACGAGCTGATTCCGTACGAGGTGCCGGGCGGTGGCGGGCGGCGGTACTACCGTAATGCCGGGTCTACCCGCCGCCGGGGCGGGGAACTGGGCCTGGCGACTTCGTTAGGCACGACGACGGTCGGCGTGTCCTACAGTTATTCCGATTTCAATTTCGTCGACTACGCCGTCGGCACGAGCGACTACGGCGGCAACCGCATCCCGGGGGTGCCCATCCAGCAGCTTCAGGGGTACGCGACCTACAACTGGCGCGGGTGGTTCGCGACCGTCGAGGGGCAGACCCAGGGCGGGATGTACATGGACGATGCGAACTCGCTTCGGTCGTCGAGCTGGGAAATCATGAATGCTCGCGTCGGCGGCCGGTTCGTCTGGGGCGACGTGTCGCTCTCGCCGGTGTTCGCGGTATCGAATCTGTTCGACCGGACGTACGCGGGCTCGATCGTGGTGAACGCGGCGGCGGGGCGCTACTTCGAGCCGGCGCCGGGGCGGACCGTTTATGGCGGACTCTCCATCGCGGCGGGTCGTTAGACAACTAGCGGATTTCTAACAAGGGCTGAGAGGAGAAAGACCAATTGAACCGCAGAGGACGCAGAGGTCACAGAGAACCACCTAACGCCGGGCAGTTCTCCGTGACCTCCGCGTCCTCTGCGGTTAAATCACCGTTGTTTATTTCTTTCTCAACTCCACGTCACCGTTGCCCGATCGCATCGTCAGGCGCCGGCCCCCGCGACCGATCGTCGCGCGCACGCGCTGTGGATCGATCCGGCCCCGAAGCGTCAGCGGGAAGTCGCTGTAGAACTTGCCGGACCCGGTCGACGCATCGAGCTCGCCGGCAAAGTCGGCCGGCACGGTGACGGTGATCGTGCCGTTCCCGCTCGAGAGCTCCATGTCGTCCGTGACGTCGGCGATTGCGTCCATCGTGACTTCGACATCACCGTTGCCGCTCGACGCGTTCACCGGGCCACGAGTCGTCGCGACAGTCACGCGGCCGTTGCCGCTCGACGCCTTCACGGGGCCGCCGGCGCGGTCGACGCTCACGTCGCCATTGCCGCTCGACGCGTTGACGGGGCCACCGGCACTCACACGCACCTTGCCGTTGCCGCTGCCCGCGCGGACCTCGGCCGTGGCGCTGACCGAGACATCGCCATTGCCTGAGCCGACGCCGACCTTCACGCCTTTTGGAACACGAACGGTGAAGTTCACCCGACGGCCGTTGTAGTCATCATTCCAGCGTCCGTGGTGGCGGACGCCCTCGTCATCGCAGTCCTCGTCGGCGATGATGGCGCAGATCGTGACGCCGTCGCTCGTCTTCCGAACCTCGAACGCGATGTCCTCCGGGTTTCCCCGACGCAGCTCCTTTTCGCCGACGACCTCGGCGGCGTCGCCCGTGGCTTCGGTCACCTGGATGCGCCCGTTGTTGCCGTAAACGCGCAGCCACTGGCCGGCCGCAATACGCTCAGACCACGTGAATCGCATGCCTTCACGGCCCTGGAGCTGCTGAGCGGCGAGCGGCGAAGCGAGCGCGCACGCGGCGACAAGCGCTGGTGCGAATCGAAGAATCATGGACGGTTGGCTCCGGAAGTGGACTGCTGGATATGACAGGCGGGAGCAGGCCAGGGTTTGAGCCTCAGATGCGTGCATCGGCAGCCGCGAACGCTGTTTTCAACCATCGGTTTCACTACTTCGGGATAACGTCGAGTGGAACCCGCGCCCCATACGGCGTGGATCTCGCTAACACGTGAAAGTACCCGTACGCGGCGTCCGCAATCCGACGCAGCGCCTTCATCCCCTCGTCGGCATCGCTGTAGTTCACCATCCCCACCACGACGTATGGCCGGCCCGGCAGGTCCACGAGCCCCCACGCCGTGTTGACGCCCTCGATGTCGCCGGGCTTCCAAGCGACCCTCACGCCTTCGGGGACCGACGCCTCGATCGGGCCACCCTTCGGGATCTCGAGCAGCCGGCGCAGCTCGCCACACCGCTCCCGGGACATGGGGAGCTCGCACTTCGCGATCTTCGCCATGATCGTCGCGGCCGCCGACGGCGTCGCGATGTTCTCGTTACCCGCGAAGCTGTCGCGCGGCCGAATCATCTTCCGCTGCAGCTTCACCTCCGGAGCCCCGAGGGCGCGCGCCGTCGCGTTCACCTTGTCCATGCCGACGCGGTCGATGAGCATGTTCGTGGCCGTGTTGTCGGAGACGGTGATCATGAACATCGCGAGGTCGCCTAACGACAGCTCGCTCGTGCCGTCGCCGAGGTTCTGGAGCAGGCCGCTGCCGCCCGTGCGATCGGCGAAGCGAACGGGCACGCGCGTCGAGAGCTTGAGCGCGCCGGCGTCGTCCTGATGGTAGAGCTCGATGAGGAGCGGGATCTTGATCGCGCTCCCCTGCGGAAACGTGAGCGTATCGTTGACCCCGATTCGTTCGCCGGTTGCGAGGTCGATCACCTGTGCTCCGACGACGCCTTTCGTGTCGTCGGCAATCCGGTGCAGCTCGGTGCGAAGCTTCGCGGCGAGAATGGCGCGCTGACCCGGTTGGGCACCCGACATGCCCGGCGCCACGAGGAGCATCGCGGCGGCACCGCACACCGCCATGAGGTCGTGCCTAGCACTGATTCGGCGGCGCGTCATGCCGGTTACCAATTGAACCCTACCGCGGACCGCAGGACATAGCCGTTGCGTGCCGGCAGCGGACGATCGGCTGCACTCGCGAAGTTGCTTCGAGTCGCCCGAAGGATCGGGCCGCCGCCAACGGTGAGCTGCCAGCGGGCTGCCGGCGGCGCGATGGCGATCGTTGGCCCAGCCATGAGCCGGGCCCCACCGTCCCTCTCCGCCGCGTCCCAGAAGCCTTCCAGATCCTGACCCACCGCCTCGACGCTGAGCGTTACGCTGGACCCGAGCTTCCGGCCGGCACCGATGGTGGTGATGAGATCGACCGCGTCTCGCTCGCCGGACATCGGCTTCTCGAGCATCAGGTTCCCGTTGATGAGTGACCGGGATGTCGTTCGCCCCACGCCGAATCGCGCGAGCATCACGTCGGTTCGGCTGTATTCGCGCGCATAGCCGACTCCTCCCGCGATTCGAACCGACGATCCAACCGACCGACTGTAAAGGACCTCACCGCGAGGCGAGACGCGCGTGTCGTTGCCGACCGTCGACACACCAGTTCGCGCGAGCAGCATGAGCGACGAGCCGATCGTCGCACGCACCCCGATCGCCTGCTCCAGTCGATCGCCGGCGACCGGTTCGAACGTGCGCTCTCCGTATCCCAATTCGTAGTAGCCGTACGCCGCTGCCGACTTCGATTGCCCGGCGGACGGCGTGACACTGAAGAGGAACGGAGTCGCCTGCGCGCCCAGCGCGCTGGTGAGCATGACCAGGCTGACGCCAATCGATGAAGTCCGTGCGAAACCCATCATGCTGACCTCTCCGAATAGGGCCTTTCCCCGATGCCACTACGGGGATGTGCAAAAATTCTCGGGTTGGCGGATGTCCTACCTTATACCGCAGGCCCGCATATGAGGGTAGACTGCCCTCGGCAAGAGAATCTTCAGCGATCAAGGAGACGTCGTGAGCGCTACACAAGAACGCGTCGCGGCTGCGAGTGAAAAACGTGACGCGCCGGCAGAGATCGACTCGTCGCAGTTCCGAGCCGCGGGACACGCCCTCGTCGACCGCATTGCCGATCTGCTCGCCTCGATATCCGATCGGCCCGTCGCGCCGCATACGACGCCGAGCGCCATTCGTGCGCGCCTGGGTGACGGGCGGCTGCCGGAGCAGGGAAGCGATCCGGCCGCACTGCTCGACGAAGCCACGTCGATTCTGATCGACAACTCGACGTTCAACGGCCACCCTCGCTTTCTGGGCTACATCACGGCATCGGCTGCTCCGATCGGCATTCTGTCGGACCTGCTCGCCGCGGGGATCAACTCGAACGTGGGTGCGTGGTCACTCGCGCCGGCGGCGACCGAGATCGAGCGTCTTGCGATTCGCTGGATCGCCGACTTCATCGGGTTCCCGACGTCGTGCGCTGGCCTGTTCGTGAGCGGCGGGAACATGGCGAACATGGTCTGCTTCCTCGCGGCGCGAATGGAGTACGCGCGCCGCGCCGGGTGGGAATTCCGCGCGAAAGGCATGACCGTCGAGGGAGCCGACAAGCTCACGGTGTACACGTCCGCGGAGACGCACACCTGGGTGCAGAAAGCGTCGGAGCTGTTTGGGCTCGGTGCTGATGCCGTGCGATGGATCGAGACCGACAGCGCGCAGCGCATGCGCATGGATCGCCTGCGGGATCGCATTGCCGAGGATCGTCGTGCGGGGTACCGGCCGTTCATCGTGATCGGGACCGGCGGGTCCGTCTCGACGGGCGCAGTCGATCCGTTGCCGGAGATCGGCGCGCTGTGCCGCGCCGAAGGGCTGTGGTTCCACGTCGACGGTGCCTACGGCGCACCGGCCGCGCGTGTGCCCGGCGTCCCGCCGGAGCTTGCCGCGTTAGGCGAGGGCGATTCCGTCGCCGTGGACCCGCACAAGTGGTTCTATGCGCCGCTCGAGGCAGGTTGCGCACTCGTGCGCGAACCCGAGACGTTGCGTGCGCCCTTCACGCACCAGCCGTCGTACTATCACTTCCAGGGCCTGGCAGAGGATCCGCCGATCAACTTCTTCGACTGGGGTCCGCAGAATTCCCGCGGCTTCCGCGCGCTCAAGGTGTGGCTCGCGTTCCGACAGATTGGCCGAGCGGGCTATACGAAGATGATCGGCGACGACATCGCGCTTGCGGGCCGGATGTATGAGCGGGTCGACGCGCATCCGGAGCTCGAGGCGCTCACGTGCCGGCTGAGCATCACCACGTTCCGCTACGTGCCGCCGGAGCTCCCGGCGTCGCTCTCGCCTGACGAGCGCGCGCGATATCTGAACGACCTGAATGAGGCGCTGCTGACACGCCTGCAGGAGGGCGGGGCGGTGTACATGTCGAACGCGGTGATCGACGGCGTGTTCGCGCTGCGATCGTGCATCGTGAACTTCCGGACGTCCGCGGCCGACGTGGATGCCATCCCCGACATAGTGGTGCGCGAGGGCCGGTTGGTGGCTGCCGGCATGGGACGCTGATCCGCTCCTCGTCCGGTTCGAGATCAGCGCACCGTCGTTAGGCCCATCCGGTAGTTTCCGCAAAATCAGCTTTATCGCCGTTCCGGATACAGTCTTGCCTTGCAGATTATTTGTATCAGCGGGCAGAGACCTTACGGAGCGAGAACGTCCCTGCCGCGCCGCCGGGATCCGACGTATAGCGCCACGTGCCCACGATCGCGTCACCGCGGAACGTACCGTGCACCTCCACGACGCCGTGATCGACCGTCGGATTGAGCGTCGCACGCATCGAGTCGTCGCTTACCGACCACCCGAGCGCCTCCTTGGTGGACAGCGTGAACCCGAATCGTCCGAAGTCGATCTCGAAGGCGCCACGGTGCACTGACCGCGCACTGGACGTCGCCGGCGACGCATCACCGACCGGGTTGAAATGAAGCCGCGCCGGTACCGCTCGCGCCGAAGGCCGCTCCGTGAGCCTCCACGTCGAATCGAGACGAAAGGTCCCTTCCCAGGTCCCCGAGATGTCCCGCGCGCTCACGAGGCTGTCACGCGTCTCGAAAACGGCCGGAGTCTGTGCCCTGAGGCCGAGGCCGCTATTGCCGGCCACCCAGCCGAGCGCGATCAATCCAATGAGCCGCCGTCGGGTCCGCAGCATGCCGGACGCTAACGCAAGGGATGGGCTCGCGTCCCAACAAGAACCGTTACAGCATGATGAGCCCCTGACGCGCGCCGATCGCGACGGCTTCGGCCCGGGAGAAGGCATCGAGCTTCGTCAGAATGGACGCCACGTGGGTCTTCACCGTGTGCTCCGAGATCCCGAGTCGCGCCGCGATGTTCTTGTTCGCGAGCCCCTCGGCAAGAAACCCAAGCACCTCGACCTCGCGGCGCGTGAGGGGCTGCGTTGGCGGACCGGCGGATCGTGCCGCCGGTCCCCGCGTCGCGGACACGAGCTCCACCGCGAGATCCGCGGGCAGCGTCACGAGACCCGCGGCGGCCGCTTCCAGCGCGGCAATGATCTCGTCAGGCGTCGCGTCGCGCGGGAGCACGCTGCGCGCGCCGGCGCGCAGCGCATCCGCCGTCCACGCCAGCGATGGGGCGTCGGCCAACAACACGAACGCCGGCGTTCGCGGGACGGCGTCGGGCGACAGCGCGATCCGCGTCACCACGTTAGGCAGCGCATCGCTGCGCGGTTCGACCGCCAGCAGCACGACCTGTGGCTCGTGCGTCTCGATGTCGTCGGCAAGCGTATCGCCCGGCGTCGCGGCGACGATGGCGAGGGAGGCGCTCCTGGTGAGGAGCGCCTCCAGCCCCGCTCGCACGACGGGTGACGCGGCCGCGATCAGCGCCCGGATCACGCCGCTCGAGGCCTCGACCTGGCGCGGCGCGCTTCGACCTGTTCGAGAAAGCGTGAGACGGTCGTCGTGGGGACCGCGACGCCCAGCCCGCCGGCAATCAGCGTGTTGACCCCCACCACACGGCCGCGCGCGTCGGCCAGCGGCCCGCCCGAGTTGCCCGGCGCGAGCCGGATGTCCGCACGGATCCAACGCGGCGCGCCGCGCCGCGTCTCGACGGCGTGAACGATGCCTAACGCGATCGACCCGGTGATGCCCCAGGGGTGTCCGAGTGCGACCACGACGTCGCCCGTGCGGAGGTCGGTCGGGTGGCCGACCGCCGCCGCCGCGAGCGTGACGCTGCCGGGATCGACCGCGATCGTCGCCAGGTCGCGCCGCGGGTCGTGCGCCGTGACAACGCCGTCCAGCTCGCGCCCATCCCACAACACGACCGTGGCGTGGTCGCTGCGGGCGACGTGCGCGTTGGTGACGATCACCCCGTGTGCCGACCAGATGATGCCCGACCCGGCACCGGCGCCGCGTGTATGCACCTCGACCACGCTTCGGCGAAGCGTGGTCGCGAGCGCCTCGAGCTCGCCGCCTAACGGCCCGATCGATGCGTCGATCATCGGCCCCTCCGCGCGGCGCGCGGTTCGCGCGGTCGCTCGCCGATCGTGATCGAGACGTTCTTCGGCTCGCCCGCGCGAATGATCCGCGTGGACAGCGTCTTGCCGATCTGGTCGCCGCCAAGGAGGCTCAGCACGTCGGCCGGGTCGCCAACAGGCTTGTCGGCAACGGCGATGAGCACGTCGCCGATCAGGATGCCCGCCGTGTCGCCGGGCCCGCCCGGTTCCGCGCTCACGACCATGAGGCCGACGTCGTTAGGCAGCGACTGCTTCTCGACGAGGCGTGCCGGCAGGCGGACCGCCTGCATGCCGAGTCCGAGGTACCCGCGCGCCACGCGGCCGCTCTTCACGAGCTGATCGACGACGCGGTTGACCGTGGACACGGGAATCACCAGGGCAGCGCCGCGCGAGAGCCCGGACGTGTTGACGCCGAGCACGCGACCGCCGACGTCGACGAGCGGACCACCAGAGAAGCCGTCGTAGATGGAAAGGTCGAGTCGCACGAACCGATCGATGGTGCCGCCATGCCAGGTGCGCCACTCGCTGCCAACTGTGCTGATGACGCCGAGGCTCGCGGTGACGGCGCTGCCGGGCCGTCCGAGGGCGAGCACGAGCGCGCCGACGCGGATGGCAGACCCGTCGGCGAGCGACGCAACGGGCACCTTCGCTTCATCGACCTTCAGGACCGCCAGATCGGTGGTCGGGTCGCGACCGACAAGGGTCGCGGCGACCGTCGTGCCGTCGGCGAGCGAGATCGTGATGTCTTCCTCGCGCTGAATGGTGTGATGCGCGGCGACGATGATGCCCGGTCGCCAGTGGACACCGCTCGCGGGGATGCGTCGCCGGGCGTGAATCGCGACGACGGACTGTCCAGCGCGGTCGACGGCTCCGGCGAGGTCGTTGGAGAGGGATTCGAGGACGCCGCCCGCGGGTGGCGTAGTGGTCGATGGTCCAGCCATGGGATCTCCCGTGTTCGAGGCACGAACTGAGTTCGCGTGCCTACCTGTCGGGAAGAATGCGATATGTGGTCATCGGCGGGGATCGCTCGATTGGCTGAGCCGACCATCCCGAAAGAGAGTGACTCGGCCCGCGAGACGGCAGACGGGAGACAACTGAAGACGGTAGACGGCAGGAGGCAGATGGAAGATGGCAGACGACCATGTCCCTCTGCCCTCTGCAACCTGCAGTCTGCTGTCTGCCGTCTTCAGTTCTTTGCCGTCTGCCGTCTGTCGCCAGTCGCCAGTCGCCAGTCGCCAGTCGCCAGTCGTCTTTCAACAGGAGCTCCTTAACGACGGTATAGAGATTTAGTCCAACCGGGCACGCACCCGAATCGCTACCCGTGAAACTCAGGCTAAGTCGCGGCGCCCTGGCCGCCGTTCTCGCGCTTGTCGCACTTGCCTCGTCGCAATCGAGCGCGCAGGTCGGCTCCACCACCGACATCCTGACCGGCACCGTCACAAACACCGCCGGCGCACCCATCCCGGGTGCCACCGTCGAAGCGAAGTCGTTCGATACCCAAGTCACCCGCCGCGCACGCACGAACGCCGAAGGGCGCTACACCATCCTCTTTCCCGACGGCGGCGGGCAGTACCAGCTCACGGTCAGGTTCCTCGGGATGGCGCCCGCGACGTTGAACGTCTCACACGTCGCCGACGAAGACCGGCTCGTCACGAATGTTCGCCTCTCAGAGAACCCGACCGAGATTCAAGGCGTGGTAGTGCGCGCGCGGCAGACACCGCGCGACGCGGGCGACCGGCCAACCCCTGGATCCCAGGAGCGAAACCTCACGCCGGAGCAGTTGGCACGGCTGCCGATCGACCAGTCCGACCTCGCCCTCCTCGCCACGCTCGCTCCCGGAGTCGTCGGCATCGAGGCCACCGATTCCACGGCGTCCGCCTTCTCGGTTGCCGGTCTGCGTCCCGACGCGAACAGCGTGACACTCGACGGCCTGACGTTCGGTGCATCCACCATTCCGCAGGACGCCGTGCGCAACACCCGCGTGATCACGAGCAGCTACGACGTCGCGCGGGGACAGTTCTCCGGCGGGCAGATCGCGTCCACGACACGAAGCGGCAGCAACTTCGTGCAGGGCACGTTCAACTATTCGCTGCGTGACCAACAGCTCGCCTGGGAGGCCGGGAATCCCACCGCATTCAACAGCGGCTACACCCAGAACCAGTTGAGCGGGGGCTTCGGCGGCCCGATCGTCAAGGACAAGCTCTTCGTGTTCGGGTCCGCGCAGGCGCGCAGGCGAACCGACGCCGTCCCCTCGCTCGTGAACGCCGACGCCGCCACGCTCGGCCGCGTCGGCGTGAGCCGCGACTCGGTGGATCGATTCCTGTCCATCGTGCAGGGCTACGGCCTAACGCCTGACGCCAGCCTCGAGGACAACCGCGATGCGGACAACTACTCGGCGCTCGTGCGCGTGGACTTGCTGGCGTCAGCCGGCCAAACGCTCACGCTGCGGGGTGATTTCCGCGGGACGGGGCAGGATCCCACTCGCGTCGGCACGCTCTCGCTGCCGCAGACGGGTGGCAACCAGAAGTCGAGTGGCGGCGGGATCATGGCCGTTCTGTCGTCGAACTTCGGGGGTCGGTTCATCAACGAGCTTCGCACCTACGCGCAGAGGGATCAGCGCCACTCCGACCCCTTCTTTCTCGTGCCTGCCGCTCGCGTGCAGGTGAACTCCGATCTCACCGACGCGCGCTCCATCACGACGCTCGCGTTCGGCGGCAACGCCGGGCTGCCACAGCGGTCGCTCACCAGGAGCCTCGACGTCTCGAACGAGCTCTCGTGGCTCGAGGGGAACGGCGCTCATCGCATCAAGCTGGGCGCGCTGTTCAGTGGGTCTCGGTTCTCGCAGGACGTGACGTCGAATCGTCTCGGCACGTACACGTTCAATTCGCTCGAGGATCTCGCGGCCAATCAGCCGTCGATCTTCACCCGTACGCTTTCGCCGGCCATTCGCATCGGCACGAGCCTGAACTCCGCGCTCTACCTTGGCGATACGTGGCGGAAGTCGCGGTCGCTCCAGCTGACGTACGGTGTGCGCCTCGAGCATACGCAATTCGACGGCGCGCCCACGTACAATCCGGAGGTCGAGCAGATCTTTGGCTACCGGACGAACGAGATTCCAGCGGAAACCCACGCGAGCCCGCGGGCTGGGTTCACCTGGGTGTTGGGCGGCAGTGGAGCGGGCGGCGCATTCGGGGGTGGCGGGCTTGGTGGGTTCGGCGGCGGACGTGGTGGGCGAGGCGGTGGTGGCGGCGGAGCCGGCGGTGGAAACACCGCCAGGCCTAACGCGAATACGTCCACCAGCGTCCCGCTCATCATCCGCGGCGGCATCGGGGAGTTCCGCAGCACGATTCCCACGTCGCTCTACTCGGGAGCACAGAACGCGACGGGACTCTCCCAATCGGAGTCGCAGCTCTATTGCATCGGCACGTTCGTTCCCACGCCGGACTGGAGCATCCGGTCGGGTGACGACGCTGCCATCCCGACTACGTGCACCGACGGAACGGTCAACACGCCTCCCATTACCGCTCGCCCGAATGTCACCGTCTTCGACCGGAACTTCGGTGCGCCGAGGGCGTGGCGCGCCTCGTTAGGTGCGCAGCGCCGCGTGTTCGATCGGATGCAGTTCTCCGTGGACGCGAACGTTGCGCGCGGTGTCAGCCAGTACGGGTTCCACGACCTCAACCTCGACACGACGCCGAAATTCACCCTTGGCGCCGAGGGCGGGCGGCCGGTGTTCGCGAGCCCGTCTGACATCGTGCCGGCGACGGGCGCCGTGTCGATCCTCTCGTCGCGCATCGCCCCGCAGTTCGGGCAGGTGATCGCCGTCGGCTCGGACCTGCAGTCGGAGAGCGAGCAGCTCATCGTCTCGGCACAGGGCATTACGCGCGTCGGCGCGATCTTCAACATCTCGTACACGCTCTCGCGCGCGAAGGATCAATCGTCGGCCTCCGGCGGCTCGGCCACCGGGGGGTTCTCGGCAGCGACGACCGCGGGCGACCCTAACGTGCGCGAATGGGCGCCGAGCAACTTCGATCGCCGTCACTCGTTCGTGGGAACCGTGACGTATCCGTTCATCGAAGGGCTGGAGATGACCGCGATCGGCAGGCTGTCGTCAGGCGCTCCGTTTACGCCGATGGTGGCGTCGGACATCAACGCCGACGGCGCACGCAACGATCGGGCATACATCTTCGACCCGAACGCCACCGCTGACACGAGCGTCGCGAACGCCATGCGACGCCTGATCAGCCGAAGTGACTCGCGCATTTCAGACTGCCTGCAATCGCAGATTGGCACGGTTGCCGGCCGCAACTCGTGCACCGGTGCGTGGCAACCGTCGCTCGATTTCCAGATGAACTACCGGCCGTTCGCGTTTGGGCTCAATCGTCGCCTCATGTTGTCGCTGACGACTATCAACTTCCTCGGCGGGCTGGATCAGCTGATCAACGGCCAGAAGAACCTGCAGGGTTGGGGGACCTCCCGTGTGGGTGATCCGACGCTGCTCTACGTGCGCGGCTTCGACGCCGCGACCGAGCGCTATCAGTATCAGGTGAACGAGCGGTTCGGCGCGCAGCGCAGCGGCCAGGGAAGCGTCGTGCTGCCATTCCAGATCGGGTTCCAGGCCCGCTACACGATCGGCCCGGATCGCACGCGTGATGCGGTGCGCGGGGCGCTGGCGCAGCGCGCAGCCGGGCGATTCGGCGGTCCTGGCGGCGGAGCGGGTGGCCCGGGGACCTTTGCCTCGCGGTTCGAACGGGTGCTCCCAAACCCGATCACGCAGATTCTCGCGCGAAAGGACTCCATCGCACTCACGGACTCGCAGGTCGTGCGCCTAACGACTCTCCGCGACTCGCTTGACGCGAAGAACAAGGCCGTGTCGGACGACGTCAAATCGGTGATCGAGAAAGCCGGTGCCAATCCGGATCCGGGGGCGCTGTTTGGCGCGCTGAGGCCGAAGCTCGACGAAGGACGCGCGAACGCTCAGCAGGCGGTGGCCGAGGCAAAGGGGATTCTGACGGCGGAGCAATGGGCGAAGCTGCCGGGGCGGGTCAAGAATCCGGGTCAGCAGGGTCCCGGATCTCGCGGACCACGGGGGCAGTGAATTTGGTACGTCGGGGGTCAGACTCCTGATGCATCGTTCCATTGCGGCCGCAATGGAACGATG
>Ga0307408_100001541_pt1 | contig 17085 bp, 13 predicted proteins | sample 322Cmetagenome_FD_202116 | JGI IMG/M metagenome (GOLD analysis project Ga0307408, IMG submission 202116) | Maize rhizosphere microbial communities from greenhouse at UC Davis, California, United States - 322HYB-C-3 | ecosystem: Host-associated > Plants > Roots > Rhizosphere > Soil | place...
CGAAGAAGAAATCCTTCTTTCAGGATACTCCGAAGAATTGACCTATGCTCCTAATGCCGGGCCTATCGGTGTAAAGATCATAGATCCGTTGAATGTTGTTGGCGGCTATTTCACCTGTAAATTCAGCGACCCTTCCACAAACCCAATCGACTCGAGCAATTGGACAGTTTACCGTTACGATTATGCCGGGGGAACCTTATTGGATTCCATCTATTCATCCACAACCATTGCTCAAAACAATGAATACCTGGTTCCGAAATGGGGAATTTCCGTCCAGATTTACAATGATCCGTATTATGCTGTCGGTACAACTACTACTCCTGAATGGAAGTTGTATGCCGAACCGTTGGCAAGCAGCATTGAATATGAGGATTCAACAAAACCATGGCTTTCATTTGTTGGAGATGACGCATCGTTCACTCCTAAAAACTGGATCAGAACCGGTTCCTATGCCTACAATGCGGATGAAGATGATCCGAACCTGGGTTACAATAATCCGGCTTGTTATGTGGACGCCATCCAGGTAGATCCGAAACAAAATTATTCGAAGATTGTAAACGGCGGATTTACGCACCATTCCGTAACCGGATTCCAATGTGATTTTATGCCTTTGACGTATCCGACCTCTTTCTTCGGTGGTTCAAGTTATGCCAGAATTAACGGAACAATTGCACGAGCTCAAAGTGTTGATGTTGTTATCACGAATGATAAAAGCAAATGGACGAGATGTGTGGTCATAGAACAATGTCGTGACGCTAATTTGGCGGAAGGAAACGGAGAAGAAGGGAAACCAAGACAACGAGCAAGTGTCGATAAGAATGGAAATCCTGACGGTTCCGGAACGATGGGAATGGGATGGTTCCCGGGATATGCTATTGATGTGGAAACCGGTTATCGTTTGCACATGGCTTTCGGCGAAAACTCGTTCCTTGGCGGAAGTAACGGCCAGGACATGATCTGGAATCCGACTTCCGAAGAATTCGATGGGAACGGAACCCCGGTGATGGGTGGTCAACATTCCATTTATGTTTTTGGTGTTGGGATCAACGGTTTTGATTGTCCGTATTACGACGGTGCCAATAACTGGATTTACGACCAATTCCAAACCGGAACACCTCTCGCCTATCGTGAAATGTATACCAACTTAATGTGGGTAGGAAATCCGAAACTTACTGCAGGCCTTGACCTAATGGACTCTGATGTACGTTTACGGATTCGTATCAATAAAGAATATGAGAACTTTACAGCCACAAACGCAAATGGTGGACGACCGATGTACGGCTGGAACATGGACGGTTATCAAACAAACCTCAGCGACAGAAATTCTTTGTTACAAGTACTTGACCAGATCAATGTGGTTCCGAATCCATATTATGCTTACAGTGAGTATGAACGCAGCAAAGTAGACAACAGGGTGAAGATTACGAACCTACCTGAGAAGTGTACGATCAGTATTTACAACATCAGTGGAAAATTGATACAGCAGTACAAAAAGGATGCACCTCAGACATTTGTAGACTGGACACTAACCAATAGGGTCGGAATTCCGGTTGCCTCTGGTGTTTATCTTATTCATGTTGAAGTTCCGGGAATAGGAGAAACTATACGAAAAGCCTTCATTGCCATGCGTGAATTGGATATAGAAGGATTTTAACCAATGACAAATGTTGACTGCGAGTGACCTCAGTCAACATTTGTCATTCCTTACTTTTCCCAAAATAATAGTAAAGCCACTATTCCCACAATCAGGAGAAAGAGGAACAATTTCGGGTCTTTGTAGATCGGTTTTTTAGGACGTTTGGCTATACGCTCATATTGATGTGAGAGCGTAGCAAAGTCCTTGTAGCGCGCCATTTGTTCTTTCGACGGCTCCAATTTCTTGTCTTCTGTAGAACGTTTGAACTCTCTCATGATTTCTTCCAATTCATTTTGATTTTCTCAAGCAAACGATAAACGCGCATTTTTGCGTTTGCTTCAGATATATTGTAAATATCGGCTATTTCCTTGAAACTCATTTCCTGGAAAAAACGCAGTTCAAGAATGTCAGCCTGTTCCGCTTCCAGCTCATTAATCATGCGGATCAATGTATCCAAATCTTCTTGCGAAACAGCTTCTTCCGTTGCTTCCTCTAAAATTCCGATTAACTGACGGTCGGTTATTTCAACCGTGTAATTCTTCTTCTGGGAACGAAAGAACATGTTCACTTCATTCTGAGCAATACGGTACAACCAGGCGCTGAAAGGCAAACCTCTGTCTTCGTATTTCTGAATATTGGCCATCGCTTTCATAAAAAGCTGCTGTACCAGATCGCCTGCAACTTCTTCATTTCCGCTTACTCGTTTATAAATGAAACGGTACATCTGTTCGAAATACCGTTCGTATAGTATGCCGAAATACCGATGATCACTCTTGGCCCGTTGTATTTCCTGTGCTTCTGACATGGTTTTGTTTTCTAAGCTTCGCTTGGGTTTCTTACTCTGAATGCAAGAAAAAATAAAAGTAACAGGGAAAGTCAAAAGTTAAAAAGCAAAAGTCAAAATGTCTAAAATTTTTGACTTATCACTTTTGAATTTTGACTTACAAAGGAAGGCTAATCCTAAAAGTCGTTCCCTTCCCTAATTCCGAATGAAGCACGAATACTTTTCCTTTATGGTATTCTTTTACAATTCGTTTTACGAGTGAAAGCCCTAAACCCCAACCACGTTTTTTGGTTGTATACCCGGGTTGGAAGATCGATTTGAACTGTTTCGGCAATAGTCCTTTTCCCGTATCGGCAATATCAATGTGAATCCATTCCGGAGAAGTGGAAACCGTTACGTGAATGCTTCCTTTCGATTCCATTGCATCAACCGCGTTCTTCATGATATTCTCCATCACCCATTCCAGCAAAGGCGGATTATGCGCAACCAAAGTTTCCTTGTCGACAAGTGTGCAAGTAAGTTCCACACGCTGCGAAATTCGCGGACGCAGGTAATCCATTACACGTTGGACGGTTTCATTGATGTTTACCGGATGTAATTGCGTTTCGGAACCAATTTTAGAAAAGCGCTGCGAGACGTTGTCGAGACGTTCTACATCTTTTTGCATTTCTGCAAGAATAGAAGGATCAACATTTTGCACTTCGAGCAATTGAATCCAGGCCATTAATGAAGATAGCGGTGTTCCCAACTGGTGGGCCGTTTCTTTTGCCATTCCGGCCCAAACCTGGTTTTGTTCTGCTTTGCGGAAAGTGCTGAAAAGCAGGTAACCTATCATGACGAACAAACCGATGATAAAGAACTGGATATAGGGGAAATTCTGAAGCTGTTTTAATTCGTCCGAATTGTCATAATAGATCAGGTATTCATTGCTTTCACCAAACTTGATGCGGATCGGATCATTTACCAGCTTGAAATCCGAAATGGTCTTTTCCAGGTTTTCGGCAGTTGTTTTTTTGCCGGGAAGATTACTGGCAACAACCGAATCGTTCTTCGTATCCATCAGCAAAACCGGGATCAGTTTTGTATCCTGGATCAATTCCATGTTGAACGAGTTGATCAATGAATCACGCTCTTTTTCCAATGCAATGGTCCGTTTGGAATCCGTATAGAACGAAGTCATTGTCAATCCTTCAACTACTTCCACTTTCAACGGAGCATGGTTGATTTCCCAAACTTTAGTAAGCTGGAGTAAACTGTCGTCAAAAGCTTTAAGCAATTGCTTTTTGTTGTATTCGGGATGCAGTTTTCGCAGGTCTGAAGTATCCAGATCTATATTTGTATAGCTCGAAACTACGTTCTGGTCGTCGACAAGGATTACCGGAATGTCCTTATTCTCATTAATGATCGCAATGGGAAAAGCATAATCCGGAACGCTCATGCCCAGGATAGGCTTCGATATTTCCTTGGTTGCGTCGAGATACAGTTGGATTTTATGTCGCTCATAGCTGCGCAGTTGATTGAACGCCCTATTGGTAAACTCCACCAATTCCGCTTTTTTCTTGATCGCGTCAGCCCATTGCTTCGCCCGTAAACGCTCGCGGTCAGAAACTTTTTGAACGGTAGTGTTAGAAACCCAGAGCGACAAGGCCACAAGAACCAAAGCCACAACGAGCAATACAATTTTCCACTTCTGCTTATTCGAATATAAATTCATCGGTAAACGAATTTACTAAAAACGCTTAATTGCGTACTTTTATTTTCCAATCAACATTCTAAGATTATGTCGCGAAAAACACAAAACTACCTTGCCTTATTAATCACAGCCATGTTTGTAGTTGGGTTGTTCGTCCCTTACAGGGAGGGACACTATACAAACAGCGATAGAACAGTTGATTATTATAGTATTGGTTACGGCTGGAACCTGCCTCTCTTTTTAATCGGTTTTGCACTTTGTACAATAATCATTGGCACTTCTTTTTCAAACAGGATTGCACTTCGCTTACTGATAATTCGAATTGCATTGGCAATGCTTATTCCTTTGACTCTGATAACTATTCTAACAGATGTTTCTTATATGCTGGGAAGACCACATGTTGAGGAAATGAAGATCGGCTCCTACCTTTACTACATTGCGACCTTCCTTACCTTTTCATTTGGCTTAGTTCATTTCCGAACTTCCTACCCGAAGTACAAACAAATGCTGAAGCAGGAATTAAGCAGTGAATCGGATTTGCTGGATGTCTGAAGATACAACACGTTTCCGAATTACATGTTCTTAGATTCGTTGCAATTGACTAAAGTCTACTCTTTTCCATCAAAAAAACATGACTTTACAATTCCATGAATTCATGAATTCGTAAAATCACGAATTTTCATAGTTTTAGATTCATTCTAATTAACTAAAATCAGATCTAAAACTTCAAAAAACGCTAATTTTGCAGCGTTCAAACACATTGTTATGCCAGAATTTGAGTACACCAATCCTTACCCGATCTTAAACGATACAACCGAATACCGTAAAATTTCTTCAGATTATGTTTCCGTTGAGAAATTGGGCGACAGGGAAATCCTGAAAGTTGATCCTAAAGGATTGGAATTACTTGCCCAGGAAGCGATCAGTGATGTTTCTTTCTATTTGAGAACTTCTCACCTGGAAAAATTGAAAGCAATTCTGGATGATCCTGAAGCTACGGATAACGACCGTTTTGTGGCTTACAACTTGTTGCAAAACGCCACTGTAGCTGCTGAAGGACAGTTGCCCTCATGCCAGGATACCGGAACGGCAATCGTAATGGGAAAGAAAGGCGAAGATGTGTATACAGGCGCTAATGACGCCGAATGGCTTTCAAAAGGAATTTACAATACTTACCAGGAAAAGAATCTGCGTTTCTCTCAAATTGTTCCGTTAACAATGTTCGATGAGAAGAACTCAGGATCAAACCTTCCTGCACAAATTGATCTTTACGCCGGACAAGGCGCTAAATACGAATTTTTGTTCTTAGCTAAAGGTGGTGGTTCAGCAAACAAAACTTTCCTTTACCAAAAAACAAAATCGCTATTGAACGATGCTTCTTTAGAAGAGTTCATCAAAGAGAAAATCAAAGACCTTGGAACTTCTGCTTGTCCGCCATACCATTTGGCGTTTGTAATCGGTGGAACTTCTGCTGAAGCAAATCTTGCGGCAGTGAAAAAAGCATCTGCTGGTTATTACGATCATTTACCAACCGAAGGAAACATGGGTGGCCAGGCTTTCCGTGATTTGGAGTGGGAAAAACGCGTGAATGAGATCTGTCAGAAAAGTACAATCGGAGCACAATTCGGAGGGAAATACTTTACGCATGATGTTCGCGTAATTCGTTTACCTCGTCACGCCGCTTCTTGTCCTGTAGGTTTAGGTGTTTCTTGTTCTGCGGATAGAAATATCAAGGCGAAGATCACGAAAGAAGGCTTATTCGTTGAGCAATTGGAGAAAAATCCACGTAGATTGCTGCCTGAAATGCCACCACAATTGGAACCGCCGGTAACGATTGATCTTGATCGTCCGATGGCTGAAGTTTTGGCAGAATTATCAAAATACCCGATTAAAACACGTTTAAAACTGAACGGAACGTTAATCGTAGCCCGTGATATGGCACATGCGAAGATCAAAGAGATCATCGACAGCGGCTTACCAATGCCGGAATACTTTAAGAATCACCCGATCTATTATGCCGGACCGGCAAAAACTCCGGAAGGAATGCCATCAGGAAGTTTTGGTCCAACAACCGCAGGACGAATGGATTCTTATGTTGACCAATTCCAAAGTGTTGGCGGAAGCATGATCATGCTTGCAAAAGGAAACCGTTCGAAAGATGTAACCAATGCCTGTGGAAAATACGGTGGATTCTATTTGGGATCTATCGGTGGACCAGCTGCGATCCTTGCAAAAGAAAACATTGTTTCGGTTGAAGTTGTAGATTTCGAAGAAATGGGAATGGAAGCCGTTAGAAAGATCAAGATCAAGGATTTCCCTGCATTTATTATTACGGACGATAAAGGAAACGACTTCTTCGCGAATTTGTAATATTGTTGGTTGATACAGTAGGGGCGAATCATTTTTCGCCCCTACACAACCCCAACAACAGATTTCCGTTATTGAACTATGTGGAAATCAATCTTAATCAGCGCACTTTTTTGTGTTTTTTCAACGTTAGAGTCAACCGCTCAGGAAACTCAGGATAGTTGTATTATTTATGTTCCTAATAATGCACTTTCGAATGGTGACTGCTTTGATTGCCATAAAATTCGGATTGGAACAGATTGTGAGTTTACAGCATTTAAATTTTTACTACTTGATCGTTGGGGTACTATTGTTTTTGAGACCACGAATCCTGCTTTTGAATATGAACCAGATGGACTGAAAGAGGGAATATATACCTACAGCATTACGGGTAAAACACAAAACGGTTTATCAAGAAAACAACGTGGTACTATCAGTATTCTGAAATAGTTGAAGGAGATTGGTGTGTAAAGATCTGTTGATTTTACACCACAAGAATCACAACCGTAATTAAATAAAACCCAATCTTTTTGTTCATAGTGCCTTAACGGTAAAATCTATCCATTCTCAACCCTAGAACCCCTTCACTGACGAACGGCGTTTATCCAATACAAAAGCTGGTAATCCCTTTTTCGGGGTAATGAATTGGTTTAATCAGGATATTTGATTTGCTAAAACAAATTTTGCAACAATGACTGCATCAAATCTCCGATTCAACGCTAACTCCAACCGCCCCTTTCAACAAGAGCTTCGTAAGCGTGTTGACAATTATTTCAAAGAGAATAATATCAGTAAAACCGGGAACATTCACCTGTACTTAAAAACAGCAGTTATGTTCTCAGCCTATTTTGTTCCGTTCATTTTGATCACACTAAATGTTTTTGACAGTAAGATCATGTGGATACCGATGGCGGTCCTGATGGGATTAGGAATGGCCGGTATCGGAATGTGTGTTATGCACGATGCAAATCACGGCAGTTACAGCAAGAATGACAGATTCAATAAAATTCTGGGTTTTATCTCTATCGGTTTATTATCCGGGAACTCGTTGAACTGGCGAATTCAGCATAATGTTATTCATCATACCTATACAAATGTTCATGATCATGACGAGGATATTGCACCAATGGGATTCCTTCGTTTTGATCCGCACGCGGAGAAGAAGAAGATTCACAGATTCCAATTTTTATATGCATGGTTCTTCTACGGAATGATGACGTTGATGTGGAGTACCGTAAAAGATTTCAACCAGGTGATCCGTTACAATAAGGAAGGTCATTTGAAAACTGCAAATACCACGCTTGGTAAAGAATTGTTCATCATTATCATTTCTAAATTGTTGTATTTCGCTTACATGCTTCTACCATACTTCCTGATCCCGGAAATGACGCTCATGAATTGGATCCTTGGCTATTTATTGGTACATTACGTAGCCGGTTTAACGCTTGCTATTGTTTTCCAAATTGCACACGTTACGGATGAGAATGAATTCCCGTTACCGAATGACGAAGGTTATCTTGACAACAATTTCATTGAGCACCAAATGCGTACAACATTGAATTTCTCTATGAACAGTAAAGTGATCTCTTACCTTGTTGGTGGATTGAATTTCCAGGTAGAACACCATTTGTTCCCGGGAATTTCTCACGTGCATTATCCTAAGATTTCCAAGATCGTTCAGGCAACAGCAATGGAATATAATTTACCTTACCATTCTGAAAAGACGTTTGTAAGGGCGATTGGCGCTCACGCAAAAATGCTTTGGCAGCTAGGTAGATAAGAGAGCTTTTATTGTTCGAGAAGAACAGAATATTTTCTTCCTACAGGAACAGTAATGTTTGGATTCAATACGACTTCTGTTTTTCGAATTTCAATAATCCTGGAACGCTTTACAATATAAGATTTGTGGACGCGTGTGAAATATTCGGAAGGCAATACAGAAGTCATGTATTTCATTGTTTGAGTTACCAGCATAGGCTTTTCGCTCTCAAAATGTATCTTGATGTAGTTCCCGATTGATTCGATATAAAGAATACGCTCTGTATCGATTGTTTTCACAACACCTTCGTGTTTCAGTTCCAAACGGGGATAAGAAATTTCAACTACGGGTTGTGGCTCAGCAGTCATTGAAATTTTATTGATTGCTTTTAAAAACCGGGGGAAAGCGATGGGTTTCAACAGGTAGTCAACTACCCCGCTTTCATATGCTTCAAATCCGAAATTACTATAAGCTGTGGTTAGAATTACGGCTACAGGATAAGGCAAACATTGCAACAATTCCAAACCTGTCAAACGCGGCATTTCGATATCCAGGAAAACGATATCCACTTTGTGTTTCGACATAAAGTCCAATGCCTCTTTCCCATCGTAAGCATCACCTATAACTTCAAGAGTATCGGTTTTGGAAATATGTGAATGGATTACTTTATGAGCCGGAACTTCATCATCCACTATCAAACATTTAAATTTTCTCATTGTCCCGAATTACAAATTGATCGTTAATTCTACCAGGTAAACTTCCTCGGTTTCCGTTATTAGCAATTGATGCTTGTTTTGGTACATCAACTCCAATCGTTTCTTTGTATTTGAAATTCCTGTATTGGTCCCGGTAAACTTCCTTTTATCGCTATGAAAATTATTTCTCATTACAAACGTCAGTTTCTTTTTGTCGGCATGAATCCTTAACGAAAGAAAAGGCTCGTCATTATGCGAACTGTATTTGATTCCGTTCTCTATGAAAGGCATAAAAAGCATGGGCGACAAATAGACTTCATTCGACAGTATCTCAGCTTCAAAATCTATACGCAACTTCATATTTCGGTTTTGCTCATAACTGAAATACCTTTGGATGAACTCCAATTCTTCTTTGAGTTTTACCTTTTCCTTCTTGGATGATTCGATCTGGTAGCGCAACAGTTCAGACAACTCCAAAATTTTGTCAGGAGTTTCTGCCGGTTCAGTCAAAGCAGTACCATATAGATTATTCAATGCATTGAACAGGAAATGGGGGTTCAATTGAGCTTTCAGGTGACGAATTTCCTCATCCCGCTCAATTAATTCGGTCTGAAACAACAAGTTACGCTCAAGAATATTCTTGTGTATATAGTAAAACCCCAATCCAATCAGGTAAAGCATAAAAATGGAAATCACAAGCGTAACGATACCATTGCTTTGGATCACTCCAAAAGGAGTAAAAAAGTTGATGGCAAAATAGATTACGGATAAACCCAGAGCTCCAAAAACGTACTTTAAGTTCTTTCTTCCGAAATAGGTCCTATAAAGTAAATTATGCATGAATACCTGGACATGAGCAATGAAAACAATCAGCATTCCGCTAAAAAGTACTTTCATCACGTGCCCTTCCTTATGAATCTCACTGTTTTTATCGAGCAGAACTGTAATCAAACCCAACAAACAAAAAAAGATGTAGAGTACAATGTTCCTGGCCCAAAAATTAAAATAGGAGAATTTCATAGTTTAAATTTATGCATAAAAAAATCAGGTCTGATACAGACCTGATTCTTCATTCCAATATTCAACCGTTATTTCAGCGTATTGGCACAGTTCATTTCATCCTGAAGTCCCCAGAAATCAAAGAATTCACCTCCGTAAACACCTCCACCTTCGTACTCTTTCTTAATTTGTCCGTAAGCCAACCAGCATTTACCTTCATGAGTTACAGTAATATCAATCGGCAAGTATTTGTATAAGGGATAACCATATTCGTTTTTCTTCACTAACCAAACGTCAGACGTTATTACCGCACGTGTCCCTTTTCCTTTGTCAACTCCGGCAATCGCCATTGCTTCGTATTTTGGATTCGACATTTTCTTAGCTCCCACACGAACTGCGTCTATGATCTCCTGGCGGTATTTTGCCACATGCGCCTCAAATTTACCACTGGAAATGTACTCGTTCAGCATTGCAAGTTCTTTATCAATCTTAGCTTTTACCGCATCAATACTCGTTTTGTCCTCCAGTAAATACGCTCTGTTATATGCAATCTCTTCCAACGGTTTTTTGAAATCTTCAACATAATTATCGGCGTTCAATAGGTACGACTGCTCTCCTCTGCCATTAATCTCATGGATCCGCTTAATGATACTCTCCACATCCTGGTCAAGCAGGGGAACTACCTTGTAAACTTCAACCTTGAAGAAATTATCAATTGCAGCTACCCGGGATTGCACATAATTATCTTTGAAGTACTCCACACGTTGTGCCTCAAACTCCTTTCTGAAATTGTTGTACCCAGTATAAGAAGGCTCTAGGGTTTTGTCTGAAATTTCCCAGCCACTAGTTGCAAAACGATGGTACTGATCCAACTTCTCACTATAAGATTTGTCCATGGAATAGGTATCAAACTTCTGCTTACGTAAAGCTTCTACCTCATCCCAACTGGTTTGCAGATCTTTAAGGTATTGTTTCTTTGCCTCACCAGGATCATTTTGGAGTTTTACAATATTATCCTGGGCTTTTTTCAAATAACCGACAGCGTCATCGTTTCTTCCTTCAATGTTTTTGTTCCAGTTCTCGTCTTTCATCACATTTCTTGCGGAACTAATGCCGTCTCTTGCTATACTGAAAGCGTTGTAGGTGGGACTATCCGGATCATATGCCGGTTCACCGTTCAATTTTGGAGTTTCTTTCGTTCCAGAATCTGAACTTGAAGTTCCTTTTCCTGATGGGATTTGGTCTACTTTCTCAGTAGCCTTTTCTTTAACCGATTTTAAATTGGGTGCCTTGATCTGTGCGTTACTTAAAGCAGTGGTAGCCAGAAAAACGGCCAAGGTAATTAGCGTCTTTTTCATAGGTAATGATTAATTTGTAATTGTTGGAGGCAAATATAATGATAATCAGTTCTTTCAAAACGTAGCAGCTGTTCCTAAAAAATAGTTAAAACTGCTAACTATCTTAAACCATTTCCTTCCATTCTATTCTAAGAGAGTATAGTTTTACAAAATGCAATTTAAACCCAATTTCGGATTCCTCATCCTTCTTCTTTTTTCGTTGAATGGATTTTCGCAGCAAAGTATAGTTTCGGGAATTGTTTCGGACGAAGACAGCAAGGAATTATTGTTCGATTCGCGCATACTTCTCCTAAATCCTTCAGATTCATCGGTAATTGTTTACACCAATTCTCTTGATAGCGGAAATTATGTTCTACCGGCTGTTGATCACGGAACTTACATTCTCAAAGCCACGTACTTCGGATATTTCGATTATTTCAAAAGGGTTGAGCTTACGGCAGAATCAAACACAATCAATATTCCATTAAAGTCAAATACGAAATCGCTCGGAGAAGTGGAGTTCACCGAAATTGCCACACGCGTAGAACAAAAAGGCGACACCACACAGTACAATGCTGCGGCTTTCAAAACCAACCCGGATGCAACGGTTGAAGATTTGGTAACCAAAATGCCCGGAATTACGGTTGAAAACGGAGTTGTAAAAGCGCAGGGAGAACAAATTAAAAAAGTACTGATAGATGGAGAAGAATATTTTGGCGACGATGCTACAGCAGCTTTGAAAAATCTTCCGGCTGAAATTGTTTCTAAGATCCAGGTATACGACCAGGCCAGCGACCAGGCAAAATTCACAGGAATATCAGATGGCAATGAAGCTAAAGCACTGAACATTGTAACCAAAACAGGAAAGAACCAGGGACAATTCGGAAAGCTCTACGCCGGTTACGGAACGCCAAATGATTTATACCTGGGAGGTTTGAACGTCAATATTTTCAGCGGGAAGAAACGCATTTCAATTATTGGAATGAGTAACAACGTAAACCAGCAGAATTTCTCAACAGAAGATATTCTCGGAGCAACCGGAAGTTCAAGTTCGGGCTCATCAGGAAACACTGGAGGTGGCAGAGGACGTGGAGGCAGTGATGCGGCGAGTAATTTCCTTGTCGGGCAAACAAGCGGGGTGAGCACAACGCATTCACTCGGCATCAATTATTCCGACAAATGGGGAACGAAAACACGCTTAACCGGGAGTTATTTTTTCAATGCTTCCAGGAACGACAATACACAATTCACGAACAGAACCTACTTCTTAAGTGATACATCGGAACAGCTATACAAAGAAAATTATTCGATGATAACGACCAATTTCAATCACCGCCTGAACTTCAAATTCGATATCGCTCTCGACAGCATGAACTCCCTCGTGATTACGCCACGGGTTAGTGTTCAGGGCAATGATAGAACAAAAAACACCACAGGTTTAACTACCACTTCGGAAAACACGTATATCAATCAAATTGTGAATTCCACTTTTGCTGAAAGTTCGGGAATGAATGCGAGCAACTCCGTTCTTTGGCGTCACCGTTTTGCAAAACCCAAGCGCACATTCTCTTTCAACGTAACCGGAACTTACAATAACAAGATCGGAACAAACGGACAAGAATCGCTTTCTACCTATTACGACGAACTTGAGGGAGATTCAACCAATTCCATCAATCAGAATGCAAACAGCAAATCGAACGGTTATGCGCTTTCAACACGGTTTTCGTATACGGAGCCTATCAATGACAGCTGGTCGGCGGAAATCTATTATGCTCCCACTTACTCTTTGAACGATGCGGATAAAAGAACTTTCAATTATGATATGAATTCCGGTTTATATTCGGATCTGGACACGAGCCTTTCAAACGTATTCAATAATAAAACGTTAGATAATGAAACCGGCGCAAACTTCCGGTTTGAGAAAGAAAAAACGAGTTTGCAATTCGGAGCGAGTTACCAGAATTCCGTTTTATTGAACGACCAGACTTTTCCACAGGAACGCGATGTGAAGCTCAATTTCAACAATGTATTGCCGAACGCACGATTCAAGTACGATTTCTCGAAGAATAAGTCGTTCATGCTGAACTATCGGACGATGACAAAGAATCCGACTATTGATCAGCTTCAAAATGTTATTGACAACTCCAACCCGCTTTCACTGACTTCAGGAAACCCGGATTTGGAACAGCAGTACAACCACCGCATTTTTGGGCGGTTCAACAGCGTAAATACCAAGTATTCGAGCAATTTCTTTGTGATGCTCTCCGGAGAATTGTACTCAAACTATATCACTAATTCTTCGCTGATCGCAGAAAATGATACTATAGTTGACGGCATTGCATTAAGCCGTGGTTCTCAGTACAGAAAACCTGTAAACCTGGATGGGACATGGAATACCAGAACGGTTGTTTCTTACGGAATTCCAATCCCGAAATTGAAAATCAATGTAAACGCGAATCTTGGTGCCGGTTATTCAGAAACTCCGGGATTGATCAATAATGAAATCAACAGATCACAAGTAACCAATACAAATGCGGGACTAACAATTGCCAGCAACATCAGTGACAAGATTGATTTCACCGTAAACTATGCCTACAATTATAACCAGGTGGTAAATACACGTCAAAGCAGCGGAAACAACAATTACATGGTTCACAACCTCTCTGCCCGATTCAACTGGATCATCAAAGAACGATTGGTTTTCAATACCAATTACTCCATGAGTTCTTACGCAGGATTAAGTTCAGGTTACAACCAGGTGATTGCACTTTGGAATGGTGGCGTAGGTTATAAATTACTTAAAAACAAACAGCTCGAAGCACGGATTTCCGTATTCGATATTCTGAACAACAACAATAGTATTACAAGAAACGTAACGGAAACTTATGTAGAAGACGTTGAATCGAACGTATTGAACCGTTATTTCATGTTCACGTTGACTTACAGTTTGAGAAACTTCGGAAAAGCACCTGCAAAGGAAGAACGTAAGGAAGGAGACAGACCACCGTTTGATGGGCCACCACGATAATTGAAAATGGAATTGAGAAAATGTAAAAGCTTAGATGTATTAGTATCAAGGACTTTCTTTTCAATTCTCCATTTTTAATTTTAAGTTCTCAAACCATATCTTCCGGCTTCACCCATTCATCAAATTCTTCCGGAGTCACATAGCCCAATTTCACCGCCATTTCCTTAAGCGTTGTTCCTTCTTTATGGGCTTTTTGAGCAATTTCTGCAGCTTTGTAATAACCAATTTTGGTATTGAGTGCAGTCACCAGCATCAAACTGTTGTCGACATGTTTTTTAATATTCTCGCGCAAAGGTTCAATTCCAACTGCACACTTGTCGTTGAATGAAACACAACCTTCTCCTATCAATCGTGCGGAATGCAGAAAGTTGAAAATCATCATCGGTTTATAAACGTTGAGCTCGAAATGGCCGTTTGCACCGCCGATGTTGATGGCAACATCATTTCCCAAAACCTGTGCTGCGATCATTGTCAACGCTTCACATTGTGTTGGATTCACTTTCCCGGGCATAATGGAAGACCCCGGTTCGTTATCAGGAATGAAGATCTCACCTATCCCGCTTCTTGGTCCCGAACTCAGCATACGGATGTCGTTGGCAATTTTCATCAGGCTTACAGCAACGGTTTTTAGTGCTCCATGCGCCTCCACAATCGCATCATGCGCTGCCAGCGATTCAAACTTATTCTCGGCAGTTATGAAAGGTAAACCGGTAAGCGAAGCTATGTGTTTTGCCACATTCACCGCATAACCTTCAGGCGTATTGATACCAGTTCCAACAGCCGTTCCACCCAAAGCTAATTCACTTAAATGCGGAAGCGTATTCTTAATTGCTTTCAATCCATGGTTCAACTGGCTGACATAACCGCTAATCTCTTGTCCCAGCGTTAATGGCGTAGCATCCATAAAATGTGTACGGCCGATCTTTACTACATCTGCGAATTCCTTGCTTTTTTGGTCGAGTGTATCTCTTAATTTTTCAATTCCCGGAATGGTGACTTCCATCAGCATTTTGTATGCAGCAATGTGCATGGCTGTAGGGAAAGTATCGTTTGAAGATTGAGATTTATTGACATCGTCGTTCGGATGAAGGATCTTTTCCTTGTCGGTCAAACTTCCACCCGAAAGTACATGCGCACGATTGGCAATTACCTCGTTCACATTCATATTGCTTTGGGTTCCGCTTCCGGTTTGCCACACTACCAAAGGAAACTGGTCGTCAAGTTTTCCGTTGAGAATTTCATCGGCAGCTTTCCCTATCAGGTTCGTTTTTTCTGCGTTCAGAACTCCCGCTTCATGGTTGGTAATAGCAGCCGCTTTCTTCAAATAAGCAAAAGCTCGAATAATCTCAATCGGCATTCTATTTGTTTCCCGTGCTATTTTGAAATTCTCCAGGCTGCGTTCAGTTTGAGCTCCCCAATAAGCATGAGCAGGCACTTTCACCTCACCCATTGTGTCTTTTTCTATCCGGAATTCCATGTTCTTCAGTTTGCAATAAAACTACGAACCTTCAAGTTACCGAATAATCGCCATTAATAATGATTTTTGAAGAATTTTATACCGCGATTACTGCACTCCGTGACAAAAACTAAGCCCTCTTTTTGGAAGACTTACGCTTTTTCTTTGGAGGTTGAGCTGTACCCTGAAGATAAACCGAAACCGGGAAATAACCTTGTTTTTCGGCGAACTGGGCGTCGGGAACTGAAATGGTAAACGTGTGTTTTCCGGCAGATAAGTTTCGAATGGTTATTTCACGAACGGAGATCGTATCGCCCGGACACCAATTGTTCCAGCTTGCCCAGCTACTGTCCGGTTCAGGATTTCGTCCATAAATTCCGTTTCCCTGGGTATTGAAAATACGATAGGGCTCGCACGATTTTCCACCCGGAATGTATTTCAGAACTTCTTTGTTATCGATGTAAACGAAATGCTCTCTGCGAATGTATTCTTCACCGTTCTCATTTGCTCCGTGATTGGAAGTAATGAGATAAAATATTGCATTTGACGTTTCTGAAGGAACGTTGAACTCAAAGGTTTTTACAGTTTTTCCAAGGGTATCTGTTTTAACAGCTTCATAGTTGTTAAGCATATGTTTGAACGCTATTGGTTGGAAAACCGTATTTTCTTCAACTATCATCAACACTTTGGTGCTTATAAACTCTACCTTCCCTTCAAAAACATCATTTCGTCCTGAACAGCCTTTTACTTGTTCATTTGCAGCGTAAGGAACCCCAAATATTTCGAGTTCCAGCCAAAAATCGTATTGTGCCTTCAGAGCATTCATTCGAAGGAGCTTGGCAATGTTGTCTGCTCTGAAAATGTACTCAACGAACTTCGGATCTTTGTTCTTGTTCATGAAAGGGGTAATGAAACGCCCAACTTCTATATGTTGAACCGAATCGGGATGATAACCCGATTTTCCTTTCGGAACCAGGGCAAGATTCACATTTCCCATTCTATCATAATTATCACACAATGCGTTGATGGTAACCTTAATGGTTATATCGTCAAACACACTCTCCAAAGTCGCTTGAGAAAGTTTTGTGGTGATCTGGTAGTTACTCAAACGTAACAGGCCCGACGGAAGTGTATCGTTGACCTTCTTCGCATAGCCATCGTAATAAACAGCCTTGTCGATGATTACATGAGACTCCTGTGCATGAAGTAAATTGCACGTACTGAAGATCAAAAGGGAAATTGTAAATAATGGAAATGATCGCATCTATCAAAGTTAATGAAGATTGAAAATCATTCAATGCACGGAAATGGGATTGTCCTGTAATTGTCCTGTAGGGGCGAATAATGATCCG
>Ga0307408_100001542_pt1 | contig 17082 bp, 15 predicted proteins | sample 322Cmetagenome_FD_202116 | JGI IMG/M metagenome (GOLD analysis project Ga0307408, IMG submission 202116) | Maize rhizosphere microbial communities from greenhouse at UC Davis, California, United States - 322HYB-C-3 | ecosystem: Host-associated > Plants > Roots > Rhizosphere > Soil | place...
CTGCTCGACGTGGCCGGCCTGGCGCACCTTCCCGCGGTTGATGCGCACGAAATCCGATGCCTCGCCTTCGAGCCATGCCGTATATCGCTCGCCTTCGGACAGTGCGCGCCGAAGCGCGTCGGCGATCGCCTCGAACGCCGCCTGCTCACCGGCGCGAACGGGATCGACGGCGACGCCGCTGCCCTTGTCGACATTCCTCATGCGCGATCGCCTCCGAACACGTCGACGTTGCGGAACACGCACGCGGGCGACGCGTGTCCGCAACGGATGATCTGCGAGGGCTCGCCCTTGCCGCAGTACGGCGTTCCGAGCACCTGCCGGGTCGAGTCGTCGCCGACGAGCGCGAGGCTGCGCCAGAAGTCGGCCGAGATGCCGCGGTAGTTCGGGTTCTTCACGACGTGTCGCAGCTCGCCGTTCTCGATCACGCGCGCGCGCTCGCAGCCGAACTGGAACTTGTTGCGCGAGTCGTCGATCGACCAGCTCGAATTCGTTTCCATGTAGACGCCATGCTCGATCGCGCCGACCAGCGCGTCGAAGCCCGCATCGCCCGCCTCGAGGTTGAGGTTCGCCATGCGGTCGATCGGCGGGCGGTTCCAGCCGTCCGCGCGTGCGTTGGCGACGCCGGGAAGGCCGGAGCGCGCCTGCGATACCGCGCCGCCGAGCCCGCGCTCCAGGATCCCGTTGCGGATCAGGTAGGCCTTGCGCGCCGGCGTGCCTTCGTCGTCCCAGCCATAGCTCGCGAGCTCGGCGGGCTCGCCCGGGTCGAACGTCACGTTGAGGAGCTCGGAGCCGTAGCGGTAGCTGCCGAACATGTCCGGCGTGACGAAGCTCGTGCCGGCGAAGTTGCGCTCGTCGCCGAGGATGCGGTCGAGCTCGAGCGGGTGACCGATCGACTCGTGGATCTGCAGGATCATCTGGTCGGGCGCGAGCAGCACGTCCATCGTGCCGCTCGGGCAGTCCGGCGCGAGCAGCAGTTCCAGCGCCTCGTCGGCGACCCGGCGCCCGGCGCCGGCGAATCCGAAGCGGTCGAGGATCTCGTCCGCGCCCTGCTGGCAGATGCTCCGGTGACCGTTGAGCGTGCGCGTCTGCGTCTCGCCGTCGGCATGTGCGGTCGCCGATGCGCCGGCCATGACGAAACGGAACCGCTGGACGACGTCACCGCCGGCGCTGCTGACCCAGCGATGAGTCGCAACGCGCACCTCGATCGCGCACTCCCAGTCGACGATGCGCGCGTCGACCGCCATCGAGCACGATTCGTCCGCGAGGAGCTCGTACCACTCGCGCCGCGAGCGCAGCGGCGCGTCGAACGACGGAGAGGCATAGCGTCCCGTTTCCGCGCTGCGCGGCAGCGTGCGGCTGTCGACCAGCCCGTGCGCGGCCGTCGCTCGCGCCCAGTCGCGCGCACGCTCCAGCGCCGCGCGCAATCCGGCGGGCGAGGTGTCGGACGTCGCGGCGTAGCCGAGGCCGCCATCCGCGTAGACGGTGGCCATGACGCCGCGGTTGCTTGTCACGACGAGCGGCTGCGCCACGTTCTTGCGCACGACGTAGTGCTCGGCGGTCTCGTCGACGAAGCGCAGCGACCAGAAGTCGGCGGCGAGGTCCAGCGGGGGGAGCGGTCCTTCGAAGGGCATGGGTCTTTGGGAAGGTGAACGGCGGGGCTCGTCGGTCGATGGCCGGCGGTCGCCGTGCGCTCGCGCGATCGGGGGAGTCAACCGCCGATTATCGCGCGGTCGTGGCGTCCCGCGCATCGGTGCCGCCTGGGCGAGGACTTCACAGTTCGGTGCCGCGGCCGAGCGCGCCCAGCGCTTCGCCGGTGACGCGGGCGATCCGCCAGTCGTGCATCAGCGTGGCGCCGAGTCGCTCGTAGAAGCGGATGGCCGGCGTATTCCAGTCGAGCACCGCCCACTCGAACCGACCGCAGCGGCGGGCGACGGCGATGCCCGCGACGGCCTTCAGCAGCGCCTTGCCGACGCCGCGGCCGCGATGCTCGGGAATGACGAAAAGATCCTCGAGCCAGAGTCCGCGCTGCGCGAGGAATGTCGAGAAAGTGTGGAAAAACAAGGCGAATCCGGCCGCTTCACCGCGGACCTGCGCGATCAGCACTTCCGCGGATGGATGCGGACCAAAGAGCGCCCGTTGTAAATCCTGCTCGGTGCCCACGCACAGGTGCGCGAGACGTTCGTAGTCGGCCAGCGCGCGGATCATCGCGGCAATGTCGCCGACATCGGACGAGCGCGCCGCGCGCACGACCAGTCCGGCGCCCCCCACGTCGCCCGGTTCAGCGGCCATCGTCGAGCCGGCGGCCCAGGATCGCGAGATCGCGTTCGATGCCGTCGAGCTCGGCCACCGCCGGCAGCAGCCCCCAGCGTACGAAGCGATGGCGCTCGAACAGCGCGATGGACGGCTGGTTGTGCGCGAACACGAACGCCAGCAAGGTCTTGATCCGCAAGCGAGAGGAAGCGTGCACGGCGTGTGCGAGCAGCGCCTCGGCGTGACCGCGGCGACGGGCCGCTGGCGCCGTGTAAACCGCGACCTCGACGGTCGCGTGGTAGGCCGGCCGGCCGTAGAACGCCCGCAGCGAAAGCCAGGCGACGACCTCGCCGGCGCTGTCGCAGCGCACCCACAGCGGCCGGCGCGACGGATCGAATTCGCGAAACCACGCGGCCCGCTGCTCCACCGAGACGGGCTCGGTATCCGCCGTCGCCATGCGACCGGGGATCGCGGCATTGTAGATCGCAACGATTGCGGGCAGATCGGCGGCGTCGGCGGCGCGAATCGTCACGATTGGCGGATTTGCAACAGTTTCGTCCGGGCCCCGCGTAACAAGGGGCGGTTTCGTTGCCCGCGAAAACGGCGGCCGGTAACGTGACCGGGTGTGCATAAGCGGGCGTCCGCCCGCCGACCGCGCCACTTTACTGGGGGTTTCCAATGCTATTCCAACGCAAGAAGGTTGCGTCGGCGATCGCCTGCGTGCTTGGCGCGGGCGGCGTCGTCGTGGTCGACGCGCCGGCGTTCGCCCAGGACATCCGCGTGGATGTCACGGGTTCGAACATCCGGCGCGTGGAGGGGGAGGGTGCGCTTCCGGTCACCGTCATCACGCGTGACGAGATCGAGCGCACCGGCGCACAGACCGTTGCCGACCTGCTGCAGTACGTCTCGTCGAACGCCAGCGGCGGCGCGGTTCTCAACACCAACGTCATCGGCGCGCAGACGAACAGCGTCCAGACGGCCTCGCTGCGCGGCCTCGGCGGCCAGAACACGCTCGTGCTGCTGAACGGCAAGCGGCTGACCGCGGCGTCGGGCGAAATCCAGGGTGTCTACGGCGTCAACCTCGACTCGATCCCGTTCTCGGCGATCGAGCGCGTCGAGATCCTGAAGGACGGTGCGTCGGCCGTGTACGGCTCCGACGCGATCGGCGGCGTCATCAACTTCATCCTGCGCCAGGACTTCCGCGGCGCCGAGGTGAGCCTGTACGGCGGCTGGCCGACGCGCGGCGGCGGCGGCGAGAAGTACAACGCGACCGCGACGCTGGGCTGGGGCGATCTGGCCAAGGACAAGTTCAACGTCTTCGGCAACGTCTTCTACCAGAAGACCGAGTCGCTCGACCAGAACAAGCGCAATTTCAGCAACAGCAGCGTCTACATCGAGCAGGGCCTGCTCGGCGTGTCCGGCAACACCTTCCCCGGCCACATCTCGACCGGCGGCATCGGCACGCCGCAGTTCCCGGACTGCTTCCCGTCGATCTACAACCCGGACATCGGCGAGCGCTGCTTCTTCGATCCGGCGGCTGCCGCCGGCGTCAACTCGATCCCCGAGACCGAAACGTGGAGCGCCTTCGGCTCCGGCCGCTGGCAGTTCCATCCGAACTGGCAGTTGTACGGCACCGCCGCGTACACGAAGGTCGACACGCGCTACGCGCTGCAGCCGACGCCGATCTCCGACCAGTTCACCTACGGCCCCAACGGCGAGTTCGTCGCCCGCTTCCTGCTTCCGCCGTCCAGCCCCTATTACCCGACGGCGCTCGCCAACGCCGCCGGCGTCGGTGGCCAGCCGCTCAACATCCGCTGGCGCGGCTACCCGCTGGGCCTTCGCGACACGACCGACGAGAACGAGGCGTGGCAGGCGGTGGCCGGCGTCAAGGGCACGGCGTGGAACTGGGACTTCGACCTCGACTTCGTCTACAGCAAGAACGAGACGAGCTCGCGGCCGAACGGCGGCTTCGTTCGCTATTCGCAGGTGCTGCCGATCCTGAACTCGGGGGTCGTCAACCCGTTCGGACCGCAGACGCCGGAAGCGCAGGCGCTGCTGGACGCGACGCAGTTCCGCGAGGAAACGCTGAGCGCCGAGTCGACCGGCTATATGGTCGAGGGCAAGGCGTCCGGCGACCTGTTCAAGCTTCCGGCCGGCTCGCTGCAGGCCGCCGTCGGCTTCCAGGCGGGCAAGCAGGAGCTGACGCAGCGGTTCAACCCGGCGCTGCAGGCCGGTGACATCACGGGCTTCGGCGGCAACAGCCTCAACATCGACGCCGATCGCGACTACTGGGCGGCGTTCGCCGAAGTCAATATCCCGATCGTGCGCAATCTCGAGGCGAACCTCGCCGTCCGGCACGACGACTACAGCGACTTCGGAAGCACGACCAACCCGAAGGTGTCGCTGCGCTGGAACCCGATCCGCCAGGTGCTGCTGCGCGGCTCGTGGGGCACGGGCTTCGTCGCGCCGTCGTTGACGCAGGCCTACGGCGCGAACACGCAGGGCGTGAGCCAGCCGGGCCTGAACGACCCGCTGCGCTGCCCGACGACCAACGACACCAACGACTGCCTGACGCAGTTCAACGTGCAGTTCGGCGGCAATCCGAACCTGAAGCCGCAAAAGTCGGAACAGTGGGTGCTCGGCGCGGTGTTCGAGCCGTTGACCGGCGTCTCGCTGTCGTTCGACTGGTTCGATCTCAAGGTCGAGCAGCTGTTCAGCAACGGCGCGTCACCGCTCACGATCCTGAACAACCTCGGCACGTTCGGCAACCTGGTGACCCGTGGACCGGTGCAGCCGCAGTTCCCGAACCTGCCCGGCCCGATCACGCTGATCGACCAGCGCTTCATCAACATCGGCAAGGTCTCGATCACCGGCTACGACGTCAACGTCAAGGCGACGTCGCCTGCCACCGAGTTCGGCCGGTTCTCGTTCAACCTCGACGGCACGTACTACAAGAAGTACGACGTGATGGACACCGAGGGCAACTACGCCGGCACGGTGAGCAACCAGCTCAACGCGGCGGTCTCGGGCCTCGTGCCGCGCTACAAGCAGTACGCTGCGCTGACGTGGACGCGCGGACCGTGGTCGGCGACGCTGGGTAATCTCTATCAGAGCTCGTACGTCGACGTGAACTACGCGGACGCGTACACGTATACCGGGGATGTCCCCGAGGTCACGCGGCGCGTGAGCAGCATGTCGCTGTGGGACCTGTACGTGTCGTACACCGGGTTCAAGAACTGGAAGCTCACGCTCGGCGTGAACAACCTCTTCGATACCAACCCGCCGTTCACCAACCAGCAGACGACGTTCCAAGTGGGCTACGACCCGACGTACTACGACGCACGCGCACGCGTCGTCTACGGCACGGTCACCTACACGTTCGCCCCGTAGAGAAGAAACCGACTGCAGCGCATGGCGGGGGCCTTCGGGCCCCCGTTTTTTTGACCTCCGGCGCCCGCTAGGCCGGCCGGCGGCTGTCTAGACAAGCTCCATCGCTCGCGTCGGCGGGGAGACGACGTCGGTTTCAGCGACGGTCCTAGAGCGTTTCGTCTAATCGTCGTCTAAACGTCGTGGCCTGCGGCCCCGGCCGCGGGATGGGGTGGTTCGCATTGCGGACGCGTTCGGGGCGAGCGGTCGAACGAACGTGCTGCCCGACGCGCGATCGCGGCCGGCTCGTATGTCGATGTCTTTTGCTTTTTCGGGGCAACGCCATTAGCATTCCGCCCCTTGAAGCCGGGGGAACGGCCGATCATCACGTCGCCGCGGCGCCTGTCGCACCATGCGGGCGCTGTCGCATGCGCATCGCATGCCGACGCTCCCTTCGCGCTCACAGATCCGATCGAACTCACGTTCCTGGAGACGCCATGTTGAAGACGACCCGATGGGCCGTGGCCGCCGCGCTGTTGCAGATCGCGGCTGCGCTCGCCCTCCCGACCGCGTCGCTCGCGCAGGCGCCGGCGCCCGCGCCGGCCGCGCCGGCCGCGCAGCCCGCCCCTCCCGCCGCTGCCGGTGGCGCCGTGTCCACATCGCCGGCGAGCGTCGAGGGCGCCAAGGGTGCGCTCGCGCGTGCGGCGACGCCGGAAGTCGAGAATCCGTACGGGCTCGAGGCGCTGTGGCGCGGCAGCGACTGGGTGGCGAAGGGGACGCTGATCATCCTCGCGATCATGTCGATGGGATCGTGGTACGTCATCATCACCAAGCTCTACGAGCAGGCGAAGCTGCGCCGCGAGGGCCGCATCGCGAACGCGCAGTTCTGGAAGGCGCCAACGGTGAAGCAGGGCGCTGAGACGCTGCGCGAAGGCAGCCCGTTCCGTTTCCTCGCCGAGAGCGGGCTCGAGGCGACCAACCGGCACGACGGACTCCTCGGCAACGTGAACCTGAACGACTGGGTCACGATGTCGATCCAGCGCGCGATCGAGAACATCCAGAGCCGGCTGGGCGACGGGCTCGCGTTCCTCGCGACCGTGGGCTCGACCGCCCCGTTCGTGGGGCTGTTCGGCACGGTGTGGGGCATCTACCACGCGCTCACGGCGATCGGCATCGCCGGGCAGGCGTCGATCGACAAGGTCGCCGGTCCGGTCGGGGAGGCGTTGATCATGACCGCGATCGGTCTTGCCGTCGCCGTGCCCGCGGTGCTCGGCTACAACTGGCTGGTGCGCCGGAACAAGGCCGCGATGGAGCAGGTGCGCGGCTTCGGCGCCGACCTGCACGCGGTGCTGCTGTCGAGCACGCAGGCGCCGGCGAGGGCGTGACGCCATGGCGATGAGCGTCGGCGCGCCGGAAGGCGACGAGGACGAGGTGGTCTCGACGATCAACACGACGCCGCTGGTCGACGTGATGCTCGTGCTGCTGATCATCTTCCTCATCACGATCCCGGTCGTTACCACGTCGATCCAGGTGCAGCTCCCGAAGGAGCGCATCGAGGTGCGCGAGACGAAGCCCGAGAACATCACGCTCTCGGTCGACGTCAACGGCAGGATCTACTGGAACGACCTCTACATCGCGAACACGGCCGCGCTGGTCGATCGTCTGAAGAAGATCGCGGTGCTCGATCCGCAGCCCGAGGTGCACATCCGCGGAGACGCGCGCGCGAACTACGATGCCGTCGGGCGAATCGTGTACGCGTGCCAGCGGGCCGGCATCGCGAAGGTCAGCTTCATCACGGAGCCGCCCGCGCGCGCGTGACGCGGCGGCTCGCGCTAGCCAGGAACACCCAGATGGCCATGAACGTAGGCTCGCCGTCAGGCGACCCCGACGTGCTGATCGACATCAACACGACGCCGCTGATCGACGTGATGCTCGTGCTGCTCGTCATGCTGATCATCACGATCCCGATCCAGCTGCACTCGGCGAACCTCAACCTGCCGAGCGGGACGCCGCCGCCGTCGCTCGTCAAGCCGGAGATCGTCAAAGTCGACGTCGACCCGTCGAGCCAGGTGTTCTGGAACGGCGAGATGATCGACCTCGCGACGCTGAACGAACGATTCAAGACGGCCGCGACCAGCGAGCCGCAGCCCGAGGTCCACATCCGCCCGGACAAGGCGGCGAAGTACGACGTCGTCGCCGGCGTGCTCGCGGCGGCGCAGCGCAACGGCGTGACCAAGATGGGAATCGTCGGCAGCGAGCAGTTCATCGAGTAAGTCGGCCACGAGCCGGCGCGCTCGCGCGACAGGAGCACACTCCTTCATGGATTACGCAAGGCGACAACGCGATCCGAAGCGCCACATGGTGGGGCTCGCGATCGTCATCCTGCTGCACGCGATCATCCTGTGGGGGATGATGACCGGGCTCGGCCGCAAGGCCGTCGAGGTGATCAAGAAGCCGATCGTGGCGTCGATCATCGAGGAGGTGAAGCCGCCGCCGCCGCCCCCGCCGCCGCCGCCCCCGCCGCCGAAGAAGATCGTCGAGCCGCCGCCCACCGCGCCGCCGCCGCCGCAGGCGTTCATTCCGCCGCCCGAGATCCAGCTCCCGCGGCCGGTGGAGGCGCCGACGATCACGGCCTTGACGCCGACGCCGCCGAACCAGCCCTACATCATCGCCCCGCCGGCCCCGGTCGATACGCCGCCCGCGCCCCCCGCGCCGCCGGCGCCCCCCGCGCCGAAGCCGGCCGTGCGGCAGAGCGTGTCGTGCGACCAGCGCGCGAAGCCCACGTTCCCGCGCCAGGCGATCCGCTCGGGGGTCCAGTCGGGTCGCGTGCTCGCGCGCGTGTCGGTCGACGAGAAGGGCAACGTGCTCGACGTGGCGATCGTGTCGGCGAATCCGCCGCGCGTGTTCGATCGCGAAGTCATCGAGGCCCTGTCGCAGTGGAAGTGCTCGGCCGAGGGCCAGCGCTACGTGGGCAACGTCGAGGTGAACTTCTCGCTCAAGGACGAATAGCGCGAAAGCCGCGCACGAAAGGCAACGGCCGCCTCGCAGGCGGCCGTTCCGCTTTCAGCGCCGATAGCCGGTCAGTCGCTTCGCAGCGCGTAGGCAGCGGCCGCCCAGGTCGCGAAGCCTACGGCGACCAGTCCGGCCGCGATCTGCGGCAGCGAGATCGGCTGCGTCGCGAAAAGACGGAACGCTTCGCGGCCCACGTCGATCGCGACCTGCGGCATCGCAAGCGCCGCGCCTGCCGCCGCCGCACCCCACATGCCGAGCACCGCGGGCTTGCGCCACGCCGGGATCGCCGGCGCGGGCAACGTGCTCATCACGCGCGCGGTGAACCCGTCGTCCTGGATGTACTCGCCCGAACGCTCGCGCGCGTCGGCGTCGAGCATGGCGTCGAGCCAGTCGTCGCGCACATCGTCGCGTTCGGTGGTCATTGCGGTCCCCAGGCGGCCATCGCGATCTTGAGCTTCTGCTTGCCCCGCAGCACGTGCGTCTTGACGGTTCCCACCGGCATTCCGAGCACGTACGCGGCCTCCTCGTGCGTCATGTCGTTATGGTAGCACTGCACGATCGCCGCCCGTTCTCCCTCGGAGAGCAGCGCCATCGCGCGCTCGAGGTCCATGCGAAGCGATGCGCCGCGAGCATGATCGGGCGTCGATTCGCCGTGCGCGTCGTCGGCGTCGTCTTCGTCCGCGAGCTCGGCGTCGCGGTCACCGAGCAGCGTCTCCTTGCGCTTGCGCGCGTCGGCGAGCCAGCAGTTGGTCGCGATGCGATGCAGCCACGTCGAGAAGCGGGCCTCGTTGCGAAACGACTTCAGGTTGCGCCATGCGAGCACGAACGTCTCCTGGGCGAGGTCGTCGGCGAGCGCGTGATTGCCGGCCGTCAGCTTCCTCAGGCACGCGCGCACCGCCGACTGGTGGCGACGCACGAGCTCCGCGAACGCGTGGCGGTCGTCGTTGACGACGACGCGCGCGATCAGCGCGGCATCCGAATCGGGAGACGCCATCGGCGTCGTCGCGACGACCGTGCCTGCGTTGCGGGGCGAGGAAGGAGCGCGGCGATCGGACGCTAGACGCCCCCTTTCGGATCGGTCGGCGCCCCGGGCCGGGTGCCGAGCTGGCGTTCCTCGAAGTACCAGAGGATGACGTAGCCGATGCCGACGAACAGCAGCACGAGGCCGAAGCCGTTCGCGGTCCCGTCGTCCAGCATCGACCAGAACGTGAGGCCGAGGCCGAGGCCGCCGAGGATGACGCCCTTGCGCAGATCCGACCACGCCGCGCGTTTGCGGACCTGCTTCGCCTGCTCGTAGAGCGGGGCGGTCGCCGGCAGCGATTGCAGCGATACGCCGGGCGTCGCCACCGCTTCCATGGCGACGCCCGGCGCGACGACGCCGCGCTCGGCGAGCTTCAGCATCGTCTCGTTGCGCAGGCGGTTGCTGCGCATCTTGTACCAGATGACGAGAATGATGACGACGAGCGGCACGAGGAAGAACAGGGCGGTCACCATGAACACGAGCCCGGCGAGCCACGGCGCCTTCTCGACGAACTGCTCGAACGAGTCGAACTCCTGGCCGTCGACGACGACATCGGCCGCGTGATCGGGACCGCGGCGGCGCTTGATGACCACGCCCTTTTCACCGATCGAGACCTCCGCGTCGACGCCGGCCTTGTCCGCCGGCTCGGCGGTCGCATCGGGCGCGGGCTTCACCGCGGCCGGCGCATCCGCTGCCGCTGCGTCGGCCACGATGACGATGGCGGATATGGGCCGATGCCTGCTGGCACCGTCCGGGGTGGTCGCGATCGCGAGGACGGCGCCGGCGGCGAGCGCTGCGCCCAGTACCAGCAGACGTGGCGGGGTCCGACGGCGGGCAGCAAGGACGGGGATCATCGAAACTCCGTGAAAGGCGCGGTATCGAGCGTTGGATGCAAGGCGGCGGCGATCCGGATTCGTGCCGGCGGGCAAGCGGCCGACGAACTTCGACCAAAAAGGCGACAACCGGCGGCTGCGGCCTGATTTTGCGGGGGTTTCGCCATCTGTCGCATGCTATTATCGACTGCAGTTCTTTCCGACGCCGAGCCTTTCGACGCGTCCCCGCGAAGCCCTCCGATGGCCCGACCGCCCGCTTTTCCGGGCCCCCGCTGCAGCTTCTCCGAGTCCGCCGGCCGCGACTTCACATCGCGCCTCTTACGCCGCATCGCCCTGCTGGCGGCGACCGCCGTCGCGCACGTTGCCCCGGCGCACGCGCAGGCACCCGTACCGCCCGCATCGGCGCCGTCGGCAGCCGCCAGCCCTGCCCCGGCCGTCCAGCCGCCGATCGGGAGCTCCGTCGCCCCCGGCCCCGGCGATACGGTCACGCTGAACTTCGTCAACGCCGACATCGATGCCGTCGTGCGCGCGGTCGCCGAGATCACCGGCCGCAACTTCATCGTCGACCCGCGCGTGAAAGGCACGATCAACATCGTATCGGCGCGACCGGTGCCCAGGGCGCTCGTGTATCCGACGCTCCTGTCAGCGCTGCGCCTGGCCGGCTTCGCCGCGGTCGAGAGCGACGGCCTCGTCAAGATCGTGCCGGAAGCCGACGCCAAGACGCAGGGCGGCGGCGTGGGCCGCGCGAGTGGCGACCGCCTCGTCACGCAGGTCATCGTGCTGCGGCACGAATCGGCGGCGCAGCTCGTGAACGTCCTGCGGCCGCTGATCACGCCGAACAACACGATCGCTGCGTTTCCCGCGTCCAACGCGCTCGTCATCACCGATTACGCCGACAACCTGCGGCGCATCGAGCGCATCATCGGCTCGCTCGACCAGCCGCCGGCGTCCGAGCCGCTGCTCGTCGCGGTGAAGCACGCCTCCGCGCTCGATGTCGTCGCGCTGGTCAATCGCGTGCTCGTCGATCCTGCGGCGCCGGGCGCCGCGCCGGCCGATCCGTCGCAGCGCGTCGCGCTCGTCGCCGACCCGCGCAGCAACAGCGTGCTCATACGTAGCGACAGCCCCGCGCGCACCGCACGGGCGCGCGCGCTGATCGAGCAGCTCGACACGCCGGGGCGGCCCGGCGGCAACATGTTCATCGTGTATCTCAAGAACGCCGATGCCACGCGCGTGGCGCAGACGCTGCGAGCGTTGCTCGGCGGCGGCGATGCGGGGCCGGCGCCGGCAACGCCGTCGCTCGCGCCGGCGAACGCGTTCGCGATCGGCGGTGCGAACCCGCCGCCGATGGCCGCCGTCCCCGCGGCATCTCAGGCGCAACTGCCATTCTCGCCGCCGTCGACGACGACCGCCGCGACCGGCGGCGTCACCGTGCAGGCCGACAGCGCGAACAACGCGCTGATCATCATGGCGCCGGAGCCGGTCTACAACAACCTTCGCGCGATCATCGACAAGCTCGACGTGCGGCGTGCGCAGGTCTTCGTCGAGGCGCTGATCGCCGAGGTCTCGGCGGACAAGGCCGCCGAGCTCGGCATCCAGTGGCAGGCGCTGTCCGGCTACAACACGACGCAGACGCGCGTCATCGGCGGCACGAACTTCGGCGCGCGCGGCACCGGCACGAACATCATCGATCTGTCGATCAACCCCACGAACGCGGCGAATGGCCTCAACCTGGGCGTGATCCGCGGCACGGTTCGTCTTCCGTTCGTCGGCGAGATCACGAACCTCGGATTCCTCGCGCGCGCGCTGGAGACGAGCGTCGCCGCGAACATCCTGTCGACGCCGACGCTGCTCACGCTCGACAACGAGGAAGCGCGCATCGTCGTCGGCCAGAACGTGCCGTTCCTCACCGGCCAGTACGCGACGACGGCCGGCACGTCGACCGTGGTGCCGTTCCAGACGATCGAGCGGCGCGACGTGGGGCTCGTGCTCCGCGTGCGGCCGCAGATCACCGAAGGCGGCACGGTCCGCATGACGCTCTACCAGGAGGTCTCGCGCGTTCAGCAGGACTCCGCGCAGGGTCCGATCCTGTCCAAGCGCGCGCTCGAGTCATCGGTCGTGGTCGACGACAGCCAGATCATCGTGCTCGGCGGGCTGATCGAGGATCGCATGTCGGACGGCAGCGACAAGGTGCCGGGGCTCGGCGACATACCCGTCGCCGGCAGCCTGTTCCGCTACGACGCGCGCAGCCGCGTGAAGACCAATCTCATGGTGTTCCTGAAGCCGACGGTGATCCGCACGGCGCAGGACGGGCGCGAGCTCACGTCGGAACGCTACGAGTACCTGCAGGGCGAGCAGGCGCGCTTCGCGGTGCCGGTGGTGCCGTACTGGACCGATCCGTCGCAACCGCAGCTGCCACCGGCGGGCATGATGCCCGGCGACGCCGGAGCGCCGGCTTCCGGTCCCGCGGCGCCCGCGCCGCATCCGCTCGAGCCGTTCATGCCGAAGCCCAACCCGAAGCCATGACCGACGAATCGCGGCGTTGTCCCGCAGCCGGGACGCCGGGACGTCGATGAGAACCCCGGCGCGCAGTCCCCGCGACGCGACGGAGACGGCGCCTGCCCCGATGGCGGGCGCTTCCCCTTCCAGCCCGTACGCGCAGCGCATCGCCTACGCGTTCGCGAAGCAGCACGGCGTGCTGCCGGTGGGCGATGAAGGCGCGGCGGTGGTCGTGCTCGTGCGCCATGACGCGAGCGTCGACGGGCTGGCCGAGCTGAGGCGCGTGCTCAAGCGGTCGCTGGTCACGCGCACCGTCGACGCCGAGCGTTTCGCCGCGGAGCTGTCGCGTGCCTACAACGCCGGCGGCGCGGCCGCGACGCTGACCGAGGAGCTGGCGCGCGAAGCCGACCTGAAACAGCTGATGCAGGAGGTGCCGGCGACCGCGGATCTGCTGGCCGACGACGCGCAGGCGCCGGTGATCCGCATGATCAACGCGCTGCTGCTGCAGGCGTTGAGGGAGCGCGCGTCCGACCTGCATTTCGAGCCGTACGAGACGCGCTCGGTCGTTCGCTTCCGCGTCGACGGCGTATTGCGCGACGTCATCGAGCCGCCGCGCGCGCTGCACGCGGCGCTCGTGTCGCGGCTCAAGATCATGGCGAGCCTCGACATCGCGGAAAAGCGGCTGCCGCAGGATGGTCGCATGGCCCTCCGGCTCGGCGGTCGCACCGTCGACGTGCGGGTCTCCACGCTGCCCACAGGACCGGGCGAGCGCGTCGTGCTGCGGCTCCTCGACCAGGACGCCGCGCGGCTCGACCTCGCATCGCTCGGCATGAGCGAGGCGACGCTGGCGCACGTCGACCGCCTGATCCGCGAGCCGCACGGCATCGTGCTGGTGACGGGGCCCACCGGGTCGGGAAAGACGACGACGCTCTACGCGGCGCTGTCGCGCTTGCCGCGCGGGAGCGTCAACACGATGACCGTCGAGGACCCGATCGAGTACGCGCTCGACGGCGTGGCGCAGGTGCAGGTGAACCCGCGCATCGAGCTCACGTTCGCCCGCGCGCTGCGCGCGATCCTGCGCCAGGACCCGGACGTCGTGATGATCGGCGAGATCCGCGACCTGGAGACCGCGCAGATCGCCGTGCAGGCCTCGCTCACCGGGCATCTCGTGCTCGCCACGCTGCACACCAACGATGCCGCGAGCGCGGTCACGCGTCTCGCCGACATGGGGGTCGAGCCGTATCTGCTCGCTTCGAGCCTCCTCGGCGTGCTCGCGCAGCGGCTGGTGCGCACGCTGTGCGTCGAATGCCGGCGCGAGGTCGCGGCGAGCGACGCGGAGATCGCGCTCGTCGCGCGCATGGGCCTGCCCGCACTGCGAACGCTGTACGCGCCCGCCGGATGCCAGGCGTGCAACCAGGGCGGCTATCGTGGTCGCACGGGCATCTACGAGCTCATCGTCGCGGACGAGCGCTTCCGCCACGCGATCCACGAGCGCGCGAGCGAGGCGAGCCTGCGCGAGGTCGCCCGCGCCGGCGGCATGACGAGCCTCAGGAGCGACGGCGCGCGATGGCTCGCGCAGGGCACGACGTCGCTCGCGGAGCTCGTGCGGGTGACACGCGACGCCTGAAGGCCCCGTGGCAGCCTTCCGCTACGAGGCCGTCGACGCGACCGGCCGCCTGACGCGGGGCCTGCTGCAGGCGGACACCCCGCGTGGCGCGCGCGACAGCTTGCGCGCCCAGGGGCTGACGCCGACGCACGTCGCTGAAGCGCGGGTCGCGGTCGACGTGCTCGGCGCGACGCGCATGCGCCCGGCCGAGGTGAGCGCGTTCACGAGACAGTGGGCGACGCTCGCGCAAAGCGGAATGCCGCTCGACCAGGCGCTGGTCGCCATCGCCGAGCAGGCGGACGGCGAGCGCGTCGCGAAGATCGCGACGGTCCTGCGCACGTCCATCGAAGCCGGCGAGTCGCTGCCGCAGGCGCTGTCGCGCTTCCCGCGAACGTTCAGCCCGCTGTACCGCGGCCTCGTCGCGGCGGGAACGGAGAGCGGTGCGCTGCCCGGCGTGCTGTCGCGTCTCGCCGATTATCTCGAGGCGCGGCAGGCGCTGCGACAGCGGGTCGGCGTCGCGCTCATCTATCCGATGCTGGTCACCGTCGTCGCGCTGTCGGTGATCGCCGCGCTGCTGGTCTACGTCGTGCCGCAGATCGTCGGCGTGTACCAGCAGAGCCGGCAGACGCTGCCGCTGTTGACCCGCGCGCTCATCGGCACGTCGGCGTTCCTTCGCATCACCGCGTGGGCGTGGATCGCGCTCGGCGCCGCCGCCGTGCTGGCTTTCGGCGCGCTGTACCGGCGCGAGCGGTTTCGCGGCCGCGTGCACGCGTTCGTGTTGCGAATGCCCGCCGTCGGCCGGCTGGCGCGAAGCCTCGACACCGCGCGCTTCGCGAGCACGCTCGCGATCCTCGCCGGTAGCGGCAGCCCGCTGCTGCGAGCGATCGACGCGGCGGCCGATGTCGTGCGCCTGCGTCCGCTCGCCGATGCGGCGCGCCGCGCGGCCGCGCTCGTCCGCGAAGGCGTGCCGCTCGCGCGTGCATTGAGGGAGCAGCGGGTGTTCCCGCCGGTGCTCGTGCACCTCGTCGCCAACGGCGAAGCCACCGGTCGCCTGCCGGAGATGCTGTCGCGGGCTGCCGGCGAGCTCGAACGCGACGCCGAAACGCGCCTCGCATGGCTGACGGGACTGCTGCAGCCGGCGCTGATCGTCGTCATGGGCGCGATCGTGCTGGTGCTCGTGCTGGCCGTCATGCTGCCGATCGTTTCGATGAACCAGCTGATCCGGTGACGGCGAGCTGGCGTTCGAGCGCCCAGGCGACGTGCTCGCGCACCAGCGCCGACGCATCGTCGGCGCGGGCCCGAAGCGCGCGCACGATCGCCTCGTCGTGCGGCGCGTTGCCCATCGCCACGGCGATGTTGCGCAGCCAGCGCTCGTAGCCGATCCGCCGGATCGCGCTGCCCGCCATGCGGGCGTCGAACTCGTCGCGCGTCCAGGCGAAGAGCTCGACCAGCGATGCGTCGTCGAGACGCTGGCGCACCCGTACGAAGTCCGGCAGCGCGGCCGTCGTCGCGAATCGATTCCACGGACACGCGAGCTGGCAGTCGTCGCAGCCGTAGACGCGGTTGCCGACGAGCGGGCGCAGCTCGGGCGGAATCGCTCCGTCGAGCTCGATCGTGAGGTAGCTGATGCAGCGCCGCGCGTCGAGCTCGTACGGGCCGACGATGGCACCGGTCGGGCACGCGGCGAGGCAGGCCGTGCACGATCCGCAATGCGCGGTCGCGGGCGCCGTGAGGGGCAGCGGCAGGTCGGTATAGATCTCGCCCAGGAAGAAGTACGAGCCCTCGCGGGTCAGGAGCAGCGTGTGCTTGCCGCGCCAGCCGGTGCCGCTCTTCGCGCCGAGCGCGACTTCCATGACCGGGGCGCTGTCGCTGAACACGCGGTAGCCGAAGGGGCCGATCGCCTCCCTGATACGCTCGGCCAGCGCCTGCAGCCGCTGCCGCAGCACCTTGTGATAGTCGCGGCCGAGCGCATAGCGCGACACGTAGGCGCGCCGCGCGTCGTCCAGCACGGAGTGCGCATCGCGCGACTCCGCGGGCCAGTAGTCGAGACGCGCGGTGATGACGCGCACCGTGCCGGGCACGAGGTCGGCCGGCCGGGCCCGGCGCACGCCGTGCCGCGCCATATACTCCATCTCGCCATGACGCCCCGCCGCGAGCCAGTTCATCAGGCCGATTTCCTCGCTCGCGAGATCGGTGTCCGCGACGCCGATCGCCGCGAAACCGAGCTCGCGTCCCCACGCGACGATGCGCTTCGCCAGCGCGTCGTAGTCGACGTCCGTGCGCGGCCCGCTCGCGTCCATCGCGGACGTCATGCGCGGCGGGCGTGCGTTTCGCGGGTCGCGGCCGTCATCGAATCCGATCGATGGAGCGTTTGACACTCGCATTGGCCGACGCGGCGCAGACGGAGCGGGCGGGTGCCACGATCGCGAGCGCGCTGGCGGCCGGCATGGTCGTCACGCTGTCCGGCGAGCTCGGCGCGGGAAAAACGACGCTCGCGC